>VFQN01001020.1_pt1 | contig 49307 bp, 35 predicted proteins | sample 3512371 | NCBI WGS metagenome assembly VFQN01 (sample SAMN10412370, study PRJNA504923) | tailings metagenome | isolation source: Replicate 2 from Balatoc abandoned mine | place: Philippines: Itogon, Benguet | collected 2017-08-28
CCCCTGCAGTCTCATTTTGACCTCCCGGCAGTCTCCTTTTGATCCCACCCCGATAGAGCGCAGATTCCGTGACCAACAGGCCCGAGGCAGGTCGTGCGGAACGCCCGCCCCAGCCGTATCAGTCCCCGCCGCGGGCCCATGCTCCCTCGAGCCCGACCCCGTCCCGGCCGGGAAGGCAGACGGTCGACGGGTACTCGACGCCGGTGACGGCGTCGTAGATCTCGGCGCAACGGGCGCACATGGGTTCTCCGGCGGACCAGTGGGGGAACTCCGCCCGTATCCGGGCCGCGGCGCGCGACGGGAGCGTGTCGGGCTCCACCCATTGGAACGCAGGAAATCCACAAAGCGGACACGGCGCACCCGGAATGGGTTCCCGCCGTCCCTCGAGTTCCCGTGGATCCGACGCCAGGTGCATCAGCTCCGCATGAGTGGCGATGGTTCCCTCCCAAAGCCCCAGGAACACCGTGGAACGTCGCGGGTCCGGAACGAACCGGAAGGCCTTCTCGAATTCCTGGCGCCGACGATCCACGCCGCCGAGCGCGGGAAGGCCGCGTCGGGTCAATCCACCGTCAATGCGCAGGGCCCACAACAGTCGGTAACGCTCCAGCACCAGCCGCTGCTGCGAGGGCGTCCGGCCTTCCCCACCCCCTGCGGGACCGTACCGGAACCCCGGCGACACCATGTCCGCGAGGTGGGCGAGTTCGTGATGCAGAAAACCGGCGAGGACGGGTTCGCTGACCAGCCGATCGGGTCCCAGCGCCAACACCCCGCGGCGACGCCCCCCTTCGGCCACATAGAGTTCCGCACCCTCGTCGTGGCGTCCGCGGGACCGCCGGAAGGCCACCGCCTCCAGCGCGGCCTCGAGTTCGGGAAACCGGTCCAGCGCCGCATCCAACCGCGCCCTGAGTCCCCAGGTTCCGAACCATTCGAGGTGCAGCCGGACGAAGGCCGCGCCGCGCTCGTCGGGATCGTCGACGGCGTAGCAGCGTTCCCGCGCCGCGTGGAAGGCGCGCAACTGGCGGGGCTCGACCCCGGCCAGGCGTCCCGCGGTGGCCAGGGTCACGGCGGCTTCGACCAGATCGTCCTCGTAGAGTCGTTGCATGGCGTTCGGCGGCGCGGTTCAGGTCTCCGGCGGCGGCGCTCCTCCGGGAAGGGTCTGGTGGATGCCGCAGGACTCGCAAAGCATGGCGCCCTCGTCCGCGGGACGCAGCGTGACATCGTCGGATCCCATCGCCACACCGGCGCGCCGGCACTCCGATTCCACGAAGGCCAGCAGCAGCCGCGCGACCGCCCGAAGAACACCATCGCCCACCATCGCCACCAGTCGCCGGGCGAAGGTCGGACTCCATCGCCCGAGGTGTTCGCGCAGGAAGATGCGTTGGGCATCCAGGTTTGCGGCGAGGACCTCGTCCGCGAGCCGTTGTTCCACGGCGTGAGCCTCCTGCCCCGTCAGGACCGCCATGAACTCCAGTTCCACCGCGAGATGGTCCTGGCGCTCCCCGCCGTCCGGTGCGGGCTCCAAGCCGAAGGCCCGGTAAAACGCCGCGAGGTCGGCAAGACGGTGGGGCTGGAACAACGGATCCGCCCTGGGTTCGCCGTACTCGATCTCGTTGATCGGACTCGAGCCCCGGGCGGCGTGGCCGATCGCGGCGACGTAATCATCGTGGAAACCCTCGTAACGCCCGGGCTCCAGGGTGGAGGCCGCTTCAGCCGCAGCCCGGCGCAGGGGTGCATCGGCGTCCTCCTCCAGGGTCCGCCCCGCTGCCTCGAGCGCGGCCCGGGTGTCCGGATGCGTCAGCCACGCCCAGGTTGCCGGGGATGGATACTCGAAGGCGCGGGCGAGCAGTTGATGAAGAAAACAGCGGGAAGCGAGCGCCGGAAGGGAATCGCGCCGGATCGGGCGCGCGAGCCGGGGGCCCGGACCGGGCGGATCACCGGCCGGACCGGGTTCGATGGGTGACGTCGGGTGCGGTTCCCGGGCTCCGGGGTTGTAGTTGGGAAAAAGCGACCGGCGTTCGCGCGGTGCGGTTTCCGAGATGTGCGGGCCTGGGGGGATGGGCATGGCGATGGATCAGATCGAGTTGGCGAACTGGGTGCCGCGCACGTGGAGCGGTTCCTCGACCTTGGTCTCGATGATCTTCGAGCCGTCCCGGGCGTAGCCGATGACGGTGTCGTCGTGGATCTCGAACTTCCGCCCGCGGATGACCGTTTCGAAGACCTTCGGGCCGGGCTTGATCTCGTAGCGGAAGCACATGCGGGCGTCCTTTCCAAAGAGCTGGAGCACGGCGAGCAGTTCCCGATCCGGATGGGTGTAGCGTTCGATGGCGGCGTCGACGCCGGGGCCGAACATCTGGCGGAGGTAGGGACGAGGCACCCAGCGGGGCGGGATGTAGAAACCGTTCGGTTCGGTGCCGAACTGGGGGTACAGAGGCAGGGCGACCTTGGCGACGTGCACGAGGTAATAGAGCGGGTGCTGGCGGTCCTCCTTCCAGGTGCCGTCGGCGTTCATCTGGACGAGGCCGTGCAGGCGGATGTGCCCGACACAGGCGGCCATGCAACGGGTCTGCATGGGAACGCCGCCGCCGTCCGGGTCGCGCCCCTCGACCCTGGGGAAGCAGCCGATGCATTTCTCGGTGACGCGGGTGGTGCTGCGGTAGTGGGTCTTCTTGTACGGGCAGGCTTCCATGCACTTCCGATAGCCGCGGCATCGTTCCTGATCGACGAGCACGATGCCGTCCTCGGGGCGCTTGTAGATCGCGTTTCGCGGGCAGGCGGCAAGGCAGGCCGGGTAGCTGCAATGGTTGCAGAGTCGGGCGAGGTAGAAGAACCAGGTCTTGTGCTGGGGCACCAACTCACCGCCGCTGAAGGTCATCTGCCCCTTCCTCCCGGGCTCGGCGCCGACGGGATTGTCCTCGAACCGATTGGGCGCGCTCCACTCCTCGTCGGCGGGCAGGTAGCCCAGCGCGCGCTGGGCGCCCTCGGGGCTGATGTTGTTCTTTGCGGCCTCGAAGATGGTCCGCCCCTCGAACCGCCCGTAGGGCGCGCCCGGCCCCCCGGGTTCGCCACCCCACGTCTGCCCGCCCGGATTCGCCTTGTTGAGCAGGTCCAGGGTCCGGACGTCCCAGTGGTGCGGATACCCGCCGTAAGGCTTGGTTTCGACGTTGTTCCACCACATCGCCTCCTGGCCCTTGTTGAATGTCCACGTCGACTTGCAGGCCATGGTGCAGCTCTGGCACCCGATGCAGCGGTTGAGGTTGAAGACGAAGGCGAACTGCCGGTCGGGATACGCCGCTTCGTACGGGTATTCCATGTCGCGACCGAGTTGCCAGTTGAGGACGTTGCTCATGAGGCCTTTGGGGTCAGGGGATGGGGATTGGCGGATGGCTGCCAGGGCTAGTACCGGAGGGTCGGCGCCGGACCGCCGCAGGGATCGGTCCCGCCGTCGTCCGGCAACGGCGCGTGGGTGAGGTTCGAATCGCCCGATCGTCCCTCGGTATCCAGGGCGTCAGTGGGCGCCGATGCCGGGCTGGCAGGGACCGCCGCAGGGGCTTCGTTGTCGCGACCCCGAAGCAGGTTCGGGTCGGCAGGTGGATCCGGATTCGGGCTGGGTGCCGGCCAGGTCACCGGCTGCTTCCACCAGCCAAAGACCTCGGTGATCCGGTCCCGCACATACGCCTCGCCACGCTGCTGGTAGACCAGGTTCGGCCCCACGTAGTGCGGATTGCGAAACAGCCCGAGAATGCGCGCCGCGGGGAACCCAAGGCGCAGGAACTCCTCGATGAAACATTCGGTCATGGCGTCGCGGGTGTCCTCCTCGGTGGTCAGGGCGACACCGCAGAGTTCCATCGGATCCTCGGGATCGATCTCGTTCTTGGGCATGGCGCGGGTCCGGCTGGGGGCTGGGTTGGGTTGGTTTGGGTTGGGTCGTGGTTGCGACGGCGGACGGGCGTTATTCGAAGCCGGCGTCCTCGGCGCGGCTCTTGCCGGTGGCGAAGTCCCCCGCGAGGTAGAGCTTCATCGTGTCGTTCTCCGCGCCCGGGGAGAGGCCATCGGTGCCCCCCTTCCAGGCACCGCGCCCGCCGAGGCCGCCGTCCTCGGCCTTGCTGATCCGGACCAGGCATTCCTTGGGAACCGTGTTGACGGCGTGGTTGTCGGCCTCGCCGCCGAACAGGAAGCTCATGAAGGCCTTCGACTTGTGGAACAGCGTGTCGGTCTGGTGCATGGGCATGTGCCAGTTGCGGTTGATCGACTGCTGGGAGCCGAAGCGGAAGTTGGCGATGTAACCGTTCTCGGTGAGGGAAAGGCCGTCGGGCCGGGTCTGCTGGGCGCGGACGGTCTTCTCGGTGGCGATGAAGGTGCCGTGTTTCATCATGACCACGTGGTAGGGGTAGGCGCCGTTGTAGGTCAGGCGCAGCATGAGCCGGCTGACCTTGTAGAACGGGTCGCTGGGGGTGGCGCCGAGGTAGGGCCGATCGGCGGGGTTCGCGTCGACGTACACGTAATCGCCGTCGTTCAGTCCCAGGTCGCGGGCGGCCTGGGGGTTCATGTGGATCTGGTGTTCGCTGACGTTCGGCAGGCGTTTGTCGATGCGGTGCGGGTCCCCGAAGTTGGAGTTGTAGATCAGGTGCCAGTCGACGTTCGCCCACGAGGAATGGACGCTGTGCCTGGATTTCGGGGTGAGGCAGTAGAAGTGGTAGCCCTTGTCCCAGAGGAAATTCCGGGTCTCCTTCGCCTCCTTCCAGCCGAGCTTCACGTTGCGGACGGTCCGGGCGTCCCAGTGTTCGGCGTCGAGGGGGATGCCGAAGTCGTTGGGTCGGACCCAGGGATTGGAGCTGACGATGACATTGGGCAGGTAGGGGGTGGCCTCGGGCCCCTCGCGGTGGACGATGAAGTTCTCGCCGCACTCGATGGCGGTGGGGTCGTCGGTGTAGGCGTGCAGCCGGCCGGTGTCGGTGTAGAAGGGCCAACTGTCGTGGATCTGCTCGTAGAACGGGATGCGCGGGTAGGTGCGGAATTGCAGGAGCGCCCCGCCGGGCGGGCCGTATTTGCCGGCCATGATGTCCTCGACCCTGTAGCCGACGGTGGTGGTGGAGGTGTCCAGCAGGCGCTGGATGTAGACCCGCCGCCTGCCCTCGTGCTCGAACTTGAAGTAGTCGCGGAACCGTGGGTCGCCGGTCACGTCCGCCAGCCCGGCCGCGATGCCCGCCAGGATCGTGAGGTCGTCCTTGGAGTCGTACAGGGGCGGGATGCCGCCCTTCCAAAGCTGGAGGAACGGATTGGAACAGGAGGCGGTGATCTCGAGGTCGGTGAACTCGCACCAGGAGTTCGCCGGGAGGGAGATGTCGGAGTACTCGACCGAGGCGGTGGCCTGGATGTCGATGCTGACGATGAGTTCGACCCTCGGATTGACGTTCTTGATGACGCCGTAGGCCCACTTGGCGTTGTTGATGAGGTTCACGTTGGTGAACAGCATCGCCTTGGTGGGGGTGGGCATGTGGGACTTGCCGGTGAACACCTTGCGCCCCTCCTTCGGGGTGTCGACGATGAGCGGGATGTCCCCGTGGTTCCAATAGGCCGGCTCCTCGTCCTTGGTGTAGGCGTGGGCCTCCACCTCCCGCCCGTGCGCCTTTTCGTCGAGGTTCGGATGGAAGGGGTCCTCGGCGACCCAGCCTTTGAAGCCGGGCCCGGTGAGTTTGGAGCCCTGGAAGAGCGCGGCCTTGTAGTTGCCGGCCCAGCCATGCACCCCGGCGCCCGGGCGCCCGATGTTGCCGGTGAGCATGGCCGGCAGGTAGGCGGCGCGATTGGCCTCGGTGGCGTGGAACCAGTGGTTGATGCCCTCCCCCTGGTGGATCGAGCAGGGCTTGATGGTGGCGATGTCCTTCGCCAGACGCTCGATCAGATCCTTCGGCGCGCCGGTGATCTCGGCCACGGTGTCGAGGTCGTAGTCCCTGAGATGCACCTGGTACTGGGCCCAGACCGTCTTCACCTCCACGACGCTGCCGTCCGCCAGCGGGATGGTGCCGCTCCAGTCGAGCACCGGATCGATGCCCGAGCCCGCGAGCTTTTCACCGACCAGATCGCGGTGGATGGCCTTCGGCGCCCCCGTCCGCCGGTCCCACACCACGTAGTCGCCAAGCTCCCGGTGCTGGGCTTCGGTCAGTCCCTGCACCGTCCGGCTCGGGCCATCCGAGGGCAGCCCGGAACGGTAGTTCGCGAACACCTCGTGCGCCCGCAGGCGACGCAGGTTGTCGGCGCGGACCAGCAGCGGGAAATCGGTGAACTGCGCCACGAAGGCTCCGTCGTACCAGCCGCGGTCCATCATGACGCGGGTGACGCCCAGCCAGAGGGCGGCGTCGGTGGAGGGGCGGACCGGGATCCAGTAGTCGGCCTTGGTGGAGGGCGCGCCGTACTCCGGGGCGATGACCACGATGGTGGCTCCCCGCTCCATGCATTCGATGAACCAGTGGGAATCGGTGATCTTGTTCTCCACGAGGTTCTTCCCGTTCATGATGATGAGCTTGGAGAACCGGTGGTCGTTGAAGTCGCACTCCGAGTTCTGGAGGCCGTGGACCCAGGGCTGTCCCGGGGCCTGGTCGCCGTGCCAGGTGTAGTTGGACCAGTTCCGGCCGGCGCGGGCGTCCTCGGGCCGGACGCCGCGGACATGGACATCGAGCAGGGCGAGGGAGTTGTTGAGGCGGTACATGCCGTACTTGCCCATGACTCCGAGCAGGCCCATGCCGCCGCGGCACTTGATGGTGCGGGTGCCGGCGCCGCCCATTTCCTCGATCATCTCGGGCGGGTAACCCTGGCCTGCGAGCAGCCGGGCGCCCTCCTCGCCGCTGTAGCGGCCGGCGATGGCCTTCAGGCCCCGGGCGACGTAGGCGAACGCCTCCGCCCAGGAGAGGCGATCGAAACGGTCGGTGCCCCGTGAATCGAACTTGTACCGGGCGCGCAGCTCGGGGGTCAGCGCGGGAAAGCCGTCGTCGGCCCAGCGTTTCCAGCCGCGGCGGATGATGGGGTGCTTGAGCCGGTAGGGTCCGTAGAGCACGCGGTGGAAGGTGTAGCCCTTGGCGCAGTGCCGGTTTCCCCAGTTCCAGGACGCCCTGTTGCCCTGGGGATCGGCGTACAGCCCGACATCATACTGTTCGCCCATGCGGACGATGACGCCGTTCCGGACGTGGGCGGTGACGCGGCAGTTGTGGGTGTCGTTCGGCGCGCAGACCCAGGAGAAGGAGGAGTCGTAGGCGTACTGGTTGCGGTAGACGGCCTCCCAGCCGCGGTTGGGGTAGTGCGCGAGGGGGTTGGCGATGGATTCCTGCGCCTGGAGAAAGCGCAGGGGAAGCATCGGGGCGGCCAGCAGTCCGGCCCCGGCGAGGCCGCTGCGCTGGAGAAAGGTGCGACGGGAGAGATCGGAGGCGTTCATGCGGAATGTCGTTGGACGCGTTGGCGGTTGGGGGTCGGGATGGCGTGGGCGGGGTTGGAATCAGGGTTGGGGAACGAGCTGGAACCAGTTGCTGATGACCTTCCGTCCGTTGCGATCCCGCTGGGCGCCGTTCCAGATCCCGAAGGCGACCGGAGTGGACACCCCGGGGCGGAGCTTCACGTCGGCCGGTTCGGGTGATTCGAGGACCCGATGCACGACCACGGTCCAGGCGTTGTCCCGCCAAAGGCCCCGGCCGTGGACGTTCTGCGAGCCCGGCGGCTGGGTGGTGGTGGTGCCGAAACCGCGCGCGTTGAGGTCCTCGACCGGTGAGGCGAGGGTCGCGTAGGCGAGGCGGTTTCCCGCGGCCTCGGCGGTCCGGTAAAGCGCGTGCTTCGCCGGGTCCGGGTACAGATCCACGTGCATCGCCGGGTAGATGGACTGCTTGTCCTGCACCTCGCCGTCCACGGTCTGCTGCCATCCGGCCCGCCATTGCCAGAGGTTCACCGGGTTCTCCGGGTCGCCCATGCCCAGGAAGGGCACGGTGCCGTTCATCGAGAATTGGATCGCCGCGGCGTCCTGGAAGTCCTCGGCCCGCACCGGCGCGCCGTTGAAGGTGTCGTCACGCCACTGGAGCTGGATCGCCACGGTCCGCCCGTCGTGCAGGGCGCGAACCGCCACGGCGGCGACCGGCATGGGCTCCGGCCAGAGCGGGTTCAGCGGCACGCGCACCGAATCCACCCGTTCCCACGCCGGATCCGACGGATCCAACGGCAGGGTCCCGGTCACACGGGCCACGGGAATGATCCCCTCCTCGGGGGTCAGCACGTCGTTCACCTCGGCGTCCTTCCGGCGCAGGGATTGGATGTAGTGCACCAGGTCCCAGCGCTCGGCCGGACCGATGACGTCGTCGGGGTAAGCGACCATCGGGGTGCCGGCGATGCCGACCGCGATGCGCGCGTAGAGGTCGGGTCCGGTGGATCCGCCGCGGAAGGCGCCGCTGTTGAAGTCGCGAGGCGGCACCGGGATTCCGAAGGTGTCGACCAGCGTGGCGGCGGAGGGGCCGTCCCCGGCGCCGGTTTCCCCGTGACAGGAGCCGCATTGGAGCCGGGCGTAGAGTTCCCGGCCGCGGGTGATCGAATCGAAGGTCAGCGGCGGTTCGGCGGGCACGGGGACGGGCGGTGGGAGGTTGCCGGCGGCCGCGGCTTCATCGAACCGGGCCACGCGCCGGCCATCGGGCGCGGTGTAGGCGGTCAGGTGCTTGACGTAGGTCACCAGGTCGCGGCGCTCACCCTCGGGAAGGTGGGCGAAGCCCGGCATCGAACTGCCTCCCAAGCCCCTTGTGATGCTCCGCAACAGGTCCTCGTCGGAGGGCAGGCTGCCGGCCGGGGTCGTCTGGATCTTGTAGAGGCCGGCGCTGAAGTTCCTCGGCTTGGGGTACAACCAGACGGCCGCGGGACCGTTGCCGTCGCCCTCCGCCCCGTGGCAGGCGGCGCAGTTCCGCACGTAGCTCTCCCCGCCAGCGGGCTCCGCTCCCAGCGCCATTCCCGCGATTCCCAGCCATCCCCAGCAAAACAAGAGCCGCTTACCTGCACCGTCGGGGAAAATCATGGGGGCATATTAGGCTCCGATGGCCCGGGGATCGCCTTGACCCAGGTCATGCCGGGGGTGGTTTGGTCGTTCCGGGACGGTGGCGGCGATGCCCGGGTTGAACTTCGCCTTCCCGGTTTCGGGTCCGCCGCTATGCTCGTGCCCGCATGAGTTCCGTCACCGAATTCGCGACGCCAGCCCAGCCCGATGTCCGCGGCCATTTCGGCCCGTACGGCGGCCGCTACGTGCCGGAGACGCTGATGCACCCGCTGATGGAACTGGAGCGGGAGTACTTCAAGGCCCAGCAGGACCCCGCCTTCCAGCAGGAACTCGACTATTACCTGCGCGAGTTCGTCGGCCGTCCCACCCCGCTCTATTTCGCCGAGCGCCTGACCCGCGACCTGGGCGGCGCGAAGATCTATCTCAAGCGCGAGGACCTGCTCCACACCGGGGCGCACAAGATCAACAACGCGCTCGGCCAGGCCCTGATCGCCCGACGCATGGGCAAGACCCGGGTCATCGCCGAAACCGGCGCCGGCCAGCACGGCGTCGCCACCGCCACCGTCGCGGCGATGTTCGGCCTCGAATGCGTGATCTACATGGGCGCGGTCGATTGCGAACGCCAGGCGCTCAACGTGTACCGCATGAAGATGCTCGGCGCCGAGGTCGTCCCCGTGCATGCCGGCCAGAAGACCCTCAAGGAGGCGGTCAACGAGGCGATGCGCGACTGGGTCACCCACATCCGCCACACCCACTACATCCTTGGCACCGCCTACGGCGCCCACCCCTACCCCGTCATGGTCCGCAATTTCCACCGGGTCATCGGCGACGAGGCACGGCGCCAGATCCTCGAGAAGGAGGGACGCCTTCCCGATCTGCTGCTCGCCTGTGTCGGCGGCGGCTCAAATGCGATCGGCCTCTTCTACCCGTTCCTCAACGACCCCTCCGTCCGCATGTGCGGCGTCGAGGCCGGCGGACTCGGCATCCTGCCCGAGAAACACGCCGCCCGATTCCACGGTGGTTCCCTCGGCGTGCTCCAGGGCACCCGCTCCTACATCCTCCAGGACGACCACGGCCAGATCCAACTCACCCACAGCGTCAGCGCCGGCCTCGACTACGCCGCCGTCGGTCCCGAACACGCATGGCTCCATGACCAGGGACGCGTCGAATACACCTACGCCACCGACGAACAGGCGCTCGCGGCCTTCATGCGCCTCGCCCGTCTCGAGGGCATCATCCCCGCCCTCGAATCCTCCCACGCCGTCGCCGAGGCCATCCGCCGCGCCCCCAACCTGCCCAAGGACGCGCTGGTCATCGTCAACCTGTCCGGACGCGGCGACAAGGACGTCGCCCAGGTGGCCCCTAAGGTCGGACTCCAGATGCCCTCCTAGCCGCCCTCCTGGACGCCCCCGCGATGGCCTATGGCAGCCCGATGGAATGGCCCGGGGCGCGCCTCGCGGCTTGAGCCTCGACGGGACCTGTCCATAATCCCCGGCATGAAGTTCGTGATGGCGTCGTTGGTGATCCTGCTGATTTCGCTGGTGCTGTGCGCCGGCATCTGGGCCGCGGCCCACGGGCACGGGTTCTGGCTCATCACCCTGGGAACCGTCGGGTTCCTGGGGCTGTTCATCCGTTACGGCTGCCAGACGCACTGAGCTTGACCGGGCCCGCCGGGCCGGCGGTCACACCCCCCTGCCCCGGCGCGCCGGCAACGGCCGCCGGGTTCTGCTGTGGCCACCCCACCATCACGGCAAGCACCACCTCCTTGAGCTTCCAGGTCACCGCCATCGACATCGCGACCGGGATCAGGATGAGCAGCAGCAGGATCCCATGCCGCCCCAGCCCCAGCGGTTGCCGGGGAATCTCCAGGAAGTCGGACAAGTGCCCCGGGGCCAATCGCCAATAGAGCGTCACACCCACCCCCGCCAGCACCGTCACCAGATAGGCCGACAAGCCGCGGAACAACCGGGCGTCCCCACGGACGGTGTCGTCGGGCAGCATCGCCGCCAACCGTTCCAGCGACCCGAGGAACGCCACGAGGAAGATCAGGGCGACGGCGAGGAGCAGGACCACCGCGCGGGCGAAGAAGGTGACCGACGGCACACGGCTCCAGAGAAAGAGGAACGGGGACAATCCCAGCACCAGCAGGGCCAGGGTTTGGGATAGGAGCAGCGAGTTCTGCCAGACCCGCTCGCGCCGCTGGTACCGCCCGAGCCGCATCAGCCCGTAGAACGCCAGCCCGGCACCGATGGTGGGCAGCACGAGATCGTAGAGCGTCGGCAGGAAGGCCAGGAAATGGCGGGCGAACGCCAGCAGCGCCAGGGGGATCGCCCAGAAGAGCGCGGACAATCCCCGAAGCACATGTTCCAGACCGAGGCGGCAATCCCCGTGAAACCGGCCGGGATCCGGGACCTCCGTGGACGGGAAGGCGCGGCGCCGGCCGTTCTCCGTGGGATCGGGCGCGGTCAAGAACCGAGGTAGGTGTAGTCCTTGAGCCCGCGCTCGTAATCGTCGAGCAACCGCATGGCTTCGCTCGGCTTGAGGCGGTCGGATTTGATCGCGGCGTCCATCTGGGCCTTCATCTGCCGCTTCAGCTCGTTCTCGTCGTACTGCACCGAGGTGAGGGTCTGGACGATGGTGGATCCGTCGATGACCTCCTCGACGTAATAGCCCGCCGGTTCGTCGGGTTCGAGGAACACATGGACTTCGTTCACCCGTCCGAAGAGGTTGTGCAGGTCGCCCATGATGTCCTGGTAGGCGCCCATCAGGAAGAACCCGAGGAAATAAGGCTCCGGCCCCGGCCCGCCACCGCGGAGGTGATGCAGCGGCAGAGTGTCCCGGACGTCGCGCAGGTCGATGAACTTGTTGATCTGCCCGTCCGAATCGCAGGTGATGTCGACCAGGGTGGTCTCGCGCGAGGGCCGCTCCTCGAGCCGGTCGATGGGCATGATCGGAAACAACTGGCCCAGGGCCCAATGGTCGAGCAGCGACTGGAAGACCGAGAAATTGCAGAGGTACTGGTCGCCCAGGCTGTCCTCGAGCTTGCGGATCTCCTCGGGGATATAGGCCTGGCCGCGAAAGGTTTCGACGACGGCCTGGCTGATCTGCCAGTAGAGCCCCTCGATCTTGGCCTTGTCCTGGAGGTCCATGAGGCCGAGGACGAACATGTTGTGGGCGTCCTCGCGCCGTTCGGCGGCGTCGTGGAAGGCCTCGAGCTTGTTGAGCCGCTGGAGGTTCTTCCGGATGTCGAGCAGTTCGCGCACGAGCGCATGCTCGTTGTCGCCGAAGGTGAGTTTCTCGGACAGGCCGGTTTTGTGGATCGACCCGAACACCTCGACGATGAGGACGCTGTGGTGGGCGACGATGGCGCGGCCGCTTTCGCTGACGATGTCCGGGTGGGGGACCTTCTCGGCGTTACAGACGTCGGCGATGTAATAGACGATGTCGTTGGCGTACTCCTGGAGGGAGTAGTTGGTCGAGCTGTCGAAGGCGGAATGGCTGCCGTCGTAGTCGACCCCGAGCCCGCCGCCGACGTCGAGGTAGGCGATGTCGAATCCGAGTTTCCGGAGTTTGGCGTAGTAACGGGCCGCCTCCTGGACCGCCTTCTTGACGGTGAGAATGTCCGGGACCTGGGAGCCGATGTGGAAGTGGAGGAGCCGGAAGCTGCGGGTCAGGCCCTCGGCCTTGAGCATTTCGCAGGCGGCGAGGATCTCGACGGTGCTGAGGCCGAACTTGGCGTTCTCCCCGCCGCTTTCGGCCCACTTGCCCGCGCCCTTGGCCAGGAGCCGGACCCGGATGCCGACCATGGGTTCCACGCCCATCTGGCGTGAGATGGTGATGATCTGGCGCAGTTCCTCCAGCTTCTCGACCACCATGATGACCTGCTTGCCCAGCTTGATGCCGAGCAGCGCCATCCGGATGAAGGCCGAGTCCTTGTAACCGTTGCAGATGATCAGTCCGCCCACCTGGTCCTGAAGGGCCAGCGCGGCGAAGATCTCCGGCTTGCTGCCCACCTCGAGACCGAACTCGTAGGGCCGCCCGGCGTCGAGAATCTCCTCCACCACCTCGCGCAACTGGTTGACCTTGATCGGGAACACTCCCCGGTAGCGCCCCTGGAAGTTGAACTCCCCGATCGCCGTCCGGAACGCCTCGTTGATCGCCTGAACCCGATGCCGAAGGATGTCCTGGAACCGGATCAGCAGCGGGAACCTCAGCCCTCGCCCACGGGCCTCCCCCACGACGTCGGTGATGTCCACCGTCGCCCCCTTCTCCTGAAGCGGACGGGCCACGACGTGACCCTCGTCGCTGATGTCGAAATAGCCCGCCCCCCAGCGGTCGATGTTATACAGGGAACGCGCTTCCCCGACGCTCCAAGCAGGAGCCGAAGACGAAGGTTCACTCATTTCTGAAGAAACGTCTGCCGGTGCAAAACGGCGGCGACTATACCCGGGGGGGTCGTGAATGCAATGCACGCCCGGTGAAATCCGGGGTTTTTTCCGCGGATTCCCGGGTTCCGCCCCGGCCGCTTTTCCGCTTCGCTTGACCCGCCATGCATGCCGTGCCCCTCCCGCGCCTCGTGGACCACTGCAACCGTGTCCTGCGCCTCGACGCCTTCCGCGACTGGGACGGCGCGGTCAACGGCCTGCAGGTCCAGAACTCGGGCAAAGTCTCGCGCATCGCCGCCGCCGTCGACGCCCGCACCGCCACCCTCCGGGCCGCCGCCGCGGCCGGGGCGCAACTCCTTATCGTCCATCACGGACTTTTCTGGAGCCCGGCCCATCCGTGGACCGGCCATCGCTACGAACAGCTTCGCCTGCTCCTCGACCACGACCTGGCGGTCTACAGCGCCCACCTTCCCCTCGACGCCCACCCCACCCTCGGCAACAGCGCCCGACTCGCCCGCGCCCTCGGTCTCACCCGCCTCAAACCGTTCTTCGAGGCCAAAGGCCAGACGATCGGGTTCCGCGCCGAAACCCGCCGCCCGCTCGCCGACCTGACCCAGGCCCTGGCCCGCGCCACCGGCACCACCCCCACCGTACTCCCCTCCGGCCCCACCCTCTGCCGTCGCATCGGCGTGGTCACCGGAGGCGCCGGCGCCGAATTGCGGGACGCCGTCCGCGATGGCATCGACACCTTCGTGACCGGTGAAGGCCCCCACTGGACCGCCACCCTCGCCGAGGATCTCGGGGTCAATGTCCTCTACGCCGGCCATTACGCGACCGAGACCTTCGGGGTCAAAGCCCTCGCCGGCCACCTGTCCCGGCGCTTCCGCCTCCCCTGGGAGTTCATCGACCTTCCAACCGGGCTCTGAATCCCGAACCCGCCTGCGGCGAAACCGGCGCCTGGACCTGTCCCCATCCCCTCACCCCCCACCGCTTCGCCGCGCGAACACGTACTGGTTCGAGGTGCGCCCACCCAGGCGGCTCCAGACCAGGTCCAGCAGGTAGAACGACCCCACCACCGGCAGGCTCTTGAGGTTCAGGAATTCCCAGAACGACCTGCCGCGCTCGATCGAATTGAGCCCGAGAGCGTTGCGGAAGCTGATGATCCAGAAGGCAATCGAGGGCGTGCAGCCCTGCCGCTCGATCGCGTACCCGCTCTCCCGCAACACCCGCGCCAGGGATTCCAGGTCGAACAGATGGAAGTGCCGCGGCACATGGTATCCGCCCCAGTAACGCCGGCGAAACAGCCGGTAGTCCCAACCGCCCCGGTTCGGGGTGTCGATGACCAGCGTGCCGGCCTGGGAGAGTTTCCCGGCGACCAGCCGAAGGGCCGCGCGCGGATCGCGCAGGTGCTCGATCAACTGGCGCATGATGACCAGATCATGGCCGCCATCCCGCAGGGCGGAGACGTCGGTCTCGACGTTGCCGGTGACGCAGCGGATCCCGCCGGCCTCGGCCTGCCGCAGCACCGCGGCGTCGAACTGGAAATCAAGGCACACCGCCTCCACCGGCTCGGACCGGCCGCGCGAGAAGACCTCCTTGAGCCGGATCAGACGGGTGAGGTTGCCGCCACCGATGTCCACGATGGACCGCACCTCGCGGTTTCCGAGCTGGCGGCGCAGGTTCTCGGCGTCCCGGACCATCTTCCGTTCCACCACCGGCCCCTCCATGTAGATCGGGGACCTGGGGTTGACGGTGTAATACCAGGCCGGGTAGAGGGCGGGCACGTCCTCCACCGCGGGCATGGGATGGATGAAGACGTGGCCGCAGCCGCGGCAGGCCACCAGGGTCCATTCACCGGGCCGACACTGGTACTCGAAGTCCGGCGCGGTGACCACCGGTTCGGCATCGCCGGCCCCGCAGACCAGGCAGACCGCGGGGGGCGCGGCGGGGTCGGAGGCCGTCACGGGGGTTGCCGTCGGGGGGGGCGGGTTCCCGCTCACGGGAGGTACTTCGACAGCGGGGGTTCGAGCAATTCCTTCACCTCGGGCTGGTCCATGTTCTCGCGGGTCACCAGGGTGACGCCGGTGTCGATGCGGCGGGGCACGGTCTCGCCCTTGAGGTGTTTCACCAGGGTGTGAACGCCGTCATACCCCATGCGGAGCGGATTCTGGACCACCAGGGCCTGGACATCCCCGGCGCGCAGGTCGGCGACCGACTGCGCGCCGGTGTCGAAGCCGATCATCTTGACCTTGCCGCCGGCGAGACCGAGGTCGCGCAGGGCCTTGGCCATGCCCACGGCCACCGGTTCGCACGGGCTGAAGACGCCGTTCACCTCGCGCCCGAACCGGTTCAGCAGGTTCTGCGCCGCCTGATACGACGTCTCGCGGGTGGCGCCGGCGTATTGGTCGCTGGAAATGACCTTGATGTCGGGGAACTTGGAGATCGCGTCGAGGAACCCGGCCTCGCGGGCCTCGGTGCTGGCCGAGCCGACGGCGTAACGGAGCAGGATCACGTTGCCTTTGCCACCCAGCAGCTTGCCCAGGTGCTCGCCCCCGATCTGCCCGCCCCGGAAGTTGTCCGTCGACACGAAGCTGGTGTACTTCTCGGTCTTGAGGTCGGAATCGATGATCACCACCGGCACCCCGGCGCCGACGCTCGTTTCCACCGGGGAAACCAGGGCCTGCGAATCCAGCGGGGCCAGCACCATTCCCGACACCCCACGGCTGGTGAAGTTCTCCACGACCTGGATCTGCTGGTCGCGGTCGTCCTCCCGAAGCGGCCCCTTCCAGATGACCTGAACCTTGGTCCCCGATGCGTTCAACTCCTTCTCGGCCTTGCGCGCGCCGGCCTCGATGGAACGCCAGAACTCATGGATCGTCCCCTTCGGGATCACCGCGATGGTGTACTCCCTGCCACCTGCACCAACACCCGCACCCCCGGCTCCAGCCGCCCCTCCCGCCGCCGCGTCCCCCGAACTCCCGGAACCGCTTCCACCCCCGTCACCGCATCCCGCGAACACGGCAGCGACAACGAGCAGTCCCAAGGCCCGGCAAAGTGGCTTCATGCGGCCGACGGTAGGGAATCCGATGCCCGGGTTTCAACGGCAAGTTGGCTTCCCCCGGTCCCATCGCCTCCACCAGCGGCGGCCGTTGATCCACCGGCCCGATCCGTCCCCCCACCCGTTCCACCCGCACCGTCGCCCCCCAGGACGACGGTGGCGCACGGAGCGTCCTGGCTGGTGTTCTCGAGCTGGATGTGGGTCGCGCCCAGCACCTTCAACCGCTCGGACACCGCCCGGTGCGCGAGTTCCGGACGGTTGCAGTCCCGGCTCAGGTGCCCGAGGTAGATCCGGGTGAGTTCCGCCGAGGCGATCTGCGTCGCCACCTCGGCGGCGGCGTCGTTGGAAAGATGACCGTGGCGGCTGAGGATGCGCTGCTTGGTGGACCACGGGCGTTTCACGTCCTCCTGCAGGAGCCGCAGGTCGTGGTTGGCCTCCAGCACCAGCACGTTCGCCGGGCGCACACGCTCCAGCACCAGCCGCGTCGCATGCCCGAGGTCGGTCAGAAAACCGACGTTCCCGCCCGGCCCCCGGAATAGGAAGCCCACCGGATCCTGCGCGTCGTGCGGCACGGAGAAGGTTTCCACGGTGACATCCCCGATCTCGAACACCGCGCCGGTCTCGAACTGCGCGGTCCTGAGCCGGCATTCGAGCACCGATTCCGCGGCTTCGCGGGTCAGGCGGTTGCAGTACACCGGCACGTCGAGCTTGCGGGTGAGCACACCCAGGCCGCGGATGTGGTCGATGTGCTCGTGGGTCACCAGGACGCCGGTGAGCGTCTCGGGACTTCGGCCGATGCCCGCCAGGCGTTCCCGGATCTGTTTCGCGCTGAAACCGGCATCGATCAGGAGCCGCACTCCGGGAGTCTCGAGGTAGGCGCAATTGCCCCCGCTGCCGCTGCCGAGAATGGTGAACTGCACGGACACGGCCACACCCTAGCGACCGGCGCCGACGCGGTCATCCCCGGACCTTGTTTCCGCGGGAATTGCCCGGGTTCGGCCTTGCCAACCCACCGACCAGACCGGGGTCCGCGAATCACCCGCTGACCCGTTCCCACAGCCAGAACCCCGCCACGAGCATCGCCGCCCACGAACCCCCGGCCAGGACCGCCGCCCGGTAGAACCCCTGCCGCCTCAAGGCGTAGGCAAGGGGAAGGAACACCAGGACGATCGCCAGTTGGCCGACCTCGACCCCCAGGTTGAACCCCACCAATGCCCGGACCAGGTTCGTCCGCGGCAACCCCAGGTCCGCCAGCACGCTCGCGAAGCCGAATCCGTGGATCAGCCCGAACCCGAAGGCGATGATCCAGCTCCGGTGACCCGCCACCGGCCGGAGATTGTTCGCCGCCGCGGCCACGATCGAGGCCGCGATCACCGATTCCACCAGCCGCGAGGGCAGGCGCACCCAGCCGAGCGCGGCGATGCTGAGCGTGATCGAATGCGCCACGGTGAACGAGGTCACCAGCCCCACCACGTTCCACAGCACGCCGCGGAAGTCCTCCTGCACCCGCCAGCCGCCATCCACCCGCACCAACACCGACGGCAGCAGCAGCACCAGCAGGAAGAGCACGTGGTCGTAGCCGATCAGGATGTGCCACACGCCTTCCCGCAGGAACCCCAGGAACACCCGCCCCGCTTCCGGGCGGTCGAGCTCAAAACGAAGCCGCGTCTCCCGCGGCTGGAAGATCGCCTGGTGAACCTTCCCCCCCTGCTCCAGCACCAGCAGCCCGCGATGCAGCGGATTCGCCTCGAAGAACACCCCGTAATCCAGTCTCAACGCCTCCCCGGGCCTTCCCGTGGGCCACGCCGCATCCCATCGCAGCACCGCATAACCCCCGTTCGCGAGCTGGTCCACCTGCAGCTCCGGCCGGAATCGCACGTCCATCGACCGCCCCTCCGCGTCCAGCCCGAGCCGGGATCGCGCATACTCGAGCACCGCCTCCCGCCGCGCCTTCAACTCGCCCCAGGTGATGTCACCGTCCTCGTTCGCATCCAGCCCGATCGCGAACTCCAGGTCGTGCAGCGCGAGATACCATTCGCCGGTCACCGCCTCACTCCCGGCCACCACCCGCAGGTAGCTGTCACTGGACTTGTGCGCCCAGGCGAACCCGGCGGACAACGACCAGCAGCAAAGTACCGCCAGGATCTGCCGGGTCAGCGCGCTCATCGGGGTCCCTCCCCGGCCCCGCCTGGCCCCGCCATGGATTCCAGACGCGCGTCCCGCACCCCCTGCCGCTCCGCCCACGATCGCACCGCGGCCTCGAGTTCCGCCCGCCCCCCGGCCCGCGCCCCCTCGATCACCAGCGCCGCATCCTCCAGGGTGCGCCTCACCCCCCAGAGTTCCCCCGCACGCTCCGCGGCCTTCCCCGCGTCCGGGCGCACCCGCAACCAGTACCGGACTTCCTCCGGCAGCGAGGACGCATCCCCCCGGCTGCGCCGGTCCTCCAGCCGCTTCTCCACCTGGCGCCGAAGTTCCTCGAACCGCGCCACCGCCGCGGGCTCGGTCTCGTTCCGGCGCTTCCAGGCCTCCAGCAACCGCACCGCCAGCCCATCGTGCCCGGTCTCCCCCTTCAAAAGCTCCACCACCGCCTCCGGCCGATCGCGGTCGAGTTCGAAATCGGCTTCGGCGCCCAGCAGTCTCACGTCCCTTCGTCCGAGGCCGCGGAGCCCGGTGAAGCACGCCGCGGCGTCACCGCCCCGGCCCTGCCTCCGCCGCAGCTCCGCAAGCCCCGCCAGCGCGGCGTGCCGCAGATCCACGTCCAAATCGGGACCGCGATCCGCGCCGGCCGCCGGCGCCGCGAAGGGTTCCAACGCCGCCACAGCCGCGTCGAGTTCCCCGGCGGAGCGCGCACAACGCGCCGACGCCACCGTCCATTCCCCGTCGGACATCCCGGGTCGGGCGCGCTCCAGCGCGCTCCGAGCCGCCTCGAAATCGCCCCGGGCAAGGCAGACGTCCGCGCGCGAAGCCCAGGCGCCGGGGTGGTCGGGCTCCGAAGCCAGCACCGCGTCGAGTTCGCCCAGCGCGCGGTCGAATTCGAAGGTCGCGGCGAACACGGTCGCGCGAACCAGACGGACGTCGACCGGCGGCGCGGCCTGGTTCCACCAGGGGCCGAGAATGGCCTGGGCGTAACCGAGGAAACGGGCGTCACCCTCGGTGCGCGCGGTGTCGAGGTAACTCCGGGCCATCGACACCGAATCCCGCAGGTTCTCAGGATCGTTCGCCAGTTCCTCGCGGTCCCGCCGAAGGTCCGCGCTCCGCACACCCCGCGGAATGCGCTCGAGCACTTCGTCGTCGGAGACCGGAGTGTACGGCTCGGCAAACCCGGCGGGCCCCGACGCGCTTCCCAGGAACAGCAGCACGGCCGCCACCGCGATGCGTGGACGCCACGGGGCGCGGTGCCGACGTCGGGCGGTTTCAGCGGGATCCGAGGAGCGCATGCAGCCGTTCGAGCACCTCGCGTGATTCCCGGTGCAGCAGCGGGGCCACGTCCGGCCCGCCGGAGTTCACCTCGCCATAGGGCGCGTCCTTGCGCCCGTAGGTGAACGGGGGACGGGTGTCCCACTGGGAGCGCGGCACGATGTACCCGATCTCGTCGTTGGCGAGGTTCGCCACGACGTTCACCACGCCCTTCATGCCCGGCCGCAACGGCGGAACCTCCACCGGCGGGCCCCCGAAGTCCCCACCCTCAGGGGCCTCGATCCCGCCATCCACGATCTCCGGATAAATCTCCCCCGGCACCATGAGCATCTCGATCTCCCCCACCCGCACGGCGGCAACCTCGGTCCGCGCCTTGCCGTCGTACCACCCCGGGTGGATCAGCCCAAGCATGATGGGGTACTTGAAGGTGCCCTCGATGGGGGCGAACACGGTCTTGGTCACCACCCCGAGACGCCGATCCTCCATCCGCTTCGCCCCAGGTCCGCGCAGCAGCGCCGCGGCCCGCAACGCCAGGTTCTCCCCCAGGGCCCGCGTCTTCCCCGGGCCGTTCTCCCGATGCAGGTCGCGTCCGTTCCGGTCCGGCACCTCCAAACCCAGCGGCGTCATGAGCCCGCCCACCGGACCCTGCACGTACACACAGGTGCCGCCAAAACCCGCCATCCCGCCATCCCCCTCCAACCCCTGCTCCATGGCCTGCCGGGTGAAGTGCGGAAAATCCGAGCTGATCAACGGGTTGTCCCCGCCCATGGCCTCCGGATGGTTCCCCCAGGAAACCAGCGTCGCAATGGTCTCGTCGGTTCCCGCCTTGGTGAACCGCGCCACGCACAGCGTCCGGTCGTACACCAGCGGCGGGCGTGAATCCCGCACGAACCCCTGCGGCGGCAGGTCGGCGCTGGCGAGGGTCGCATCGGCGGGCTGCAGGTTCCGCACCGCATCCGCCACGGCGTCCTGCGCCTGCCGCATCACCCAGTCGACATACGCCCCGTCAAACCGCGACCAGAGCGGGTGATGGCTCCAGATGCCCATGGTGTCCGGGCTGTTGTGCGTGTGGGTGGAGCTGAAGGCGACGTAACGCAGGTGCGGCACCGAGGCCGCCAGCGCAAGCCGCGCCTGGATGAACCGCTCGTGGGTCAACCCCACGCAGTCGATCGAAACCACCGCCACCACGGTGTCCCCATGGCGAAAAGCCAACGCCCGCGCCCACAGCGGATCCTGGATCCCCTGCGCCGGACGATTCACATGAAACCCTCCCAGCCAGACGAAATCGAAGGTGCCGTTCCCGTTCCGGTCCTCCCAGGTGTCCCCCTTCTCCGGCTCAAACCGGCTGTTGCCGTCCACGTCCTTCCAGGTGTCGTAGTCCTCCAGCCGCGGGGTGATGTCCCGAAGCCCAACCCCCACCTCGAACGCCGCCGGTGCCCCGCCCGCCGGCGCCGACACAAACGCGGCGTCGGCGCGGTAGTCGCGGAACGGTCCCTGCATCCGCCCCCGAACCCAGACCGCCGCCACCACGAGGATCAACCCAGCCGCCAACCCCAGTCCGCTCCACACCGGGTGTCGTCGCATCCAGCTTCGCATCGCAAGCCTCCGTCAGTCCTGAACCCAGCGGTAGAACAGCCGCGTGGCGCTCCCCGAATGGTGCCGTACCGCCATCCGACCCGTCCCGTCCGCGGTCACGGTTTCCAGGCCGGTCCATTCCCGCAGATCCTCCGAGACCTCCAGCCGGTAGTTCCGCCCGGGAACCCCCAGCCCGCTCAAGGTCCCCGGTCCCGGCAAAACCCCGTCCGGCTGGTAGGTCGCCACCACCCCAGCCTCCCGAAAGACCAGGTTGATCGTGTCGGCCGACAGGAAGATCTGCAGCATCCGAGGCGTGTAACCCCACCCGCCCCCGGCGACGCCCACGGTGTAAATCCCGCCGGGCAGGGTCCCAAACCGAAACCGTCCCTGCGCGTCGGTGACCGCCGTGAACCCGCCGGCCTCCACCACCACCCCGGCAACCCCAAGCCGCCCATCGGCATCATAAACGTTCCCCTCCAGCCGGTACCGCGAGGCGTCGGATTCCATGGACCCGATGTCCGGTCCGCGCCCCACCGGCTTGGCGACCCCGCGCTGATCCACCGCCGGCGCGGCCGCCGCATCGGCGGCGTCCAGGGCCGGACTCGAGGCGAGGAGCTGAAATGCAGGCGTGGTGAACTCCGCCCAGACCTTGTAGTCCCCGAACCCGGGCTGGGTGTCGTACAACGACCCGTCCGCGGCACGACCGGTGCCGGCGTCGGAGAACAGGTTGTGCCCCGCATCCTGCACCCCGCCGTCCACGGTCCCCACGGTTCCCGTGGTGACCACGATCGAGTTCACCAGCGACACGACGGCTTCATCCCCGCCGGCCACCCCCGTCCCCCCGGCCCGTCCGGAGGCTCCGTTGCGCGCGCCGGTCGCGCTGCCCGCCAATCCGCCGGCCCCGTTGGTGACCACGTTCCAGGCGATGGTGAGATTCGTCAGCCCCAGCGAGCCCCGGGCGTAGATCGCTCCCCCAAGGCCGTCGCCGCCACGCCCGCCGTCCCCGGCGGTGAAGGTGCCGGGCGCACCGTCCCCTCCCGCACCGCCCACGACGCGGTTGGTCACGAAGGTGGAGTTGACCACGGCTCCCTGGAACCAAGAGGCCAGCGCCCCGCCCCAGGCGTGGCCGCCGGGACCGCCGTCGCGCCCGATATTGACCTCCGGCGCACCCGCGAGCGCGGCCTTGCCACCACTGACGGCATTGGTGGCGAACGTGCTTCTCACCACCCAGAGGAAACCTTCCGTGTGAATCGCCCCACCGGCCGCCGAAGCCCCCGGGCCTCCCTGGCCGCTCCTGAGAATCGCAGCCTCGGATCCCCCGGCTCCGCCGTCGCCGCCGGTCGCGCTGTTGCCCGTGAAAAGCGTGTTGGTCACCGTCAACCGGCTGCCGATGGTGCCGTGGATCGCCCCGCCATACCCGACGGCTCCGGAGCCGCCGTTGCCGCCGATGCCGTTGCCCCAGGTTCCCACGCCGCCATCGCCGCCGGCCCCGCCCTTGCCGCCCCGGGCGGTGTTGGCGCTCAGGATGCAATCGAGCAGCACGACTTCCCCGGCGTTGAAGATCGCCCCGCCCAAACCGGGCGCACCGGAATCCCCGCCCGTCCCGTCCCCGCCCACCCCCGGCCGGCTCAGCCCGGCCCGGCCGTCGGCACCGTCCGAGCCCGAGGCCTGGCACGCGGAAAACACCACGTTGGAGGCGTGCAGGACGCCCTCGTTGTAGATCCCGCCGCCGTTGGTGGCGACGCCCTCGCGAACCACGCAGTTCCGGACCTCGAAACGAACCCCGGGCAGCACATGAAACAGCCGCCGGACACCCCCGCCGGACAGCGTCGCCAACCGCCCGCCAGCCACCGCCCCTTCGAGCACCGTGTCGCGCGAGATCACCAGCGGCACCTCGGCGACCAGGGTCTCGGCGAAGGTGAGCCGGACCAGTCCGCCCGTGGACAGCGCCTGGACCAACGCGGTCGTGGTGTTCGTGGTCACCGTCCCCTCGCCCCGGACCTCACCCAGGCCGCCGCCAGCCAGGGCGGCGGCGGCGAACAGGAGCACCCAGGCCCGGACCCGGCCTCGGACGGATGACCACCCGCAGGCGGCGGCGTCCGGTCGTCGTTCGTTTCCAGTGGTGGGCATGGGCTCGGCCATCGCCATGGGCTCGGTTCGGCTCGCGGTCAGGCGTAGGTCGCGACCACCTCGATCTCGACCTGGGCGCCCCGTGGAAGGGCTGCGACCTGGACCGTCGAACGCGCGGGCGCATCGGCGGTGAAATAGCGCTGGTACACCTCGTTCATCGCCGCGAAGGCACCGAGATCGGTCATGAACACCGTGGCTTTCACCACATGGCCGAAGGTCAGTCCCTGGTCCTCCAGGAGGATGCGGATGTTTTCCAACACGCGCTCGGTCTGGGCACGGACGTCGCCGGGAACCAGCTGGCCCGTCGCCGGATCGAGGGGGATCTGGCCGGAGCAGAACAGCAGGTCGCCGCAGCGCACCGCGTGGTTGTACGGACCCACGGGCGCCGCGGCCCGGGCGGGACGGATGACGGTTTTCATCGGTAACGAGGAAACGGTGGCGGACAGGTCAGGTTCGTGGCCGTGGCAGCTGCGGCAGTTGCGGCAGCCGTGGCTGGAGGCGACCGAACGGGAGGCGGCCGGTGCTCACTTCTTCTCCTCGTACCAGGCCATCTGGATGTTCTCGAGGACCTTCTCGTTGGAGGCATCGGGCTTGTCCCCGAAGTCCTCCAGCTCGCACACCATCTTGTGCAGCTTGGGGAAGCTGAGCTTCAGCGGATCCTGATCGGGGAACTTGTCGATCAGGGCCCAGGCGATCTCCTCGTGGTCCTTCCAGGTCAGTTTCATGGGGAACAGGCGGTTGAGGGGAATGGACGGTGTCAGCGTTGACGGTCCCGCTTGCGGCGGCTGCCCCGTTCCTTCGCGGGTGCGGGCTCCGGCAGGGCGTTGGTGTTGCCGGGAACGATGACGCCGAGGCGTTCGGCCATGGCGGCTTCGTCGCTCTGGAATTCCCGCACCGCGGCCGTGGCGTTGGGCAGGGAACGACGTTCGATCTCGGCGAGCCGCGAGGCTTCCTGCGGGGTGTCGAGAATCGTGGGCCGGATGAGCACGATCAGCTCCGAACGCTGCTTGAAGTCGTTCTTGCTGCGAAACGCCCAGCCGAGCAGCGGGATGTCCTTGAGCCAGGGCACGCCGCTGACGGAATCGGTGCGCCGATCGGTGATGAAGCCGCCGAGGATGACCGGCTCCTGGTCGCGGATGGAAAGCACCGCGCTGGCGGAACGGGTGCGGATGGTCGGGATCTCATCCTGACCGACCCTCGTCGTGGGTCCGAGCTGGTCGATGACCTGTTCGACTTCCAGCGTGACCAGACCGTCCGGGGTGATGAACGGCGTGACCATGAGCCGGGTGGTGACGCGCTTCTCCTGGTACGTGGTGAAGGGCGTCGACCCCACGCCACCCCACGCGGGCGAAGTGCTCTGCGGGTAAGGCACGGTGTCGCCGATCTCGAACTGGGCGGTCTGGGCGTGGGTGGTCTGGATGCGCGGGCGGGCGAGCACCTTGGCGCGGTTGTCGGTGGCGATCGCCTGGAAGGCCAGGGCGAAGTCGCTCTTGTACTGCCCGAAGAAGCTGAAGCCCGGGGGGAACAGCCCCGCAAGACCGTTGGTGGGAAGGGCGGCGTCGTTGACCGACCCGCTCGCGCCGGTCCAGCCCCCGAACTGCTTGGGATTCTGAACCATGCTGACGCCGAAGTCCTTCCCGGTCTCCAGGCCGACCTCCAGGATGATCGACTCGATCAACACCTGGGCCAGCAGGGTGTCGATCTTGGCCACGATGTTCGTGAGCATCTTGAAGTCCTCCTTGTTGGCGTAGACCAGCAGGGAGTTGGAACGCATGTCCGGAATGATCCGCGCGTCCTCCAGCAGGTTGTACTGCGCACCGCCCGCGGCGGCGGAACTGACCGCCCGAAGCCGATCGCCGAAACTGCTGCGCGCCGCCCCCGGGGAGGTCATCCCGCCCGGGCGCGCACCCAGCGTGCTGGTGGCGCTCTGCTGCGGGGTGAACGGGGAACCCGCCATGCCACCGACTCCGCCAACCCCGCCGGCGCCCGTCGTCCCCGAGCGGAATCCACTGGCCCGGGTCGACCGGCTCGCCCCGCCCACTCCGCCCCCGCCCTGCCCCGTCACCACGCTGCTCAGGGTCTCGTAGATCTCATCGACCTTGCCGTACCGGATGGGAATGACCTCGAGCTTGTAGTCGAGTTCCACGGTCACATCGAGCTCCTTGATCAGCTCGACCATCCGTTTCACGTTCGGCGCCATGTCCCTCAGGATGAAGAAGTTCTGGTCATCGAACACCAGCACCGGGTTCGCCACCTTCGTCGATGCGAACTGCTGAACCGCCTGGGCGATGTCCCCAGGCTTCACCTTGGTGACCTTCACCAGCTTGGTCACAAACTGTCCGAGCTCCGAAAACTCCTCCGCCGGCGTCTCGTCGGTCTGGGCACCCTCCAGCGTCGCCTGCTGGCTCGGCACCACCTTCATGAACTTCTCACCCACCGGAATCACCGAGATCCCATTCAGCGCGAACACCCCGTTCAAGGCCTCGATGGCCTCCTCGCGCGTCAGGTCGGTGAACTTCAGGGTGATCGGCCCGCCCGCCAGCGTCGGCGGACGCAGCAACACCCGCCGGACCAGCCCGGCGTAGAGATCCAGCGCGGTCTCCAACGGCGCCCCCGGAAAGTTCAGGGTCACCAGATCGCCTTCCTCCAGCTCCGACGCGTCCTCAGGCGTCAACCCGACGTCCATTTCGTCCTCGCTCGCCCCGCCCGCACCCCCGGCGCCGCCGGCAGCGGGACCCCCGGGAACCCCGGGACGCGCCCCTGCCGGTGCCGCGGCGGCGGGCCCGGCGGTCGGGCGGAACGGATTGGGCATCGCCCCGCCGCGCAGCCGGGAGGGAATCGGGCTGAGCGTGTTGGTCGCGGCCGCCGCTGCCGCGGCACGGGCCGCCGCCAGACCGGCGGTGGCGGGCAGCGTGGACGTCGGCCTGGGAAGCGGTTGCGGTGTCGTGGCCGGAGCCGGGGTCGGTGTCGCCGCACCCGGGGCATCGGCGGCGGGCGCCGCCGTGGCCGGGGGGGTCGCAGCCGCGGTGGCAGGCGCGGGTTCGGGCGTCGCGTTCTGCGGATCCGCAGGGTCCTGGGCCCGGAGCCGCACGATCGCCACGCCGGCCACGAGAAGCAGCCAGACCGGCCACCGACGGAGACTTCGAAGAATCGCGTTCATGACTGGATCGGGTCGGAAAGGATCATGATCAGGATCAGGTCGGGATCGGGATCGGGGTTTGATGTCGTTGGCCGGGTCGGGGTTCAGCGCACGGGCGCGGCCGGGGTTCGCAGGGCGTCGTTGGTCCGTACCGCGGTTCGAGCGGCCGGGTTGGAGGCGCCGGCACCGGGTCTGGCGCCGGTGGCGGCGGGAGCGGTCGAGGACCCCGGACCCGGCGCCGGGCCGGGCGGATTCGACCCGCCGGCAGGGGTGTTGGTGGCCGCCTTCTGCACGCTCGCAACGAGCTTGAAGTTGGCGACCAGATTGGTCCGGCCCTGGGCCCGGACATCGAAATTGCCGGGGACCAGGGTCAGTTCCTTGACCCGGATCGTCGAGTTGCTGGCGCCCACGCGGTGCAGGAAATCCACGAACTGGCCTTCGGTGCCGGTGGCCCCCTGGAGGGTGATGCCGATGGCCTCGAAGAAGGCGTTGGTGTTCTGGCCGCCGCGTTCGGGCAGCACCTCGCCCCAGCGCGGCACGGTCAGTCCCACGTCACGCGCCAGCCGCTCCATGTCGCTGCGGAAGGCGATGCGTTCCTCACCGAGCGGAAGGATCGAACCCTCCGCCCGCAGTTTGCGAAGCAGCACCTCGTAGGTCGGCCGCCGTGCGATCTCCGCCTCGTAGATGCCCTTCTTCCGTTCCATGGACGCGATGTCCTCGCGGATGACGTTGTAGTCCTGGAAACGCGGCCAGACGACCCAGTAGTTCACCACCAGGAAGGCGACCACCAGGATGCCCACCACCAGGCGGCGCTCGGAGGGCGTCAGGTTGAGGCGATCGAAAACTTTGAGCATGGGTCGGTTCGGATCGGTTGCGGCGGGTCGGGTCAGAGTTCCGAACGCTGCAACCGGCAGTTGAAACCCCACTGGATCATGGGCTGGCCCATGACCATGCGCTGGGCGGTCGGACGCAGGTTCACCTCGGCGAAGACCTTGCGGTTGCCGATCACCTTCTCGCGAAGGGCCTTCCAGTAATCGGTGATCCGACCCTCCTGGTCAGCCGGCACCAGCCCCTCGATCTGGAGCGATTGCCCCCCGGAAAACGCCATCTTCTCCAGCACCATCTCCTCGGGCATCGACTCCACCGTCGCCAGCCAGCAGTCCAGCGCCGCGAACCGCAGGTTCACGGTCTCCTGCATCACCTGCGCCTGGGCCTTGATCCGCAGGGTGTCGGTGTACTCGCGGTTCAACCCCGCCACCACGTCCGCAAGGCGTCCCTGCTGGAACTTCAGGACCTCCACCACCAGGAAATAGATCAGCACCCCGATCAGGTACGTGCCCAGCACCGCCATCAACCCGCCCATCCACAGGCGGTCGGTGAACTGCTGCCGGTAGCGCGTGCCGAACTCCGCGGGCAGCAGGTTCGCCCGCTCTTCGCCCCGCAGGGTCCGGGTGACCGCGGTGCGCGCGATCTCCCCCTCGCCGACGGCGGGCACCACCTTCACCGGCACACCAAGACCCGCCTCCAGCGCCGCCCGCAGCTCCTCTCCCTCGGCGGCATCCGCGATCAGCCTCACCCGGTCCAGCGGACCGGCCCACCCCTCCACCTCCCCGGCCCAGGCCATCCGGTTCAATTCCGGCACCAACTGCCGCGCCCCCTCCGCCCCCTCCGCGGCATGCACCACGTTCAGACAACAAAGCGTCCCCCCCTTCGCCCAACCGATCAGGTGATTCCGCCGCCCGCCCATCCGGCTGGCAAAAACATACGGACCGTCCTCGTCGAACCGCGTGCCCGCCACCCACTGCACCAGCGGCGATTCCACGCGGTCGGTGTCGAACCCGCGCCGCTCCAGTCGCCCGAGCAGACCCTCCACACCGCTGCGCTCGGCAACCAGCAGCAGCACCGGCGTGCCGGTCGCACCACCCGCCGCCAGGCTTTCCCACGCCCAAACCACCTGCGCCACCGGCAGCGGCGAGAGCTTCTCGATCTGAAGCTCCAGCATCGACGGAATCTCCTTGGGATCGTCCGTCGGGAGATTGACCAACTGCAGGAAGACCGGTTGATCGGCGAGCCACGCGATGTTGAGCGTTGGCCGGAGGAGCTGGTTCCAGCCCTTGCCCACCAGCTTCGACGGCAGCGGCTGATCCTGGGCCGTCTCGAGGGTGGCGGCCGGCGGGGCGTCCGGCTTGCCGAAAGACCAGACCCGGGTCTTGCCGGCGGCGTCCAGGACGACGTTGCAGCCGGTCAATCGGGTCTTCTTGGGCTTGGTTGCGCGCGCCATGCGGGTCGGGGTGCGGGTAAAAAGGGTCCGGGTGAAGGGGGTGGAAACGGTGGTGGCGGTGGGCGGGGTGTCAGGGGCTTGTCAGGGTCCGGCGCGCGGCCGGCCTCAACCGCGGTCCTCCATCAGGGCGCCCAGGTGCTCCTCGGTCTGGGTGACGCGCAGGACCTCCTCGATGGTGGTGACGCCCGCCCTCACCTTGTTCCAACCGTCCATCCGGAGCGTGCGCATTCCGGCTTCCATGGCCCGCTGGGCGATGGTGGTCGCCGGGGACCGGTTCATGATGAGCGGGCGCACCGTCTCGGTGACGACCAGGAGTTCGTAGATGCCCATGCGGCCCTGGTAGCCGAGTTCCCGGCACTGCTCGCAACCCGCCCCCTTCCAGAAACGGGCGGTTCCGATCTCCGCCTCCGGAAAGCCGATCCGCCGGAGGTAGGCGGGGTCCACGGACTGCTCGACCTTGCAGTGCTTGCAGATGGTGCGGACCAGGCGCTGGGCGAGCACCGCCTCGACGGAGGACGCGACGAGGAAGGGTTCGATGCCCATGTCGATGAGGCGGGTGAAGGCGCTGGGGGCGTCGTTGGTGTGCAGGGTGCTGAACACCAGGTGCCCGGTGAGCGCCGCGCGGATGGCGATCTCGGCGGTCTCCTGGTCGCGGATCTCACCGACCATGACCACGTTCGGGTCCTGGCGCAGGATGTGGCGCAGACCCATCGCAAAGGTGAGCCCGATCTCCGACCGCACGGCGATCTGGTTGATGCCCTTGAGCTCGTACTCGACCGGTTCCTCGATGGTGATGATGCGTTTGTGCACCGAGTTGATGGTGCTGAGGAACGCGTAGAGGGAGGTCGACTTGCCCGACCCGGTGGGGCCGGTGACCAGGACGATGCCGTGCGGCTTGACGATGAGCTCCCGAAGGGCCGCCTCGTCCGCCGGGGCGTACCCGAGCTTCTCCAGGGTCAGGAAGATCTTCCCGCGGGTGAGAAGGCGCAGCGAGACGCTCTCGCCCCAGACCGTCGGAACCGTCGAGACGCGGATGTCGAGTTCCTCCCCCTTGATCCGAACATTGATGCGGCCGTCCTGGGGCAGGCGCTTCTCCGAGATGTTCATCCCGCTCATCACCTTGATGCGCGAAATGATCGCCGCCTGGAACCGCTTCAACTGCGGCGGCATCGGAGTCTGATGCAGAATGCCGTCGATGCGGTAACGGATGCGGAGTTCGTCCTCCGCGGGCTCGAAATGGATGTCCGTCGCCCGATCCTTGAACGCCTCCCAGATGATCTGGTTGACGAACTTGATCACGCTGGCGTCCTGGTCGGACTCGGTGATCTCGCGGTCCCCCGTCACGTCGAGGTCGATCGCCTCGTCCTCGGCCATGCCGTCCAGGGTCTCGGCGCCCACGCCGTAGTAGCGTTTCAGGGCCTTCTCGACCTCCGCCCTCGAGGCAAGCGCGAACTCCACCGGACCCTGCGCCTCGAACTGAACCGCGTTGAGCATCGCCGCCTCGAACGGATCGCTCACCGCCACCTGAAGCACCCCGTCTTCCAGCCGGGTCGGGAACACCACATACTGGAACGCCACCTTGGTGGAAATCTTCCGCTGCGCCTCCGGGCTCGGCGGCATCCGGGCCAGATCCACAAACGGCCACCCGATCTCCTGCCCCAGCTTCTGCAGCGTCTGGTCCTCCGAAAAACCCGCCTCACGACCCAGAAACGCCAGCAGCGTCTCCTGGTTCCCGTTCTCACGCGACGCGCGCCAGGACGCCTTGCGGGTCTCGAACTGCCCGCGCGTCACCAGTCCCGCGGCAATCAGAATGTCTTGGACCGAACGGATGGCCATGCAAAGGCAGGGGAGGCTGCCACAGGGTTCAACAAGCGCACAGAATTAAAGTTGCGCGCCGAGTTCTCCGAATGATCGCCCCTTGACGCTTCCCCAACCCCCGCACCAACACACCCCGGGTCACCGCCCCAGCACCGATTCCCCGCCGTCCCCACCCTCCCCACGCCCCACCAGCCACCGGCGCAACACCCGCTCGAGATCGTCCCGCCGGAAGGGCTTCGCCAGATAATCGTCCATGCCCGCCTCCAGGCACCGCTCCCGCTCCCCAGCCATCGCGTGGGCGGTGAGCGCCACGATCGGCACCCGCGGCCGGTTGCCCGGTCGCCCGCGGATCTCCGCCACCGCGTCGTACCCGTTCATCTCCGGCATCTGGCAGTCCATCAGGATCACGTCAAAATGCCCGTCGCGGTAACGTTCGCACGCCTCCCGGCCGTTGTTCGCGATCTCCACGCTCAACCCCATCTTCTCCAGCAGCCGCCGCGCATAAAGCTGGTTGGTCGGGTTGTCCTCCGCCAGCAACACCCTCGCCGCACCGCCGAACCCGGCCTCCTCGTCATCCATCCCGTCCAAACCCTGCCCGTGCGCCGCCCCCAGGCTCCGGCCCCCGAGCGTCCCCGACCCCACCCCGCCCCGCGATCCACCCTTCGCCCTCGAGGCATCCCCCGTCTCCGCCAGCACCGCTGCCGCGCGGTCCGCCGGCGTCCAATCCTTGGCCAACGCCTCCAGCAACTGACGCGGCCGCACCAGCGGCTTGAAAAGGCACGCCGAGAAACCGGCCTTCAACAGATCCTGCGTGTCGCCCCGCATCGTCCCGGAGGTGATCAGGATCAGCCGGATCCCGCGGTTCGCGGCATCCTCCCGGATGTGACGTCCGAGTTCGCGGCCGTCCATGCTCGGCATCAGGTAGTCGAGCAGCGCCACATGGTACGGACGCCCCTCCTCGCGGGCCTCCCGGATGCGCTCCAACGCCTCCGCGCCCGAGGTGACACAGTCATGCGCCACTTCCCACGCCCGCAGTTGTTCATGCAGGACCCGACGGTTCACCTCCAGATCGTCCACCACCAGCACCCGCATGCCCGCCAGGTCCGGCACCTTCTCCGGCTTCTCCGCGGGCTTGGCGTCCTCGGAAACCGGGAGCGTGAACCAGAAGGTCGACCCTTTGCCGGCCTCGCTCACGAAGCCCATGCTCCCGCCCATCAGCTCCACCAGCCGCTTCGAGATCGCCAGCCCCAGACCGGTGCCGCCGTACTTCCGCGTGGTCGAGGAGTCCGCCTGGGTGAACTTGTCGAACAGCCACGCCTGCTTCTCGATCGGAATGCCGATGCCCGTGTCGCGCACGCAGACCATCACCGCGGTGCGACCCGCGGTGGCCGGCACGCCCGGGAACAACGGCGCCACCGCCTCCGCCAGCCCCGCCTCGACCAGGATGTGGCCGCACTCGGTGAACTTGATGGCGTTGCCCACCAGGTTCATCAGCACCTGCCGCACCCGCGAGGGATCGCTGACCACCGTGGCCGGCAGACTCGCATCGAAGCTCAACGCCAGGTCCAGCCCCTTCTCGTCCGCCTTCTGCCCCAGCAGCTCGGTCACCTCCTCCACCGCCCCGCGCAGGTCCACGGGCAGGGACTCCACGGTCAGCTTGCCGGCCTCGATCTTCGAGAAATCCAGGATGTCGTTGATCAGCGACAACAGGGTCTGGCCCGAGTTCCGGATGATCTCCGCATACTCCCGCTGCTCGGGCTTGAGCGAGGTGTCGAGCAGAAGGTTTGTGAACCCGATCACCCCGTTCATCGGGGTCCGCAATTCATGGCTGACGGTGGCCAGGAACTCCGATTTGGCGCGGCTCGCGGCCTCCGCCGCCTGCGCCAGAAGCTCGGCCTGCGACATCGCCAGGTGCAGCCGCTGATTCGTCAGCACCAGATCGTCGTTCGCCTGCCGCAACTTCGCCGTGCGCTCCTCCACCCGCTCCGCAAGCTGCTCACGCTCAACCTTCAGCGCCGCATCGTGCTCCCCAAGCTGCTTCAGCATCCGGTTGAACCCCGCCATCAACGCCCCCATCTCGTCGTCGTTGACCGTCTCCACCCGCACCGAATAGTCACCGTCCCGCGTCACCGCCTCCATCCGGTCCGATAAGTGCAGGATCGGCCGCGTCACCGCCTTCGCCAGCCGCGACCCGAGCATCGAGGCCAGCACGAACGCCCCGATCACCACCAGCGGCGTCAACCCCAGATGCCCCTGCAGACGCTCATAAAACGTCCCGAGATCCGACCGTATCCAAATGGTCCCCAACGCCCGGTCGTCATCCCAGATCTCCCGCGTCACCGCGAAACTCCCCAGCCCGAACTGCACCCCGGCCTTCGGCGCCTTCGCCGGCATCGCCCCCGTCCGCTCCCCGGATTCATACGTGGCAAACGACTTCCCGTCCTGATCAAAGATCCGCGCCGCATCAATGCGCGGATTCACCGCCAGCATCCGCAACACCCGGGCCGCGTCCTCCTCCTGCCCGAACGCCAGCGCAACCTCCGAACTCTCCGCCAACAGGTCCGCCTGGTTCCGCAGGTTCTCCACCAACTGCCCGCGAAACGTCAGCAGATCCAGAATCGCCACCCCCAAACCCACAAACGCCAACGCCGCGCCGCTCGTGATCATCACGATCGCCCGCAGCTTCTGTTCCAGTGTGTTGGGACGCTTCCAGATCATGGTCTCAGATCACGCCGGCAATCCCGGCCAACCCTTCATCCGCTTCACGCTTCCATTCCTCATCCCGCGCCGGGACCACGGTCCCTCCTCTAGCCTATCGGCACGTTTGACGTCGCCTTATCGGATTCTTCCTAATTTTTCGACGGCTCGCCTCAAACGAATACGCTACGCGCCGGTTGCTACGCGGCGACACGTCAGCCGTTATCGTATGCCGCGGTTTTCCGCTTTACCGACCGTTCTTCCTCCCCAACCTCCGTCCCTATGCGCCCCGCCCCCTCCCTGGCCCCCCTGGCCCTCGCCCTCTGCCTGCCGCTCGCCCTCCCCCCTTCCACCTTCGCCGCACCCGAGGCCCTCCAAATCAGTCCCGACCTCGCCGACCAACTGCCCGGCGGCAAGGAGGCCGACGGCATCGTCGGCGATTTCCTCCTCCGCAATTCCCTCGTCGAGGCCGTCATCGCCAACGGCCGCTCCAACCGCAAACCAAACCTCTTCGTCCACTACGACGGCACCCCAACGCCAGGCTGCCTCTACGACCTCTCCCTCCGCGGACGGAACAACGACCAACTGACCTTCTTCGCCCCCTCCAACCTCCGCGGCGAGGTGTCCCATGTCCGCATCGTCCACGACGGCGGCAACAACGAGGCAGCCGTCGAGGTCCTGGTGTCCGCCGCCCAGAACCAGGGCCTGCGCGTCCGCCACGAATACCGCCTCCGCGAAGGCTGGCCCGGCCTGCTCATCGTCACCTCCCTGGCCAACGAAACCGACCGCCCCAGGTCCTTCGACCCCGCCGACCGCTGGGCCCCCCTGGTCCACACCCAGACGGTTCGCGGCTATTCGGTCGGCGACGCCGTGGATCCCGCGGACAAGGCCGGGTACGCGTTCCGCTGGCTGGAGACCGAGGGCTTCCTGCCGCCCCCGGAGACGATCGAACTGGCCCCGGGCGCAACCCTCACCTACGCCCGCGCCCTGGTGGTCGCCGAATCCCCCGCCGCCGCCCTCGGCCGCCTGGCCGCCTTCCTCGAGGGCACCTCGCGCGTCCGCGGAACCCTCCGCGACGACCAGGGCCTCGCCATCACCACCGCCCGCATCGAACTCGAATTCGCCGACCGCAAGGTCGCGGCCTACCCGGACACCCGCGGCAACATCGAGTTTCCCCTGCCCTTCGGCGAATACCCCGTCACCGTCACCGACGCCGGCCGGGCTCCCGTGACGGCCCGGCTGGTGGTCCAGCCGGACCGCGAAAGCCGCCTCGACCTCACCCTCGGCCCCCAGGCGCGCATCGCCTTCGACATCCGCGACGAGTCGGGCCGGCCCATCCCCTGCAAGGCCCAGTTCATCGGCACCCACGGCACCCCCTCCCCCAACCTCGGCCCCGCCAACCGCGCCCGCGGATGCCTCGACCAATACCACGCCCCGTCCGGCTCCTTCACCGTCCCCGTACCCCCGGGCTCCTATGACGTCGTGGTCACCCGCGGCCCCGAATTCTCCCACCTCCGCATCCCCGTCCGCGCCCTCGCCGGCGAAACCACTCCCGCCGCCGGCCGCCTCACCCGCCTCGTCGATTCCCGAGGCTGGATCAGCACCGACTTCCACAATCACTCGACCGAAAGCGGCGACAACACCACCGGCACCGAGGATCGCCTCATCAACCTCGCCGCCGAACACGTCGAGTTCGCCCCGGCCACCGAACACAACCGCATCGTCGACTGGGCCCCCACCCTCGCCCGCCTCGGCCTCCAGGACCTCGTCGCCACCGTCCCCGGCATCGAACTCACCGGCCAGGGCGCCCACCTCAACGCCTTCCCCTTCCAACCCCACCCCCGCACCCAGGACGGCGGCGGCCCCGCCTGGCACAAGGACCCCCGCGTCAATGCCATCGTCCTCCGCGATTTCCAGGGCCACGAACCGTCCCGCTGGGTCCAGATCAACCACCCCGACATGATCGAGAACTGGGTCGACCGCGACGGCGACGGCCGCGCCGACGGCGGTTACACCGGCCTGACCCCGCTGCTCGACGCGGCCGAAACCTGGGGCCTCGGCATCCTCACCAACACCCCCTACCGCCTCGCCCGCTCCCCCAACGGCAAGGATGCCGTCCTCCCCCAACGCGAGTTCGTCTGGCTCCAACTCCTCAACCAGGGCCACCACCTCCCCGGCGTCGCCGTCTCCGACGCCCACGGGATCCACGGCGCCGGCGTCGGCGGTTGGCGCACCTACGTGCGCTCCACCACCGACGACCCCGCCCGCGTCGACTGGCGCGAGATCGCCCGCAACGCCCGCGCCGGCCGCAGCTTCGTCACCACCGGCCCCTTCCTCGATGTGTCCACCGAGGACGGCACCGGCCCCGGCGGCACCACCCGCGCCTCCGCCGGCGTCCGCCTCCATGTCCGCGTCCAATGCACCGACTGGATCCGCATCGACCGCGTCCAGGTCCTGGTCAACGGCCGCCAGCCGGACCGCCTCAACTTCACCCGCGCCACCCACCCGGACGCCTTCCGCGACGGCGTCGTCCAGTTCGACCGCACCATCGGCGTCCCCCTCAGCCAGGACGCCCACCTCATCGTCGTGGCCATCGGCGAGCAGTCCAACCTCGCCACCGGCTTCGGCACCAGCGCCCAGGCAGCCTGGAACCCCTGCGCCTACCACAACCCGATCTACGTCGACATCGACGGCAACGGCTGGCAGCCCAACCACGACACCCTCGGCTGGGAACTCCCCGTCCGCCGCATCGACCCCGAGCAGGTCCGCCAGATGATCGCCGACCGCGCCGCCCGGCCCTGACCCAAACCGACCCGACCCGACCCGGCCCGACCCAAGATTTTGGTGGTGCCCGCCCCCCGCACGGCAGGCAGGATTCCCCCGTCAACCATGAGCCGCCTTCGTACCCTCCTTTTTGCCGTCCTTCTGGCCTGCGTTGCCCCCACCCGCAACGCCGCCGCCAGCCTGCCCGCCGAAGGGATCTTCGCCCGCTCCAACCTCGTGGCCTGGTGCATCGTCCCCTTCGACACCTCCCGCCGAAGCCCGGAACAGCGCGCCGCCATGCTCGCCTCCCTCGGCATCCGCCGCCTCGCCTACGACTGGCGCGCCGAACACATCCCCACCTTCGATCAGGAGGTCGCCGCCCTCGCCGCCCGCAATATCGAACTGACCGCCTGGTGGTTCCCCGCCAACCTCGGCCCCGAGGCCCGCGCCATCCTCGACTGCCTCCACCGCCACAAGCTCTCCCCGCAGCTCTGGATCACCCTCGGCACCGAACCCGAACCCGACCCCGCCGCCCTCCGGCAGAAGATCGCCGCCGCCACCGCCACCCTCGCCCCCATCTGCGCCGAAGCCCGCCTCCTCGGCTCCACCGTCGGCCTCTACAACCACCTCGGCTGGTTCGGCGAACCGACCAACCAACTCGCCGTCCTCCGCCATCTCAACGCCGCCGGCCACACCAACGTCGGCATCGTCTACAACTTCCACCACGCCCACGACCAGATCGACCGCTTCCCCGCCCTCCTCCAGGCCATGAAACCCCACCTCCTGGCCGTCAACCTCAACGGCATGGTCCGACACGGCGACCGCTCCGGCCAAAAAATCATCCCCCTCGGCTCCGGCAACCTCGAACTGCCCATGCTCCAGGCCCTCGCCGACAGCGGCTGGTCCGGGCCCGTCGGCATCCTCGGCCACACCGAGGAGGACGCCGGCGCCAAACTCCGCAAGGAACTGGCCGGCCTCCAATCCCTCACCCCCCAACTGACCCTCCGGACCGCCCAGGCCCAGGCCCAACCCCAACCCCAACCCCAACCCCAGCCGGACCCCCACGCCGCCACCGCCCCCAAACGGGTCAACCGCGACGAGCCCTGGAAACAAACCGAGGGCGATTGGGTCGACGATCGCTACAACCGCTCCGTCTTCTCCCGCTGGCAGGCCTGCTCCCTCCCCACCCCCACCGGAACCGTCCGAAAAGGCCTCGCCATCCGCCTGGGCTCCGACGCCAACGCCACCGTGCTCTACGACACCGCCACCGGAAACTGGCGCGCCGCCTGGACCGGCGGCTTCCTCCGCTTCGACCCCGCCCGCTTCGGCCTCCTCAACCCACCCCAGCCCGACGGCTTCGTCCACCTCAGCCTCGAGGAAAACCACGGCTGGCAGGGCGCCGATTTCCGCTGGCGCGGCTTCGAGGTCGTCGGCGATCGCGTCCACCTCGAATACATGGTCGGCGATATCCTCGTCCGCGAATCACCCTGGTCCGCAACCGTCGACGGCCAGGTGGTCTTCGCCCGGGATATCGAACTGGGCCCGACCGCCCAGACCCAGCCGTCCCTCACCCTGCTCGCCGGCCCCGCCACCCAGGCCATCGAAGGCGAACTCCGCCGCAGCCCGTGGTACGGCTACCAGGACGGCGACACCGCCCAGATCGTCCTCTTCGACCTCCAGCGCGGCCTCCAGGTCCTCCGTCGCAGCACCGATCGCGTCGAGGTGTCCTTCATCCCCCGCGAAACCCCGCTGCGCGTCCGGTTCCTCTACCACCACGGACCCCGCGCCCGCATGGAGGCGATGCTCGACGCCGTGCCCACCCTCGGCCGATTCCCACGCTTCGGCGCCCCAGCCACCAACTCCCCCGCCCAACCCCGGACCGCCACCCCCACCCCCATCACCGTCCAGGGCCAGCGCGGCCCCGACCACGACGCCTACGCGATCGACACCATCCCCGTCCCCTACGACAACCCCACCCGGTCCCTCATGTTCTGCTCCGGCATCGGGTTCTACGACAACGGCGACGCCGCGGTCTCCACCATCCATGGCGACGTCTGGCGCGTGTCCGGCCTCGACGACAACCTCCAGAACGTCCAATGGCGCCGCATCGCCAGCGGCCTCTACCAACCCCTCGGCCTCGCGGTCGTCGGCAATCAACCCGTCGTCCTCGCCCGCGATCACCTCGTCCGCCTCCACGACGCCGACGGCGACGGCCTCACCGATCGCTACGAATCCCTCAGCCACCTCATCAACACCTCCGGCTCCGGCCACGACTACGTCACCAGCCTCTCCCGCGACAACTCCGGGAACTTCTATTACGTCGACCCCAAAGGCGTCCACCGCATCACCCCCGACGGCCAGTCCCAGACCACCCTCGCCTCCGGCTTCCGCAACCCCAACGGCATGGGCGTCAGCCCCGACGGCTCCATCGTCCTCGTCGCACCCCAACAGGGCGAATGGACCCCGTCCTCGGTCATCCACGAAATCCGCCCCGGCGGCTGGTACGGCTACGGCGGCCCCCGCATCGCCCCCGAACGCCCCCTCGGCTACGACCTCCCCCTCTGCTGGATCCCCCACCGCATCGACAACTCCAGCGGCAGCCAACTCTGGGCCGTCAGCGACCGCTTCGGCCCCCTCTCCGGCCACATCCTCCACCTGTCCTGGGGTCGCTGCACCATGATGCTCACCCTCCGCGATGTCGTCGACGGCACCGCCCAGGGCGCCGTCGTCCCCCTCAAAGGCCGCTTCCTCTCAGGCCCCATGCGCGGCGCCTTCCACCCGAAGGACGGCCAGCTCTACGTCGTCGGCTGCCAGGGCTGGCAAACCGCCGCCGCCCGCGACGGCAGCCTCCAACGCGTCCGGTGGACCGGCAAACCCCTCCCCCTCCCGGTCTCCTGGAAACCCCTCCCCGGCTCCCTCGCCCTCTCCTTCAACGAACCCCTCGACCCCTCCACCGCCGAGGACCCCGACAGCTACGCGCTCGAGGCCTGGAACTACCGCTACGCCGCCGCCTACGGCTCCAAGGAATGGTCGCCCTCCAACCCCGACCGCGAAGGCCGCGATCCGTGGTCGGTCACCTCCGCCAAACTGCTGCCCGACGGCAAAACCGTGGTGCTCACCACCCCCGACCTGAAACCGGTCATGCAGTTCGCCCTCCGCTTCAACCTCGACACCCGCGCCGGAACGCCGGCCTCGGGCGAGTTGTACGGCACCATCCACAAACTGCACCCGGCCGCCACGCCCGGCCCCGCCGCGTCCCGCTGAACCCACCCCGCACTGGGGCTGTATCCCTCCGAACCCCGGACGGCCCCCGCATTCACCGGCGCACCCGCCCGAACACCCGCTCCAGCAACTCCGTGGTCCGGGCGGCCGGGTTCTCCCGGATCCGAACCTCCTCCTCCGCAATCTTCAGGAACAAGCCGTCCAGCGTCTTCCGCGTGACGTACTCGTCCAGGTCGAGGTCCACCGTCTCCGCCCCGAGCAACGACCGCCCCAGGTTCCCCAACAGCCCCCCGCGGTTCAGCCCCGACCGCTCCAGCATGGTCTTGTACTGCGCGGTCACCCCGACCCCCGCGGTGGCCTGACGCACGATCGGCAACAGGCGCTCGTGAAGATTGGTCGAACTGGTCCGCCGGAAATAATCGGTCGCCGCCGTGTTCGTGGAGGTCACGATGGCCCTCGCATCCGCCAGGGTCATCTGCTTCACCGAATCGACCAGCACCGACGCCGCCTCGGGCACGGCCCGCTCCGCCGCGCGATTCATCGAGGTCTCGAACTCGTCCGCCAGCGCGTCCTGTCCCATCCCCCGCAGCGCCGTCTCCACCCGCTTCAACCCCGACGGCAACGGAATCCGGACCTTCGCATCCCCGAGGAAGCCGTCGGTCCGCCCCAGAACCTCCACCGACCTCCGCACCCCCGCCTCCAACGCCTCCTTCACGCCACCGGCGATCTGTTCCTCGCTCAAACCCCGCAACTCCTTCCCCTTCCGCCGCAAACCCAGCACATCCAACAGATCCGCGCGCGCCGGCAGACCCATCAGACCCACGAGCAACAGCAGACAGCCAACCCTCGATCCGCGAACGATTCGATCGGTCATGCCGCCACCGTACGCCCACCCGACCCGGATTCCAGCCCGGAGAACCCACCCGCTCCGGGATGGAGTGCCACGACACTTCGCGCCAATCTCCACCCATGCGTTCCCTCACCCTGCCCCTCCTGGTGCTCTCCCTCGCCTCCTGCCCCCAGGCCTCGCCGGCCCAGCCCAGCCCCCAGGCCGAACCCGCTTCCCTCACCCTGACCGGCGACTGGTCCGTGAATGTCGAGGTCCGCCTCCCCGACCGCGTCGTCCGCTCCCGCGTCGAAATCCCCCCGGCCACCCTGCTCGCCGTCACCAACGAAACCCATGCCTCCCTCCCACCCTTCCGCCCCAACGCCGGCGGTTGGGTCAAAGGCGCGCAATTGAAGGAGCTTCGTGCCCAGGAAACCACCACCCCGTTCCTCCTCGATCCCGCCAGCCTCACCGTCCGCTCCAGCCCCGACCCCGACGCACTGACCTTCGTCATCGGCCAGGATTACGAGGCCGACCTTTCCTGGGGAACCGTCGGCCGAAAACCCGACGGCCGGATCGCCGAAAACCAACCGGTGTCCGTCAGCTACCGGTACGCACCGCTCCGCCTCGACTCGGTCGTGCTCGCCCCCGAGGGAACCATCCGCCTGCGCCCAGGCCAACCGGCCGCCGCAGCCCCGAAACCTCCAACCCTCGCCCCGGGCGAACGACGCCTCGCCAACATCTGGATCCCCGGCCGCGTCCAACGCCTCGAACCCCGCCACCTCTTCCCCATCCTCGAATCCGCCTACCCCGCTCCCCCACCCGCCAACCCCTCCATCGCCGATCGCCTCCTCCCCCGCACCCTCGAACGCCTCCGCCTCGGCCAACCCCTCCGCATCCTCGCCTGGGGCGATAGCGTCACCGACGGTTCCTACCTCCCCAACCCCGCCCGCGACCGCTGGCAGCACCAGTTCGTCGCCCGCCTCCAACAACGCTTCCCCAACGCCAGCATCGAACTCATCACCGAAGCCTGGGGCGGCCGCAACACCGGCAGCTACCTCGCCGAACCCCCGGGCAGCCCCCACAACTACCAGGAAAAGGTCCTCGCCCCCAAACCCCACCTCGTCGTCTCCGAATTCGTCAACGACGCCGGCCTCGGCGCCGATGCCGTCCACTCCCATTACGCCCGCTTCCGCGACGACTTCCGCGCCATCGGCGCCGAATGGATCATCCTCACGCCCCACTACGTCCGACCCGACTGGATGGGCATCGACCGCGAACGGGACGTCGACGACGACCCGCGCCCCTACGTGGCCGGCCTCCGCTCCTTCGGCGAAACCAACGCCATCGCCATCGCCGACGCCGCCCGCCGCTACGGACGCCTCTGGCGCCAGGGCATCCCCTACACCACCCTCATGCTCAACTCCATCAACCACCCCGACGCCGACGGCATGGCCATCTTCGCCGACGCCCTCATGGAACTGTTCCCGAACCCCTGACCGCCCCACCCGATGAACCCCGGTCCCCGCGTCCACCCCCGCCCGCCCACGCCCCGGACCCTGCCCGCCGCCGTCCTCCTCGCCGCCCTGCTCACCCCCGGACTCCTCCCGCCCGCCGCAAGCCAACCCGCCACCTCGCCCCCCACCCCCGCGCCCGCCGCGATCCCGCCGCGCGAGGCGAACCACGACGAGGCCAGGGTCCCGCTCCACACCCTCCCCGACCCGCTCCGCATGCGGGACGGCTCCCCTGTCACCACGCCGGAGGACCTCCGCTTCCACCTCCGCCTCGGACGCCACGATCCGACCGATGTCGATTGGACCCACTACCTCGCCTTCGCCGACCAGGCCGCCCTTCCCTGGGCCCGCGCCCGGGAAATCACCGCCGCGCCACGCCTCAACGCGTCCCAGGCCCTGCGCCTCCCCGATGCCTGGTTCGCCTCCCCAGCCGCCGCTTCCCTCGCCTCCAACATCCTCTCCCACCAAACCCCCGCCGGCGACTGGCCCAAGAACCTCAACACCGCCGCCAGGACCTTCGATGGCGACCCCGCCCGCCTCCGCGGCACCTTCGACAACGGCGCCTCCCTCGCCGAGATCCGGTTCCTCGCCCGGTTCCACTCCGTCACCGCCCGCCCCGCCGCCCGCGACGCCGCCCGCCGCGCCATCGAACAGATCCTCGCCGCCCAGTATGCGAACGGCGGCTGGCCCCAATCCCACCCGCCAGGCCCCGGGTACGCCCGGCACATCACCTTCAACGACGGCGTCATGACCGGCCTGCTCGGCTTGCTCGTCGAAATCGATCACAGCCCGGACTTCGCCTTCCTCGATGAGCCGATCCGCGCCCGCGCCCGCCAGGCCGTCGCCCGGGGCATCGATTGCATCCTCCGCTGCCAGGTCGTCGTGCGCGGCGAACTCACCGTCTGGGGTGCCCAACACGACGCCCAGACCTTCGAGCCCAGACCCGCCCGCGCCTTCGAACCCGCGTCCCTCGCCGCCGCCGAAAGCGCCGGCGTCCTCTCCTTCCTCATGCGCCTCCCGCACCCGACCCCGGCGATCACCCGCGCCATCCGCGCCGGACGGGCCTGGTTCACTCACGCCGCCCTCCCCAACCTCCGCCTCGTCCGCACCCCCGACGACGTCCACGTGATCCCCACGCCCGGCGCACCCCCGCTCTGGGCCCGGTTCTACGACCTCGACGCGAACACCCCGGTCTTCTGCGGCCGCGACGGCGTCATCCGCACCCGCCTCGAGGACATCGAGCAGGAGCGTCGCAAGGGCTATGCCTGGTACGGGAGCTGGGGCGACACCGTCGCGCGCGAGTTCGATCGATGGGCCGCCCAACACCCCGAATAGCCCCGCCCGATCCTCAGCCGCCTCGGAGCGTTCCCTTCGCCCGAAATAATCGTCGCGACGCCGCCCCGGCCGCCCCCTACGATCCGCCCATGCACCGTTTCCGTTCCCTCCGAGCGCTCGCCTGCACCGCCGCCTGCCTCGCCACCTCCCTCCTCCTCGGCCTCCCGCCCGTCCGGGCGGCCGCTCCGGAACCCGCCGAGGGCTCCCTGCCCAAGGCGTTCCTCGACGGCATCGGCCCCGACTGGCGCAGCCTCGGCGCCTCCGATTTCACCAACGTGAATTGCCACGCCGACACCTGGACCTGGACCGCCGAAGGCGCCACCTGCACCGGTCAACCGGTCGGCGTCATCCGCAGTGTCCGGCCCTACACCAACTTCGAGTTGGTCGTCCAATGGCGGCACCTCCGCAGCGGCGGCAATTCCGGCGTCTTCGTCTGGGCCACCCCCGAGGCCCTCTCCAACCTCAAACCCGGCCAACTCCCCCCGGGCGGCATCGAGGTCCAGATCCTCGATCACGGCTACTCCCAGGAATACGAGAAGAGCACCGGCAAGAAACCCGACTGGTTCACCACCAACGGCGACGTCTTTCCCGTGGGCAAATCCACCATGAAACCCTTCCCCCCGGCCGCCCCCAACGGCCAGCGCGCCTTCCCCCGAAAAAACCTCAGCCGCGGGGTCGGCGAGTGGAACCACTACTACGTCCGCTGCATCAACGGCGAAGTCCGCCTTTGGGTGAACGGCGAGGAGGTCTCCGGCGGCCATGAGTGCAAACCCAGCACCGGCTTCCTCTGCCTCGAATCCGAAGGCGCCCCCATCGAGTTCAAAAACCTCCGCATCCGCGAACTGCCCTGACTGCCCTCGTGCCCTGATCTCCTGACTCCACACCTGGGCTGGGGCTGGCTGCGGCTGGGGCTGCCACCGACGGCCCCGCCGGCGCTCTGACAACAACCCGGCCCCGCACCCCGCATTTCCCCACTCCCGCGATGCGGGGTGCGCAGGTTCCCTCAACGCCCCCGAAATCCACCACCGCCACCGCCACCGCCAAGGCCACCCATTCCACCCATCCCACCCAGGCCCCCCAGACCACCCAAACCCGGCATGCCGCCGCCACCCATCTTCGCCATCATCTTCTGCAGCTTCCCCATCTTCTTCATCATCTGCTGCATCTGGGCGAAACGGTTGAGCACGTTGTTCACCTCCGACACCTGGGTGCCGCTGCCCTTCGCGATGCGCTGACGGCGCTTTGCGTTCAGGATCGCCGGGTTCCGCCGCTCGTGCGGCGTCATCGAGCAGATGATGCCCTCCATCCGCCGCATCTCACGCTCGCCCTTCGACAGCGCATCCCCCTGCATCGCGTCCGCCGCCCCCGGCAGCATCCGGACCAGGTTCTCCAACGGCCCCAGCTTCCGCATCGCCCGCATCTGTTCGAGCATGTCCTCCAGCGTGAACTGGCCCCGGCGCATCTTCTCCTCCATGCGCGCCGCCTCGTCCATGTCCACCGCCTCCGCCGCCTTCTCCACCAGGCTCACCACGTCGCCCATCCCCAGGATCCGCGACGCCATCCGCTCCGGATGAAACGGCTCGAAGTCGTCGAGCTTCTCACCCACGCCCACGAACTTGATCGGACGACCCGTCACGGTCTTGAAACTCAGCGCCGCGCCACCCCGCGCGTCACCGTCGAGCTTCGTCAGGATCGCTCCCGTCACCTGAAGCGCCTTGTCGAAGTGCGTCGCCACGCTCACCGCCTCCTGCCCGGTCGCCGCATCCAGCACCAGCAGCACCTCCTCCGGATGCACCAGGTCCTTCAAGCGCACCAACTCCTGCACCAGCGGCTCGTCGATCTGCAGGCGCCCCGCCGTGTCGAAAATCACCGTGTCGTGCCCCGCGATCCGCGCCTCGTCCAGCGCCGACCTCGCGATCCGCAGCACGTCCTTCTCCCCGCGCATCACCCACACCGGCAGCTCCAACTGGCGTCCCAGCGTCTCGAGCTGGTCCATCGCCGCCGGCCGATACACGTCCGCCGCCACCAGCAGCACCTTCCGCCCCTGCTTCGCCAGCAGCCGCGCCAGCTTGCCCGAGGAGGTCGTCTTCCCCGACCCGTGCAGCCCCACCATCATGATGCAGGACGGATTCCGGCTCGTGACCAGCGCCGAATGGCTCTCCCCCAGCAGCTCCACGAGCTCGTCGTGGATGATCTTCACCACCTGCTCCCCCGGCTTGATGCTCTGGATGACCTGCTGGCCGATCGCCTTGTCCTTCACCTTCTCCACGAAATCCCGGGCGACCTTGAAATTGACGTCGGCATCCAGCAACGCCATGCGCACCTCGCGCAGGGACTCCGCGATGTTGGTCTCGGAGATCCGGCCGAGCCCGCGGAGGTCGCGAAAAACCTTCTGCAGCTTCTTGCTCAGGGAATCGAACACGCCCGACACCGTAGAGAACGCCCCGCGGGTTGACAAGGCACCGGTCCACCCGCCTATAGTGCCCGTCCCGCCTCGAAGCGGGATTCCTGGCGGTAGGATGCCGGAGTGGTCAATCGGAGCAGACTGTAAATCTGCCGGGCTAACGCCCTACGAAGGTTCGAATCCTTCTCCTACCACCATCTTCTTCCCACCATTCGTTCGTATACAACGACTTAGACAACCCGAAACAGCCATAGACAGCCCCTGGCGTTAGCACTATTGTTAGCACCTGAGCCCCCGCTCCGAGGGCCGACCGAGGTTCCGGACATGGCCAGCGTGCATAAGCGGCGGAAGTCGAAGTACTGGATGGCGGCGTGGCGAAACGCCGAAGGCAAGCTGCGGTTGGTGTCCACCAAGCAGACCACCCGATCCAAGGCGCTACGCACCGCCCTCGAATGGGAACGGCTCGACCGGGAGCTCAAGGAAGGCCGTATCGCGGCCGACCAAGCCGTCAAGGTCGTCACCGAGATGTCCCAGGAGTTGGGCCTCCAGGTCGAAGCTTTGCCCACCATCCGGGAGTGGTTCACAGGCTGGTTGCGGGAGCGGGAGACGCACATCAAGGACTCCACCGGCGTCAACTACGAGAAAGCGATCAAGGACCTCCTCGCATTCCTGAAGGCCGACGCCGAGAAGCCCCTCCCCTCGCTCAGCACTGCAAGGCTGCAATCCTGGGTAAACAGCCTCTCCACCCGCGGGCTGGCCGCCGGCACGGTGAAAATCTATTGCGAGCCGATCCGCGCCGCCGTGACCCGCGCCTGGAAACGCGGACACCTGACAGCCGACGTGGCGGCGGAACTGGAACTTCCCAAGAGGGTCGCCGCCGAAAAGGACGCCTTCACGCTGGCCGAACTCGACCGCCTGCTGGCTGCGGCAGATGCGGAATGGCGGATTGTCATTCTCGCCAGCGCGTACGCCGGCCTCCGGTTGGGCGATGCCACGAGCCTGACGTGGCGGGAGGTCGATCTCGCCCGCGGCCTGATCCAACTGGACCAGGGCAAGACCGGTAAGGGCGTTGTCATCCCGATCCACCCGCGGCTCCGTGCCGAGATCGAGCCCCTGGCCGGCGATGATCCTGACGCGCCCCTCACTCCGGGGCTCATCGGTCGCGACAGCCGCGGCACCCACGGCCTTTCCGGCCAATTCAAAAGCATCATTCAGAAGGCCGGAATCCAGGTCGAACAGCGCGGCACCGGAAAGCGCAAGGTCTCGTCCAAGAGCACCCACAGCCTGCGGCATACCTTCGTCCGCCGCCTGATGGCAGCAGGCGTGGACGAATCCGTGCGGATGAAGCTCGCCGGCCATGCCAGCAAGGGCGCGCATCGTGTCTACGCCCAGGCCGACCTTGATCAGCTCTGGCACGCCGTCGAGAGGCTGTAGTGGCATTCTCGTTGTATACAAACCCACGGCAGCATGGGCGTGAGCGATCGGGCGGATGTATACATCGGCACAAGTGCCTGAATCGCAGTTGGTAATCCAAAGCTCGTTTTAGACGGGGCTCCAAAACCCCCTCCCTCCGCCCGGTTCGGTTCTTCCTTCGCATGGACAACCATGCACAGCCCAAGCCAGTCAGCTTCCCGATCCCGAAATCCGGCACCCGCGACCCGCACTGGGGAATGCCTCGGAGCTTCTGGCTGACGGTTGCGATTCCCTCAGCAAAGCGCCCCCAGCCACCGGTGGCGTCGTACAAAGTGCCCGCCAACAGCAAGCATGCGCGCAGGTTGATCGTATACGAGAGCGCCGCGAAATATATGGCCAAGGTCATCGCCGAGTCGCAGGCAGCGGAGAGGAGGGCAATCGAGAAAGGCAATGGACGCTGAGCCGGACGGAGCTGATGGGAGGCGCGAACCGTGCAACGCCGTCACAGGCGAGGTCCTCGTCCCGCTGGAAGCGGGGCCCCAAATCCGGGACCCCGTGGGGAGCCCCCGTCCCACAAATCGCAGGACGGGGGGGACGAGAGCGCGTTGACGAGCTTCACAACTGAGCGTCGGGGGAAGGCTGTCGTCGTGGCCTCCCCCGCCGCCTGCCTGGCCGACACGGTTGCCTCCCATTCTCCCGGGCGGCCCGCTGCTTGCGCAGGCTGGGCCTCTCAACCGCGCCACGCTTGAGGCCACCCAGGAGGACGGCGGCCGGGTCGCGCACGAGTTCAATGTCCGTGGTTCGCACCACGACTTCTCGGTATCCGGCAACGGCGTCTAGGTCCGGTATCCGGACGACCACGACACCGCGGATGGCCCGCTCAACCTGCCCGGTCCGGCCGTCGGCCAAGCGGACCAGCCGGCCCTGGTGGACACGGCGACTTCCGATCCTCCCGCTGAACTTGCGGTCACGTCGTCGCGGTCGGGTGCGGAGCACTGCACCGGCGACAGAGGCGTCTATTCTGCGCCGTTGATCGGCCAAGATGGACAAGGTTTCGGGAGCTACCATCCGACTCAATTCGCTGATCCAGCTCATCAAGGGCTACCTACAGCGCGCCCAATCGGTTTTTCGCATGGTCGGAACGCCTCGCTGGCAGGCCGTGACGGCCTACGAACTTCAGCCTGAACTGAATCGGACCCGCTCTTCCCACCCCGCTGCAATCGACCGCGGCGACCCTCGACTGGGGTTCGGTCGGTGGATCGCGCACTTCGTCGTCGAGGTTGGGCAGGCTGCCTTCGACCCGCAGGCAGTTCACTGTGAAGCTTCTGAGGTGCAAGGAAGAGGCGGAGCCTCAGCTTGAGGCCCTTCCATGCTTCCAATCTCATCCTCAACTTGTTCGAGGCCTGCCTGCGTGGTCGGCACATCTTGAAGGGATAGGCTGCCAAGCACCTCATCCTGTGGTGGTTGGTTCAGCTAGGTCGTCTGTCACCGCCGACATCAGGCGTAGGAGCAGTAGGGCCAGCCTTGGCCCGCGGTGGCGGCGTGCGAACCGGTCCGCGTCCGTGCTGACCGTCTGGAGGTCCGCCTCAATGGCGATGGAGGCCCTGCCATCGCCCTCCCACCCGTGCGTTGGCTTTTCGGGATGATCCACCCGGCCTGGAGCATCCTCATCGCCGCCGCGTTCCTTTCCGCTGCCATCGCCTGGTTCCGGTTCAAGGTGGACCGCCCGGAATTACAGGTCTTCGCCTACCTGATTGGCCGCCTGCCGGCGGTCATCAGCCTCGCCGGCGTCGTTGCTGGCTGGCTCCAACGCCGGGAACGCAACCGGTTCTTCGCCGACCGGGTCGATCTGGATCGTATGCGGGCATTGTCGTGGCAGGAGTTCGAGCTGCGGGTTGCAGATGTATACAGGAACCACAGCTTCGTGGTCCGAGAGACCGGTGGGGGTGGCGCGGATGGCAGCGTCGATCTCCGGCTTCAGCGGAACAGGGGGGAAACCACCCTCGTCCAGTGTAAACATTGGCGCGTTTACAAAGTGGGTGTCAGGCCGGCCCGCGAACTCTTCCGGGTGATGACGGCCGATGGCGCAGATCGTGCGATGCTCGTCTCCTCCGGCAGGGGACCTGGGTGCAAGGCTGCGCCCCCAGAGCCGAGCAGTTCAACCACCCCGCGGCTTGGCGCGGGAACTGTACCTCGCAGCAGATCAATCGTCCCTTCCTTGGCTTTGCCTGCTGCGAGCCAGACGTTCCGGAGTGCTCCACCACATACTAAGCAGTCTTTTGGATAGACTACATGTTGCGACTCCTGCATGATTTCGGAA
>VFQN01001022.1_pt1 | contig 49254 bp, 49 predicted proteins | sample 3512371 | NCBI WGS metagenome assembly VFQN01 (sample SAMN10412370, study PRJNA504923) | tailings metagenome | isolation source: Replicate 2 from Balatoc abandoned mine | place: Philippines: Itogon, Benguet | collected 2017-08-28
GCGGGCATCACGTTGCGGGTGCGTCACTCGGGCAGGTGTCGAACAAACCTAGACGGTGAACAAACCTAGACGGTTGCTGCTGGTCGATAGTCAACTCTAAGTGGGCGCTAAGTACCCCGTTGCAGTCGTTCTTCCACGAAACGGCTAGAGCGAAATCTTGCCGGGGGCTGGGGTGTGGCTAGACTGCCGCTATCGGCCAGGAGCAGGCGGTGGGGTACTTCCGGAGCGGACGCTCAACGTTTGAGCTGAGGGGCCGGCACCTGGATGGCGCTTGGCCCGCCAATCGGATGACGATATCGAGCGCTTCGAGGGCCGAGTGCCATTCCGGTGGAGGTCCCGCTCCAGCGAAGGGTTAGGCGTCGCCTCACGGGAGTGAGCGAATCCAGCTTCGTAAGTGCGCCACGGACTTCCACCAGCTCTCTGGGCTGCTGCCGGTTTCACAGACACCTTGTTAAGGTGACTGCGACTTGAGTACCAAGCGTCCTAGGCGTCAAGCACCAGAACACTAGATCTGCATCGAGAGACGCAGATCATCATGGATTTGTTCGCCGTACGTTCGCTTTCGGTAAGGATGCTGTCGAGGTGTTCCACTTCGCCCGCAAGAACGCGCGTTTCGCAAGCGCCGCAAAGCCCCTCGCGGCAACTGTGATCGGGCGATAGTCCTGCCTCCAGCATGGCGTCCAGCACCGAGCAGTCGGCACGTACCTCAATACGCCGCGTGCTGCGACGCAATTCCAGGGTGAAGGTCGTGGGCTCGGTCGACGCGGTCAGTGTCGGCACAGCCGCGAAGCGTTCGATATGCGCGTTAGGCAACTCCAGCACTTCGCAAGCCGACAGGAAGGCGTCCAACATCGGACCGGGTCCGCAGGCGTAGAAGTGGCTGTGTTTGGCAAACGGACGCAGCCGTTCGCGCAGGTCCGGGGGCCCACCCGCCTCGTCGTCGAAATGCCAGTGCACGCGCAGCGTGGGCGAGGCTAGCTCGTTCAGGCGCTCTAGGAAGGCCGCATCTGCGCGCGAGCGCGCGCAGTAAACAAGGTCAGCCGAACGCCCTGAGGCAGACAGGCGGTCGAGCATGCACAGGATGGGCGTGATGCCGATTCCGCCGGCCACGAACACCGAATGCGCGGCCGAATCGTGCAGAGGAAAGTTGTTGCGCGGTGCCGAGATCGTTAGCAGTTGCCCCACGCGCAACTGCTCATGCACGAAAACTGAACCGCCGCGGCTCTTGCGGTCCTTGAGCACGCCGACCACGTAACGCCCGGTCTCACCGGCCGGGTTTAGCAGCGAGTAACTGCGCACTAGGCCGTTGTCCAGGTGTAGGTCGATGTGCGCACCAGGCGCGTGCGGCGGGAACACCACTCCCGCGTGCTCGGGGCGCAGTTCGACGCTCACCACGTCGCGCGCCTCGTAACGCAGGCAATGGACGCGGGCCTTGAGGGTGGCAGTCGTCATCGCCTATCCCTCACATGATGTGAAGGCCGCCATCCACCATCAGCGTGGTGCCGGTGATGAAGGAAGCCTCGCCTGAGGCGAGCCACAGGATCGGCCAGGCAATCTCCTCAGGGCGCGCCCAGCGTCCTATGAGCGAGGTGTCCTTGCGTTCGGTGCTGAGCTGTTCCACGCTCTTGCCCGCAGCCGAAGCGCGGCCCACGTGAAAATCGGTCAACGTGGATCCCGGGCATACCGCATTGACGCGCACACCGTGCGCCGATTCCTCGAACGCCAAGGTGCGTGTGAAGGCCAGTTGTGCGGCCTTGGTGGCGTCGTACAGCGCCATGCCCCTGCGGCCGGTGACAGCGTAGCAGGAGGACACGTTGACGATGGCGCCCGCGCCCGAGCGGCGCAGCGCCGGCAGCGCGGCCTGGCAGTAGTTGGACATGCCCGCCAGGTTCACCGCCACGATGGCCTGCCAGTCGGCGGGCGACACCTCGGCCGCCGGCAGGTAGTTGCGCATGGCGGCGTTGTTCACCAGCACGTCCAGCGCGCCCCAATCGTCCAGGCAGTGGGCCACTGCGGCCTGCGCTCGCGCCGGGTCCGACACGTCGGCCGCGACACACAACAGGCGCGCCTCGGGCTGCGCTTCGAGGATCGCCGCGCGCGTGCGCTCCAGCGCCTGCGCGTCAGCGTCCACCATCGCCACCGCCGCGCCCTCGCGGCAGAACAGGGCGGACGCGGCCGCGCCGATGCCGGCGCCCCCGCCCGTGATCATGGCCACGCGGCCGGCCAGTCGCAACGATGCCATGCCTGTCCTCAATCCAGCTTGATGCCGTTGTCCTTGATGACCTTGCCCCAGCGCGTGATCTCAGACGAGATCCAGGCGCTGAACTCGCGCGGCGTGCCGGCCACCACCTCGAACTCCATCTCGTGCAGGCGGGCCAGGATGTCGGGCGACTTCAGGATCTTCACCATCTCTTCGTTGTAGCGCTTGATGATGTGCGGCGGCGTACCCGCCGGCGCGAGGAAGCCGATCCACGAAGTGGCCTCGAAGTCCTTCAGACCCGACTCCGCCAGCGTGGGCACATCGGGCGTGCTGGGGAATCGCTTCAGGCCAGTGCTGGCCAGCAAGCGCAGCTTGCCTTCCTTGACGAAGCCCTGCACGTTGCCCGGCACGAAGAAGCCGGTCTGCACCATGCCGGCCACCAGGTCGGACACCGCGGGTGCGGCGCCCCGGTAGGGGATGTGCGTGATGTTGAAGCCGGCCTCCGACTTCATCATCTCCATCGTCAGGTGCGAGGCGCTGCCCACCGAGACCGAGCCGTAGTTCAACTTCTGCGGGTTCGTCTTGGCGGTTGCGATGAATTCCTTGACGCTGGTGATGCCCGTGGCCGGGTTCACCACCAGATACTGGGGCGACTTCACCGCCAGCGTGATGGGCGCCAGGTCCTTCATCGGGTCGTAGGGCATCTTGTTGAAGAGGCTCACGTTGATGGCCAGCGGCCCGTTGTAGCCCACCAGCAGGTGGTGGCCGTCGGGCGCGGAGCGCACGATGTCCAGCGCGCCGATGTTGCCGCCCGCGCCACCCTTGTTCTCCACCACAAAGGGCTGGCCGAACACCTCCTGCAGCTTGGGCGCCACCAGGCGGGCGAGCACGTCGTTGGTGCTGCCCACGATGGGCACCATGATGCGCACCGGCTTGGTGGGCTTCCAGTCGGCCGCGCTCTGAGCCCACGAGGGGCTGGCGGCGGCCACACCCAGCAGGGCGGCGGCGAGAAGGGATCGGCGTGGGAACATGTCTTGTCTCCTATGGTTGGTGTGTGTGGCCGGCTCAGGCCCTTACAGAGTGAAAACCGGCTTCTCGATACTGTTGGCCAGATGCTCTTTGGCCCACTCGACGGGGTTCTGCTCCTTGGGCAGCAGGACGCCGGCGGGCCGCACCCGCTGCTGGCTGGCGTCCAGCGCAGGAGGAGTGATCCCCTGTTCAATTCCCGTTGCGGCTTCTGCCAGCATGCGACGCGCCATCACGATGGCCTTGTCGGTGGGCAGCAGTTGCTCGGCCTCGTGGTTCTGGATCGGGCCCATGCTTTCCTGCAGGGAGTAGTCCTGCGCGGAGAAGCCGAACACGCCGCTGTACGAACGCTTCTCGCGCTGCGCCACACGGTCCATCAGGTAGTCGTTGTCGCGATTGGCCTTGGGGACGAAACTACCCGGGGCCTCGTACTCCACGTGGATGCCCTGACCTGCCTCCATGGCCGAACGCTCTTCGTCGGTCAGCGGACGGAAGGGCTGCCAGTTGATGCTCCACGCCCAGCAATGGTGGTCGTCGATGGGGACCCACACGTGGCCACCCAGTGCGTGCTCGCCGAAAGGCGCGATCAGCGTGAACCAGGGGAACAGCCACTGCGTGACGCGCCAGTAGTAGGAGTCGGGCTCGCCATTGCGACGGCCGAACAGACCCAGGCCGTATGGCGTTTTTTCGATCTCGAACACCACGTTGCCATCGGCCTTGATGTAGTCGAGCGCCTTCACGCCCTGGTGCATCGGGTCGGTGTCCACCTCGTAGCGGTGCACGTAGGACACGTGCGCGGTGTCGATGCCACCTTCCATCGCCTGCAGCCAGTTGCTGTATTGCAGCCGCTTGGACACGTACACGTGGCTCTCGGGCAGTGTGCACCACTCGATTTCGGGCGGGGCGGGCTGGTGCTCGGCTGGACCCATGTACGCCCAGACAATGCCGCCGCGCTCCACGCAGGGATAGCCCTTGATGTGCATGCGCGCGCACGACTGGGGCGAAGACGGGACGTCCACGCACTTGCCGTCGCCGTCGAATTTGACGCCGTGGTACGCGCAACGAATGCCGTTTTCTTCGTTGCGACCGAAGTACAGCGATACGCCACGGTGCGAGCAGAACTCACTGATCAGGCAGGCGCGGCCCTCCGTGTTGCGAAAGGCCAGCAGCTTTTCGCCCAGCAGTTGCACGCGTACCTGCGGTCCGTCGGCTTCGGCGATTTCCCTCGATGCGAGCGCGGGCACCCAGTAACGGCGCAGCAGTTCGCCCATGCGGGTGCCAGGACCCACGCGGGTCAGGGTCTCCGACATTTCCTTGTTCATTGCTTGTGTCTCCACATGAAATATGTCCTCCTGATGGACAGTTGATTCATTATGTGAACACACTTGATCTATGTCAACAGCCAGACATCATGTCCATCAGATGGACATATCGATTCCGTAAGATCGACAATCGCCGGGTTGTCAGGAGCACAAAGCATGGAAACGGCTGAAAAAGCAGGGGAAGGTGTCCGCGCGGTGGACAGGGCGCTGGACATCCTGATGGCATTCACGGCAACCGACCACCGGCTAACGGCTGGGGAACTGGCCCGGCGCGTGGACCTGAGTCGCCCCACGCTGTACCGACTGCTGCGCACGCTGGAGCACAAGGGCTTCATCGTCTCGTCGGGTGAGCCGCAGCGATTCGAGCTCGGCCCATCGGTGGCCAATCTGGCGCACGTGTGGGGAGCGGGCTTGGACATCGCCAGCGTGGCGCAGCCCATGATGCGCCGGCTTTGGGAAGCAACGGGTGAGACGGTATCTCTATTGGTCCATCAAGGCCGCAGCCGCACTTGTGTTGCCGAGTTGCCAAGTGCGCAGCCTTTGAGTTTCAAGCGCGGAGTTGGGTACAGCACAGACGTGACCCTGGGCGCCAGCGGCCGCGTGATCCTAGCGCACACAGCCTTGCCCGAGGTGTATCTGGAGGACAAGGGTGCAACCCAGTTTGACGTTGCGAGCTATCTCAAGCAGCTCGCGGCCATACGAGAACGGGGATACGAGATAAGTCGTGATGAACTGATACAGGGTGCAGTGGCCGTCGCTGTGCCCTATTTCGACAGCAACGGACGTGTAAAAGGGTCTCTTGCCGTCTTTGGCCCCAGCGTTCGAATGGACGCACAGCGCGTCGATGCTTGTGTGACCTTGCTGAAGGAGGAAGGTGCGAAACTTTCTGCGGCCCTGGGCTACGCTGACAAAGTGCCCATCAGACGGCAAGGCTGATCGAAGCGGCCAACAGTGCGAGTTGCGACACCTGCGACCACTCGAACAGACTGCTTCTCCCCTAGATTCACGACAGTCCCACCATCAATGCACAACTGCTCGCGAACATCGGCAGCCGCCGCCAACCGTGCTGGCGGGACTACACGCTGATGCGGCCGATTAGCGCCTGACGGTCGCCTGGATCGGCTGATTTACCCTCGGCGACCACTTGACCACGTTCGATCAGATAGTGCCGCGTAGTCAGGTTCAACGCGCGATGCACGTTCTGCTCGACAAGCACTATTGGTGTCCCTTCATGGGCCAGCTTGCCGATCAGCTCGAATATCTCGTCGACGATCATCGGCGCTAGCCCCTCTGTGGGTTCGTCGATAAGCAGGAGGCGCGGAGCGCCCGCCAGCACACGCGCGATCGCCAGCATCTGCTGCTCGCCACCTGACAAGGTGGTACCCATCTGGCGCCGCCGTTCGGCCAGCCGGGGAAATCGCTGGTAGGTGTCGTCGAGGCGCCGACGGGATTCGGCCCGGCTGCGCGATGGGCACTGCATCTGGCCCAGTCGCAGGTTCTCTTCCACGGTGAGTCCGGGAAAGATGCGCCGGTCCTCGGGCACCAGGCCGATACCGCGGCGGCAGATCTGATCGGCACTGACGCCGTCGAGACGCTCGCCATCGAACAGCACCTGTCCGCTCGACGGAGAAAGCCAACCCGCAATGGTCTTGATCACGGTGGTCTTGCCCACGCCGTTGCGTCCGAACAGGCCGATCACCTCGCCCTTGCCCACGCGCAGGTCAATGCCTTGCAGCACGTGGCTCAGACCGTAGTGGGTATGAACGCCTTTGAGTTCGAGCATCAGTGCTTCTCCCCGAAGTAGGCGGCCTGCACCGCCGGATTGGCGCGCACCTCGGCCGGTGGGCCCTCGGCCAGCTTCTGACCCTGGTGCATCACGACCACGTGGTCCGACAACTGCATCACCAGATCGACGTCGTGTTCGACGAGCAGGATGGACAACCCGTGGTCACGCGACAGGCCCCGGATCAGGGACTCGGTTTCGCGGGTGTCGGTGTGGCTCATGCCCTGGGTGGGCTCGTCGAGCAGCAGCATGCGCGGTCGCGAGGCCAACGACACCGCGATCTCCAGACGTCTTTGTTCGCCATGAGACAGGTAGCCAGCCAGCTCGTCGGCCTTGGCGCGCAGCTCGAACTGACCGAGAAGCTCGTCGACCCGGTGCGAGGCGATGGTGCTGCGCACCAGTGGCCGGAACAGGCCGCGGCCACGCTCCAGAAACTGTGCGGCCAGGCGAAGGTTCTCGCGAACCGTCAGATCGAAGAACAGGTTGGTGATCTGGAAAGAACGCGACAGCCCGTTGGCCAGTAGCTGGTGCGGTGCCTGGCTGGTGACGTCCCGGCCATCGAAGCGCACGCTGCCGGCCGTGGGGCGGATGGCACCGCTGATGAGGTTGAACAGGCTGCTTTTGCCTGCCCCGTTGGGCCCGATGACCGCGGTGATGCGGCCGGGCTGGGCCTCGAAGCTCACGTCGTGCACGGCCTTCAAAGCGCCGAACTGCACGCTCAGGCCCTGAACCGAGAGGATGGCGCTCATGGGCGGATCTCCTTGCGCGGGTGGCGGCGGTCCAGCCAGCGCTGCAGTGCCGGCGTGGCATAGCCGATCAAGCCGCGTGGCATCACGATCACGACGATCACGAACATCACGCCAATGACGATGTGGTGATGCGCGGTGAAGGACCCCACCACCGAGCGCAGACCGGTGAGGATGGCCGAGCCGTAGAGCGGCCCGATCAAGGTTCCGGTCCCACCGACGATGACGTTGATGACCGCATTGCCCGAGACCTGGAAGAACATCAGTTCGGGCGAAACGAACCCGCGCAGCATGGGGTAGAGCGCGCCGCTCGTACCCGCGATGCAGGCGGCCCCCACGAAGGCGCCCAGCTTGTAGCGCCAGGGGTCGACCCCGAGAAAGCCCACGCGGTGCTCGTTGGTGCGGATGGCATCGAGCTGGCGGCCCGCCGGGGTGTCCATCAGGTAACGCAGTCCGATGTAGATCGCGCCGATGAACGCCAGCACCAGCAGGAAGAATCCTTCGGGCGTGCCCGAGTTCAGGCCGGGGATCACCGTGGCTGCGGGCACGCCGATGATGCCGTCGGAGGCCCCAAGCTCGCGCGTGTTGTAGATCACCTTGGACAGCACCTGCGCCATGCCGAAGCTGATGAGAGCGAAATAGACCCCCTTGGAACGTATGGCGATCAGGCCACCGATGAGGCCGGCCACCATGCTGAACGCCAGCGCGCTGGCCATGGCCAGCCACAGGGAGTCGCTCCAATGCTTGAGCACCAGTGCCGACACATACGCGCCCAGGCCGAAGAACAAGGCTTGTCCCAGCGGGAGCAATCCGACGCGACCCAGCAGCAGGTCCACCGACAGCGCCAGACCACCGAAGATCAGGGCCTCCGTGGCCAGGCGCAGGTAGAACACGTCGCCCAGGGCGAACGCGGTGGCGCCGAAGACCAAGGCCCCGGCAAAGAACAGGATGGCCAGCCATGACGCAGCGGAGCGTCCCCGTGCCGGGGGAACCATGGCGTCCATGGCCTTGCGCCCCGAGGCGATCGCGGAAGAAGATGCGGGTGTGGTCATCTCAGGCGCTCCCGAGTTTTCCGAACAGTCCTTGCGGACGCCACATCAGCACCAGGACCATGATCCCGAACAACAGCGGATCGCTCCACACCGGCGAGATGTAGAGGCTGGAGAGGGACTGCACCTGCGTGAGCAGCAAGCCAGCCAGCACGGCGCCCTTGATGGATCCCATGCCGCCGATGATCACCACGCTGAAGGCGATGAGCACGAAGTCGCGCCCCATGGTGGGGAACACCGAATAGATCGGCGCCAGCAGGACGCCCGCGATGCCCGCCAGCGCCACACCGAAGGCGAACGTCGCGGCATAGACGCGGTGGACCGGCACGCCCAGCGAAGCGCTCATGTGGCGGTCGTACGCGGCGGCTCTCACCACGGCGCCCACCGACGTGCGGAACACTAGCAGCCAGACCGCTGCGATCAGCGCTCCGCCGAACAGCATCACGAACAGCCGGTAGTTGGGAAAGAACAAACCCACCATCTCGGTGGCACCGCTGATGGGCGCCTCCATGCGCAGCGGATTGGCGCCGAAGACGATCTTGAGCGCGTCTTCCAGCACCACCGCCACGCCGAAGGTGAGCAGCAGGGTCAGCGTGTGGCGGTCCTTGCTGTGAAAGACGCGCTGGATCAGGCCGCGTTCGGTGGCGTAACCCAGCACCGCCATCAGCAGCGGCGTGAGGGCCAGCGCCCACCAGAACGACAGCCCGAGGCCCAACAGGGCCACGGCCAGGTAGGCGCCGATGGCGTAGAACTCGCCGTGGGCCATGTTGATGACATCCAGCAATCCGAAAATGATCGTCAGGCCCAGGGCCATCAACACCACGGCCACGCCGATGGAAAGGCCATTGATCATCTGCGGTGCCAGCACGAACTGCAGCCACTCCAGGGCGTTGCTCATGGTGTTGGGCTCCAGGCGTTGATCAGAAGCGGTTGCAGACGTCGGGACCGATCGCCGCGTCCGCCTTGACCTGCCCCACGAGCTCGAACTTGCCGCCATTCACACGCATGGCATACATGTCCTGCATTGCCTGGTGGTCGCCGGCGCGCATCGTCTTGGTGCCCTGCGGCGTGCTCCATTGCAGGCCCCGCATCGCGGTGCGGACCTTGTCGGTATCGGTGCTGCCGGCTTTTTCGACTGCGGCCTTGTAGAAGAACAGCACGCCGTAGCTGTCGGCGCCGTACAGGTCGGGCGCGGCCTTGTTGGCTGCTTCGAAGTCGGCCACGAACTTGCGGTTTTCGGGCGAGTCGATGCTGGTGGCATAACCCACGCCGGTCACGAAGCCGTCGGCGGCCTTGCCGATGGCGGGCAGGTTCTGCGAGGTCACCGTGCCGGAGGCGCCCACCACCAGCACGTTGCGGCTGATGCCGAACTCGGCCATCTGCGAGAACAGCCGCACCGTGTCGTTGCCGGCCACCGACGTGTAGATGACCGCCGGCCGGGCCGAACGCATCTGACCGAAGAACGGGGAGTAGTCCTTGTTGTCCAGCGGCGCGAACACCTCGCCCACCGACTTCGAGCCCTTGGCTTCGGCGGCCGTCTTGAAGGCAGCGACCGTGCTGCGCCCCATCTCGTAGTCGGGGCCGAGGTAAAACACGTTGGCGTTCGGGCGCGTGCTGGACAGCCAGTCGGCCAGGGCGGCCGATTGCATGCCGGCGCGGGCGTTCACGCGGAACACGTTGGGCGAGCACTTGTCCCCGGTGATGGAATCCGCGAACGACACGGTGGTGGCGATCAGGCGGCCGTTGCGCTCGGCGAGCTGGCCCACGGCCAGCGTCGATCCGCTGTTCACGGTGCCGGTCAGGAAGTCGACCTTGTTCACCTGGAACAGCTTCTCGGCCTTCTGCACGGCCACGGCAGGGTTGGCCTCTTCGTCTTCGTAGATCAGTTCCAGGGGGCGTCCGGCCACACCGCCGGCGGCATTGATCTGGCGCGCGGCCAGGTCCAGCCCCCACTTCACCTGCTGGCCGATGCCGGCGTAGGTGCCCGACAGCGGCGTGACCACGCCGATGCGGATGGGCTGTGTCTGTGCCAGGGCGCTGCCGGCCAGGCCGGCCAGGGCGAGCGCCAGCGGAAGGGATGCGGTGCGAAGGGTGGTGTTCATGTCTGTCTCCTCGATCGGGGGTGGGGTTGGGGGTGGCGGGAAAATCAGGTGCCGTTGAAACGGGGGCGGCGCTTGTCGTGGAAAGCCTCGACGCCTTCACGGAAGTCGTTCGAGCTGCGCAGGCGCGAGTAGCAGTGCCCTTCGAGCTCGATGGCGATCGACAGGGGCGAGTCCTCGGTGTCGTTGAGCAGCTTCTTAGCGGTGCGCTGTGCCAGAGGCGAGAAGCCGCGCAGTTCGTCGACCAGTGCGTCCGTGGCGGCCTCGAGTTCGGCGTCGGGCACGCACTCGGTGGCCACGCCCCAGTCGCAGGCCTGGGGCCCGGCGATGCGGCGGCTGCGCATCACGATGTCCTTGGTGCGCGTGATGCCGACCATCTTCTGCAGCCGGGCCGAGCCACCCGAACCGGGGATCTGCCCCAGCTTCTGTTCCGGCAGTGCGTACAGCGTGGTCGGTGTGACCAGGCGGAAATCGCAGGCCAGGGAAATCTCGAAGCCGACACCGAAGCAATAGCCGCGTGCGGCAGCGATCACCGGCTTGCTGCAGCGGGCCGGTGCGGCCACGTTCCAGGCCAGCTTGCTCACATGCTCGGGTGAGGCCTCCAGAAAGCCCTTGATGTTGCCGCCGCTGGAGAAGTGCTCGCCTTCGGCGCGCAGCACGATCACGCGCACATCGTCGTTGGCGTCCAGGGCTTCGAAGGTGATGCGCAACTGCTCGCGCTGCGTCATCGAGATGACGTTGAACGGCGGTCGGCAGAGCACGATGTCGGCGCGCTGGCGTGCGGGGTCGATGTCGACGCGGTAGCCGTCGAACGCAGCACTCAGGGTGAGCGCGGGGTGTTTCAGGTCATTGAGTTGCATGGCGTCCTTGCGGGGGGGGTGGGAGAAACGAAGGGGGGCAGTCGTCAGGCCGGTGGCACGGCGGGCAGTGGTGGGGGCGCGGCGTCGAACTCGCCGGCCACCAGCTTGCGTCGCAGCACCTTGCCCACGGGCGACTTGGGGATCTCGCGCACGAACACGTATTCGCGCGGGCGCTTGAAGTTCACGAGGTCGGAGGCGCGGCAGTGCGCGTCCAGCGATTCGGCGGCCACGTTGTCGCGCGCCTTCACGAAGGCCACCACACGTTGGCCCCAGCGCTCGTCCTTGAGTCCGGCCACCGCCACTTCATCCACCGACGGGTGCAACGACAGCACGGATTCGATGTCGACCGGCGAGATGTTCTCGCCGCCGCTGATGATCATGTCGTCCACGCGGCCGGTGACGAACAAATCGCCTTCTTCGTCGACATAGCCGGTGTCACCGGTGAAGTACCAGCCGTCGCGCAGGCTGCGAGCATTGGCCTCGGGGCGGTTGTGGTAGCCCTCGAATGCTTCGTCGCTGAGCAGGTCGGCCACGATCTGGCCCTCCTCGAGCGGTGCAGCCACATGCTGCGGGTTCTTCGAGTCGAGCTTGATCACCCGCAGGCGGGTGTTGATGCCCGCGCGGCCGGCCGACCCGGGCTTGCCCACGGCGTTCTGGTTGATTGAGAAGGTGTAGATCTCGCTGCTGCCGTAGTGATTCACGAAAAGCTCCGGCTGGAAGGCCTGCTGCAGGCGCAGCAGCAACGCGTCGTGCATGGGCGCGCCGGCGAACCCGAGCTTGCGAACCGACTGCGTGTCGGTTCGCTTGAACTCGGGGTGCGAGAGCAGGTCGTGATAAAGCGTGGGGACGAGGTAGAGATGGCTCACGCGCTCGGCTTCGATCGCGCGCAGCGCGGCCGCGGCGTCGAAGCGGGGCATGCAGACGAAACGGCCATCCACCAGTGCCATGGTGAGCAGCGAGCGCACGCCCATGGTGTGGTAGAGCGGCATGACGCCCAGCGTGCGTTCACCGTAGGCATAGCGGTTCTGCGCAACGTGCGCCAGGGCGGCCACTCGCTCCGCGCGCTGCCGGCGCGGCACTCCCTTGGGTGCGCCGGTCGTGCCCGATGTGTAGAGCATGAGCGAGAGGTCTTCGGCCCGCGCCAGCGGCGTCGGGTCGGCGGGCGCGGAGAAGGCCTGCGCGAAGCCTGGGTCGTCGCTTACGATGTCTCCCGCTGCGATGCGCGCCACGGTCCGCGCAAGGGGCGACTGCGAAACCGACTCCTGCGACGCCGCCTCGTACACCAGCAGCTTCGCTCCCGAGTCGTGCAGCGCGTAATCGATCTCGTCGGATTTGGCGCGCCAGTTCAGGGGTGTCATCACCAGGCCGGCAAACTGGCAGGCCCAGTGCAACGTCGCGGCCTCGTGGCGGTTCTGCAGCACGCCAAGCACGTGATCGCCTGGTCGCAGGCCCAAGGCCGCAAGCCCGCGCTGCACGCCACCGATCGCACGCGCCCACTCGGACCAGGTCATTCGCAACGCGCCATCCACCAGGGCAGTGGCGCTGGCCGCGCGGTCCACGCTTTGAAGAAAGGTGCGTCCGAGATCAAGCACGGGCCACCTCCATCACGGCGTTGACGATCGGCGTGTAGCCGGTGCAGCGGCACAGGTGCCCGCTGAGCATGTCGCGCACCGCGGCCTCGTCGGGCACCTGGCCGTTGGCGCGCTGGCGCTGCAGCCAGTCGGCGCTGGACATGAGGATGCCCGCGGTGCAGAAGCCGCACTGCAGCGCATGGTGCCGCTTGAAGGCGGCCTTGAGTGCGTCCAGCACCGCGTCGTTGCCGCCGGGGTTCTCCACGGTGTCGACCTGGCGTCCGTCCACCTGGACCGCCAGCGTCAGGCAGGCACGGGCGGCCACGCCGTCGATGCGCACCGTGCAGGCGCCGCAGACACCGTGCTCGCAGCCCACGTGGGTGCCGGTGGCACCGAGTTCATGGCGCAGGAAATCGCTGAGCAGCAGCCGCGGTCGGGCCTGACCGCTGCGCGCGCGGCCATTGAGGGTGAGGCGCACCGTGTGCAAGGCCTCGCGCTCGAGAACGGGGTGGTTCATGCGGGTCTCCATGCTTGCTGGATGGCCTGTCGCGCCAGACGGCGCAGCAGGTGGCGGCGCGTGGCCGCGCTCGCGTGGGCGTCATCACGAACGTCGACCGACCACGCGAGTTCGTTCAGCGCATCGTCGAGCGCGTCATCGGCCAACGGCGGCAATTCGACGGCGTGCGGCCGGTCACCCAGGCCGCCCACCGCCACCCGCATGCCTTGTGCATGGGCGATCGCCGCGACAGCACACAGCGCGAAATCGCCGTGGCGGCGGGCGTGCTCCGCAAACCCGAAGGACTGAGCTGCGGCGGGGGGCGGGAAACTCACCGCTTCGATGAGTTCGTCGGCCCGGCGCGCGGTGCTCAGCAGGCCGGTGAAGAAGTCGTTGGCAGCCACTTGGCGGCGGCCGCGTGCGCTGCGCAGGTGCACCGTGCCCTGCAAGGCCACCAGGCACAGCGGCAGCTCGGCCGACGGGTCGGCGTGCGCGATGGAGCCGCACACCGTTCCGCGGTTGCGGATCTGGACGTGCGAGATGTGCGGGATCGCCAGCGCCAGCAGCGGTGGCACATCGGGATGGGCCTGCAACTGCGCTTGCGTGACGGCCGCGCCGACGCGCAATGCGCCCGGTTCCACCGCGATGGACGCCAGCTCGGCGCTGCGCGAGATGTCGATCAAAAGCGCGGGCTGGGCCAGCCGCATGTTAAGCACGGCCATCAAGGACTGACCGCCGGCCAGGATGCGCGCGCCTTCGCCATGGCGCTGCAGCAACCCGGCGGCGACGGCCGCGCTGTCGGCGCGCACGTAGTCGAACGCGGCGGGCTTCATGCCTTCACTCCCAGGCGCTGCAGCCAGCGGCGCCACCAGGCCACGGGCGCGGCATCGCTGCCCGCCGCCTGGCGCCCCAGCGATTCGAAGAGCTGCGCCACGATCACGCGCGCGGCACCTTCGAGCATGCGGCTGCCCACCATGGCCACCTTGCCACCCACCTGGGCGCGGTAGTCATAGTGCAGGCGGGTGCCTGCGGCCGTGGCTTCCAGCCGCACCAGGCCGTCGCCCGCGCCTGTGCCCAGGCTGGAGCTGCCGCGGCCGGCCAGCCGCAGCCGTTGCGGCGCCTCGATGTCGGAGAGCGTGATGCGCGCTTCGTATCGCGCCTTGATCAGACCGATCCCCACCGTCACATCGGCGCGGTAGCGGTTCTCGCCATCGGCCTGCAGTGCGTGGCAACCCGGGATGACACGGGCCAGCGCCGCGGGGGCGAGCAGCACGGCAAAGACGCGCTCGGGCGGCGCGGCAATCTCCACCGTGCCTTGCGCGGCGAGCGACAGACCTTCGCCCGCCGAAGCCGCCACGGGGGCAGGTGCCTGCGGGTGGCGCGGCGCGGGTTCGGCCGTCTGCAGGTGGTGGAGCACGCGGTCGGGCGTGAGCGGCAGTCGGATGTCGGCGACGTCGCGCAGCGGACGCAGCGCGTCCGCGAAGGCATTGGCGATGCAGGGCGGCGTGCTCATGTTGTTGCCCTCGCCCAGGCCTTTCGCGCCCAGCGGCGTGAAGGGGCTCGGTGTCTCCAGGTGCACGATCACCGGGTCGGGTGCCTCGCAGGTGGTGGGCATCAGGTAGTCGGCCAGCGTGCCGCTCTGGAAGCTGCCGTCGGCGCCGTAGCGGAACTCCTCCAGCAGGGCGGCGCCCAGGCCCTGCGCAAAGGCGCCCCGGATCTGGCCGTCGGCCAACGCCGGGTTGAGCAGGCGCCCGGCGTCGTGCGCCGTGATGTAGCGGTCCACACGCACCGCACCGGTATCGGGGTCGATCTCCAGGCCGCAGACGTCGAACACGAAGCCGTAGGCGGCCGAGGTGTTGACGCGGTCCTGAGGGTCGGGTGCGCGCAGGGTCTCTGGCGTCCAGAAGGCGGTCTCCCGCAGACCCGGTGTCTCGCCCGCCGGCAGCAGCGCAGGTGCCCAGTGCGGGCTGGCGGCCAGCCGCGTGAACGGCTGGGCCTGGTCCGGCTGACGGCGGTTGAAGACCTTGCCGTCCTCGAAGCCGATGTCCGCGCTGTCGCAGCCCCAGGCCGCGGCGGCGATGCGCGCCAGTTTGTCGCGCAGGCGCTGCGTGGCCAGGTGCACCGTGCCCGCCACGGCACCCGCGAAGCGGCTGCTGTAGTTGCCCGCGGCCACGCTCCAGGCGTCTTTGGCGGTGTCGAACTCCACGTTGACCACCACCTGGGCGGGGTGCAGGCCCAGCACGTCCGCCACCACCTGGGCGCACACCGTCATGTGGCCCTGGCCTGCGGGGGCGGAGGCGATGGTCACGTTGACGCCACCCAGCAGGTCGATGGCCACGGTGGCGCTGGCGATGGCGCCGTTCTTGGGCCCGGCCTTGGCGCGCTGTTCGGCCGTGAGCACGGTGCTGATGTAGCCCATGTTCGACACCGACGGTTCGACGATGGCGGCCACGCCGATGCCGTAGAGCCGGCCCGCGGCCCGCGCTGCGCGCTGACGCTCGCCGAGTTGCCGGGCCTGTGCTTCGGCCATGGCCATGTGGGTCAGGCGCGCGTAATCGCCGGAGTCGAGCACCGCGCCGGCGGCCGCGGTGTAGGGAAAGGCGTCGGCCGGCACGTAGTTGCGCAGGCGCAGTTGCACCGGGTCGATGGCCAGCTCGACCGCGATGCGGTCCATCAACCGCTCCAGCGCGTAGTACACCTGTGGCCCACCGAAGCCACGCACCAGGCCGGTGGGGGTCTTGTTGGTCACGACCACGCGGTTGCGCACCGCCAGGTGCTCGATGGCGTAGGCGCCGGTGAGCGCGCCGTGCATGCGGTAGAAGGTGGCGGGTTCGGGCGCGCGCAGGTAGGCGCCCACCTCGTCGGCCTGGTCGTAGCGCAGCGCCAGCACGCGGCCCTCGGGCGTGACGGCGGCCTCGATGGTGGTCAGCCGCGCGGTGGCCGAGGTGGCGGCGCTCAGGTGCTCCAGGCGGTCCTCGACCCACTTCACGGGGGCACCCGCCTTGCGCGAGGCCAGGCACATCAGCACCACGTAGGGGAACACCGCCTGCTTGACGCCGAAGCTGCCCCCCGAATCGCGGGGCACGCGGTGGCGCAGCTTGTTGCCCGGCACCTTCAGGGCCATGGCCATCACCGCGTGCAGCGAAAACGGCCCCATGAAGTTCGAGAGCACGTCGTAGCCCTCGTCGCCAGGCAGGTGCTCGGCGATCACCACACCACATTCGATGGGCGAGCAGCTGTTGCGCGGGTAGTGCACGGAGGTGCGAACGGTGCGCACGCCGGGTTGGGCAAAGGCCGACCCGGGGTCGCCGTAACAGAACTCTCGGTCCGACACCACGTTGTTGCCCACTGCCTCGTGCAGCGGCAAATCGCCATCCTGCAACGCACGTTCGATGTCCATCACCACTGGCAGGGGCTCGTATTCGACCCGCAGCAGATCGAGCGCGTCCTCGGCGATGTAGCGGTCCTCGGCCACCACCACCGCGACCGGTTCGCCCACGTGGCGCACGCGGTCCACGGCGAGGGCCCAGTGCTGCATCGGCTGCTTGACACCCACCACGAAGGGCTGAGCCCAGGCCTGCACGTCGGCGCCGGTGAGCACGGCGCGCACGCCGTGCAGCGCGAGTGCAGCTTGCGTGTGGATGCCGAGCAGCCGGGCGTGCGGATGAGGAGAACGCAGGACCGCCGCGTGCAGCGTGCCCGGGCGTGTGCCCAGGTCATCGGCGTAGGCGCCGCGACCGTTCAGCAGGGCATCGTCTTCCACCCGCTCTATGCGTTGGCCGACCCAGGCCTGCCGGGCGGCACCCACCAGTGAAGGTTCTGCGTGCAAGCTTGTCTCCTGTGCCGATGTGGCGGCTGCAGTTCATGTGCAGCGCCAGTGTCAGGAGGCAGGAGGTGCGCGCGTTATCGCCAGCGTCGGGCGAATGACCGGCCGATCTGCCGGCTATCCAAAAAGTCTGGTGACTTTGCGGCCGCGCTCAGATCACGTGCGAGCGTGGGCCGGCCGGCGGCTCGAACAGGTTGACCTTGCGGCGGTAGTCGCTGGGCGTGATGCCCAGGTGCGCGCGAAAGAAGCGCGAGAAGTGGCTGGGCGCGGAGAAGCCGAGTTCGTGCGAGACATCGCCCACCGGTTCCTGGCTGTGGGTGAGCCGCTGCACCGCCGCCTCGAAACGCAGCACGTTGGCGTAAACCAGCGGCGTCACGCGCGTGTCGCGCTGGAACAGCGTGAAGAAGTGGGCGCGCGACAGACCGGTGGCGGCGGCCAGTCCGTCGACGTCGAGCTCACGCGCCACGTCCTGGCGCATGAGGGCGATGGCCTGGCGGATGCGGGGGTCCATGGCCACCGGCGGTTTGCTGCGCAGCAGGCTGGCCAGATCACGCCAACCCGAATAGCTCTCGACCACGGCGATGATGAGGTTGAACAGCAGATCCTCGAGGCGCCCGGGGGAGACCTCGTCGTCCCACCAGAGTTCGAGCACGAACTCCTCCACCATCTTGCGGGTAGCTTCGGTAAGTCGCACGCAGGGTTCGGGAAAGAAGCGCGGGTGCCCGGATAGAGCCAGCGAGCGCTGCAGTTCGGCAAGCCAGCCGGGCTCGATGTAAAGCGCCAGGATCAACGTACGTGCCCCCGGAGGCGCTTCGTGTTCGTAGGCGTGATGTTCCCAGGCGTTCACGAGCACGGCCGTATCGTCCGTGAGCGGTGCCCGCTCTCCCCTCACGCTGAAGGCGCTGTCGGCACCTCCCGCCTTGATCAGGATGTGGCAATGATGATGGGCATGCCCTACCAGTGGTGCGTCCATGTCCAGCAGTGCAACCCTGCCGAAACGCCCCTGGAAGATTTTGATGGCTGAGGACAAGTTTGAACTCCTGGGCCGAACGATACCGGTATCTGTGGGCACTGAACAGGTGCCCGCAACAGTTCCAACCGGGAGGTTGCAGATTCGTTCTCAAACCGTCATGACTGCCCATTCAGCAGCTTTGACGGTGGTCGAATGGCCGTTACGAGCAGAACCGGTCGTTTGGCCAGGAGAAACCACAGGCAGCACCCAGTCTGAAGCAGCCGTTGCAGCTCCGAAGTTCAGATGAAGCGACAGCGGAAACGACCAATCCGCTTCAGACAAGTCGGCCAGTCGCCTACCTCAACCTGGCGTGATCGTCAGCGCACGCTTTGCGGCTATCGCCACATGGTTCTCGGTGATCAACCGTTGGATAGCGGGCGGTCATCTGAGGATGGCCTGTGTACCATCGGTCCGTGGATTTCCTTCTTCTCCTTCCCATCACGCTCGTCGCTGTATGGATCACCAAGGCCAGGCAGCAGCAACGGCGCATAGCCATCTTGGCCCGCTACCTGGACGGCCGCGACATCGAAAAGCACATTGAGACGCTTTCGCAGGGCTACTTGCGCGCCCTGGGCGAGTCAGACTCCACCCGCAGCGCGCAGGTTTGGGAGGTGCTGCGCGGGACCGAAGATGTCCTGAGTCGGCAAGTCTGCAAGCTGGCGGAGGACTTTGCGGGCGTCGAGCCTACGGCCACACGCGTGAGCAAGTTCCCGATCTGGTTGCCACGCTCGCCCGCGCTCGACAGGTCCTTCGATATGCGCGAGGCGCTGCGCATACACGCCCGCGGCATCTGCCGTGCGATCGAACGACAGGGCACCTCCCCAAAGGACCGCGCCTTTTCCATTCTGGCCGAGATGCTTCTGATGCAGCACACCTGTCACTGGTATTGCCGTTCGAAGTCCGTGGCATCGGCCCGCATGCTGGCCAGCCACCACACGTCCTATGAGCAAGTTGTAGGAGGCGTGCTGCCGCAGACACGACAGGAGTATCTTGAGCTGGTGTCCTGACAATGGGGCATGGGGTCTCTCGTGGAGTCAGCAAAGACGAGGCTGCATCTCATGGTGTCGTCGGTGGGCAATGCGTTCCTTGCGCATGGTGAGCTGCTCGTGAATAGGGCCTCGTCATGTTCTTCGGTTTCTTCTGCTGCGAAGCCGAAGTCTGGGCTTTTGGGCCGGCTCAAGACTGGGAGCGGTCGGCTGGAGTGACGCCTTGAGCTTGCGATCTGCGCCACTTTCCAGTCGTTCGGATGCGGGCCTTCAACGTCGACCGCTTGCGCGCAACGATGCGATGGCTAGACTTCCGCGTTCGGCCAGAAGCGGGCATTGAATCCATAGGCCTTGGCTCCTCCATGCGCATTTTCCTTACAGCACTCTTTATTCTCATGTCCATGTCTGTTGAAGCGGGAAGCTACTTCCCGCCTGACTTCAAGGTGTTTGCATTCAAAGTAGGCGATCTTCTCGTGAGCATGAGGGGCGAAGGTAAGTTCGCAGTTAACAAAATCCTGAAAGTGGACCGCCATCAGATGAGAGCAGGCGAGTCGATCCTCATTCAAGGAAAGTTGTTTACGGCGACGGAGGACGACTACCTGCTGATCGTGAGCGCCGCCTATGGCGCCACACAGTTTTCCTCAATGGAGGAAGCGAGTGCTGCGGCGCAGAGCGGAAGTTGGCGAGTCGAGATCGACCACGTTCCAAATCGAGCATCTGGTGCCGCACAGGGGCAGACGCTTGTCGGGAATGCTGGAGTCAAGGAGGCGGAACTCGAAGGCTACAAGCGTTGGCGGCAGGAGTTTCTTGCAGGCCGGGCCGGAGTTTTCTAGCACGACGACTCCACATAGGTCAGCTTTGGGCCCTGAGCGGACTTCCAAGCACGACGGCAAATTGTCTGCGGACAACAACTGCGTGGAGAACCAGATCCGGCCTATTGCCGTGGGCAGAGGGAACTGGCTGTTCGCAGGGAGCCTGCGTGCTGGTCAACGCGCCGCGGCCGTCATGAGCTTGATCCAATCAGCGAAACCCAATGGGCACGATCCGTATGCCTATCTGAAGGACGTGTTCCTACGCCTGCCGACGCAGCCGTATCGCCGCATCGACGAACTGCTCCCGCATCACTGGCAGCAGAGCTGACGGCCTGCTTGTGCTGGCCGCCGCACGCTGCGGCCAGCGTCAAGATGTGTTGGCCGCGTGCTTACGTCAGTACTGGCACCGTCGTCAACGGACGCGCGAAGCTTTCGGTCTTATCCTTGTCTCTAGCGATACGCTTGGCGGGGCCATCCCAATGATGGCCAAGCACGCGGCGGTAGAGATCGTGGCTGCCAGCCCGTTTTGCCGGCTTACCGCCCGCGACGTGCGGCGCGTCAACGGCGCTGCCGCGGTTGCGGCAGGTGTTTACCTTGCCAGGACCGCAAGGGCTCCCGGCGTTAGGGAGCCCGTCGAGAAGGGTGACCCGCTAACCGCCGTCGGCACGCCGTCCGCATCGAGGGCGTACACGCCGATCCTCTTGCTCGATTGGAGCGACACCAGCAAGTACTGGCCGCCCGGCTCGGCTGCAACCGCCTGCGGCGAGAAGCCGAGGGCGAAAGGAGAGCCTGGCAGTGGCGTCAGCTGTCCACTCGTCTGATCGACGCTGTACGCTGAGAGGCTGTTCGAGTTCTCGTTGGTCACATAGAGAAACTTTCCGCTCACGTCGCTTGCCGCGAAGGACGCCTGCGCTCCGCCCGTGCCGAACGGCGACCCCGCCACCATCGTCAGCGTCCCGGTCGCGTCGTCGATTGTCATCGCTGCCACAGAGGTCGTGTACGTTGGCACGAACAGAAATCGACCGCGCGGATCCATGCTCAACGAACGCGCATAGGTGCTGAGGTCGTAGACCGGGAACGGGCTGCCCGGAACGGGCGTTAGGGAACCCGTGTTCGCGTCGATGCTGTAGCCATACACGGAACGGTTATTGAAAGCAGCCGCGTAGAGGTACTTGCCATTTGGCGTGATGGTGACATCGAGGGGTTGACCTCCGGTCGCCGTGGACGATCCGGGCAAGGTGAGCGCACCGCTGCCCTGGCTTATGGCGTAGCCCTCGATCGTGTTGCCGCTTTGTGTGGCCGTATAAAGGAACTTACCGCTCGGCGCGATGGCCAGCACCCTTGGGGCGAGACCCGCGACGGCGAATGGAGCACCGGCAACGCCGCTCAGGACGCCGGTTCCTGTGTCTACGCTGTACGCACTGAGCGTGTTTGGCGTGCGATTGGCGGTATAGAGAAACAAGCCATCGGGCGTCAGGCCCGCGCCATACGAGCTGGCCCCGTTGTTCACCGTGCCAATGAGCGAGAGGGCGCCGGCATTGTCGAAGGAGAAGGCGGCCAGCTCATTGCCTCCCGTGTCCGTGGCATACACGAATCGGGTGGTGAGATTGACGCATTTCACCGTCACACCGAATGAAGCGTCGCCGTCGACCGTCCCCGAGCCTTGGATGACCGTGCAGGTCTGTCGAGGTGCGAGCGGTTGCTTGGCGACGGTGACGGCAAAAGTGCTACCGACGGCGACCTGGGCCGTGAACTGGTAGCTGCCGCTCAAGGAGATGCTCAGCGTCTCCGAGCCATCGCGCTGCAGAACAAGACCCGTACCGGCCAAACCCACGACGGTCACCGGGATGGTTCGGTACTCCGGGGTTTCGGAGGAGGAAGTTGAACCGCTGCCGCCGCATGCCGCGACAGCCAGGGAACAGAAAACCGCCGCCGCCGCCGCCTTTCTCATCGTCATCATCGATTCGCTTTCTACGATCTGGGTATCCGAATGCGCATCGATCCAGCACCGCAACCTGCGTGAAGCCGGAATGAGACGTCGAGCTGCCGGACCGCGGGCGATTATGCCGACATCCAACGCGCCCCAAATGCATACTTCACGCACTTCGCATTAAACGCAACTTTCGCGCACATGTGGGCGTTCGGTTCGAAGGGCCTCTTGGCCTACAGGTGTACCCGATGTGTTGGTTAATCAGGGAGGAAATGCACAAATGCCCAGAAGGCGGAAATCCAGCTTTTTTGATGACCTTGTGGACCTGGTGGCGCTGATGCCCTGGTGGGTGGGCGTGGCGCTCGCCCCTGTGGGCTATCTGCTGCTCCATGTCCTGGCGCGACTTCGAAGTCCTCGTGGGTGAGGGCTTTCGCCAGCGCGGCTATGCGGTGCAGAAGTCGGGCGGCGGCGGAGCCGATGGCGGCGTCGATCTGGTGTTGCGCAAGGACGGCGAAACCTTCCTGGTGCAGTGCAAGCAATGGAAGGCCTTGAAGGTCGGCGTGACGGTGGTGCGCGAGTTGTATGGCGTGATGGCCGCGCGCGGCGCGGCGGGCGGCTTCGTCGTCAGCTCGGGGCGGTTCACCGACGAGGCCCAGGCTTTCGCGCAGGGCCGCAACATCCAGTTGCTCACGGGCCCCGCCTTGCTGCAGCTCATTCGCAGCGGCCGGCCCACCGCAGGGGCCTCCACGGCGCTTGTGCGCACGGCCTCGGCGCCTAGCGCCGCGCAAGCCACGGCATCACCAGCGGCTGCGGGGGCGGCATCGGCCGCCGCAGTGCCCACCTGCCCGGTGTGCAGCCAAGCCATGGTGCGCCGGGTGGCCAAGCGCGAACCGGTGTTCGTGGAGAAAGCCGGCCAGATCGACACCGTGATCCTCTCGGCCGAACAGTACCTGGCTCTGCAAACCCGACACGAGAAGTCCACGCGCGCCGCGCGCAAGAAGGCATTCGACGCCGAGTTTGGCGACTGGATCGCCGCCCAGAACGCCCGCCTCGAAACGCACGGCATTCCAGGTGCAGATTTGCGCCCTTGGTGAACAGCCGAGCCTTGGTGTCGGCGATGGATACCGTGCTGTCGGGCGTTTAGTTGGCGCGGGTCCGCCAGTAAATCGAACGTCGGTGAAGAGCCCTCGCCGCGCTCCTTGACCGAGCCTTCACGCAGCCACCCCGAACAGCGCCCCCACGCCCGCGGTCAGGCCCATGGCCAGGGCGCCCCAGAAGCTCACGCGCGCGGTCGACACGAGCAGCGGCGAGCCGCCGGCCTGCGCCGCGATCAGGCCCAGGGCCGCCAGGAAGAACAGCGAGGTGCCTGCTACCCCCCACATGAGCGCCGTCGCCGGCAGCAGCAGCACCACCAGCAAGGGCAGGGCCGCACCAGCCGCAAAGGTGGCGGCCGAGGCGAGCGCGGCCTGCACGGGTTTGGCGGCCAGCGTGTCCGATATGCCCAGCTCGTCGCGGGCGTGCGCTTCCAGTGCGTTCTTTTGCATGAGCTGCGTGGCCACTTGCGAGGCCAGCGGCTGGTCGAGCCCGCGCTTCACGTAGATGGCGGTGAGCTCCGCGTGCTCCTGCTGGGGGTTGTCGGCCAGCTCGGCCTTCTCGCGGGCCAGGTCGGCGTTTTCGGTGTCGGCCTGCGAACTCACCGACACGTATTCCCCCGCCGCCATGGACATGGCCCCGGCCACCAGGCTCGCCACGCCCGCCACCAGAATGGCCTGCGTGCCGGCCCCGGTGGCCGCCACGCCCAGTACCAGGCTGGCCGTGGAGACGATGCCGTCGTTGGCGCCCAGCACGGCGGCGCGCAGCCAGCCGGTGCGGTGGGTTCGGTGTCTTTCGCTGTGTCTCATGGGTGTGGCGGCTGGGCCGGTTGATTGAGCGGAGGGGCGGGCGGGCGCAGTGTGACACGGCAGGTGCCTTGGGTGGTGCGCCGCGGCGGCCGGTATTGACCTGCCTCAAGCCTGGCCCGCCGCGCGCGCGTTAAGGTGTGGCCGTCCCACACCACCGCACCCGCCCCCGACCATGAGCGATACCGTCAGCGTCACCATCACCCGCCAGCAGAACTACCAGTTCCTCGTCGATTTTGGCGACGCCATGCCCACGCTCAACGCGGACCTGCCCGCGCCGCTGGGCCAGGGGGAAGGCCCTTCGCCCGAGCACCTGCTGCTGGCGGCCGTGGCCAACTGCTTGAGCGCCAGCCTGGTGTTCTCGCTGCAGAAGTACAAGCAGGACCCCGGCACGGTTCGCGCCACGGCCACGGCCACCATCGGCCGCAACGAAGACAAGCGCCTGCGGGTCACGGGTGTGGACGTGGCGCTGAGCCTGGGCAAGCCCGCCGCCGAGCTGGAGCACCTGGACCGCGTGCTCGCGCAGTTCGAGGCCTTCTGCACCGTCACGCAGAGCGTGCGCACCGGCATGGACGTGCGCCTGACGGTGAGCGACGCCACGGGCCAGCGCTTGGGGGCTTGAGCGACCCGCGCAGGATCGTTCTTTGATCCTTGGCCACCCAGTGGGTCCCCACCACCCGGCCAAGCAAAGGATCTCCGTGTACCTGCGTGCCCGTCCATGCCCACCATTCACTTGGAACAAGCCACTGCTCATGGGGGCAGGTTCCCGGGCTTTGCCCGGTGGGCGGCCACCCGTGCAGGTGCCAGCGCTGCATCAGCACGCCCAGCGCTGGCACACCATGCCGTACTGGGACCCCTGGACCGGGGCACCTTCGCAGGAGCTGATGGACGTTGCCGAACACTGGCACAAGGGCGGACGCACCGTCCCTCCCATCGACGACGAGCAGCTCCGCCAGCTGGCCCCCAACGCGCTCGTGGTCGAGGTGGGCCCGGGCCTGGGGCGCGACCTAAATGCCTTGTCGGACGCCGTGCCCCTCGGCCAGGTCGTGGTCATCGAGCAATGCCCGAGGGTGCTGAGTCGCCTGAGCCAGTGGTTCGCCGCGCGCAGGAACTTGCGCTTCATCCAGGGCATGGGCTTGGACGAAGCCATGCCTTTCTCGGGGCGGGTGGCCTACCTGCGCCTGGTGCGCGTGGCGCCCTACCTCAGCGAGGCCGAGTTGGGTCGCTTCCTCGCGCAAGCCGAGTCGCTGCTGGATCAGCGGGGGCGCGTGTTCGTGACCGTGTGCCACCCTGGCACCGATGCGCAGGCGGATAGGGCCGCGGGACAAGGGTTCGGCCACCACACGGTGGCGGCGGTGCTGCGCATCGCCCACTGGTATTCCCGCTTGAGGCTCGAACGCCTGGAACTGGCCGTGCATGACTCGCGCAGCCGCGTGCCACTGCAGTCCGCCGTGCTGGACCTGGGCCACCAGGTGCCCGAAGCCCTCGACGACACCGTGTTCGCGCTCGTCGAGCCGCACCGCGATCGCGCCGTCGAGATCGAGATGCGCCTGTGGTTCGTCACGCGGGAAGCGCCGCCGCCGGCGCTGTGAGCCGCAGCGCGCTGTCGAGGCGCCGATAGAAAGTTCCTGACAGGCTCCTTGGAGCGGCCCATCAGAAAAACCCAGGCACCCTGGGCGCCACGGGCCAACGCCTGGGCGCCCCGGCGGCGCCTGGCGCTTGGGCTGGTGTTCAGCGCTGCCCAAGGCGGGTCATGAACATTGAATCACTGCCCCCCATCAGTGGCGTGAAACCTGTCCGTCGGGTCCTGAGAATTCGCGACCTTTTGACTTGAACGGGCGGGAATGCGGCATCGCATGGGCTGCGAACCCGTCGCCGCGCCATGACTTGATGCCGGCCCAAGTGCGCATCGTGAACGGTTGATGGCGCACGGCACGGTAAGCGTCCAGCCCATGGCACCGGGCGAACGCCAATGAGAAACGGGACATTCGATGACACCTCCGGATTGCTTTCGGCTTGACCGCTGTGTCCAGCCTGCCCAGTGGATGCGAACCTGCGTGGAATGCGACGGCCGGACCCTGTCCTATGGGGAGCTGATCGCCCTGGTGGATGCGCGCGCGCGGGAGTTGGCGTCCCTGGTGCGCGACGGCGACGTCGTCGCCATTCGCTGCGAAAAATCCGAGCGGTATGTGGTCGATCTCCTGGCGGTCCTGGCGCTGGGCGCCGTGGCCATGCCGATCGACCCCCGCCTTCCCGAGGCCCGCGTCCAGACGATGATGGACACCGTGCCGCCACAGGCCGTCATCACGGACGACGGCCAGCGCGCGACGGGGCGGCCCAGTGCGATTCCTGGTCATCCGAACCACGGGGAAAGGCCCGGCTATGTCATGTTCACCTCGGGCAGCACCGGCCAGCCCAAGGCGATCCTCGGTTCGGTGTCGGCACTGGTGCATTTCGTCCGTTGGCAAGGTGCGGAATTCGGCGTGTCGGCCAGCGACCGCGTCTCGTTCCTCACGCCAGTGGGGTTCGACGTGTCGCTGCGCGACATCTTCCTGCCGTTGCTGCACGGCGGGGTGCTGGTCATTCCCTCGGACCGGCACCTCGCGACGCCGCGCGCCACGGCGCACTGGCTGGCCGGCGAGAGGGTCACGGTCGTCCACGCGGTGCCGTCGGTTGCCAAACTCTGGGCCCGCGCAATGGGCGATGCCGTTCCCCCGCTGCGGCTGGTCTTCCTGGCGGGCGAGAAGCTCTATCCCGCCACCGTGGCCGAGCTGCGCGCGGCGTTCGCGGGAACCACCGAGTACGTGAACCTCTACGGCCCCTCGGAAACCACGCTGGCCAAGTTCTTCTTTCGGGTGGGACGGGTCGATGCCGGTGACCCCGAACCGATCCCGGTCGGCCGACCGCTGCCGGGCACGTCGTTCGGGTTCGGCGGCGCCGGCCCGGGGCGCGAGGTGGTGATCACCACGCGCCACGCCACGTTGGGCTACATCAATGCCCCAGCGGCCGAGAACGCGCGGTTCGCGCGCAACGGCGACGGGACCGTGTCCTACCGCACCGGGGACCTGGGCGAGGTGTCGGCCGCGGGCGATCTGGTGATCGTCGGACGGGCCGACGACGAGGTGAAGATCAATGGGGTCCGGGTTCACCCCAACGAGGTCACTCAGGCGCTGCAGGGCTATCCGGGTGCGCAGGACATCTGCGTCTTCGCCACCACGCCGCACGGCGGGTCCGAGCCACGGCTGGCGGCGGTCTGGATCGCCGGGCCGGCAGGCCAGGCACTGCCCCACAACGCTCCCCGCGACCATGCCCTCCGCCATCTGCCGCAGGCCATCGTTCCGACCATCTGGCGCAAGGTGGCGCAGTTTCCCAGGAACGCCAACGGCAAGATCGATCGGGCGCGCCTGGTGGATCTTCTGGTGCCAGCCGACGAAGGGCGCGAGGCCGCCGCCACCGACACCGAAGCCTGGGTATGCCGCACGGTCGGTGCGATCCTGGCCTGCGAAGTCCCCTGCGCGACGGCCGACCTGTTCGGGCTGGGCGCCACCTCCATCCACGTCGCCTTTCTGATCGGCAAGATCGAGGACGAGTGGGGCAAGTCGCTGGCCTTTGCGGACGTCTTCGCCCTGGCCAGCCTGGCCGAGATCGCCGCGCTGATCGAGCGTTCGCCCGCGCGCGCGCACGTCGCGATTCCGGACCTTTCCCGGGCTGAGACCTACGTCTTGTCGCTGCAGCAGCGCCGCTGGTGGAACATCTACATGCCCGAGGGCAACCGTTCCTGGGCGACGATGGTGCGCGTGCTGAAGTTCGACCATGCGGTCGATGCCAGACGACTCGAACGCGGGCTGCTTGATCTGTCGCGTCACCAGGATTCGATGCGGCTGAGCTTCGTGCCGTGCAATGGTGGCGTCGTGCTGAAGGAAACGCCGGTGATGGACGCCACCTCGCTCGACATCGAGGTGCAGGATCTCTCGGACCAGCCAGCCGAGACCGCCGCCCGACTGCTGAACGCCCTGCGACTGGACCTGGCCAACGCCGAGATCCCCACGGACACCTGGCCGCTGTTTCGCGCCAGTGTCGCGAACCTGCCGGGTGGCCGGTCGGCGGTGGTGTTCGCCATGCACCACATGATCAGCGACGGCTTTTCGATGAACCTCGTCGAGACCCAGTTGCGCAGCTTCCTCGAAGCGGGCCGGGCCATTCCCGTCCCGTCGCGGTTCAACTACCTCGCCTATGCCGACTGGGCCGCTCGGGAGGAACCCATGCGCTTCGGGCCAGGGTCGGAGGCGCAGGCCTATTGGGCGCGGGTGTTCGCGACGCCTTACCGCAAGCACGTATTCGCTGAGAAGTGGACCGGGCCGGGCCACGACCGAGGCCAGGGCTATTGCGTCCAGGTGCCCGATGCCACCCGCGCGGCGGTCAAGGCCTACGCGCGCGCGCACCGGGTGACCGAGTTCAGCCTCTACCTGAGCGCCAAGTTCCAGGCCCTCCACCGCCTGCTGGACCAGCCGGACCTCGTCATCGGCACGCCCGCCGCCGGGCGCGAGATCCAGGGCACCGAGGAACTCGTGGGCAACTTCATTTCGCTCGTCTGCGTGCGCAGCCACCGCGACGCTGGCCAGAGCGCGCTGGACCACGTGCGCCGGACCATGCAGGACGTCGCCTGCGCGATGACGCACCAAAGCTACCAGTACGACAGGCTGGTGGCCGACCTCGGATTGCCGTTCGAGCAATCGCGGTTTCCGCTGACCACGATCTTCATCAGCCACCTCAACTTCTGCGGCGCGGGCCGCAGCCCGCCCGACCCGAGCGAGTGGGGGTTCTCGGACCTCGGCTTCGCCGTGAAGTTCGACAAGATGTCTTACGTCCGCGAGCACGACGGCGCCACCAGCCTGCTGATCCAGTACCGCAACAACCTGTTCGATCGCGCCGACATCGAGACCTTCGCCTCGGCCTGGATCGGCGCGCTGGATGCTGTCGTCCGCACCGAAAGCCCCGACCAAAGCGCGGCGGTCCTCGAGGCCGTGGTGTGATGGCCGTTCCTTTCCTGGGCGAAGGCTTCGCCCTGGGCGCCTCGGTGTGCTGGGCCATCGGTCCCCTGGTGGCCTACAAGGGCGTCGAGGCGCTCGGCACGTTCCGGTTTTCGATGTACCGGTTCTTCACGGCGGCCCTGGCGCTGTTTCTCATTGCGTTCGCGCTCGGGGATGTCCCTCTCGGCAACACGCGCGCGATGGCCTATCTGGCGGCTTCGGGCGTGATCGGCGTGGCCCTGGGCGAGGCGGCCCTGTTCCAGGCGGTGTTCCTGCTGGGGCCGCGCCGGTCTTCGGTCATTTTCGCGCTGCACGCGCCGCTGACCGCCGTTCTGGGCAGCGTCCTGTTCCGCGAAGCGGTGATGCCCCTGACCTTGCTTGGCGTGACGCTGGCTTTCGCGGGGGTCTACGCGGCGGTCATCTTCCGCGCGCCGACCGAGAATGCCGGCGGTGTCTATCACAAGCCCGAGCGGGCCCGTCTGGGGTTCTTGTTGGTCGCCGTGGCGCTCGCCTGTCAGGTCGCCGGTGCCTTGCTGGCCAAGGAAGTGGTCGACGGGGTGGCGCCGTTCTTCGCCTCGTTCGTCCGGACCTTCGCTGCCACCGTCGCCTTCCTTCCCGTGTTCTTGGTCTTGCGGGGGGCGCCGCGCGCCAAGGGCAGCGCCCACCTGCCCATCGTCCTGGTGAGTGCGCTGGTCAGCACGATCGGCGGCATGACCTTGCTGCTGGCCGCACTGGCCAGCACGGGGATCGTGCGCGCCGTGATCTTGTCGTCGATGTCGCCGGTGATTTACATCCTCCTGATGTCGGTGCTTCGCGGGGAGAGCTTCCCGGTTCAGGCCTGGATCGGCAGCATCGTGGCGGTGGTGGGCGCCGCCCTTGCGATTCTGGCTTGAGGGGGAAGCCCCATACCCGCTTCACGCGCTGGGCCGCTCGGCCAATGCCTCGGCGAACAAGGCCTTGAGGGCCTCGTCGAAGCGGTCGAGCACGGTGGGTGTGGTCATGGGCAGTCCTCAGCGTGCCTGCATCAGCGCGTACATGCCGATGGCACCGGCGAGCAGGCCCAGCACGAAGATCCACAGGGCCTGGCCGGGGTTGCCTGCGCTGGGCGCTGCCGGCGTGTCCAGGGGCTGCGTGGCCTCCCAGCGCGCAATGGCCTCGCGCCCAGCCTCGTACTGCGCCTCGTCGATCACCAGCCGCACCAGGCCCGCGGCCGGCAGCTCGCCCACGGCGCCTTGCAGGTGCTCACCCAGCACCTGCGCATGCAGGCCTTCCTGCTTCAGGTAGTCCGCCAGCATGTGGGCTTCGACGGCGTTGGCGGCTTGGTAGAGCGTCTTCATGCCGCGCATTCTGGCAGCGCACTACATCCCCCATTTGTCCACTCCCCGTCGCCCGGGACGTCCGAAACCGCGCATGCTCGCGGGGCCTGCCCCAACCCCCAACCCATCCGGACGGAGAACCCCATGAACGACAAAGACCTGCTCGTCGGCCCCGTGCTGTCCTTTCGGGGCAGCGCGGGCGGCATCTGGAAAGTCACCGCGCTCATCGGCCTGAAAGAGGCTGCGCCCATTCCGGCCATGGAGGTGGAGGGCAAGCCTTGCCCCAGGCCGCGCGAGCTGCTGCTCACGCCAGGCGAGCGCTACCTGCGCTACGACCTGTCGTGCAAGCTGCTCAAGGGTGAGCGCTTGGTCGACTACGGCATCGCCGGCGGGCCGAGCTGGGCGATGACCGTGCCGGCCAAGGACGAGGCGCCGCGAATGGCCTACGTGTCGTGCAACGGCTTCTCGGACCCGGCGGTGATGCGCAAGCTGGTGCGCACCTCCAACGCCGTGTGGGAAGACCTGCTGTTCAGCCACGACAAGTCTTTGCGCGTGCCGCTGCCCTCGGGCGAGCCCAAGCTGCTGGACAAGGAACAGCTGTACCACGAGCGCCGCATCCACGACAAGCAGTTGCAGCGCTTCCACCTCATGCTCATGGGCGGCGACCAGATCTACTTCGATTCCATCTGGGAAGAGATCGATGCGCTGCGCCAGTGGGTGGCGCTGCCGCGCGCGGACCAACTGAGTTTTCCGGTGACGGCCGCGCTGGAGCGCAAGATCGAGGCGTATTACTTTGGCCTGTACCGCCAGCGCTGGCTGCCGAAGGACAGAAACGCCTGGTCGTCGACATTGCCTTCACTGGATGCCGCAACGGCCATGTCGCGCATCCCCACCATCATGATGTGGGACGACCACGACATCTTCGACGGCTGGGGGTCGTACAGCGGCGAGATGCAGCACAGCCCGCTGTTCCAGGCCCTGTTCCGCCACGCGCGGCGCGCCTTCTGGGTGTTCCAGATGCAGCACGCGCTGGACGAGTTGCCCGAGCTGCAAGACGCGACACCGCAGGGTTTCTCGACGCAAGACCCGATGTACCGGCCCATCGGCTGGACAAAAGCCTTGGCGAAGGACCCGCTGGCCCTGCCGCTGCTCGATGCCCAGCCGGGCTTCTCCTCGGTGTACCCGATCGGCCCGCTGGCCATCGTGGCGGCCGACCTGCGCACCGAGCGCTCGCGCCACCAGGTGATGGGCACCGACACCTGGCGCCAGGTCAAGGCCTGGCTGAACGCGCTGCCGGGCAGCGACAGCCCGGCGAAGACCAAGCCCTGCCGGCACCTGCTGTTCATGTCCTCGGTGCCGGTGGTGCACCCCAAGCTCTCGCTGGCCGAGCTGCTGCTCGACAAGTTCGGCGCCGACCACGTGACCGACAGCAACGCCGACGACCTGAAGGACCACTGGTCGCACGACGACCACGAGGGCGAGCGCAAGCGCCTGCTGGAGGTGTTCTCGGCCCTGGCCAAGGACAAGAAGATCCGTGTGTCGCTGGTCTCGGGCGACGTGCACGTGGCGGCCTGGGGCACGGCCTACCGCAAGGACCTGCCGGCCTCCGAGACCTGGTCGCAGATGCACCAGTTCACCTCGTCGGCGGTGGTGCACCCCTCGCTCATGGGCGTGATGGAGCGCCTGTTCCTGTCGTGGCTGAATTCGAGCGCCAAGCACCCGCAGGCCATCGACGTGATGTACGTGGCCGAGATGATGCTGTTCCCCGGCCACGACAAGCACGTGATGGCGGCGCGCAACTGGCTCGCGCTGGAGCTGGACGAGGGCACGCCCGAGGGCTGCAAGCTGTGGGCGACCTGGCGCTGCGAGACCGAGACCAGCTTCTCGAACCACCTGCTGGCGGTGGCGCCGGTGCAGTGAGGCGGGCGGGCCGCCTCGGTTGGCTTTCTCAGTTGGCTTTCTTTTCGGCGGGGGCGTTGTCCATCAGCGCCTTGAGCGTGCGCTTGGACACCTGGGCCTGATAGTCCGCCCACTCGCTGGCGTCCAACGCCTGCTTGACCGCCACCGTGACCGAGTCGCCCAGGTCGTCGCAGAACTTGAAGGCGCGCTCCATGCCGGCGGGGCTCATGTTCGGCGCGCGAAAGGCTTGCTGGATCACCGGGATGTCGGCCGGCACGATGCCCATGCCCGTCAAGCCGGCGGTGTCCAGCGCGTGCCGGCGCGCGGACAGGTCGCGCATCCAGCCGAAGACCGTGCCGGCCCGCGCGCTGTCGGTGGACTTGAAGTACGCCTGGCTGAGGGTCTTGGTGGTGCGGTTGAAGAGCATGTCGCAGGCGCCGCCGATCTGCTGCAGGCTCTGCAGGCCCTTGAGCTCGGCCGGCAGGTCCGGCGGCTGGAAGTCGAGCTTGCCCGCGTTGCCTTGGGCTTGGGCCCCGGCGGTGAAACACAGCGCGAGCAGGGCGACGGCGAGGATCGGGGCGGGCTTCATGCGAGGGCTCGGGGACGGTTGGTCGGGCCCCCGACGGTACACTGCCCCGGCCCTTGGAACGGGTGACGTTTTTCATGAACCTGTACGAAGTCATCCGCTGGGGCAACGACGCCGACGACCCCTTCACCGGCGGCCCCAATGGGCCGGACACGGGCTTCCTGGTGCGCGCGGGCTCGGTGGAGCAGGCGGCGGCCCTCGCGGACGAAGCCCTGCGCCGCGCCCGGCCCACGCGGGTCGGCGCCTGGGCCGGCGCGGTCCACCTGCTGGGCCAGGAGCACAGCACCGAAGCCGACGCCCGCATCCTGCGCGGCCCCTACGTGCAGCACGCCTACCGCCACGGCTGGCGGCAATGGTGCCGGGACGAGGAGGGCGGGGCCTGGGTGGAGCGGGAGTGAGGGCCGTTGCCTGGCGCGCGCCAGCGGGTGGGCGCGCCAGGGGCGGGCGCCACAGGCGTGGTGCAGGCGTGGGCGACGCATCAAGGCCCTGTTGAGGCGCGTCTGCGGGGCCCGCACCGCCGCCGGTTGTCACAAGGCGCGGAGGTGGTCCGTCTTATGGGGGACTGGCCGAGTCCTGGCCGTCAAAGCCCACCCATAGGAAGGATCGATCCTCATGAATCGCGCGAACTGGTTTGCTGTATCTCCCGAAGGCGCCAAGGCCATTGGCGCCTTGCATCACTATGTCGTGAACGACACGAAGCTGCCCAGCACGCTCATCCATCTGGTATTCCTGCGTGTGTCGCAGATCAACGGCTGTGCCCACTGCATCGACATTCACACCCGCGACCTGATCAAAGAAGGCGTGTCCGTCGACAAGGCCGTGCTGGTGCCGGTCTGGCACGAGGCCGAGTACCTGTTCACTGAGCAAGAGCGTGCCGCGCTGGCCTGGTCGGAAGAAGTGACGCGCGTGAGCGAAACGCATGCCTCCGACGAGGCGTACGCCGCGGCGCTGGCCGTGTTCGGCGAGAAGGATCTGGTGGACCTCACCCTGACCATTGCCGCCATGAACGCGATCAACCGGCTCGGCGTCAGTTTCCGACTCAAGCCTCGCGCAAGGATCTGAAAGGACCTGTCGGCAGAGGATGCCCATGGGCGGGCGTTTCAACACCCGAAAGAAGGCGAGCGCCTCAGACCCCGCCGAAATCCCGCCGCAGCGTGGGCAGGCCCACCCCCGCCGCATCGAAGCCGCCGTCCACCGCCAGCACCTGGCCGGTGACGTAGCTGGCTTCCGGCGAGCAGAGGAAGCCGATGCCGTTGGCGATCTCCTCTTCCGAACCGTAGCGCGCCAGCGGCACCGCCGCATGGTAGTCGGCGCGGATCTCCGCCGTGTGCACCTGCCGGGCCATGGCCGTTTCCACCGGACCGGGCGCGATGGCGTTGCAGCGGATGCCCAGGCCCGCGAGCTCCACCGCCTGCTGCTTGGTCAGGTGGATGAGCGCGGCCTTGCTGGTGCCATAGGCCACGCGCAGCGTGCTCGCGCGCAGGCCCGAGATGGAGGCGATGTTGACGATGGCGCCGCCCTGGCGGCGCATCACCGGCACCACGGCCTGGCTGCAGAGGTAGGCGCCGTCGAGGTTGGTGGCCATCACGTAGCGCCACTCCTCGAAGCTGGTCTGCACCAGCGGCTTGAAGACGGCCACGCCCGCGTTGTTCACCAGCGCATCGATGCGCTGCCAGGTGGTGTCCACGGTCGCGACCACGTCGGCCACCTGCGCCGGGTGGGACACGTCGGCGGGCAGGGCCAGCGAGCGGCCCGGCGCTTCCCATTCGAGTTGCTCACGCGCCGCGTTCAGCGCGGGCGCGTCCTTGTCGACGATGACCACGCGCCACTGGCGCGCCAGGAACCAGCGCGCGCTGGCCAGGCCGATGCCGCGCGCGGCGCCCGTGACGATGGCGACCTTGTGTTCCTGTACGTCCTGCGGCATGGCGTGGGCGTTCCTTCGTTCGGGATCAGTTGCGGCTCTGGTCGACCAGCTTGTTCTTGGCGATCCAGGGCATCATGGCGCGCAGCTGGGCACCCACCACCTCGATGCTGTGCTCGGCCGTGTTGCGCCGGCGCGCCGTCATGCTGGGGTAGCCCGTGCGCCCTTCCAGGATGAACATCTTGGCGTAGTCGCCGTTCTGGATGCGCTTGAGCGCGTTGCGCATGGCCGCGCGCGACTGCTCGTTGATCACCTCCGGGCCCGTCACGTACTCACCGTACTCCGCGTTGTTGGAGATCGAGTAGTTCATGTTGGCGATGCCGCCCTCATAGATCAGGTCCACGATCAGCTTCAGCTCGTGCAGGCACTCGAAGTAGGCCATCTCGGGCGCGTAGCCGGCTTCCACCAGCGTCTCGTAGCCCATCTTGATCAGCTCGACCGCGCCGCCGCACAGCACCGCCTGCTCGCCGAACAGGTCCGTCTCGGTCTCTTCCTTGAAGTTGGTCTCGATGATGCCGGCCTTGCCGCCACCGTTGGCCATGGCGTAGCTCAGCGCCAGGTCGCGCGCCTTGCCGCTCTTGTCCTGGTGCACCGCCACCAGGTGCGGCACGCCGCCGCCCTGCGCGTAGGTGCTGCGCACCGTGTGGCCCGGCGCCTTGGGCGCCACCATCCACACGTCCAGGTCGGCGCGCGGCACCACCTGGTTGTAGTGCACGTTGAAGCCGTGCGCGAAGGCCAGCGAGCCGCCCTGCTTGATGTTCGGCTCCACGTTGTTGCGGTAGACCTCGGCGATCTGCTCGTCGGGCAGCAGGATCATCACCACGTCGGCGGACTTCACCGCCTCGTTGACCTCCAGCACCTTCAGCCCCGCCTTGCCCACCTTGTCCCAGCTCGCGCCTCCCTTGCGCAGGCCCACCACCACCTTCACCCCGCTGTCGTTGAGGTTCTGCGCGTGCGCGTGGCCCTGGCTGCCGTAGCCGATGATCGCGACCGTCTTGCCCTTGATGAGGGACAGATCGCAGTCCTTGTCGTAGAAAACTTTCATGGTTGCTCCGTTGGAATGGAAGGGGTGATCAGACGCGCAGGATTCTCTCGCCGCGGCCGATGCCGCTGGCACCGGTGCGCACCGTCTCCAGGATGGCGCCGCGGTCGATGGCTTCCAGGAAGGCGTCGTTCTTGCCCTGGTCGCCGGTGAGTTCGATGGTGTAGCTCTTGTCGGTCACGTCGATGATGCGGCCGCGGAAGATGTCGGCCATGCGCTTCATCTCCTCGCGTTCCTTGCCCACCGCGCGCACCTTCACCATCATGAGCTCGCGCTCGGTGTAGGCGCCTTCGGTGAGATCAACGACCTTGACCACCTCGATGAGGCGGTTCAGGTGCTTGGTGATCTGCTCGATGACGTCGTCCGACCCGGTGGTCTGGATCGTCATGCGCGAGAGGCTCGGGTCCTCGGTCGGCGCCACGGTGAGCGATTCGATGTTGTAGCCACGGGCCGAGAACAGGCCCACCACGCGGGAGAGTGCGCCGGGCTCGTTCTCGAGCAGCACGGCAATGATGTGCTTCATATGCAGCTTCCTCTTTTCGCCGCCCTCCCCCGCGCACGGTAATGCACGGGCTCGACGGTCAATAGATTCGACTTGGGGATGGACCGGCCTCGCAGCCGGTCCGCGGGGGATGGATCAGAGGTCTTCCGAACCCAGCAGCATCTCGGTGATGCCCTTGCCGGCCTGGACCATGGGGAACACGTTCTCGGTCGGGTCGGTGCGGAAGTCCATGAAGACCGTGCGGTCCTTGAGCTTGCGCGCCTCGCGCAGCGCCGGCTCCACGTCCTGCGGACGCTCGATCAGCATACCCACGTGGCCATAGGCCTCGGCCAGCTTCACGAAGTTGGGCAGCGCGTCCATGTAGCTGTGGCTGTAGCGGCCCGAGTACTCGATCTCCTGCCACTGGCGCACCATGCCCAGGTAACGGTTGTTGAGCGAGACCACCTTGATCGGCGTGTTGTACTGCAGGCAGGTGGACAGCTCCTGAATGCACATCTGCACCGAGCCTTCGCCGGTGATGCAGAACACCTCGGACTCGGGCTTGGCGAGCTTGATGCCCATGGCGTAGGGAATGCCCACGCCCATGGTGCCCAGGCCACCCGAGTTGATCCAGCGGCGCGGCTCGTCGAAGCGATAGAACTGCGCCGCCCACATCTGGTGCTGGCCAACGTCGGAGGTGATGTAGGTCTCCGTGTCCTTGGTCATGTTCCAGAGGGTCTCGATGACCATCTGCGGCTTGATGACGTCCGTGTTGTGGCGGTCGTACTTGAGGCAGTCGCGCGAGCGCCAGCCCTCGATCGTCTTCCACCAGTCCGCCAGCGCCTTGTCGTCCGCGCGCTGCGGCGTCTCGCGCACCATGTGGATCAGCTCGGTGAGCACGTCCTTCACGTCGCCGACGATGGGCACGTCAACCTTGACGCGCTTGGAGATGCTCGACGGGTCGATGTCGATGTGGATGATCTTGCGTTCGTTCTGCGCGAAATGCTTGGGGTTGCCGATCACGCGATCGTCGAAGCGCGCGCCCACGGCCAGCAGCACATCGCAGTTCTGCATGGCATTGTTGGCTTCGATGGTGCCGTGCATGCCCAGCATGCCGAGAAACTTGCGGTCCGACGCGGGGTAGGCGCCCAGGCCCATGAGCGTGTTCGTCACGGGGTAGCCGAGCATGTCGACCAGGGTGCGCAATTCCTGCGTGGCATTGCCCAGCAGCACGCCGCCGCCGGTGTAGATGTACGGGCGCTTGGCGCTCAACAACAGCTGCAAGGCCTTGCGGATCTGGCCACCATGGCCCTTGCGCACCGGGTTGTAGGAGCGCATGGCCACCGACTCGGGATAACCCGTCCAGGTGGCCTTGTTGAAGGACACGTCCTTCGGGATGTCCACGACCACGGGGCCGGGTCGGCCCGATCGCGCGATGTGGAACGCCTTCTTCATCACCTCGGCCATGTGCCGCACGTCCTTCACCAGGAAGTTGTGCTTGACGATGGGGCGCGTGATGCCGACCGTGTCGCATTCCTGGAAGGCGTCCAGGCCGATGGCTGCAGACGGCACCTGTCCGGTGAGGATCACCATCGGAATGCTGTCCATGTAGGCCGTGGCGATGCCGGTGACGGCGTTGGTCACGCCGGGGCCGGAGGTGACCAGGGCCACACCCACGTCGCCCGTGGCGCGCGCATAGCCATCGGCGGCGTGCACGGCGGCCTGCTCGTGGCGCACCAGCACATGCTGGATGCTGTCCTGCTTGTAGAAGGCGTCGTAGATGTGCAGCACGGCGCCGCCGGGGTAGCCCCAGACGTACTTGACGCCTTCGGCCTGCAGCGCCTTGACGAGGATTTCCGCGCCGCGGAGTTCGAGGGGGGGCTGGCCGGATGCGGAAGCGGCGGCCGCCGAGGCCAGTTCGGCCTTGGTGATGTCCATGATCAACCTTTCGAGAATTTCTCTGACGAAAAACCTTGGGTGCCCCTTGGCCCACCCTTGTGGGGCGGCTTCGGGACTTGAGACCAGTGGCCATGGGCGGAACGATCTGCCGCCGGACCCTGATCCGTTTGCCTTGTGAAGACGGAAGCTTGGGATTATGGCACCGCAGCAAATGCCAGCCAGGGCTTTTTCGTCGGCCCGGGCCGGAATGCGACAATTCCGCCCTTCCCCCAGAGCCCTCATGACCCCCGACGCCCCCGCTTCCGGCGCCGCCGACCGCCCCGACCTCACCGCCCCTTCGCTTCGCCGCCGCATGGCCTGCTGGCTGTACGAAGGCATGCTGATGTTCGGCGTGGTCTTCATCGCCGGCTACCTGTTCTCCGCCCTCACCCAGCAGCGCCACGCGCTGGAAGGCCGCCACGCCCTGCAGGGCTTCCTGTTCGTGGTCTTCGGCATCTACTTCACCTGGTTCTGGCACAAGGGGCAGACCCTGGCGCAGAAAACGTGGCACATCCGCGTGGTGGATACCGCCGGCCGGCCGATAGGCCAGGCACGGGCCCTGGTGCGCTACGTGTTCTCGTGGCTGTGGCTGCTGCCGCCGCTGGCGCTGAGCTGGGTGCTCGGTGCCCAGGGTGGCGAGGCCGCCGTGCTGCTGATCGGCTGGGTGCTGGTCTACGCGCTGCTCTCGCGCCTGCACGCGCAGCGCCAGTTCCTGCACGACGCGCTGGCCGGCACCCGGCTTGTGCACCATGCGCCGCCACCCCAACCCAAAAAGCCGAAGAAAGCGCGCCACCCGTGAATGCCCCCGAAGTGAACCCGCAGAAACGCCGGCGCGGCGTCAGCCGCGTGTGGCACGCGCTGTTTTACTCCCTGGCCGGGCTGCGCGCCGGCTGGGGCGAGCCCGCCTTTCGCCAGGAGGCCCTCGCCGCCTTCCTGCTGGTGCCGCTGGCCTTCTGGGTGGGAGAAGGATGGGTCGAGGTGGCGTTGCTGATCGGTACGGTGGTATTGGTGATGGTGGTCGAGCTGCTCAACACCGGCATCGAGACGGCCATCGACCGCATCGGGCCCGAATGGCACGCCCTGTCCAAGCGTGCCAAGGACATGGGCAGCGCCGCCGTGCTGCTGAGCCTGCTGCTGTGCGGCGGCACCTGGCTGGCGGCGTTGTGGGTGCATGCGAAGGAGCTGTTGTGAGCGCCCCGAGTTTTTCCCTCTGCGTGTACTGCGGCTCGAGGCCGGGGGGGAGCCCCGCCTTCCTGGAGGCCGCCCGCCAGGTGGGCGAATGGATCGGCCGCCACGGTGGCCAGCTCGTCTATGGCGGTGGCCGCAACGGCCTGATGGGCGTGGTCGCCGACAGCACGCTCAAAGCCGGCGGCCGCGTGGTGGGCATCATTCCCAAGGCCTTGGTGGAAAAGGAGTGGGCCCACAACGGCTGCACCGAGCTGCACGTGGTGGACACCATGCACGAGCGCAAACGCCTCATGGCCGAGCACGCGCACGCCTTCCTGGCCCTGCCCGGCGGCATCGGCACCTTCGAGGAGTTCTTCGAGGTCTGGACCTGGCGCCAGCTGGGCTACCACGACAAGCCCGTGGGCCTGCTCAACGTCGGCGGCTACTACGAGGGCCTGATGGCCTTCCTGCGCACCGCCGTGCAGGCGCAGTTCATGAACGACTGGCAGATGGACCTGATCCGCGTGGGCGCGGACATCGAGCGCCTGCTGCCGGCGCTCATCGAGGCCGCGGGCACGGCGCCACAGCCTCGTCTGGACGAACTCTGAACGCCTGAACCTGTGCGGGAGAGCGCGCGGCGCTCAGACCGCGGTTTCGTCTTCTTCGCCGGTGCGGATGCGCACCACGCGTTCGACAGAGGTGACGAAGATCTTGCCGTCGCCGATCTTGCCGGTGCGCGCGGCCCGCACGATGGCATCGACGCAGCGGTCCACGTCTTCGTCCTTCACGACGACCTCGACCTTCACCTTCGGCAGAAAGTCCACCACGTATTCGGCGCCGCGGTACAGCTCGGTGTGCCCCTTCTGCCGCCCGAAACCCTTGACCTCCGTCACCGTCAAGCCGGTCACGCCTTGTTCGGCCAGCGCTTCGCGCACCTCCTCGAGCTTGAACGGCTTGATGACGGCGGTGATCTGTTTCATGAGCGGGGCCCTTATGGATGACGGAACGTGCCGAAAAATGTATCACGCTCACGTCATCGGCCGGCCCCGCCCCGACCCGGGGCCCTGTCACTGGCAAGTGAAGCCGATTCCCCATGAGCCCGGCGTCGCCATGGCGGTGACGGCCTCGGTGCCCACCAGGCGAACCTCGATGGCATCGCCTGCGGCGAGGTTCATGGCGGCGCCGACGTCGCAGGCGCGCGTGCCGCTGTCGATCTGGCACACCAGCGCGGTGGCGGTGCTGCTGGCCTCCAGCAAGGCGGGCCCTGGCGTGTGCCACACCGTGAAGGTGAAGGTGTCGCCTGGCGAAGGCACGCCGAAGGTGGCCACGCGCAAGCGGGCCTGGGTGCAGGCTCGGGGCAGCAGCACCGGATTGCGGGCCGCCGCATTGGGTCCCTGGGGCCACAGGTAATACGCACCGTTGCCGAAGGTGCTGTTGGATGCGATGCCCCACTGAATATCCACGGTGGCAGGCCCGGCCGGTCCCTGCGGCCCCGCTGCGCCGTTCTGGCCATTCTGGCCGTCCTGCCCGTTCGCCCCGGCAGGGCCCGCCGGGCCGGCGAGCGACAAGCCCGTCGGCGGCCAGGCGCCCGCCACCTTCGGCCCCAGAAGCGTTGCCGTGGCGTCGTCCAGATAGAAGTCGCCATCCTGGCCCAGGGCATTGGAGGGGGCGCCCGTTCCGCGGTAGATGCGCGAGCCATCCCGCCCGTCCTGACCGTCGGCCCCGGGAGCGCCGCCGATGGCCGTCAGCAACGGCCACTGACCGTTCGCTCGTGGCCCATAGAGCTTCAGCGCCTGCGCATCGAGGTAGAACTGGCCGTCCTGACCCAGGGCCGCATCGGGTGGCCCCATGCCACTCAAGACCACCGCTTGCACCGGGGCTTGCTCGACGCGCTCAACCACCTGGGTGTGATCGCCTCCACCGCAGGCCGCCAGCATCGCTGATGACACCAGCAGGATCGCCAGCGCGCGAACGGAAAACCCTTGAATCCAGCGCATCAAGGCCTCGGCGGAAATACCCCTTCGAGGGCGATGATGTAGTTGAGGCCCAGCGCTGGGTTGCGAATGTCCAGGGGCAGCCCCGAGCCCGTGGGCAACACGCTCACCTGCCCCTGCACCGGCAAGGGCGCCAGGCCGGCACTGGCCTCGGACGCCGGAGCGAACGCCGGCAGTGCCGCACCACCCTCCCCGACGGGGTTGGCGGGAATGGCGCCGGTGGGGTCGGTGATCGACCCCCCGCCGCCATAGGCCACGGGACGCGCGCCCGGGCTGGTGAAGCTGGCGGCGTGCGTGTGGGCCGGCAACTGGCTCTGCAGCAGATAGACCTGCTCGGTGCCCAGGTACTCACCCAGCGCGACCTCGCGCAGATCGGGCCCCTGGCCCACGCCGATGGCCGAGCGGCCCCGCAGGTCCGGCAAGGCAAAGGTGGAGACACCGTCGCCCCCATATTGGGTGCCCAGCAAGGCGAAGAGGGCTTCGTTCTGGCTGATGGGCAACAGACGCCCATCGCACAGCGCCCACCCGGCCGGGGCATAGGAAAAGGCGACAAGGCTGATTTCGCCGATGAAAGGGTCAATGGCGGACAAATGCGTTCTCCGTGGGGTCTCAGGTGATGCCCGCGGTCTGTGGAGCTCCGCGAGCGCGGCCGCAGTCTAGGAATGCCCTGGCCACGGCCCAGGCGAGCCGACGGCGGCCATCAGAAAAGGATCAGTCGCGGCCCCCGGCTCTCTCGCGTGCCATACTGACTCCCCACTCCCGCCCCACGCCATGCCCCCTCACTGGCCCCGCCACGTCCCCATCGCCGTGAGCTGCCGCGGTGGTCACCCGGAGAACGTGCACCACGGCTCGTTCGCGGTGGTCGATCGCGCGGGTCGGGTGCTGGCGAAAGCGGGCGACGTGGACACACCGGTGTTCACGCGCTCTTCGCTCAAGCCGTTCCAGGCCATGCCACTGATCGCGCGCTCGGCCGAGCGGCTGGGGCTGGACGAGGCCGACATGGCCCTGCTGTGCGCCAGTCACAACGGCGAGCCGGAACACGTGGCGCGCGTGGCCGCGCTGCTCGCGCGCGTCGGTGCCGACGAATCGGCCCTGGCCTGCGGCGCGCACGAGCCGTATGTGTTCCGCTTCAATGGCCTGACGCCGCCGACCGGCGAGCGCTACGGCCCACTGCACCACAACTGCTCGGGCAAGCACGCGGGCATGCTGCTGCTGGCCGAGACCTTGGGTGCCCCTCTGGCGGGCTACCTGGCGCCCGACCACCCCGCGCAACGCGAGATCGCGCGCTGCGTGAGCCACTGGTCGGGCCTGCCCGAGGCCGCGCTGGTGCGCGGCCTCGACGGCTGCAGCGCGCCGAACTTCGCGCTGCCGCTGCGCTCGCTGGCACAGGCCTTCGCGCGGCTCGCGTCGCCCGAGCCCGACCCCGAGTACGGCCAGGCGCCGCGGCGCATCGCGCGAGCCATGAGCCGGCACCCCCACCTGGTGAGCGGCCGGGGCCGCAACGACCTGTTCCTCATGCGCGCGGGTCGGGGCGACTGGGTGAGCAAGGTGGGCGCCGACGGTGTACAGGCACTGGCCAGCTTCAACCGCGGCATCGCCATCGCGGCCAAGTGCGGCGACGGCCAACTCACCCCGCTGATGGTGGCGCTGGTGGCTGCCCTGGAGCAGTTGGGCTGGATCGACGACGGCGTCGACCGCGAGGAGCTGGGCCGGCTGCTGCCGCCGCCGATGAAAAACGCGGCCGGCGCGGAAGTGGGCGAGTTGCGGGCCGTGCTGCACCTGTCGGCCGCCTGAAGGGCCCCAGGCGGGTGGCTCACGCCCGGTACTTGCTCGTGATCGGGTAGCGCCAGTCCTTGCCGAAGCTGCGGTGCGTCACGCGGATGCCCACGGGCGCCTGGCGGCGCTTGTACTCGTTGATGCGGATCAGCCGCACCACCTTCTCGACGTCGGCGCGCTCGAAACCGTCGGCCACCAGGGTCTGCGGACTCTGGTCGTTCTCCATGTAGCGCTCGATGATGGCGTCGAGCACGGCGTACTCGGGCAGGCTGTCCTGGTCCGTCTGGTCGGGGCGCAGTTCGGCACTGGGCGGGCGCGTGATGATGCGCTCGGGGATGGGGTTGCCGCCGGTGCCGTAAGGGTCGTGCGCGTTGCGCCAGCGCGCGAGCTTGAAGACCGTGGTCTTGGCCACGTCCTTGATGACCGCAAAGCCCCCGGCCATGTCGCCGTACAGCGTGCAGTAGCCCGTGGCCATCTCACTCTTGTTGCCGGTGGTCAGCACGATGCTGCCGAACTTGTTGGACAGCGCCATGAGCAGCGTGCCGCGGATGCGCGCCTGAAGGTTTTCTTCGGTGGTGTCCTCGGCGCGGCCTTCGAACAGCGGCGCAAGCGAGGCCTTGAAAGCCTCGAACTCGGGCGCGATGGCGATCTCGTCGTAGCGCACGCCCAGGCGCGCGGCCATGTCGCGCGCGTCGATCCAGGAAATGTCGGCGGTGTAGGGCGAGGGCATCATCACCGTGCGCACCTTGTCCTTGCCCAGCGCGTCGACGGCGATGGCCAGCACCAGGGCCGAATCGATGCCGCCCGACAGGCCCAGGATGGCGCCGGGAAAACCGTTCTTGCCGACGTAGTCGCGCACGCCGAGCACCAGGGCGTGCCACAGGTCGGCCTCGGCGCTGTGTTCGCGGTCGATGGCGGCGTGGATGCGCCAGGCGCCCGGCCCAGCGCGCTCGAAGCGGGCGTCGAACTCGGCTTCCTCGAAGCTGCGCGCGCGCCCGGCGAGTTCGCCCGCCGCGTCGAGCACGAAGCTGCGGCCCTCGAACACGATCTCGTCCTGCCCCCCCACCAGGTGGGCATAGACCAGCGGCAGGCCGGTGGCGCGCACGCGTTCGCGCATCGTGGCCTCGCGTTCACCGCCCTTGCCGGCATGAAAGGGCGAGGCGTTGATCACTGCCAGCAGCTCGGCGCCCGCGGCGCGCGCCTCGGCGGCCGGCGCCTCGAACCAGGCGTCTTCGCAAATGAGCAGGCCCACGCGCACCGGCTGGCCGTCGGTGCCGGGCAAGTCGAACACGCAGGGGGCGTGGCCGGGCACGAAGTAGCGGCGCTCGTCGAAGACCTGGTAATTGGGCAGCTCGCGCTTGGCGTAGGTCGCCACCACACGGCCTTCGCACAGCACCGTGGCGGCGTTGTGCAGCGAGGCCACGGCCACGCTGCGCCCGCGCGCCCCGCCGACCGCGCGGGCCGGATGGCCCACCACGATGCAAAGGCCTTTGAGCTGCGCCGTGGAAGCCGCCACCGACTTGAGGGCATCATCGCAGGCGTCGACGAAGGCGGGCCGCAGGTACAGGTCTTCGGCGGCGTAGCCGCAGAGGGCGAGTTCGGGCGTGAGCAGCAGCCTCACCCCGCGCGCGTGGGCGGCCGTGGCGGCCTCGACGATGCGGCGGGCATTGCCCGCCATGTCGCCCACCACGAAGTTGAGCTGGGCAACCGATACGGAAAACGACATGGAATCTGGTGCGAAGGCAGGGGCCGGGCGTGGCTGAAATCGATTATGTCACCCGCGTCCTGGCCGATTGGGGCGCGGTGGACGCCGCGCAATGGGCGCAGTTGCTGGCCTTGGAGGACGACCCCAGCCCCTTCGCACGGCACGAGTACCTGCGGGCCCTGAGCGACACGGGCTGCGCCACGCCCGACACCGGCTGGACGCCGCGCATCCTCACCCTGTGGCGGGGTGACACACTGGAAGCCGCCTGCGCGGTCTATCTCAAGTCGCATTCCTACGGCGAATACGTCTTCGACTGGGCCTGGGCCAACGCCTATGCGCAGCACGGCCTGGCCTACTACCCCAAGGCGCTGGTGGCCGTGCCCTTCACCCCCGTACCGGGCGCGCGGCTGCTGGCGCGCGACGGCGCCGCGCGCGCCGCGCTGGTGCGCTCGCTCGTGCGCTGGTGCGAGGAGCAGCGCCTGTCTTCCCTGCACCTCCTGTTCGCGCAGCCGCGCGACGCGGCCGCCTGCGCCGCGGCCGGCCTCATGCTGCGGCACACGGTGCAGTTCCATTGGCAAAACACCGGATGGCCCGACTGGGACGCCTTCCTCGCCAGCCTGCAGCAGGACAAGCGCAAGAAGATCCGCCAGGAGCGCCGCAAGGTGGCCGGGGCCGGGGTGGTGTTCCGCCACGCCGAGGGCCGCGCCATCGCCCCGACCGACTGGGACTTCTTCTACCGCTGCTACGAGCGCACCTACTGGGAGCACGGCAACCCGCCCTACCTCGGCCGCGGCTTCTTCGAGCGCATGGCCCGCGACATGCCGGAGCACTGGCTGCTGTTCATCGCCGAGCGCGAGGGCCAACCCATCGCCAGCAGCCTGATCGCCATCGACCCGGCGCGCCGCGTGGCCTATGGCCGCTACTGGGGCGCCCTGCAGCGCGTGGACTGCCTGCACTTCGAGGCCTGCTACTACCAGCCGCTGCAGTGGTGCATCGCCCAGGGCTACCAGCGTTTCGAGGGCGGCGCCCAGGGCGAGCACAAGATGGCGCGCGCCCTGCTGCCCGTCAAGACCACCAGCGCCCACTGGCTGGCCCACCCGGCCTTCGCCGAGGCGGTGGACCGCTTCCTCGAACGCGAGGGCGAAGGCGTGGAGCAGTACCTGGGGCATCTCGCCGCGCGCAACCCGCTCAAGGCCGAGCCCTCTTGAGCAAACCCATTCGCTACACTCGGCCGCCATGGACGAGCAGGACGCGTTCTTCACCCACGGCATCGTGGGCGCCCCATTTTCGGTGCTGCTCGGGCGGCGCCTGAACACGGGCGACCGCAAAGCGCAGGGCCTGCGGCTCGACCCCAACAGCGGCGACAGCCGCCTGAGCTCGGCCTGGCGGTCCTGGGCCATCGAGCGCCTGGCCACGCTGCCCGCGGGGCAGCCGCGGCGCCGCCCCAGGCCTTTGCGCCGCTGGCTGGAGCGCCACGCCCTGGCCATCGCCGCGCTGGGTCTGGTGGCGCTGGCCGCGGGCCTGGTGCTCACCGCCCGGTCCCAGGGCTGGCTGGCCCCCTTGCTGCAGAGGCTGCCATGGTGAGCAAGAACGCGCAGGACACCCTCACCATCGACCCGGTGGCGATGGAGATCACCAACCGCGTGGCCGCGGGCTGCGATCTCAGCGGCGACCTCAACTTCGAGGGCGGCCTGCTGGTCCAGGGGCACCTGGAAGGCCACATCCGCGTCGACGGCCGCCTCATCATCTGGACCGGCGCCAGCGTGCGCGGGCGCATCCGCGTGATGGGCGACCTCTACCTCTTCGGTCAGCTCGGCTCGCCCAGCGGCGGCCCGCACGACACCAGCCTGGAATGCGAGGGCATGGTCTACGTGAGCAAGTCCGGCGTCAGCACCGGCACCCTGTTCGCGCGGCGGCTGCAGATGTACGAAGGGGCCCAGTTGAAAGGCCCCTTCCATACCCTGCAGGTCGAAGACCGCCTGCCGGTGCTGCGCGACGTGCTGGTGCAGCCGCCCGCCGCGTCCTGAACACCCTGGCCGATCAGGCCTTCTTCTGGGCCTTCTCGTAGTTGGCCATCCCGTCCAGGATTTCCTTGTGGGCGGCGGCCTTGTCGGCCCAGCCCAGCACCTTGACCCACTTGCCCTGCTCCAGGTCCTTGTAGTGCTCGAAGAAGTGCTGGATGGTCTTCAGGCGCATGGGGTTCAGATCCTCGGGCTTCTGCCACTGGGTGTAGATCGACAGGATCTTGTCCACCGGCACGGCCAGCAGCTTGGCGTCCTCGCCAGCCTCGTCCTCCATGCGCAGCATGCCCAGGGCGCGGCAGGTCACCACCACGCCGGGGTGCAGGGGCACGGGGGTGATCACCAGCACGTCCACCGGGTCGCCGTCGCCCGAGATGGTCTTGGGGATGTAACCGTAGTTGGTGGGGTAGTGCATGGACGTGCTCATGAAGCGGTCCACGAAGATGGCGCCGGTTTCCTTGTCGACCTCGTACTTGATCGGGTCGGCGTTCATCGGGATTTCGATGATCACGTTGAACGCTTCGGGAACCTTGCTGCCAGGGGTGACGTTGTCGAGGGACATGAAAGACTCGAGGGGAGGTTGAAGGGGATCCGGTAACGGAGCCGTCACGGGCGCGACGGGTGGGCGCGGGGCCCGCTCCGTATTTACCCTGATTTTACCGACGTCAGCCTGACGCCCCCGATGGCAAACGGGGGGAATCTGGCTACATTGCGTCGGTTGGCCAATCGCCGGTGCCCTGCTGCAAGTTCCGCAGCGCGGGCGACAGCGAGGAAGCAACGCAGCGGGGGCATACCCCGGAGGCGTTGCCCCCTCCAAGTCGAACTCACTGGCAGGAGAACTTCATGGTTGGTCAAAGTGCGCTGATCTTCGCGCTCGTCTGTGGCCTGATCGCCGTGGTCTACGGCTTCTGGTCGCGCAGCTGGATCCTTTCGCAGGACGCCGGCAATCCCCGCATGCAGGAAATCGCCGGCGCCATCCAGACCGGCGCGGCCGCCTACCTGGCGCGGCAGTACAAGACCATCGGCCTCGTCGGCATCGTGCTCGCGGTGCTCATCGGCATCTTCCTCGACGGCCCCACCGCCATCGGCTTCGTGGTCGGCGCGGTGCTCTCGGGCGCCTGCGGCTTCATCGGCATGAACATCTCGGTGCGCGCCAACGTGCGCACCGCGCAGGCCGCCACCAAAGGCATGGGCCCGGCGCTGGACGTGGCCTTCCGCGGCGGCGCCATCACCGGCATGCTGGTGGTGGGGCTGGGCCTGCTGGGCGTCACCGGCTTCTTCTGGTTCCTGGTGGGCAACGGCAACCTCAACGCCGCCTCCAACCTGTCCAAGATGCTCAACCCGCTGATTGGCCTGGCCTTCGGCTCCTCGCTCATTTCCATCTTCGCGCGCCTGGGCGGCGGCATCTTCACCAAGGGCGCCGACGTGGGCGCCGACCTGGTGGGCAAGGTAGAGGCCGGCATCCCCGAGGACGACCCGCGCAACCCCGCGGTGATCGCCGACAACGTGGGCGACAACGTGGGCGACTGCGCCGGCATGGCGGCCGACCTGTTCGAAACCTATGCCGTCACGCTCATCGCCACCATGGTGCTGGGCGCGCTGATGGTGGCGACCGCGCCGCTGCAGGCCGTGATCTACCCGCTGGTGCTGGGTGGCGTGTCCATCATCGCGTCCATCATCGGCTGCTTCTTCGTCAAGGCCAGTCCCGGCATGAAGAACGTGATGCCCGCCCTGTACAAAGGCCTGGTCATCGCCGGCGTGCTCTCGCTGATCGCCTTCTGGTTCGTCACGGCCTGGGTCATGCCCGACAACGCCATTGCCCAGAGCGGCAGCCAGCTGCGCCTGTTCGGCGCCTGCGCCGTGGGCCTGGTGCTCACTGGCGTGCTGGTGTGGATCACCGAGTTCTACACGGGCACGCAGTACAGCCCGGTCAAGCACATCGCACAGGCCTCCACCACCGGCCACGGCACCAACATCATCGCGGGCCTGGGTGTCTCGATGCGCTCCACCGCCTGGCCCGTGCTGTTCGTCTGCGCGGCCATCGTGGCCGCCTACATGCTCGCGGGCCTGTACGGCATCGCCGTGGCCGCCACGTCCATGCTGAGCATGGCCGGCATCGTGGTCGCGCTCGACGCCTACGGCCCCATCACCGACAACGCCGGCGGCATCGCCGAGATGGCCGAGCTGCCCAGCAGCGTGCGCGACATCACCGACCCGCTGGACGCGGTGGGCAACACCACCAAGGCCGTCACCAAAGGCTACGCCATCGGCTCGGCCGGCCTGGCCTCGCTGGTGCTGTTCGCCGACTACACCCACAAGCTGGAAACCTACGGTGCCAAGGTCAGCTTCGACCTGAGCGACCCGATGGTGATCATCGGCCTGTTCATCGGCGGCATGATCCCCTACCTGTTCGGCGCCATGGCCATGGAGGCCGTGGGCCGTGCGGCCGGCTCGGTGGTGGTGGAGGTGCGCCGCCAGTTCAAGGAGATCGCCGGCATCATGGAAGGCACGGCCAAGCCCGAGTACGGCAAGGCGGTGGACATGCTGACCACGGCGGCCATCAAGGAAATGATCGTCCCCAGTCTGCTGCCGGTGATCGTGCCCATCCTGGTGGGCGTGTTCCTGGGCCCCAAGGCGCTGGGCGGCCTGCTCATGGGCACCATCGTCACCGGCCTGTTCGTCGCCATCTCCATGTGCACCGGCGGTGGCGCCTGGGACAACGCCAAGAAGTACATCGAGGACGGCCACCATGGCGGCAAGGG
>VFQN01001023.1_pt1 | contig 49208 bp, 65 predicted proteins | sample 3512371 | NCBI WGS metagenome assembly VFQN01 (sample SAMN10412370, study PRJNA504923) | tailings metagenome | isolation source: Replicate 2 from Balatoc abandoned mine | place: Philippines: Itogon, Benguet | collected 2017-08-28
GCTGGCGATCCCCCAAACCCCCCAGACCCCCCCACTCGCCCAAACCACCGCATCAGCGACCGACCGCCCCGCCGGGGGGGGGGGGGGGGGGGGCTGCCCTCGTGCCTTGCCCTCTCCCCTCGCCCGGGTCGCCCCCGCCCCCCCACTCCGCCTCTTTCATCAGCAACTTCTTCCCCCTCCCTACCCCACCCCGCCCACGCCCATCAGCCCCATCTAGCTGCAATTCCCTACCAAGTGCACATGGGCGTTACACAGGTGGCTGCCCGCCGGCGCTACGTGTCACGCGAACGGTTTGTGTGGCGGCGGACAGCGCCACGACGAGGGCCTGCACGGTGGGCGTTACGACAGTGGGTACTGCGGGGAGGATAGGAGCAGGAGGGGGCCGGCGGGTAGCATGGCGATGTCGGTGCCGGCGCCAGCGACGTCGCGGGCGGACTTGCTGGCCAGGCGGCAGGACGCCTTGTTGGCGAACAGGCAGGCCATCTCCGCGGGGGGCCTGGGGAACTGTCCCACCGCACGCGCGTCCCGCAGGATGTACCACGGAGGGTGGTGTACGGCAGCGGGGTACGAAGGTGGTGGCAGCAGCGAGCGGCCGGTCTCGGATGCAGCCAAGCATTGCGGTGTGCGGACAGGCTCGTTTCATTTACGTTTTAGATGAGGAGGAGGACTGGGCGCAGCCGGCTGCAGGAGGCACAGGGAGGATGGCGTGCAGCCAGGTGAGCGGAGAGTGCAACTCCGGCACATGACGGTAAACGGCGTAGTCTTCCTGTAAAGCGGTGACACGTTGCAGCGTACAGAGCCCAAGCGGATAAGACCGCCCTGGACCGCCCAAGCCGCCAAGGCTGAAGGTACATAAATCCCAACAACAACGCAACGCACACCTCACATGCCTGTGACGGCTGGGGACCACATACATGTGTCGAGTATCACAGCCAGTCCCAACACACCGACCCACAGGGGCGACGCAGATTTTGGACAAAAGAAGTGCCAACCCCGTGCACCCCACCCTATCGGATCGATCGTGTGGGGCCCGCACACTATGCTCGAACTGAAACTACCCTGCGTCCCTGCCCCGCCCCTTCCGTACCCATGAACGTCACCTGCGCCTTTGGAGGCAGGTTCCCCAACATGCCGTACCCCACCCGTGCCCAACCTGGCCCAACCCACCCCAAACCCTGCTGGCCAATGCCGTGTGCGCGAGCAACACCGTCTCTGCATCCACATGCAGCAGCACGCTTGTGGGGCCAGACGTGCTCTTGCTTGGTTGTGTGTCCAAGGCTGCCAAACTGCGCCCAGCAGGGTAACAAGCCTGCAACCCGCACCCAAACAACCCGCAACCCTCACAATACCAAAACGGATGAGGCCTCATAGCACATTGTCAATGGGTGGTCCAGTTGCTGATCAGTTCTTTGCACGAGTTATGCACGTGGCCAGCAGGGGTGGCCAGCAGCAACGCAGCGGCATGTACCCGCAGGAGAGGCAGCGACGCTCCCCGTTTGGCAGTCATCCAAAATAAGCTCGCAAGACAGGCACAAGAGGCGTACTTGCAGCGCCTCGTACCAACAGCATTTTCCAGCCAATTGTCAGCCCCAAGCTTGCAAGTCTGCGCGAAACCCAAGTAAGGACCTTACTTCTAGATCTCGTCCTGTATTGAGTAAAAGAACTATATTTGTTTCCAATGAAAAGAAAAGATCTGCGAAGCATGTTGTAAGTCGGGCGGGCTGGTCGCCATGCCGCAAGGGCGTGAGCTCCTTGCCAGCCTGGAACTTTAGGGTGTTTACATCAGTGCTGTAGGACGTTGCAAAGGTGCAGGGACGCGAGCGCTCATCTCCGTTGCAACATCTCCGCGATTAGCCGTACCCGTCACAATCAAGGCTGGGTGTACCGCTGTGGCACATATGTACCTTCGCATAGCACTTGATGGGTCGTTGACTATACTTGGTACAACCGGCTGTAGGACGGGATCCATCCCTATAAAACCTGCGCCTCTACCAGCCGATTCCACACGGTGTGTTCCTTTTGTCCTTTGCCAGAGACGAAAAACTTCAAAGTCCTTCCTGTAATCCCTTACCGTCGTTGGTCAGAGGTTCCAGCAAGGCAGCATAGTCGGAATGGCCCTTCAGGCTCAGACACGCTCGGTCCAGCAGCGCGGCTCCGCTCGTGCCTTCTCCAGCTCCGTTCGGGCTCCACGCATGGCTTGCCGCGTTGCTGCTCCGGAGCGGGTAGGTTCTTCTGCCGGGCTTGCAGACCAGATTGCCTGTCGTTACCTTGAGCAGATACGTCAACTGTGATACAAGGCGGCCTGTACTGACCTTCTTCTCCTTGCTTGCATATGAATGCAGACTATTGAGGCTGAGAACTATGTTTCTCAGGCCCCGGCCTCGCTGTGCCGCCCCGGCATCGACACTGAGGACACGTGAGTTGCTGGGCTGCAGAGCTGCCAGGCTTGCAAACATATCACGCCATGTAGACATGTCATGTGTAGGTGGGAGGTCGGCGCATTTGGGTAGGCTCGCCTCGCCTCGCCTCGCCTTGCGCGAGTGAAGCGGCTTGTCCATACGCATGGCGGGTACAACCAGCTTCCTGCTATGCGTTCCCCTTCCACGTGCATAAGACAGAACCCTCCATTACTGGTCGAGCGCATGGTAGTCATCCAGTGGCACATGCTGTAGAACCATGCAGTCATGCACACGTAGTAGAACCCTTTACCCACGGCTGACACCCCGCTGCCCCCCGCACCCTTGCATGGCCCGCAGCATGCGTTCCCGCTTCGAGAAGGTGATCCGCGCCGCCCAGGACTCGATCTGCAAGGCCATCGAGGAGGTGGACGGCAAGAAGTTCCACCAGGACGCCTGGACCCGTGCCGCGGGCGGTGGCGGCATCTCCCGCGTGCTCATGGGCGGCAACGTGTGGGAGAAGGCTGGCGTCAACGTGTCCGTCGTGTACGGCACCATGCCCCCGGAGGCCTACCGGTGAGCCGCATGTCTTGGGACTCCTCCAATGCTATGGCTCATAGTAGCGGCTGAAAAGCGCACGATCTTTGCACCTGCACTGCACTTCTGCTGTGTCAACCCAGCACGTTCCCCGTGGCCCGACGGTTGCACGACGACGACGGCGTGCACTTGTGCACGATTGGGCTTGTGACAATGGAATTCCTCTTTCTTGCAGCGCCGCTGTGGGCAACGCCGACAAGCTGAAGAACGTGGCGGCCGATGCTGGCCGCGTGCCCTTCTTCGCTGCCGGCATCTCGTCCGTGATGCACCCGCGCAACCCCCACTGCCCCACCATGCACTTTAACTACCGGTAAGACACCTACTGAATGGAGCTGGGGCTGGAGCTGGAGCTGAAGGTTGCAAGCCTGCATGCCGCTCGGGGCCTAGGGCTTGCACCGAGGTCTCATCCTGTTGGTTTCGGCAGCAAGCGTGCATCAGAGGCACCTCACATGACTAGCTGACTACCCTACTGCTTGCCTAACCTCGTCCTTGCACACCTCTGTGCCTTGCAGCTACTTCGAGACTGACGAGTGGAACGGCATCCCCGGCCAGTGGTGGTTCGGTGGCGGCACCGACATCACTCCCGCCTACCTTGACGTGGAGGACATGAAGCACTTCCACGGCACCTACAAGGCCGTGTGCGACCGCCACGACCCCGCCTACTACAAGCGCTTCAAGGAGTGGTGCGACGAGTACTTCCTCATCAAGCACCGCGGCGAGCGCCGTGGCCTGGGCGGCATCTTCTTCGATGACCTGAACGACAGGTCAGCTGGCAGCCGGGCAACAAGCACCCCGCACTCCTTGCTCAACTAGGCATCCAGTGCCCCCTTCCGTTTCTAGCAACTCGGCTTCTGCTACCCGTGCTCTGGGCAAAGGCGTTCGTACCCTCTCCTATTGTTTGTCGGCGGCCGGGATTTTGCGGATCCATCTGGCACACGGCTGACCCTGCCCTCTACCGCCCGTGGCCTTGCTACTCCCCAGGAGCCCCGAGGACATCCTCAAGTTCTCGACCGACGCCGTCAACCACGTGGTCGAGGCCTACGTGCCCATCGTCAAGAAGCACATGAACGACCCGTACACCCCCGAGGAGAAGCAGTGGCAGCAGGTGAACTCGCCGGCCATGCCGCTAGCATCTGGGTGCCGTGCTGCCGCTCTTGTGCGCCAAGCATGCCAGCAAACCGCTGCCGACCCTTGGTCAGAATGTAAAGCACGAGCAGTTTCTTGTTCTTTGCTTGCCTGCACAAGGAGCGTCGGCTTTCGCAAACATAGGGGAACCTCCCACTGCCCTGAATCCCGTGTCCTGAATCCCGTCTCCCTTTTTCCCCCTGCTCGTCCCTCCCCAGATCCGCCGCGGCCGCTACGTGGAGTTCAACCTGGTGTACGACCGCGGCACCACCTTCGGCCTGAAGACCGGCGGCCGCATCGAGTCCATCCTCATGTCCATGCCCGAGACTGCGTCGTGGCTGTACGACCACAAGCCCGCCGAGGGCAGCCGCGAGGCCGACCTGCTGGACGCCTGCCGCAACCCCCGCACCTGGGTGTAAACAGCGTGCTGTGCGTCCGTGCGTTCTGTTTTCTAGGCGTGGAGTGTTGGGAGGAACCGTGTAGCGAGTGAGGGGAGGGTCAGGTGTGATCTACACTGGGCTGAGGGGTAGGTGAGAAGAGATATGGACTGTGTGTGTAGAGCGTTTTCGCTTGTGTGGAATGCTGCAACGGGAGGAGCCTGCTGGTCTGGAGCCAGCTGCAGGAGGTGATGTTGGGAGTTGGTGCAAAGCATGCTGGACATACTAGGACAGTGCAGGGAGCTTTTTGGGATGGCGTTGCAACTGGCCCTTCAGCGCCCAGACGGCTGGGGCGCGGTCGTTGGATCCATGCCCGACACCTGCACTCTGCCGAGTGCCCTGCGCTGCTAACCATTTGGCTGCGGATATTGTTCATTTTTTCGCCTCGAGTGACAGTGTTTCTTGTTTGGACTGAACTGGGTTACGTCGGTACTTGCGGGCACCTAGCTGCACCTTGCTCCGGCCAGCCTAATTGACTCGCAGCCCTATGCTACCTTTTGACAACATCGCGAGTCTTGACGCGTTTTTGCTGACATACGCATGTCTGGGGGATGTCGGCTACCTCCCGCTCACAAACACTACCGCTACTTTTACTTGGCCAATGCTTTATAATTGCGGAGAGATATAGCGGTTTCTGGAAGACCATCTGGGTCGACCGCCAGGTATAATGGCGGTCTGCGTTCGTCGAGCGCGCGCGCCGGTGCCACCTGCCTCTGGGCACATCGCCCTCACCTCCCCGCAACTGTAAGAAATAATAGCTCTCTTAGTCTCTGTCTCCTACGCGTGCGGCTGCGTGCGCCGTGCGACAGATCCCGAGGTAGCCTTGCCATGAAACTGTGCATACTGCGAGCCACCTTCAAGCGCCAACTGTTCGTCTCAAGCATTTCGACATGTAATATAGCATTGCGACAGGCTTGAGGCTTGGCCGCACGCGCATGATGCAAGCTACACCCATGATAGCTTGGCGGGGGCAGGGGCGGGGGCGGGGACCGATGGCAGAACTGTGGCTGTCGCAAATCCGCCCCTGGGTCTCACTCCTACTGGTACACCATGGCTACTGTGGTGAGGGCAGGCCAGGGGCGAGCCGTGCCCTCGGCCGTGCCCGTGGCCGTGCCTCGGCGTGCCGTGTCAAGGCCGTGTGAGCCAAACCTTCCGCGGGCGCATCATTGTGGATACTAAGTAGTGCTGTTTTGTGCATATGTCTGCGGAAGGGTTGTGTTAAGCGGCCCTCGTGCAGGCAGCGCGTCGTTTGACTTGGAGAACTGTCGCGACCGCACGGGAACGCAGCGCGCAAACTTCTACATATCGCTTATGGATGCCAGAAAGCGATTGTGATAATATAGAACTTCAGGAGATGCGTATGGGGTATAATAGCTGCCTTTGTACGGCCCCGGCCCTCAAGTCGGAGTGAGACCCAGCGGCGCCCATGCGTGGCTTTCACGCTAAAAACACAACGCGTGCATTTGTGACGTAAACTGCACTCATGCCAGTTCAACGTTGACCTTGCTAGCGCCGGCTCACTGCCTGCGTGCAGGAGGCTCTTCAGGTGCTCCTGCCCACACCGTCGCCCATGCGTGTAACTTTTGAGGGGAGCGACCTGAGCACTCATTGATGTGCGGGACGCAGTGGGCCAAGCACCACGTGGCAAGCAGCTTGCAGGGAAAGAACTTCAGCTACATGCCAGCTTTGCCTCTGATCATTGCTGGCAAGTACCCGAACTGACCCCGGAGGTGGTGGACTGGCTCCTTGAAGTGGTTGGCGATGTGCGTCGGCCAGTTGGGCGCGGCTTTTGCTGTCGCTGGGCACGTGGGGCAGTATAGCAGTATAGCGATGTGTTGAACTCGCGAGCCGATGACTTCGGGACGTTGTAACTCGGCAAGGCAAGGGATGTGTTGGCTGGTAGCCGTGGAAGCACGGCGACAGACAAGGTGGTCGGCGATGCGGCATGGCTGCAGGGCATGTGTTCACAACAGACGTGCTGTTGTGCTGTTCCAGGGCACACTTGGCACAGTTGGCACACCGTGCATGCGCGTTTTTAGTCCTACAGGGATTAACCTGTACTGGTTGCAGACTTGCAGAAGTGTTTCAGAGGCACGTGTGGCGCCCTTCCGCATGGTTTCGGAGGCACATCGTCGTTCTGTGAGGCAGCACGTCAAACATCCCCCCACGCCAAAACCAGCATGTACATACTGATCATGACAATAACGCAGGTGCATAGGTTGGGTCAAACTGTACCCTGAGCTCGCTCTGAACTGGCTCCCGTAAGTTTCAAGAGACTAATGGAGGCCCCGCAGATTCCCAGCGAGAGTAGTATGGATGACGGTCAGAAGGATGTCTGGTCGGAGCTTTTCGGAGTGGTTCAAGGGCTCGCTGAGACAGTTGACTTGGCATTGCAAGCGTTCACGCCAGGCGATGATAAGGTAAGATGGCAGAGCGTAATAGATAAATCTTCTGTTGCTTTAATTGTAAGACAGCTTCTCTGCCTTATGGGATAGGCCGTCTCGGCGACAACCAAAAAGCGGCTGGCCATCCGTTCGATACAAGGGCTCAAGCAGAGCCAGCAAGGGCTACAGGTGACGTGTTGTTGTGTGGCCGCAGTACTGCTACGATGCGAGGTGATGCTGTGTGACCACGTGTTTGATTGTTGTTCGGGGTAGACGGACAGTCGTGGCACACGCAAGGTAGTCCCTGCACCTGGGCCTGGGAAGGCACCTGAAACCACGCAAGTGGTACGGAGCACAGTGTACAGGGCCAACCGTATCAGTACTGACACGGTATGATATCCGCAGACGCTGCAAGAGCACCTGAAAGCTCTACAAGCCGCTTCACAAACATGGCAGCGCTCCATGATGTACGCATCCAAAAGGTAATGCACGCATGCACATTACACTCATGATTGCTCCTGTTGTGGGACATCCTGATGGCATAGCGTCTGGGGTGCCCAGTGCCTTGGGCCTGCCCCACATGCCTCCCGCAGTGGCTGTCGTTTCCCGCTTTCCAGCACGCAGCTGCCACCACCAACACCGGCAGGCCTTCTCTAGCGTGTCTCATGCCTGTTACCGAACACCTCACCTGCCTGCTGCAGCCACCAAGAGCTAATGGAGCAGGTGGAGACGTCGACAAGGGAGCTGCACACTACCAGCGAGCGCCTCCGGGCAGTGGAGGGCCAGCGGCTGGCGGCGGTGCGGGAGGCGGAGGGCCTGCGGGCGCAGGTGGCCACGCTGCAGTCCAGCGGCAAGGACGCAGCGGCTGCCCTCAAGGCCAGGTGCGCCAGCTCTGTGCGGGGCAAGGCGCCACGCCGCCGTTCCTCGTGGCCTCCCACAGCCCACATACGGGTACTGCCTAGCTGCTCGCGGGGTCGGCGAGGGCGCGTTGTCGATTCGTGTATTGCCTTGGGTGCTGCCCTCAGGGAGGAGGAGCTGGAAACGCTGCAGTTCCAGCTGCACGAGCTGCAGGCGGGCACCTCGGCAGCCGCCGCCGCGGCGAACCTCGACCGCGAGGCGGCGCAGCGTGCGGAGGAGCGTGCGACCGCCGCGGTGGCCTCGCTGGACGAAGCCCGGGCGGAGGCGACCCGGGCGCACGGCCTGGCGGAGAGGCACCAGCAGGTCAGCCACCGCCGGCAACGCTTACACTGTTGCTCGACACGTATCGAACGCTTCCTGCCATTTTGGTTTCAAGCGTCTGTGGTGGTGGGAGTCCCCAACAGCCTGCGTTGCTGGCGTGTTGGCGCCAGGTTAACGGGTTCTGTGCACTCCTTACATCTGCGCCCCGCGCACCGTGCGCAACCTGACCGCTAACCGTTGTGCCCGCCCTCAAATGCTATCGGGCCCCGCCCCACAGGTTGTGGCCAAGCTGACTGCCGACAACCTGGTGTTCCTGATGCAGCTCAAGAAGGCAGAGGCGGACCTGGCGGCCGCAAACCAGGAGCGCACGCAGCTGCGGCTGGCGGCGGAGAAGCAGCGGGGGCCGTGGTTTGACCAGGTGCAGTGTGCCATGGGGAAAGGGAGGCGGAGACCAGCGCGACAGACTTGCAACGAAAGGCAGGGAGGGCAAGGAGTCGTACGACGCACGTAGGTTACCATGAACGGCCAACCGACGGGTTGCTCCTCAGTATGGTTGCGCACTTGGCGTATGGGGAGCGCCTCTTACTGCTGCGGTTTGTACTCCATGCGGCTGACCGTAGTGTCTGCTGCCCCTCGTGGTTCGTGCCCAGGTGCGTGCCGGCGTGGAGGAGCGCGTGCGGCTGGCCATGAGGCGCGCCGAGGAGCTGGAGGAGCAGCTGGAGCGGACGCGGGCGGAGCACGCCGAGCAGCTGCAGGTGTGTACGTGCGGCAGTTCCAGGTGTACCGCAGCATAGTGTGATTATGGCATATGTGGTATTACGGTTACGTGGGCTGCACATTGAGGAGAGAGCACGGGATCAGGTCCTTGCGCGATCGGCACCAGCACCGGGGGGGGGGGGCGCAGCGATGGAGGTTGCGGTCCGCCCTGTGAATGTACGATGGGCAGCGTAGTCCACGTATCGCCGTGCTGCACCAGCTCAGCCCAGAAGGAGCGCAGTGCAAGGTAACCACCACCTGCCCACGCTGCTTCGGCTGTTGGCCATTTGGGTCTTATGCCACCATCCGCGTGTGCATGTTACATGGAGCTGGTAGCTCTGTACCGGTATTACACGTGTTGGCGTACATGTGTAAGGTACGGTAACTCACCTCCTGGCTCTGCTCGCAGGCTGTTGCTGCAGCGCGTGACGAGGTGGAGGGCCAACTGGGCGACTCGCGACGGCAGGTGGCGCAGCTGCAGGGCATGCTGGACGCAGCCACGGATGCGCAGCAGCGGTGGGGGCCGGGGCAAGGGGGCAGGGTCGACTGCCGGGGCGGCCCCGGCTCCTGCTGTCGGTGTTCCGCGGGCCTGCACACACACACCACACACCACGTGTCCGAGTCGCTCACCGTAGCCTTAACCCACATCAACGGTGGCGCCGGCTATGCGGTCGAGCACGGCACAGTTCCGTTCACGCGACGCACCTGCCTTCACTCCGCTCCACTACATTTGCAGTCAGTCACAATTACGCACACACCACACACCACACACCACGTGTCCGAGTCGCTCACCGTAGCCTTAACCCACATCAACGGTGGCGCCGGCTATGCGGTCGAGCACGGCACAGTTCCGTTCATGCGACGCACCTGCCTTCACTCCGCTCCACTACATTTGGAGTCAGTCACAATTACGCACGCACACGTCCTTGGCCCAATCCTGTCATAACCGAACCCCAGTGCGGACCTGACGTCTGCTAGCGCGGAGGCCAGCGCCTCGGAGCTGCGCTCGCAGCTGGAGGCCCTGGGCGCGGAGAACCGCGTGCTGCAGGAGAGCGTGCGCAGCATGCGGCAGGAGTGCACGGAGCGCTGGGTGAGAGCGGCGGATGGGGTAACCGCAGAAGGGCTAGTCTGAACCGGAAACGGTCAGCCGGCGGAGGCGGGCGGGGGCCTGCGTGGAGGGCCGGGCGTGGGGACCTTTCCATCATGTCCATGCAGATCTGACACGCTGGGCACATCCGCACGAGCTGTTGGCAAAGCACGCATCCATGTGGGTATGTGCCGCAGGTGTCTGAGCAATCGGCGCTGGGGCGCGTGGGGGGCCTGGAGGAGCGCATTGCGTCGCTGGAGGAGCAGCTGGCAGCGGCGGGGTCGGAGGCGGCGGCGCTGCGGCGTCAGCTGGACGTGCAGCTGGGCGTCAACCGGCAGCTCATGGCCAAGAAGGAGGAGGTGGAGTGGCAGCTCATGGCGGCTATGGCAAAGGTGGGCATTCGATGGGCGCGCGCTGCTGAATAACGCCGCATGCTCTGGTGTAGCCTCTCATGCAGCCCACAGTTGAGCCCAAGGCAAGCAAGCCGCGTCCCGCTCATTCGGTACGGTGGCTGATGCCTTGCGGCCCTCGTTTCGTGTGCACACCCCAGGTGGACGGCGGCGCGGCGGACGGCCCTGTGCCGCTGAACCTGCGGGTGTCGGGGCTGCTGCAGGTGGGCGGCAAGGAGCAGCAGGCGGCAGCACACGGGGCGACGGCCACCCTGCACCCGGTGGCCGCATTCGGCGCGTCAGCGGCAGCTGCCGAGCGGTCAGAGCGCGCAGCTGCTCCAGGTGACCCTGCAGGCGGTGGTGGGCACCCCGCCCGCAGCGCTGGCAGAGGCGAGGCGACGAGCACCGCAGCAGCGCCCGCCCAGCAAACCAGCCAGCCTGCAGCGGAGCACCTCGCACAAGCGCGTGCGGCCCAGCCTCACCAGCCCGCACCGCCTGCCTCGCACTCTGGGCAGCCGCACCAGCAGCATCAGCAGCAACTCCACCAGCACCAGCCAGCTACTGACCGGGAGCATCGTCAGGGGAGCCAACAACGCGTCAACCTGGAACCCTTGACCACCTTGTCGGCCTTCACCCGGACGCTGTCAGAGGAGCCACCTGCGTACGCTGGCTTGCGGCAACAGGTACCAGCAGCAGCTGCTGCGAGCCAGCCCCCGCTGCAGCCAGAGGCCACGCTATGGCCACACCAGGCACACCATACCGAGCCACAACGGGAACAGCGGGCATCTGCTCCAATGGCCGGTGGTGACTCCCACACGGCCACTGGAAACCAGCAACAGGTGCAGCAGGAGCCGAAGAGCCAGCCCAGCCAAGGGCGCCAAGAGCAGCGGGGCCTGGGCGGCTGGCGTGTGGGCGGCACGGCCGCTTCGCCTGCCAGGAGCAGCCCCCCAAGCTCCGTCGCACTCTCCCCAGATGCCGGTTCGCCCCGTGGCGGCAACCCACCGTCTTACAGCAACGCGTCGCAAGGGCACCAGCGCAACGGTGCTGACGGGCCGGGAGGTTGGCCTGGAGCGGCGCAGCACCCTGCCCGGCCTGGAGATGCAGCTGGGGGCCAGCTTGGTCTTGGGTTCCTGTGGGGGGGCAAGAGCCCTGCTGCACAGCTGATGGCTCGGGTGCAGCAGCAGCAGAAGGAGCAGCCACGGGAGCAGCAGGAGCAGCCACTGCAGCAGCAGCACGCGTCGGCGGTGATGGAGGTGCGGCAGGTGCTGCCGGGAGGCTACGTGGACCCCGACTCCGGGTCCGACACGGCCAGCACGGACAGCGAGGTATACCGCATGATGGTGCCGCGCTCCGTGTACCGCGCCCGGGTCGACGATGCGCATGCAGATCAGCCGCAGCAACAACCCCAGGTAAGAAATGCACAGTACGGCGGCTTTTTGTGGCTTGTCCAAATCCGTGCTCGCTGGGCACTGGCTGCTTTTTACGCAGTGGCATCAGAGCCTGTACGTTGTTCAGGCCATACCCGCATTGATCAATTGTGCCAACCGCTACAAGAGTGACAGCGGCCGGCCATGGGGCCGTTCTATCCTCTCAACAGATCTCCTTGAATGACAGCCCTTGTGTGTACTGCCACAATGCCACAGGGCGCCGACGCCACACCGCAGCCGCGCCCTCCCGCCATCGTCATGCGCACCGCGCCCCAATTCCCCGTCCGCAGCAGCGCCGGGGCAGCGCCCGCGGCCGGCACTGTGGGCCCCAGCACTGGGAAGAACACCGGAGCATCGGCAGGAGCCTCCACCAGCATGGACGTAGATGGGCCCCTAGCTCTCCGCGCTCCGTGGCTGGCGGGTGTCGGCGGGGGGACCTCCCCTGCCAGCAGCTACGTGGGCTACTCCCCAACGGCAGGCTTCCATGATGGCGACCTGGGCGGCACTGGCAGCCTGTTCAGCATCACCAAGCAGCTGCCACGTGCCGTTGCGGCACGTGTGCAAGTGGCGTCCCCGCCGCACCCTGCCTACTCGCGGCCCACCACCCCGCAGGCGTCGCAGCCTGCCAGCCCGCCGCACCCGACGGCCGGCACATCGGTGAACCCATTGGACGGGCTTGCGCTGCACGCTGGCACGAGTGCGGGGATGGCATCGGCGGGCAACAGTGGGGCGCAGCGTGCAGGCGGTGGCGCGGCGCAGTCCCCAGTGGCACGGCAGCTGTACACGGAACCAGGGCCGGAGCAGCGGGCTACGCAGCAGCAGAGGCATGAGGAGGAGAAGCAGGACCAGGTGCAGAAGCCGCAGCCGGGGTCTGATGGCGCAGCTGTGCAGCTGCGTGTGCAGGCGGGCCCGCTGTATTACGCGACCGCGGGGGCGTTGAGCGGGTCTGACCTCATGGCTGGCATGCCGCGCTGGCCCAGTCAGCACTCTGACACGCCTAGCAGCGTGGCTGCAGAGCACCAGGGCGATGTGGGCCAAGGCAAAGGGGCGTTTCCGCCTGGGCACGGACATGGATATGGGCAGGGGAGTAACTCGGAGCCTGAGACGCCCAAGAGCGCCTCCAGCCACGGTGCGCAGGGGCAGGGGCTCAGCACTGCTGGCCGCGGGCAGCTGCCACCGGGCGCTGCCAGCCCTGGCTCGTCCACAGGCCGCATGGTGCGTTCCCCGTCGCACCCTGCCTACGTGGTGGTGGACAGCCCGATGCCCGGCAGTGGCGGAAGTGGAGTTGGTGGCGGCGGCAACGTCGGCAGCAGCGCTCTTACACGGTCCTGGGAGCAGAGCACCACGGCCCATGCGCACACGTATGGCAGTGGAGCTGCAGCCGCCACTGCGGCTGCGTTGGCTCCTACTGCGCCAGCGCGGCAGCAGCCAGACGGTGCCACCGTGTCCCTACCGTCAGGAGCGCCAGGGGGAGCAGGAGCAGGTGGTGCTACAGCGGGGTTCAACGGCAGGCCACGTGTGTCGTTCCAGGGCCTGCAGCAACAGCAAGGGCCGGCCGAAGTGGGGGCGTACGGTACAGCACACGGCCGTGGCGGTGGCAGCGGGAGCGTGGAGGCGGGTGTTGGGGGCGGCATGCCCAGCAGCAAGGCCAGCAGCTCCGTGAGCCTGAGCGGCGGCGCGGCGCCGCTGCACTCGGCGCTGCTGCGGCGGGAGGACAGCTACACCGGGGCAGAGGGGGGGGCGCACCGCGGCAGCAGCAGCACGAAGAGCGTGCGCTTCTCTGACGACGACAGTGTGCAGCAGTACAAGCCACACCAGCACCACCAGCACCACCACGGCCGCCAGCAGGAGCACCAGGGGTATTCTCACCAGCAGCACCACCACCGGGTCCCTGGGCAGCAGGAGCAGCAGCAGTCCGACGGGGTCGCGGGGCAGCAGGACGCGGCTGGAACCCACCACCAACGTACAACGCCGTAAGTGGGAATGGGTTTCACCCCATGCCCTTGGCACTTCTGTGTCATTTCGCGCACGGTCCTCCGTTGTGTCATGCCAGGTGCTTGTCTTCGCATTGCGGGGGAGACGAACGGTCACCTCGGCCTTGTTACCGCTATTTGAACAGTCACAGGTCGTCTGTTGCGGATGCTAGTTGCGGTGCTTCATAACGCACCCGTGCGGCCCTGTCATGGACCTGGAACAGCAGTGGTAATGCGCTTTGCCCGCGTTGCTGCTCAGGCGCTTGATGCGGACCAACACACCGCACCCTGCAGCCGACACCCCGTCCCGGTGAGTTGTGTTTGTACGGCCCCTGCTGCACCTGCCCTTTTTAGGGACCACCACGTTGTTCAACGCCCCACGAGCTTGGGCTGTCAAACCGTTTGCCAGTCCCAAAGCAGTCCGCTGCTATCACGTACTCCCATACCGCAGCATGCCTGTGACATGCCTACCGTACCGGCACCTCACCTCCTTGCGTGCCCCTCCAGGCGGCTGCTGAACCGCATGAACACGCCGTACCACCGCTCCATGGACGACAATGACAACGACGACGATGGCTTCAGCGACGGCAGTGACATGCTGGCTCAGCCGTCAAGCAGCAACGGCAGTGAGGGGGACGATGAGCGCAGCGATAGGCCGGTCGGGGGCAGCAGCAGCAGCAGCCGGCCCGTTGGCGGGCATGGTGCTTCAGGAAGTGGGCACGCGGCAGGCCCAGCCTTTGCTGGCCACTCCGCTGGGCCTGCAGGGCCTGCCCCCAGGGTGCCGCCTTCCGCTGCAGAGCGAGTGCTGTCACCCCGGCAGGGAGCGCCTGCGCACGTGCGCATGTCTGTGGGTCACCCGGCGATGGTGCTTGCTGCGTCCAGCTACAAGCGGGAGGCAGGTCCGCAGGCGGGAGGCCCAGGGGCGAAGGCTGGTGCTGGGGATGACTTGGATGACGTGCTCGGCCCGTTGGAGGGGCATGGGGGGCGTCTGTCGGGGGCGGCTGTGGCGGTTACACGCGCGCAACCGTGGGCTTAGACGGGGTACCAGGAACCGCTTGCAACGTACGATATGGGCCGCGCTTTGGGTTTTGAAAAAGTATTGATAGGCTTGTGCAGGACCTGCCGGGTGTGGTGTTGGGGCATGCTGGCGTGACGGTTGTATGCTGCACACTGACATGCTGTGTGAAGTAAGACAGCATTCGCTGACACGGCTCTGCATCAATGACCATAGTCCAGGTTGTGAAGTGCGCATCACGTGTGCTTCTGTGCACTTGATACGTGGCGGTACACCTGCCCTCTTGTCGGCTTGCGGTTTCACAGCAACTTGTAACCCCGTACTGGTGCCGCTTTCCCAAGTCTGCTACCGCCAGCTACAATATAACGGCACATTGGTTCTTTCTGTGACGATAATGCCGGCATTTGCCAATCTCGAGACAACTCCGCCACGCGCGCAGTACAGTACGAGCAGCCGCTATTCCAGCACGCGTGCGCAAGCCCTTGTGCATAGCCCTCTTCCACCGCTTTGCTTAGCTGTATCACAAGGTTACAACGACGGACAGGGTGACGACAGGCAGGGGTGACGACAGGGCCGCCAGCACTCAGCAGTGGCGCAATTGCTTGATAATAAACTGTTTGATAGGTCCGGAAACAAACCGGCGCAGGTTAGTCGGGATCGGGGATTGTCTCTGTCTCACACAGTTTCGGCACAGTAAAGTTGTGGCTCTCTTCTGCTCTGCTCCCTGAACGGACACATTCTGTTGACATCTGAGCTGAATAAAAGCTTGACTATTACCATGCATTGACAGAGCCCTCAGTTACATAGCGCTCGGGCTTTCCCTCCTTTCCCATAGTCCCGTCCCGCTTTCCTGAGTTTTAGATAATCAGCCAATTGCCTTCCCTGAAACAGGAAGTGCGAGGGCCATTCATCATTCGGGCACCGCGCTGGTTTATTTCATAGCCGTGCTCGCCAACACGCGGCTGGCGATGCAGTCCGTGGTTGAGGCAATGCAGGCTGCCCTGTCAATCAGTCAGCAGGACAGGCCGCGGTCGGGGCCGCATGGACTTCTGGAGGACACTGGCTCCTCGTCGCATCCCTCGCTCCTACTGCAGCAACTTCTGTCCGGCGATGTTGAAGCGGCGCAAGCAGCAAATACTGCAACAACAGCAGAGGACACGCTCATTCCTGGCCTGCTATACGAGGCTCCTGTGCCGAGGCAACCAGATGCCGGGCCGGGCATGTTGCAGCCACTTGGCGACGCCTACAGCTCTGGGCAGGCCAGCTCCATGCAGCAGCCATCTGTTGCTACTGAGCAGCAGCAACAACAGCAGGCAGCGACATACATCCAGTCTGGGCTGGCGCTTCCAAACTCCATCCTCGTCACACAGGGGACAGAGCCCATGCAGGCTGCAGGTAGGCCTGATTAAACAAAGATAAAGTTGCGGCATGCGCGGCTTCTAGGTTTGATGGACCCTGGGCAGTTGGAAACGATGGCCTTGTGCTTCGCTTCTTTTGTGCAGGCCTCATAAACTTCACGTTCTCGCAATCAGCGCACTCTTCGTTCGTGCTCAACACGCACATGGACCAGGCCGGTGCGACACCCGTTGCTGTGCTTACGGCGGCATTGCGAGTTGTGCTCTCGGCGCGGAAGCTCAACGTCAACCAGCGCTTCGACCTGGGCTTTGTGCCCTTCCTGGTCACGGACGCGGCCGACGGCATCGGGCTGCTCATCTTCAAGTGCAGCATAAACCCTGACCTGGCCAAATCGCGCGGGCAGGTGCTCAAGATGGACGCCAGCAGCAACCCGCTGGTGGCGGGCATTTCCCTGTTCAACATGGTGCAGACCGGCAACCAGCAGCTGGAGGTCATCTTCACCGCGGAGGCCTCCAAGGTGGCCCTGCAGGCGCTGTCCATCATGCGCATCAACCTGGCCAACAACGGCCGCGACGTGCTGCTGCTGCTCTCTACCGTCGACTACACCGCCGACGCCTCGGGCCCCAAGAACTACTTCCTCCTCAAACTCACGCCCATCACGCCGCCCCTGCCGTGCTTCCAGCACCAGATCGAGGCGCCCAAGACCGCGCCCTCCTTCGCGCCCCCGGCCGAGCCCAAGATGCACCCGATGGCGCACGCGCACCCACACGCGCCCGCGGGCATGTCCCTGACCATGGCCCCGCCCCCCATGAAGGCCCCCCACATGGGGGCTGCCAAGGGCGGCATCGCCATGGGGCCGTACGGCCCCGCCGGCATGGCGCCGGCGGCGGCCGCCGCCGCCGCTGCCGCCAACAGCGCCAAGCAGCAGCGCGCCCGCAAGGCAGACTACGTGATCGTGACGGAGGACACGGCCATCAAGAACGCGGCGGGCGCCATCGCCAAGGTGCTGGGCCGCGTGTCCAACCAGGGGCAGTGCTGCCCGGTGTACACGGAGAAGAAGACCGAGTCGTTCACCACGGTCATCTCCGTGGCGGTCAAGGCCATTGCCGTGGCGCGCGGCTACGTGTGCAACGAGGGCATGGGCCACGAGGTGGGCTTCCAGCCCTACCTGCGCCACCTGGACCGGCGCCTGGACCTCATGGACCTGCACCACTACCTGGGGGCGGACAAGAAGGGCATGGGCGGCCTGGGGATGGGCGTCGGGATGGGCGGCGGCGGCGGCATGATGATGGGACCCCTGGGACCCATGGGTCTGCCGCCCGGGGCCAAGGTCGCCATGGGCCCGTACGGCATGCAGCCGGCGCCACCGCCGCACGCGCTGATGATGGGTCCGGCGGCGGGCGGGTACGGCATGGCTGGCGGCGTCGGGGGCAAGGGCGGGCTGGAGGCTCTGGAGCTGCTGGACGAGGAGGCGCTGCAGGACGAGCGGTGCGAGCTGGCGTTCGACGTGTTCAAGGTGCCGCAGGTGGCGGAGCTGCAGGACGCCGGCAACCTGCCCGTCAAGGTGACGGCGCACAGCCGGCCCAACGTGGTGTCCAACATCATCAGCAAGCTGGTGTCGGAGCGCAGCGGCGCGGTGCTCATCACGGCGGGCGGCAAGGCCATGCACGTGGCCATGACCGCGGTGGTGTCGGCGCGCGCGCGGCTCAAGGCCAAGGGCATCGACATCATCCTGCTGCCCAAGTTCGTAACGGTGGACACCACCAGCACGCTGGGCTGGGAGTCGGTGTTCCTGCGCTTCACCATCGTGCGCTGGGCGGCGGCGGGCCCGCCGCTGCTGGCGCCGGCGCCGCCGCCGCTGCACCCGGACGCGCTGGTGGGGCGCTACATCCTGCAGCCGCAGATGGGCTGAGGGCGCGGCGGAGCGCTGCCACATGGCTGTGGCGGGAGCGGCGCAGCAGGGCGGGGCTCGGTGGAGTATGTCGGCGTTATGGGGTGGGTTCATGATTGAGAGGTTATTGGGGGTATTCTTAGCTGCTGCATGGTACTTGCAGGAGCAGCATGGGGTGACGGGTGGGTGGCACGGGGTTGGTAGGGGAAGGTAGGGCGGCAAGGCATGGACATGGAGATGGCGGGGACTGCTGGGAGGGTTAGCGCAGTGGTGGGTCATGGGGCGGCTTATTAGGATGGCACGTGTTGTTGACGGTGCTGAGAACGAAAGGAGTTCGCGCAGCAATGAGGAGCAGCTCCAACGGGATGAGTGTGCCCTTGAGCTGTTGCTGCTGGTAGCGTGCAAGGCATGCAGGCAGGGGGTTTGGGTGCAGCGTGGCACGCGGGCTACATGCCGCACGGCAGGGTCGCGGCGGGGCGTCTGTTCTTGTGACAGTTATTTGTGTTAGCTGGGCTCCCGCCACTTGTATTGCTGCTGTGGGCTGCGATGCTTGCGTATCCTACTGGCGGGGCTTGATAGACGTGATGGCGTGGACACCAGGTCCTGTATGCTGTATGTCCCAGGGGTATAATTGCTTGCTGGGTGGTGAACTGTCGCCTTGTGGTGATTAGCACCGCACCTGGCATCATTTTCGCGTGGCGCTCCAACGGGGTCTGGGGGTAAAAGCAACAAGCGGTATACGGCGTGGGTGGCGAAGGCGCTCAATACCTAAGCTGCAGCCCCTTGGTGCAAGGGCGTATTATGGGAACTGTCCTGCGGGAACACGTAACGGTTGGTATGACAAGTGCCGCTCACGGCGTGGTGTGCTGCCGCCTTTGGATGTACGCCGGCCCGTACCTATGACACGGGACCTCAGGTCCCCGGTTAGTCGCCGGGTACCCTCGCATGAGCAGTTCTCCTGCCCGCAGTGTGTAGCGTATGTGTCGTGTGCGGTATTGGCTGATTGTTGAGGTATGTGAAGGCGCGGCATGTGCGTACGCGCAGGCTTGTTGGGCTGCAATCCTGCAGGACGTCAAGGGCGGGGGTGCCGGACAGCCGGCGGGCTGTCGGCAACGTAGGGTTGGCGGGAAGTAGGGAGCAGGGGCGAGGTTCAGTGCTTACTTGCTATGGGGCGCGGTTGTCCAGACTGTCATGACATCGAAGTGCTGCTCAAGAATGGACCTTGCGAATTTGGCTGCACTGCAAGCGCGGTCTGTATGCTTTTGTATGACGTCATCTTATGTCTGGCGTGTTGCACAGCACCTGCACGCAGGTGTCGGTACGGGCTGGTGCATGGCAGGGCACCGAAGCGAATACGGGACACATCCGAGCTTGCACGCCAGCCCTTGCCCGCTCGAAGGGCGTCTGCGTGCTGTGGTGTGGCTGGACTGCAACTGGATTATGAGATATGATTTCGGGTCTTGGGAGGGCGATACCACCAGGCGGTACCTGCAATTGAACGGGGCAACAGGTCCTTCCGATGTGGAGCTGCCTTGGGGTTGAGGCTGTTTGGAGCTGGCAGCGTCCTGGACGGGGCGAGGTAGGGTAGGGTGTGGCCGTGGGCCCTGTTGTGCGGATAAATAAAAAGTGGTACAGCATGTTCGTGCATGGACGAGCGCCCCTCGGTGTGTGGTCTGGGCCCGGTGACGCCTGGGCACAGCGGGAGGGCCAGCACCACGGGGTGGCTTTGGCGGCGTGTGGCTGGGCGCTGTGCTGTTTGGTGCATAACTCATGTCGTGGTGGCTGCGTTGCGTTGCATGCCCGATGCCCTCTGGCGGCACACGAGAGAAGTGACGCAGGATAGCAGCATGGCCCTTGTCGTACATGGGGGCCAAGCTCAACGGCCCTTGTCGCATGTCATTACTCCATGGCAGGGTCGCCCAGTCGCCGGAGATGCCATAATGGACAGTAGCTATTTTGCGAACGCATTGTTCAAGTGGAGAGGACGTTGTTACTGATAATCACGTTGCATATGCCCGTGCTCGCCACCGCACGATGTCCTTTTTACGATCAGGGAACATCAAGCTGTGAGCACGCTTGGTGTGCTGGGGTTGCGCCGTGGCCACTAAGTGTTCTTGCCACACAGGCTTGTCTGTATTACCAAGGAGGCGAGGGCCACTTGCCTTGCTCCTGATTGGTCGTGGCACTGTTGCACTACGCAAATTGCTTTGCCCACGCACATCGACTGCAAAGAGCAACACGCTATGTTCTGCATGGCAAGCCCGGTCAGGCATGGTTGCCTGGGATTGCAGGGGGCTGCATGTAAATGCCATGGTACGCTGCAAATTGTGCTTCGTGCTGAGTCGTCCATGGCTACCGCGATAACAGTACGGCCCACTCCACGGGAGTGCCGCAGACCCTACAGCCAGCTACAGCTTAGCATACCGGCACGGTATGCGCAGTTTTTTGCGCTTGGGAGGCTGAGCAGCTGAGTACTACTACGCTCTATGCAACTGATGCCAGCACAGCGCGCAGTACCATACAGGTGTTTGTTGCGCAAATGCCGTCAGCGCCCCAAACGGCTGGTCCCGAGCTCCCAACAAAGCACCAGACGTGACAGGCATAGCGCACTGAGCGATGCAGTTACGTCCGTTGCCCTTCCGTGGCCACGTTCAAGCTAAAACACTAAGCGCACGACATGCGTATCACGCCAAGATGTCCGGTCAACGCAAAGCTGTCAGCATGCAGGGCAGCCCGCGTGGTGAGCTTGCTGATCAGCTACCACATTACGGCGTACCGTACATCATGCGGCCAAAGACACAGTGGGGCCTTACGGTCGCATTAAACGCTCGACCATTTTCCACATCCGCACCTGCCGTAACATATGTTCGTAGCACACACCAGCAATTAGCCCACCAACGTCTGTTATCAACCCGTGCACCCAAGGCCACAATCTGCTGCCACGCAGCTGCTGGTTCAGTCTGGCGCCACGGGCACCACCCTGTTGTGCTGCACGAGACTGAAGCTCCCCCGGTGCCCTCCATCCGACGTAGACCCCCCTGCCCCCGGCCCCGGCGCCGCTGCCACGCCCCCAGACGACGGGGACCCCAGCCGTGACCGCAACGACGTCTTACCCCGCTCATCCTGCACGTCCCCCGCACCCCCGCCGCTGCCGTACCCGCCTGGCACCATTCCGTGCCCACTGCTGTTCCTCGGCAACGAACCCTGCGAGTGCGACGGCTGTAACCCGCCCGCCCCCTCCCCGTGCTTACTCGTCCACGCCCCTTCACCCGCACCCTCCCCATGCTCCTCCCCCGCCCCGCTTCTCCGGCTGCTCCTGGCGCTGCTGCCTCGGCTCCCCGGCCCGCTGCCAGGCCCGCTCAGCGCGCCAGCCGCCGGCAACCACCCTGGTCCCGGCCCCGCAGCCAGCTCCTGCCTGCTGTGCGGCCGTGGCAGCGACGCTAACCCCACGCCCGATGCTCCTCCCCCAGAGCCCCCGGACGCGGCCGCGGCATGCGGCAGCGAGGCGGGGGCAGCCCCCAGCGGCGGCAGGCCCGGCAGCCGCGGCGGCAGCCCCGGCGGCGCTGCTGCTGCCAGGTTGGTGCTTGCGCTGGATGGCCGGGCGGCGGAGGTGCGCGGCGGGGAGAGCTCTTGCATGGGCAGGGCCTGGGAGGAGGAGCCCTGGGGCTGCAAGGCGGCAAGGTAGGTGACGGTGTGGTGGCCGTCCGCGGCAGCGGCGCCGCCGTCGCTCCCGGTGCGGGCCTGGTCGTTGGCGGCGGCGCGCAGGTCCGACAGCTGCTGGTTGAGCAGCTTGGGGTAGGCGGCGGGCATGGGCAGCTTGCCGGGGCTCTCGATGGTGTGGGGGAGGCCCATGGCCAGGCCGGGGTGCAGCGCACCGGCCAGCCCGCCTGGCCCCTGCCCCCCTGCCGCCTGCTCCGGCCCCTCCCCATGGCCTTCAGCTCCCTGCGCTGGCGCTGTGCCGAGCACGACTGGGGCCTGCCCGTCGTGGAGTGCGTTCTCACGCTCAATCTCCCGTGCCCGCTCCTCCTCCTCCTTCTGCTGCCGTAGCCTCTCCTCCCGCTGCCGCCTGAGCCGCTCCTCCCGCTCCTTCTTCTTGCGGGCCTCTTCTTGCCGTACTTCCTCCGCCTCCGCCTGAACCCGGGGGTCAAGGCGGCTAAACTCCCGGTCAACGCTGCCTATGAGCCAGCGCAACCCCTCCCGCAGGCGGGCGTCGACCGGCTGTCCCGCGGGCACCTTCGCCGTGCAGGCAAACACATTGTAGCTGTTCTTGCAGGATGCGAGGCCTAAGCTTTTGACTATTTCAGCTGCGGTGGCTGCAGTGGGGAGGTCCTGCTTGTTGGCGAAGACGACGATGGGCTTGTCGCGCATATACTGGCTCTCCAGCACTTCGACGAGGGTCTTCTTAGACTCTTCGAAGCGCTGAGAGTCAGCCGCATCCACCACATAGACGATGGCGTGCACCTCCGCAAGGTACTTCTTCCACACTGAGCGGATGGATTTGCCGCCACCCAAATCAAACACCTCGATCTTATACTTTCCTTCCTGAACTGAGGTGCTGTTGAACCCGAATGTGGGCGTGGTGTCCTTGTCTCCCTCGCCCTGAATGCTGTTTAGGAGGGTTGTCTTGCCCGCGTTGTCTAGCCCGAGCACAGCAAGTGTGATCTTTCTTTCTGCCTTCTTCTTGCAGAACTGATAGAAGTTGTATAAGAGGCCGAACATGGTGCCGAAGGTCGTGTAGAAGAGGAAGCGCTACTGCGCGCAGTGGCTCACACCATGTATCCTTCTGATAATAAAAACAGTCATAGTTACGCTCCTTGTGGATAGGGCCCAAATGGTACAAACCGCTTTTATTAGCGACTATCTGCGTCACTGCGTAAGCTTGTCGTCTTTACTTGTGCAAAGAATCTCATGATCGTAACGCGATAATAGGGCTTACAATTGTGGCCTTCGTCCGCAGGCAAACAAGCCCCAAGCATGCAGCGTACGGCAAGGCCGCGGGCATGACTCAAGCCCAGCGTGGGGGTAATTGTGCACTGTGCACACCCCATGTAATCGCCACAACATGGCGTTAGCTTGAGTGAGTCACTTCCTTCCATTCCTGCTGTAGCCCAGTGCAGGCGACCACAGGTGCAGCCAGGCCTGCAGCCAACTGCAGCACGACGTGAGACTGCACCACGCTTTCCCAGCACAGCCCACAGGTTCATAACCATTTCACAACCATCAGCTGGTCAGTGCAGGCACGCCAGGAGCACGCCTAATGTTCACACTCTCGGCTCCTTGTCCATGCCCCCTCACGTCTGGACAGCCTACAGCCCCACAAAGCGCTGCTGTAGCCGCCCCCAACGCAACGGTACCGCTCCCTCCCTCAACGTACACCTTCGCCTCCCCTGCCCACCTCCCCTGTCCGCATCCGCCAACGCGTGCAAGCACCACTAAGCACCAGCTCGCCATGACCACCTCCACACCACCAAGGAACACGCTGGCCGGAGAAGCTTTCCTGAACGAACCCAGGGGCTGAAACCAAAGACTTGATACCAATGCACTTGTTACTCACATGTGGTTCACTCAGCACGTTTGACCGTTTCGGTGGCGTGTCACCTGCCTCGCTACTGCAACACGACAGCGCGTTTGGGCCCCCAGCTCAGCGCACGGTACTGACAGGCACCTGCCTCACGACAACAAGTACTCGCTCTCAAAAGTCGACCCAGCCGCCTGTCGGCCCAGCGGCGGCGGCCCCGCCCACTGGTGCCGCCCCGGGCGCCGCGGCCGGGGCTGGCGCAGCCACGACGCTGGCAGGGGGCGGCGGCGGCGGCGGTGGGGAGGCGAAGGATGCCGACGGCGCCGGCGCTGGCGCCTGTTTGGCCGTGGACCCCATCGCCAGCTCATCGAAGGCGCTGAGGATGGCGTCCGAGCCGGCGGCGGGCTTGGCGGCGGCGGCGGCGGGCGCCGACGTCACAGCCTCGGTGGCGGCGGGAGCTGGTGCAAAGGCGTTGTACGGCAGGGGCGCCGCCGAAGGCCCCGTCGCGGGCGCCGGGGGCTGCGGTGTCTGGGCTGGGGCGGTGAAGAGGTTGTACGGCAGTGGTGGTGGCGCTGCAGTGGCGGGCGCGGGAGCGCTGCCAAAAGAGGTGAAGGGGTTGGTGGTGGTGGAGGCGGCGGGGGCAGGGGCGGGCGCGGGCGGCATGGAGGCCATGGCGGGGAAGCCGCCCGTGGGCCCCGCGTGCGCAGGGGCTGCGCTGTACGGCTGCGCGTAGGTGCCGTACGGCGCGGGGTACGGCGCGGGGCCGCCGTACGCTGCTTGCGCTCCACCGCCTGCGCTGGAGCCTCCGAGGAACTGCTGCTGTTGTTGCAGCTGCTGCTGCTGCAGGCGCGCCTCCAGCTCCGCGATGCGGGCCTTGGCCTGCGATGGTGGAGGTTTGGCGTGCAATCAACTGTAAACAATATCATGGGGGGCCAACGGCTGCACCTAGCCAACCGCGTACGACATGGTACTCCAACGGTATAGCAGTGTCGTTGTAGCCGCGTAAGCACGACCCCTGCCTGTTGCCACCCCAGGTACCCCTGCAGGCAGCCCGTTGCAAACATCCAGCGGATCCAGGTTGAGAGTACTCCAGTTGCCACTTTATCCAGTTGATCCTGCGGCCCACCTGCACCACCTCCTGGCGGTGGAACGCCTCCTGCGTCTCCAGCGCCGTGGCGTGGCGCCGCCGCTGGGCCTCCAGCTCGGCAGCCAGCGACAGCACCTGCAGGCAAGGTATGGGATGGGGCAGCGTTGCGTCAGGTTATAAATATAGAAGCAATGTGTGCTATCACCGGTAGCAGTCTTGCAGTGAGCCCATGTCGAAACACCTCTCCGTCGGAGCCAGATCTGGTACGAGCAATGGGCGCTGCATTGGGTGCATAGGGGATGGGGTGGGGTGGGTTAGGATTGGGCGGGGACGCTACACCGCAGGAGGACAGGCAGGGAGTGGTGGTGAGGGCTGCCGTACCCAAGACGTAACCGCGCGCCAATGTGATGCCCACAGCATGCCTCGCCTTTCCGTGCATCCCGTGCACCCAATGCGCCCTGTGAAAGTCTGCGTGGACGTACACCCTACGCCGTAACCAGTACCAGGCTGATCCAGTGTTACACTGTGGGCAAAACCGGGGGTCCATAACCGGACCGAGACACGAGGCTGCGACTGTGGAGGCCCTATGGTGCTACAGAGCTCCCCACCTGCTCTCTGAGGCCCTCGACTGTCGTTGCGGGGACGATGGGCGCAGCGGGCATCTCCGCAGCCACCGCCGGCGCCGGCCCGGCGGAGGTGGACGCTGCTCCCCCGTTGGCGAAAGCCGACGGCGCAGGCGCCGCCACCGCCGCTGCAGCCGGCGGTGTCAACGCCGGCGGCGGCAGCTCGTCCCCAAGCAGCAGGTCCAGGGCGTTTGGCGCGGGCTTGGGTGGTGGCGGCGGCGCAGGCGCAGCGGCGGCAGGCGAGACGCCGGCGGCGGCGGCAGTGGCCGTAGCAGCTGCGCCGTCCACCGCGGCGTCATCTGGGGGCCCAGCGGGGTTGGAGCGACATTGTGTGTTTAGCTAGCAGGTAGCTGCGCTCGATGTACACGTCGTCTCAAAGTACCCGCAGTGGCAGCAGCGCCCTGAAGACCGTACTAGACAGCAGCGGGCCCCCACTGCGACGCCACAGGCGCAGGAGACTGCTCGCCAAGCATTGCGCCGTCGGCTCAATTAACTGCCGACTGTGCCCAAGGCCTAACCACCGACCGCCAACCCCCAACCCACCCGGCGCCAGCTCCTGGTTGGCCAGGCTGCGCCACGTGGCCAGGGCGGACACGGCGGCGTCGTTCTGCGCAAACACACGTGCCAGCAGCGCCTCGTCCGCCACGTCGGCGGAGGAGCCCAGCTGCGTCTGTGGGTTAACCATGGGTGTGTATTAGGATGTGGGTTAATGGTGGTGTGGTGCCAGCAGCGTCTTGACCGCCTCGTCGGGAGAGGAGCCCAGCTGGGTGTGTTTGTTAGCGTGGGGTGAGGTGCGCAGGACTGAGAGTGGTGTGAGTCGAGGGCGCCGTAGGTGACAGCCGAATGGGCAGCTGCAGCTCCTCCAACGAGCACAGGTATTTGACGGCAGGAATCCGTACCCCAGCCGCCTTCGCGATTGCCCTGCTCCCCGTCCGCCATGCACGCCCCCACGACGCAGCCCCCTGCCGCCGTACACACGGCCACACGCACGCGGCGAAGCGCCGCCTGTGCCATGCCATGCCACCCTCCTGCACCACAGCCTGGCCCACAGGCCTCAACCCGTAGGGCCGGACACCCCGCCGCGCCCTCCCTGCCATCCTCGGCCCGCCGCCGCCCCTCCTGGCCCCGGCGCCCACCTCCAGCTGCGTCTGCACCGCCGCGCACTTGTCCGCCGTGCGCTGCCCCCGCTCCAGCGCCGCGCTGAGCGCCGAGAAGGGCGCGCGGCCCGCCTTGTAGTCCGACAGGGCGCCCTCCAGCGCGCGGATGCAGGCGCGGAGAGCCTCCACCTCCGAGGTGAGCTTGTCCAGCTGGGGGCGGGAGTGCGCAAGCGCGCGGGGGTAACGGAGGGTGCAACTGCAAGGCGCATCCCCCTGATGGAGCGGGTCGGGTTCCGGCTGACTTGTCACAGAGCGGAGAGGGCGTGTCTTGCTGTATTGGCGTGTGCGCATGATGCAAGGGCACATATGGCAATGGGAGTGGGAGCCAGGCGACTGCAGTCCACCCAGCCCGCGGCCACACCCGCGTACTGTACAAGGTGTCAAGAGGCACCATGCCGTACGGCCGTACCTTGGATGACACGGTCCCCGACTCGCTTTGGCGGGCGCCGCCGCCGGGCCCGGGCGTGCCGCGCGGGGGTGCGCCGTACGGCGCGGGGTACGGTGCGGGGTGCGGCGGTGGGTAGGCGCCGGGGTAACCGCCAGCGGGGTAGCCTGCATATCACAGAAGGGGAGGGGCAGCGGCGAGATGCCACGGCGGTGTGGACAGCTCAAGCTGCGTGCTACCGACAGTGCCCTGGCAAACACAAAGAGTTTGTTGCGATGCGGCAGGGTGCTGAAGGCCTCGTGCGTGGCGGTGCTGCACTGCTGGCCGCTCTGCCTCAGGCCACGGCTGCTGGTGAGTTCACACGATGGCCCACAACCAACATCGTACAGTACAACCCTTGTCCCCGATGAAGGATTAGTGGAGAGTGGCGTCATATGCACGAAGTCCGGCCTATTCACGGCTGCTGGCCCACAACAGACCAAGCTGCTGCAGCCCCCAGCCCACCCCAAGCTTGAACGGCAACGGAAGTGGCCCCCCAGTAGCACTCTGTGCAGGGTACCCAGTGCCGTGCTCACCCGCAGGGGCCGGCGGCGGCGGGCGCCCGTACCCCGTGTTCTGCACGCTGTACCCCGTGGGCTGGCTGCTGTACGTGCTGGCTCCCGTGTACTGCGCGCTGTACGGCGACCCTGCGCGGCCGTTGCCGGGGGCCGCCAGCTCCTTCAGCGTGTTCTGCGGACACAGGTTGGGTTGTGCAGCGGGCCGGGCGTTGGATGTAACAACGTACTTCCTGTGTTGAAGGGCGGCAAAAGCTACGCCCTTGCTGGGACTGTACGAAGCTGTGGCACCACCCCTTGTGGGGCTGTGTTACGTGTGGAGTGTTGTAATGTACAAACCGTTCGCGTGAGCAACACATGCAACATTACCGCAGCCAGCAGGAGCTGCTGGGAGCGAGCACGATGCTGTCCCCTCCTCCAACCGCTCTGCCTGGCGCGTCCTTTTGCTCTGCACTGCATCGCACGTGTACAAGCCATGCCTGCCCTGTTGCTCAAGCTAGACGACCCGCTCAGCAAAGTGTTGGGTCCCCGTCCAGCAGGCCCCTATACATGTGTACGGCAGGACGTGCAGTACCGCCCCGCGCCGTACCGTGTACTGCAGTCCAATGTCGTGCGCGTGGTAGGCGCCCGCCCACACCGTGAGCATGGAGGTGAGCTGCGGCATCGCTGCGGGGTGCGGGCAGCTGCGGCCCAGCGCCACGAAGCGCTCCTTCCACCGCTTGGTGGCCAGCTCCGTGTGCAGCAGGGTGCCCACCGCCGGGTCCGCGTTCACAAACGCCTGCAGCACCTGTGCGGGGCATTCAGTCCGGCGAGAGGGAACGTGTGTGTGAGATAGATTGGCTGGGCTGAAGGAGAGCAAGGGTATGTGCGCCGCGATGAGTGGGGGCATGTGGACGGATCAGCCGTGTAGGTGTGGCTGCGACTGTGCCACACCTACACGGCTGGGTCGTAAGCAAATGGGGTGTAGCAATGCGATGCTGGGGTGTAATGGGCATATAGCAGAACGGGAAGGGCAGTACCATGCATCATCACGAGTGGGGGCGTGTTGCTGCGACAGCGACAGCCCTCCGTGCCGCACCCCAGCAAGCCCGGAGTCCCCTGCCATCTGCTTTGCCCGCCGGATGCCGGAAAGGACACGCGTGTACAGCGGCTCTGGTGCCGTACAGCAGGAAGGAACCAGGTAGCCGGCCTTGCCAACCCACCAGCAGTACGTGGTACTGCTCCTCCGGCAGCGTACTGCGGAAGTACGTCTTGAAGCAGCTTAAAGCGTCGCCTACGCGTGCGATTGGGAAAAGGGGGCAAGGGTTGAGGCAAAAGTCGCGGCAGAGCAGGTACAGATATGATTTGTCAGTGGGTGCAGGAGTAAGGGGGGCAGCGTTGGTGGAAGGGACAGCTGGAACGACCGGCGATGGCGTCCCTTGACGGCTGGCCGGGGGATAGTTGCGACGGGGATTGAGGCTGAATGCCGGTGCAATGCCGGCGGGGGCTCACAACGCACTGCCGCACTTCAGTACGCAGCGTCATCGGCGGTACACTTGTGCTGCGTTCCATGGCAAGTGACCCAGATCGTGTGGCACCATGCATAGGACGCGGCCGCGTGACAAATAAGGTTAAAGCCCCATGTGTAAAACACTTTTGCTATTTTCGGAGCTGCCAGCAAGATGCTGGGGTCATGGTCACAGGCAAGCAGCCTAGTAGCACGGCCCCTCCCCTCCCCCTGACGCCGCCCCGCGGCCCCCACCTGCAGACACCTCCTTGTTGCGCACCATCGCCACCATGACGTCCAGGCTGGTGGGATCGATCGGCTGGCCGGGCGTCACGCTGCGAGTTGACAAGTCCCGGTTAGCTAGGCTGTGCCGAGCAGGGCCACCTCAGTCAACAGTCAACTGTGCTCCTGACAGCCCGTCAAACTGCATCCCACCTGCGCATCACATTCTCAAGCGTTGCTTTGAATCGCGCCTGCCCGCCACCGTTCTGGCGAAAAGAGAGCACGCACAAAGTCAGCGTGTTGTCCGCACGCGCTCATCAGCTGAACCCCTGTGGCCCTGCAAGGACCACAGAAACAACGGGCAGAACTGCTCCTACAGAGAGGCAAACGGTTCAGGGCTACTGAACTTACGTCCCTCCCTCCGAGGGAGCCCAGGCGGAACATGGCAGTCGCCTAACTGTTTCTGATGTCAGGACCAGGGACCCTACGTCTGAAAAGACCACCGATCCAAGCAACACTACAGGTCAGTGACTTTGTAAGTGTCAATTTTGGTTGGTCTGTAAGGCTGTGTTTGTGTCTCGTCCACGGTCACGGTGCCTACCGGAGTCTCGACAAGCAATGCAGCGGCGTGTGTGGTGTTGCTCACATATATGCAAACATACTTTTCTTATGAAGTACAGGTAGTATTATCCATAACACCCTTCAGTAGGATCGCTGACACGAAAGGAAGACCTCTTCCAACATCCCGCCATTGATTCCAAAGGGACACTGCCGAAGCTCTACACATGCAGCAAAATGTCTCAACTACCAACAAGATATAATCATTCTGGCAGGCTGGTTCGCAGTCAACCCAATTCAGGTGGACTCCCGGCCGCGTGTGGTCGCGCCGCCGCGATGTCCCGTGTCTCGCGCCCTATCCTCGCGGCATGGACTAAAAAGGTCCAGCACGGTGAGCATGCTCAGCCTCGCGGGCCCGGGCTGGGGGCGGGGGAAAGGGCCCCGGCAACGGCCACCCAACCTCCAACCACCGACGTAAGACTTTCGACTCCCTGGTCCCTGCACTTGCATGGGTGCTACGCCATGGTTGTCGGACAACAGCTACAAAACATGATTCGCACACAACATGACAGTCATGCACTGGCACGGCACCAGGCAGGGCGCTCTATCAGCCAGCCAGGGGACCTCCCTTGTGCCTGGCGGGGGGTACGGCATGTGGAGCTTTTAGAGCTTAGAGGCCTTCCCCATCTCCCACATCTGGGCAGGGTACCATGGCAGGGCTGATCCCGTACCCTTGCAACCCTTACAACCCTTGCAACATGTGCTAGAGCGTCTCAGCCGTACTGCTCCCAAGCCCCAACTCCCCTGTTAACCCCCTCGCGCACCGCTCTACTTGCCAAGCATGCATACTGGCTGGCTGCTGACTGCTGCCGCGCCACACCTCACCCTCGTCCCTTACCACAACCCATTTTTACCCTTGAATCCTTGCTGGTGAATTACTCCCCCTGGCCCCCTCCCCTGGCACGCAGACTACTACTTTAAGGAGGCCAAGGTGCGGGGGACGTATGGCGCGAGGAAGGAGCGGGGTGCGCAAGAGGGTGGGGACGGGAGGGCTGAAGCGGGTGTGTGCGGGACGGCACAGGGCCACGGGCAAGTCCACGCCAGGCATGTGCCACGTACGTGTCTTCGTCATGGCACGGGCTCGTGACGAGTTTCTGCTCATGCAGCATGAAGTATGCTTGCTGACGCAGATGGGCATGGCCCCCGATGGGCGTGAGTCGCCGGGCCCTCCTTACAACACTGCGTTGTGCCAGCGCAGCACAGGCCGAAGTGCAGTCATATTTTGCGGGGAAAGGCGCTTGGAGCAGCGAGGGCGGGTTAGCGGAGTGGCACAACACACGCTCCCTTTGCGTCCCGCGCAGAAAACGGGGTACGTCTCCCGCGCCGCTTACAAGCTCCTAGAGATCCAGGACAAGCACAAGATCATCAAGCCAGGTGCGTGAGGGAAGGTCTGTCGACTAGCACCTGTTGTCAGCGTGACATTACTGACATGCATTCCTAGCTGGGGTGCCCACTGCCCAGCCTGCATGCAGGCGCCCCCACTCTATGATTCATGCCAGGCGTGCAACCTCGGGCTGACAGGGCCAGCGTTATGATGCATGATGGCATGCACCGAGCCCCTGAGCCCTAACCTGCGGCACTTGGCATGCTTGCGCCTTGCATGGACACGATTGTGTCATGGCCATGCATGAGGGAGGTACCCTCCCCATCTCACGACCCTGCCCTTGGCCCGTCGTGCCCCCCTGTTGCAGGGGCCCACGTGCTGGACCTTGGGTGCAGCCCTGGCGCGTGGCTGCAGGTGCGTGCCTCACGAATGCCACGACAACGAGAAACATGAAACCCATTTGAGCTGTCTGACGGCTAAGTGGGGGTGGCAAAGCCTGGGTTTGGGGTGGCAGCGGTATGTCGTGACCGTGAGCCTGCTGGGGGGGATTACGGCGAGGCGGGGGCTGCAGGTCCGTCGCTGTGCTGATGTGACGGGTATGGCGGGGGGGGGGCATAAGGGGGTTACCTGGAGGCGCAGAGCCGCATGACGTAAGGGGGGCAAAGGCAAACTGCCTTTACCCTCCTCCGGTGACGCCACGACCAAGCCCAACCGCAAATACTGTGAGCCCGTTAAGGCATCCAGTGGCGCCTGCGTTCAAGCGTTCGCTGAAGGCACCTGGCGGAAGCAATGCGCTCAGCATACTGCGCATGCTTGCCCGTCTCCGAGCGCCTACGCCACGCCTCCACGTACTGGTGTGTGTGCTTGCTGCTGCAGGTGTCCTGTCAGCAGCTGGGGCCGAGGGAGCGGGGAGGCAGCGTGCTGGGGGTAGACCTGCAGGTGGGTTGATGGGGAGTGGGAACTGGGCACGGAGGTGCTGCAGCGCAGGGATGGGTATATGGTGGGGCCGTTAGGCCCGCGTGGGCGGGGACGGGTGAGGGCTCACCGCCCCAGGCAGTCCAAGATCTTACCGGTAGCCTTGCCAAGTGGTGTTGGCACAGCGCGGGTGGAGGCATTGCATGCCTGGCCCTATGTGACACGAACTATGCCATCCTTTCCCACCAGTACCTTCTACCTTGCGGCTGTTACCGCCCCCTACACCGCATCAACTTGAGGTACACCTATTGCAAGTTGCTTTGCGCCATCACTGGAACTGTGGTCCTCCCTGCCCCTGCGCCCCGCAGTCGGTGGTGGTTCCCGACAAGTTCTGCGACTCGCGGGTGCGGGTGATGCAGGCGGACGCCCGCACGCTGCCGCCCACCGTGCTGCAGGAGTACGCGCCGGGGGTGAGGAAATAAGAGGCGTGGAGTGGGGTGTGGGTTAGCTGCCAGGCATGCTGGATGCACGGGGTCAGCACGGTGCTGTGCTGCGGGAGGACGCGCCGGGGGTAAGAAGGGACATCGTGGCAGAAGGAGCGCTAAAACTGCTGTATGCAAAGGGCGTGTGGTTGTGGCGCCGAGGGTCGGTACAAAGAGGAGGTGTTGTGGGTGAAAAGGTAACAATCCAGGTGGGGGCATTGTGGGGCCAGGATGTTGCAGTTGCTGCAGGAGGTAGGCGCCGGGGGTGCATGGGAACGGAAGCGTGGCCCGGGCCAGGAAGGACTGTGTGCGGGGGTAGGGCATGCAGCAAGGCAGCAAGGCAGGATGCCGGGAGGACAGGTGTCGTGGCCTGTCTTGGGGGCAGGGCATGCCAAGTGGTTGGTTGCCCTACCAAGGCTTATTACTGTAATGCGGTGATGCAGAAGGCGGCTGCCGCACCTGGTGCCGGTACCACTGCCTACTGCCCAGGTTACCAGGCCCCACGGCACGCTCCCTGAATCGAAGTATGTGCCCTGCGATTATCCTCTCCATCTTTTTTTTAACTACGTATCACTCACCCCTGGCCCCTGCCCCCAGGGTTTTGATGTGGTGCTGTCCGACATGCTTCAGTTCACCAGCGGCGTCAACGGTGAGCGTGCCTTGTACGGAACGGCATGGCATGACACGGCATGGCACCGCATCGCCAGCAACACGTCGACGCCATACTTGACGACGAGCACTGCATAATGCACTACCGTACTCATCTGTGGGTAAAGCAACGAGCACACCTTCTTACACGGAGCGGATGCATGTAATGGCCCCCTTTCCTTGGCAGTGCACATCCTTATGTACGGATGCGGAGCTGTCTCTGGTGCTGGCAACCACCGCCCTTACCTTGCACTGGTTTTCTGTAGACGTGCTTGTGACTTCATTCATGCCTTGATGCAGTCTGAACACCATATAACCCATGTTATCGTCCACCAGACGTGGAGCTGTCTCTGGAGCTCGCTGGCACGGCGCTCAACATCGCCACCGGCTACCACTTTGACCTGTACGGCGAGCAGCTGGTGGCACAGCTGGGCTTCAGGCACCAGGGCTTCCTGCGGCCGGGCGGCGCGCTGGTCATGAAGGTGTACGAGGTGGGGCTGGCGGTGCGGGCTAGCGTGGGGTGTGGGTAGGGTACTGGGGCGGCGGTAATCCTGGGGTTTCGGGTTGTGGGCTTGGGTGGGCGGGATGGGGCCTGCACATTGGCGAGGGTGAGCATATGGCGGTCTGGCGGCTTGCACGCACGGGGATCACTTGCGGTAACAAGGGGCTTGCAAGTTGGATTAGTCGGGACGAGCGCAGTTGCGGTAGGGGTAGGGACTCGTTGCTGCTGGTCTGCTCCGTTCCTCAGCCTTTCCACCCACGAGAGGCACGCAGAGCTGGTGTGGGTGACAGCATGACGTTCCGGTCCAGGCTCTGTGCTTCACCACGTGCCACCCTGTGTGTGCGCTTTGCCCTGCCCTCCCTGCAGGGCTCCGGCGTCAACGAGTTCCTGCGCGACATGCAGCGCTACTTCACCAAGGTGGCGCGCATGAGGGTGGACGCGAGCAGGTGGGGAGGCAGAGCGTACGGTGTTTGGAAGAGGTCCTTAGGTTGGCGCGGTGGCTGCGAGCAAGTGTGTGCGTGCTTGGTGTGGGGTTGGACGCAAGTAGGTGCGTCAGGTGGGGGCCAACGAGCGGCGTGAATTGCAGTGGCGCAAAGTGGGTGAGCGGTAAGCTCGCGATGTTCCTTGCCCTGTATCGCGCGCGTGGGTGAACACCAAGAGGTGGGAACTATAGTGCCACTGACGTGTAAGCAGGTGGGATCAGGAAGCGCGCGGTGAGAAGTGCGTGCTGGTGTCTGGCGGTGTGGTGGTGTGGCGGTTGGCTCATGTGCAACTGCGCACGGCGCGCCAGAGGCCACCTGTAGACGGCCCCCGCCCCCACAGCGCTGCCAGGCGCATGTGTGAAGGAGCTTCCACGGCCCCCAACGCCAGCACCCTGCCGTCCTCAGCAGGTGGTCCACCACCGTTGACCGTTTGTGTTTAGCCGGGTTCATAGGTCAGCATGTCCTTCCCCGGCCCCGTGCTCTTGCGCCCGCCTCAAAGCGACGACATACAAACAATATAGTACAACTAGTACTCTTTGCAAGGTCAACCCGCCTTCTCTTTAGCCAGTCAAAAACTCTTGTGTCGCTTGCTCCCCTGCAGGTCCATGAGCCGGGAGTTCTACGCCGTGGGGTTGGGCCGCAAGCCGCCGCCCAAGCTGCAGGAGTGATGCATGGCACACCAGGGGGAAGCGCAGCAGGCCAGGACCGCCCCCCACTGTACCTCCACCACCAACCGTACCCCCACACGATCGTCGGTGGCGGGTTGCACGTGAAGCGCAAGGCTGCAGGCTAAAGCGTCAGGAAGTCACCCACTCGGTGGTCGGTGTGCCGGGCCGCGCATGCGTTTGGCCTGCGGCCCGGTGCTTCAGGTTCTGTGAGCCTTATCACGATGGTGGTTCCGCAGTCATGCAGGTGGCGAGGCATGCACGGAGGCCCTCCAGGCCACTGGGCAGGCTTGCAGCAGGGTGCCCCGCTGCCCCCTTGAGGGGCATAAGGTGGCTACCTGTAGCCTGTTGGGTCGCACTCAGCAGCGGAGGGGCGGCATGCCCACGCACGTGTGTGGCCATGGCTTGTTGGTGGGTGACGTGTGTATGTATGGATTTACAGTTTGTGGTCCCCTTCCAGAGCCCAGCCCTGTCCCGCTCAGGAAACAATGACGTGTGGATGGGTTGCTGGCGCAAAGTGGCCCCCCGGGAACTGTTGCAGTCAACTTGGCATGCTGCGCGCGTCTCGGTCTGAGGGTGAGCGACAAAGTAGGCTGAGTGCATGACTGTTGTGTTTGTGGAGCGGGGGAAGGTCGGAGGATTGAGCGGCTCACCGCGAGTTTGGGCCTAGCGGGTCGGGCAGGGGTGGGTGGATGCATGCAGAGACAGGGTCTGCTGGGCGGCACGCGGCACGTGTGGCACGTGGCGTAGGCATAGGCGTGGATGGGTGAAGGGGTGCGTGCAGGGTGGTGTAAGGGAGTCCCCCTGGGCGTGTGCTAGGACGGCGTGCTTGGAGCAGGGAGGTCCTGGGAGGTCTCATGGTGGCTCCCTGCCGCTGCTGGCCGTGCTGCTGGCCCCAGGTTTATCAAATGCTTATTTTGGCTTACCCGCTTCCCTACTGGCACTGCTGTAAACCACACATGCCGCACGTGCCTGCGCTACCCAATCATATATTTGTGAGGCAGACTACCATAAGTGGTCCACTCATGTGGTGTAACGATATCCTGTGGGGAGACCCGAGGGAGTCCAGGGCCAGCCAGGGCCTTGGGACCCTTCATAGGGGGGCTCATGCCGTCATGGCGGGTCAGCATGGTCAGCTTGCACGGTTCGCGACCAACGAAAGGTATTTTGTACAGATGCAAGTGCCCACTTTGCCACTGACTAAGCAGATCACACACCTGCCTGTGTTTGCCCTAAGGCGTTGACAGGGTCCTTGGAATTTCCACTTCCATCGACGCCCAAGAGGGTGCCAATCCTTTCACCGATAACTCTTGAACCCGCGATACAAGTCTAGTAGCAGGCTATGACAGCGGCCTGCGGTTGCAGCGTTGCACAGCGGTGCAGCACTTCGGTCTCGGCGTTTTCGTCTCGGCACGCAGCTTCACCTCGAGGCCTATCCTTGCCCTGCAATGGACGCCTTGGAAAGCTCCTTGTTGTTGTAAAAGCTGCGGAGGATGCCAGTGCACGCACGCAACTCGCGAGCAGCGAGGCAGTCCGGACAAGTGACGCCTCGCTGCAGGATGCTCGTGCCAGGGCTGCGACTCGTAGGCGTATAGTAGTCGCAACGGACACGCCACCGCAACCGGCGGTCGCGGCCGGAGCCGATGCCGGAATCTCTCCCGTCGCGGTCGTGGCGGCAGCTGTCGCTGGTCTCGGCGTACTGGCTATTATGTACCAGAAGTTCTTCGCGAATGTCGGGTCTCAGGCGAAGGCCGCTGTGCAGGTGCTGCCGCAAGCGGTGGCGGAGGTGCGTGTGCTGGGGTGCGGGGGTCGGGGCCATGAGCGGGACAGCCAGGGCAGGCTCTCTGGCGTGTTGCCGGCCCCTGCCACGCAGAATCAGCAGTATGCATGCAGCCATGCAGTATGAACTTCGCACGTTATATCCGGAGCACTGCCATTCAGCAAGGTTGTAACCCCCCATGCACCTGTGCCTACTGTACATATTGCCTCTCCACGGCATCCACGGCGTTCCGGTCGTGGCGGGAAATGGGGGTTTTGGAGCATGCGTGGCATATAATGATACGTAGTAGGATGCGACAGCCACGCACAGCGATCGACGAATTGGTGCTGTTGGGTGCAGCTCTGGGGCAGCGGGGCAGGCATGAGGCAGCACCTGCGGCGTCAGTGACCGTGGCCATGGCCGGTGGGCCGTTTGCCTGGTGCCAATGTAGTGGGCGGGTAGTGGGGAAGTGGGGACGCTCAGGGTGGCATGCTGCCGCCATTTATATCGTCCGCGGCTGCCCGTGTGGGCTAGGTCGTGCCCCGATCCCTGCTGCGACCTCCTGCCTGCCCCCACCCACCCCACAGGGCATCCAGCACAAGAAGCTGCAGAAGGACGCCCAGGGCCGCCTCAACGAGATGTCGGACCAGCTCCGGAACCAGCCCTCCGTGGACCTGTCGGCCAAGGTACGCCGTACGGCGCAGCGGTGGCCTTGTACGGCAACCATGTGCGAAACGTTTTCACACAGGCTGCGAACAATCGGGGCTCTAGGGGGAGGCCCCACACCAGCTACAGTTACCCACATCCCGCACTCCTCCGTTTCCTTTACACACGCAGAACCTGGGCGACGAGGGCACTGCCTACGTGGTAGAGGCGCTGGCCTTCAACAACGTGTGCCGCGCGCTGGACCTGTCCAAGAACGGCATCGGGGGCGGGCTGGGGGCGGCGGCGCTGTGCCAGGTGCGGCGAGGGGCGGAGCGGGAGCGCGGCGGCGCTGTGCCAGGTGGAGGGTCCGAGGGGGAGGGCGGCGCGCAGAGCAACGGGGCTTGCTGCCGGGTGGTGATGGGTGGTGGGTGGGTGGAATAGGGGGCAGAGCGCGTGTCAGAGCGCTTCAAGGTGTGTCACGTACGGCCAGGCGGGGTCAGCCGCTGCACAAGCGAGCGCACTGCCCCGGGTCGTACCGGTATGCTCTGGGTATGCTCTTGGGTAAATGGCTTGGGAGGTGACATGATTGGTGCTATGCGGGGCTCGATAGTCCCCTGGGGCTATTTGCGGGTGGTCGGTTCGCCTGACAATGAACGGGCCCTCCACTCCCTCCCACCCCACCCCCCCGCAGGTGCTGCCCACCGCCACGCTGCAGACTCTGGTGCTCAACACCAACAGCCTGGGGGACGCGGGGGCGGAGCAGGTGGCCAAGGCGGTGGCGGGTGGGTGGAGGGGCTGGACGGGGGGCGCACGGCTGGGGCGGGGCCTGCGGGAGGGAAGCGGCGCCCTCGGACGCACCTAGAAGCTCAACCGCGGAACGTGTGTTGAAATGCGGCCGCCAAGGCCAGCCGCAATTCAGCATTGGCGTAGGACAGCCGTGCACCCTTGAGAGCCCAGCTCACGGAGCAGGTCGCCGTCGGCTGCACAGGGGGTCACACACGACACATGGCGTAATAGGTGATTCATGGGGGACATGGAGCGTAAGCGCTACCGGCATTTACCCTCAAATGCCACGCCAGCTCCGGCCCCTCCCCGATACAACCCAAACCCACCCGCACCCGACCACGCTGGGCCGAGGCCCCAAACGTACCTCCACACATGCTGTTACTGTACTCCTGCGGCGGCCGGGCATACGGCCGTCCTCACCGCACTGCCCTCCACCTGCCACACGCTTCAGCCCTACCGGTTCCCATGCCTCCTTGCCTCATCCCGGCCCTCATGCACCTCCTGTCCCATCACTCTCCTACCCCCCAGGCCACCCGCACCTCACCACGCTGGACCTGGGCCAGAACGGCATCGGGGACGCCGGGGCCGCCGCGCTGGCCGAGGCGCTCAAGCTCAACACGCGGCTGCAGGTGGGGACGGCTTCGTATGGCGACATACTCGTCCTGAGCGCGGATCCGTCTGCCCCGCGCGGGCTGGGAGTGGGGGCCCACGGACACGGCTTTCACCGACCAGCCTCGTGACAGACTGCGTAGCTTGCAGCCTCAGCCCCGGTCGCTAGCTTGCCGTGCAAGTGCCGACAGCGTCCACCGTTGTGCCTTTTCGAAGCACGCTTCGCTTACCCCTGCGCCGCTTCACTTGCCCCTGATCCTGTCAGCCCGCCCCGCCCCGCTGCCGCAGCGGCTGGACCTGGCTGGCAACGCTGTGGACAAGGACGGCGCGGCGGCACTGGCCAGCGCTGTGGCGGCCAGCACCACCCTGGAGGTGGGTGGTGAAGCAGTCGTTGCTGTGTTCGCGACTTCTGGATGAACTCCGTCTGGAACCTTACCAAGGCAAGCAACCTTGACCACCGCACCATGACGGGGAAGGGGTATGCAGCTCGTCGGCCAACCGCCTTAACCGCAGTCACAGGGCCCGGAATCGACATGCGAACCCCCCTTCCCCCAACCGGTCACGCCCAGGTATGTGTACCCACCTTGCGTACCCGTTTGTCACAGGCGCTGGTGCTGACGGTGCTGACCTCAGCGTGTCTGTGAAGGTGTGCCACGTGTGCACGTCCCCTACCTCCCCAGGTGCTGGTGCTGACGGACAATTACCTTGGCGAGGAGGGCGCCATGTCTCTGGCGGACGCCCTGCGCGCCAACGGCAGCATCCGGGAGCTGCACCTCAAGGGCAACGAAATGGGGGACAAGGGCATGGCGGCGGTGTGCGAGGCGCTGCTGGTGCGGGGGCGGGATGGAGGGATGGCGGGTTGCCGGGGTCCATTGGCCCCGGTCCTGCTGCTGTACGGAAATACGGTGCCGTGATGCCCCAGGGCGCCCTGGCGGGACCGCGTGCTGAACCGCGGGGCTCGCCAGCAGTGTTGACGAGTGTGCACCTCACCGTGCCGTGCCCCTGCTTGCAACCGTACATTTCAGGCGCCAACGCCGTACAGAAACACCCCTGCCGGTCACACCCTGCAGGCCCGTGTCGGCGACGTCCGCCTGCTGGACCCTGTAGTCGCGTAGCCAGTGGTGTACAGCACCAGTCGCTGCCGTACACTGACGCCACACGTTCTGCCGTACACACCCTTGCAGGCCCGGTCCGGCGACATCCGCGTGCTGGACCTGGGCAACAACGGGCTGTCGGAGGCGGGCGCCGCCGCCCTGACGCGCCTGCTGTCCGTCAAGCGCTCGCTCAAGGAGCTGCACCTCTACATGAACGACATCGGGGACACCGGCATCGCCAGGGTGGGGACACGGACAGGATCTGTCCAGGGATATGGCGCATGTAGACCAACTTCTACGGTTATGATGTTCCGTCGGGCATGGTACAGCAGAGTATGTGTGTAAACGTAAGGGCAGACACGCAGACGGCGGCGTGACCTCGGGGCTCTGTACGGTCGACTGCTTTGACTGCGTTGACTGCTTGGCAATGTCTGGCCACCTAGCCGTCTGGGTGCGTGTATGGGTCATGCACCCTAAGCTCACGGATGCAGCTTCAATTCTGCACCTGGTCACCCTACTTACACTCTGCCCCCTCGCCGCTGCCACGCCACCGCCAGATGGCCCACGCCATCGCAGACAACAAGTCCCTCACGCTGCTGGACCTGGGGGGAAACAACGTTGGGCCGCAGGTGCGTGCGCGTGTCCGTGTCCGTAGCCATGCACCCAAGCCAACCCGGCGGAACCCTTCGCTCAAGGACGCCACCCTCCGTACGCAAGACCTTGTGCCCATGCAACCCGGCCTAGTCCAAGCCCGTTCTGAAAATCCCCCGCCGTACTGCGGCCCTGTCGCCGTACCTTGCCGTGCCCGCTGCCGTACAGGGCGTGGGCGCGCTGGCGGCAGCGCTCCGGAACCACGGGTCGCTGTCCTCCCTGGAGCTGGGCTACAACCCGCTGGGGCCCGACGGCACAAAGACAGTGGTGGACCTGGCCAAGTTCGGGCTGCCGAAGGTGGGTGGTGGGGTGGCCCAGAAAGGGCACCTGCAAGCTTATGAATTACTGAGTAGGCGCTACGTTGAACGTCACACCATTACAGTGTCCCTTTGGGTCTTTTAGCCCCGCAAGGGGCAACGCATGTACGACAGCCTCGTTGGGCCCCTCCGGCCCCCCGACGACAACATTATACGTATAGCCCTCGACCAAGGAAGCGGGTGTCGTGCCTCAATCAGTTGCTTGCAACTTCGCCCAACCAACAGCAACACCGCAACCATTGGGCCCCGCCGCAGCTCGAGACGCTCAAGCTGGGCTGGTGCAAGGTGGCTGGCGGCGACGGCGCGCGGGCGCTGTCCGACCTGCTGCTGCTCAACTCCACGCTGGTGCACCTGGACCTGCGGGGGAACGGCCTGGGCAACGACGGGGCCATCCTGCTGTCCAGGGGCCTCAAGGTGGGGGCAGCCATGGGTGGTGGTTGGTTGTGCGTGCGGCAGTGCTGCCTCCGTGGGCGTCAAGCAACGGGGAGAAAGGGGAAATAGGGCTCCGTGGGGGGTTCAGGCGCAGCTGTTGGAGAGGCAAGGCTGAGCTTGAGGGCGGGTTACGGCATGTGGATCTGTGAGGCGTGCAGGGAGGGCAGACCGGAAGCCAGGTTGCTGCGGAGGCTCGTGCAACTGTTTGTTGTGGGTGCATGTTGTTCCGCCCCACAGGCTGCTGAGAACAGCAAGCTGGCGGACCTGGACCTGGGCTACAACGAGATCAAGGACGACGGGGCGTGCGCCATCGCACAGGTGGGCAAGCTGGGCGGGGTGCGGGTTGGTGTGGCGTGGCGGTCGGCGGGATGCCGCACTGCGTGACTCAAGTGCTGTAGCAAGCTCCGCTGCGCCCTGAACTGTGCCGCAGTGTCTGCCACAATGCGCTGTGCTGCGGCCCCACAGGTGTACGGGTCACTGCAAAAGACCCTTACGAGGCTCCTGGCGACCTGTATGACGCCCACCCACGTTACAGTGTGCGGCGCTGCGCACGTCCGTGCAGCTGCACAGCGCTTGGGGAGGCAGGAGGAGTGCTCAAACCACGTCCTCTAACCAGTGGGAAGCGCCGCGCTCCCTCGGCCGCCCTCAGAGCCCCAAGCGAACACATGTCGGGACGTCAGGTGCATGCCGCCGGCCGTCCCCAATGTCCATTCTTCTGCCCTCCGCCCCTGCGCCCTGGCCCCCTGCCCCCCAGGCGCTCAAGGCCAACCCGGAGGGCGCGCCCACGGAGCTCAAACTCAACTCCAACTACATAACGCGCTTCGGACAGGTGGGTTCCTTCGGACCAATGCACACGGTTGGCCGCAGCGCGTTGCAGCTCTGCTCCTAGCCTGGTATGCCCCTGCGGCCCTGCCCTCAAATTGTGATCTGCGGTGTGGGGACCTACGGACATTGCTGGGCACCTCCTCGCTTGCTGTCAATACCACACGCCATATTGTTCCTTCCCTTTCCCTCAGGTTGCGCTGAGCGAGGCGGTTGACATGGTGTACGAGATGGGCCAGGGCAAGATGACCACCGTGCACTTCTAGGCCGTTAGCGGTTGGGTGATTGGATCCTAGGATTGACCGTAGCAACCGCCCAAACGGTTGCTGGTTGGAGCTGCTGGTTGGCGTGGCTTGATTGGGGAGGGAGGCTTTGGGGACGCTCCGGGCGAATGGCGGTGCTGGTGGTTCGGGCAGATGGGGGAGAGGTGGTCTGGCTGCGGCGTGCCACGTGCCGAGTGCTTTATGCTGTACACGTTTTGCAAGTGGTGTTGGGTGTTCCGGCATGTACAGCGTGAGCGTCTATTTGCAGCGGGCCGGGCAGGCAGGGGCAGGAGCGATGGAGAGACGCAGCTGTGCGTGTTAAGCGTGTCTTCGCTGCTGGTGAAAGGGTCTTGTTGAAACGTGCGTGTCGGCTTTTGTTGTGCCTCGGGCCTGCGGTACACGGCACAACGCTGGGGTGTGCCTGTGGCTTAGGGGGCGGTACATTACACTGTGGCCACCGCTGTCCGTGTGGCTGTCCTGCCAAGCTGCTGTGCGCACCAGCAACTATGGCACCATTGGCTTCACCAGTGCACATAGGGCACATCTTGCAGCTGTGGAAGGAGTACGGTACCGCGCAGCAGAGGGGTCGAGGGCGCCGTACATTTCCAGCGTGCGGGGGTACCATATTCTGAGCATAGGGCGTTGACGAGGTGGACCCATGAGGCTCGCCACGAGGTTAGCTGGGGAGGCCTGCTTACGGTGAAGCTCATTACTTTCTTCTACAATGTTGCGCGCTCCTCTTGCCTTCCCTGCCCCCGGTCGGTACGGTAGCCAGCGTCATCGCGCCACGCGTGAAGCAGATTTGTGCAGGTGCTACGGGGCCGCAGCGGCGGCGCTCATCGCAGCCGTGCAGTGCACTTTATGCTTCTTGCTCAATACGGCAAGGGGAAAAGGGCTGTGCCTTGCACTTGGGGAGTACGCACGTTCACCCGTTGCACGAGGATGAACCATATGCCCCATACACCCGAACAGGGTGTGATGTGGGGACGCTGACACTCTGACATGGGTTCGAACAGAGCGCTTCCCTGGGCTGATACTGGGGCCAGGCGGCGCCTTAACAACCGCGCCAAAGGAGTTGCGAGTCGGTAACTCGGTATGCTTTGCTTTGCTTTTACTTACTAGGTTGAGCATGGCGCTTTGACACTGTGGGCTGGGGCAGACGGACGTGTGCGTCGACGCGAGCCTAGAGCCTAACGACGCTGAGTACAACGGACAGTTGGACCCTTAAGAACAAAGTGGAGGCAGCTAGAGGCTGCGAGCCTCCGGCCTTGGCACTCAGGCCACTTCCGAGCTGCTTCTGGGCCAGTCTGGGCTCCGAGTACCGGTAGCACGGTAGGCCAGTGTTTCCCTGTATACGTGCCCGACGCCCCAGCACATAACTGCGTGTGCTGCGACAAGATAATGCCAGAGTGTGCGCCATTTGGTCACCAATCGGGTGCGGACTTCGGCAAGGAAACACCGGGCCAGCTACGCAGTTCTGCCAACCATAAGGTGCTAGCAAATGTCAAGCGCTCAACCACCATGTACGACGCGCACCGCTACAACATAACGCGCGCTTACACAATGACTAAGACGGTGGGAACAATGCAACCCCTGCATGAGAGCGCGGCGTAAGCCTCCCTGCTACAGCCGCCCCCCTTCTGCGATCACCAGACGGCCTGAGCTGAACTGGGCCTTCGATGTCATACAAGCCTCGTCAGGCACAGTCGGGGGAACTACCACTCTACAGTCCATGCGTCCCTACGGGTTGGGGAAGTACCACTAAACAGTCCATGCGTCCCAACGGTACACGTGCATAGAGTAACCGCCCTGCAGCTCTGCACCTAGGCGCTGGCTCCCAGAAAGCCTCACATGCTACTACGCACGCCAGCCACGCAGACAAAATAAAACTCACCAGACAACGCAGTACTAACGCGCTAACGGGCAAACAGCACGGCAAACGAGGATTATCCTGAAAGAGCCCATGAGTTGCGTACCACCCGAGAGGCTCCAACAGAGACGGCCGGAGCTCCTGTGGAGCAGGGGAGAGGCCCCGCCGTGTCACGCCCTGGATGCTTTCCAGCAGGACCAGCCGCCCCCCATGAAAAAAAGCCGGCCGGCGAGCTGCACGGCGTGTCACGCCCTGCTGCCGGGCCCCGGCCTGGCGGTGATGAACACCGGGCCGTCTCCCGCGCTCAGCTCCCACAGGTGCGCGTAGTCCTTGAGGAAGTGCGTCATCTTGCGCCCGCGCTGCAGCATGTGGCGGGGCAGGTCCAGGTCCAGCCTGCAGAGGGCGGCACGGATGGAGGGAGGCCCCAAACGTGGTCAAGGGCGTGTGTAACTGCGAGGGTTCTACGCTTCCTAGGTGGACCTTGACCGCTCTCCCAGGGCGCCGGGTGAACTGCCACTTGGCATCAGCCTGCCGGAGGAACCCCGTCTCCACATGTGGGCGCCCTGTTGACTCGTGTACACGTGCACCGAAGACATATACCCGGTATGCACATACGCCGTCCCAGCGCGCCGTGTTCCCCAGTCTCTGCTCGACCTTTACCTGGCAGTGCACCATGTCACCTAGGAGGTCCAACTGTCCCTTCCCACATCCACACCCACCTGCGCAGCCCCGCCGCCGACACACTCCTGGGATAGACCGACAGCAGGTAGGCGTGCAGCCGCCGCACGTACTCCTCCTCCGTCTCCTCCTCCCCTGGTTGATCAGCCTCCGGCCCCCACGTGTCATGCGGCCGCCAATCGCTCGACGGCCCCCCGGGCCCTGGCCCGGGCCCGTCACGACCCCGCCAGTCAGCCCCCGCGCCGCCGTACCCACCTCGCCCGCTGCCCCTCTCCCCCAACCTCAGCGGCGACCCCCTGACACCCTCAAACCTGTCCGGCTCCTGGGACGCAGCCGTCTCCAGGTGGCCAGGCGGGGGCCCACGCATCGGCTCCTCCACGTCCCAGTCCCTGCCCCTGCCCCGATCCCAGCCCCGGCCCTCCCGCTCCCTGCTCCTGCTGCGGCTCCTGCTCCTGCTCCTGCTGTGGCGCAGAGGACCGGCTGCCCGCCCGCCATCCCCATCCCTGCTCCAACCACCGCCCTCGAACTCTGCGGCCGCTGCCCGCCCGCCATCTCCGCTGCGACGCCCTGACGGGCTGGCCGGGCGCCAATCACTGCCGGGCGGTGCGGCGGGGGGCTGCTGCTGCTGCTGCTGGCCCTGGCCCTGCTGCGCGGCCACGATGCGCAGGGGGCCCCTGCTCTTGGGCGCGACCGTCCACAGGTGCGGGAAGCCGTGCAGGTAGGTGGACAGCCTGATGCGGGAGCGGGGGCGCTCCAGGACGTGTTGGGGAACGGCCAGGCCGGCCCTGCGTGGGGTTCACAGGGTCAAGGGACAAGGGTGTGTGAGGATGTGGTGCAGGGACGTACACAGCATGGTGCAAGGTAGCGCTGAGTAGGGAGCGAGGGCATGGGCATAAGGCGAAGAGTGTGCAGGGCATGTTGACGCCATGCTGTGCTGGCCCACACGGGTAGGGCGCAGGAGCTTTGTAGCGAGCGAGGTGCGCCCGCCAGCCGGTTGCCGCCTTGTTGAGCAGCCTGGCCCACAGCCACCGCCAGACACCAGCAATAACCACGCGTCGGACTGCCAAGATGCGGTACTGTTAGGAACAGAGGTGAAAGGAGCAGTCACCCACCGTGCGAGCTCCGCCGCGGTGGCGGTGTGCCCCGGCTGCCGCAGCAGCAGGGCGTGCACGTCGGCAGCCCACTGAGCCTCATTCCACTGCTTCGGGTCGCGCCCGCGCCAGCCTCCGTCGCCCGCAGCGCCCTCGCCAGTGCCGCCACCGCGCTCCCGGGCACTGTAGTGGCTTGGATGCGGCTCTCGGCCACAACCGCCGCCGTCGCCGCCGCCGTCTCCTCCACCACGCCAACCTTGATCGCTGCCGCGCTGCTGCCTGTTCCTGTCACCCTCACTGTCCTCATCGCTCTCCTTATACACGTCCCTACCCCTGTCCCTGTCCTCATCCTTGCCCCGATTCCTATCCCTGTCCCGATCCCTATCCCTGTCCTTGTCCCCGTCCCTACCCCTCTCTCTGTCCCTGCCCCTCCCAACGCCCTCCATATCCCAGTGGTCCCTCCTATCACCCTCCCGCCCTCTTTTGCCCCCCCTTGGACTCAGCGTCGCGCCCTCCTCCTCGCGATGCGACGGCCCCCGCCCAGACCTCGGCCCCTCCCTCCCTGGCGGCTCGGACCTCGGCCCGTCCCTGCTGCCAGGGCCACGGCCCCTGGCGCTGCCCCCGGCCTCGCCGGTGGCAGGAGGCAACTCCAGCGGCGGCGGCCGCCGACGACCGCTGCCGTCACCTCGCTCCGGCCCCGGCGGCAGCGCTGGCGCTGCTGCATCGCGCACTGGGCCGGTCACACTGGCCGAACCACGGGCCTCCAGCTTTGTGCCCTCAGTCCGCTCCCGCTTGCCTGCACCTCCCTGCTCCGCCCCCCGCAGCCCAGGCCCACCGCCGCCTCCGTCCCCAGCTCCCGCCAGCTTCCTTGCCTCGGCCTCATCCCACGGCCGCAGCCCCGCCGCCAGCTGCCCCCACAGCCGCGGGTCCAGCTCGCCGTGGGACCATTCCTCCCCCACCTGCTGCCGCAGCTGCAGGTCCGTCCTCAGCAGGTCCAGGGCCAGGGCCGTGGGGACAGGGCGGCGGGGCTCGGCCGCTGCCGCTGCGGCCATGGCCGCGCGCAGCAGCTTGCAGCAGCGCTGAAGCCGGACCAGGCACTGCACAGTGTCGTGCACCTGTGCAGCGGGTTAGGGCAGGGCGGGGCAGTGTATGTGCGCGACCCGGGCGTCTTTGTGCTGCGTGCGTGCTTGCCAAATGGTGAATGCGCGATGCATCGCACCAGGCGAAGGATGCTGTCGTGTATCTGCATGGTCTTGGAGCAGGACTGGGGGCGGCAGACACAGTTGTATGTCCCCTGCGTCGTTGCATTTGGCTCAGACGTGGTTGTGCTTAAGCAGTACTCAGCTGCCGCCCGTGCGGCTGGGCCTGCAGGGCGCCTGTGGGGCTCAAGGGTTTGCCCTGGTGGGCTGTGGCTTGGAACAGCTGCACGGCGAGCTAGGCCAGCCGCCGCCGTGGGTGCTGTTGTCCCACAACACGCTCCCAGACAGCGTGGCGGCAAACACGGGCTGGAATGTCATCTGTGCGACCAAAGTTTTTCCTAACGCGCTGTGCACGTACCTGTTGCAGCGTCAGGGGAGGTGCCTCGTCCCTTAGAACCCGGCCGCACGCGTCGGCCTCCAGCTGGGTCCACTGCTCGGCGGTGGGGAAGTCGGGCAGCACCGCTCCGCTGGAGACAGTAAGAGCGGCTCCGCGGCGATGCGGGTCGTCCAGGAAAAGCTGCTTGCCATCTGTTTGGAGGGATGTAGGCATGCAAGGGATGCTGGCTTTACGGCGGAGCGGCGGAGGGGTGCGGTGCCTGGCACGGCGGCAGGCAGCGCAGCGCTTTCACTCTCCAGCTGGGAAACCGGGACACTCCACCTGTTGCGCACGTAATCAAGATACCCGGCTTCCGAACAAAGTCTGTTACTACCAACGTACAATTGCAGGTTGGAGGCCAACATCCGAGGGTGCAGCTGCCAAATGCACGCAAGCAAGAGAGCTTCCGCTGTACGTTGGGGAATAAAGCTACAAGCTGTTGGTGAAGTGACAATCCAAGTCAACTTACCTTTGCTTCTGTATCTGCAAGCGACCAGCCCGCGTCCGGTGACGACAGCGACTTGGGCATAGAGCAGGCTGCAGTGCTGGACCAAACCAGCCCAAAGAAGCAAGTCACGTCCCCAGGTCAACTCAAACCACTCTTGGCCCGTTACCAGTATGGCAGAGAACGTGTTGCGGTCGGGTAACAGAGGCTCTGCAGAGTGCGGAGTTGCAGCCATCGGGGCTAGGCGAGTATCGGTTCAGACCATATACTCAATTACATGTGACTTATTGTACTACTACCAAAAGGCCTGGTGTGGGTGGGCATAGCCCGACCGCGTTGGAAAACTGCGGGAAAGTGTGCCTTCAGAGCCCGGACACTCGGGGGCTAGAATGTGTGTCTTTTGCAACGATACGATATGTATCGTCACGTCCGCTTCAGCAGGCAGCACTACCCGCTTTCATGGATGGCTTGTGTGCGGCGCATGCGGCGATTTTGCCTGGGCTTGCATTGCCACGTGGGTATACCCAGAGCCTGGCTCTGGCGTCTGGGTGTACTGAAGACGGCATGAGCAATTGCCCATCTGTCCGGAATGCCAATGCATTGCTGAACCAAAAGTGCGTCGCAGAGTGGTTCTGGGAAGAAGGATCAGAAGGTTCACGTGACAGGTGCCTCCCCTGGTGCCTCCCTAAGCTCAATAAGCTCAATACATTAGGTATAAGCTATAGGCGATACGTTATAGAGTAAGACAACAGGGGCAAAGGCGGTGCTTGCGGTGCGCCCACGCCGAAACCATCGCTCCCGGGAGGCTGGGAGAGAAGGGGTTGGCTGCCAATTCCTCCACTGGTCGCGCGGAGGTAAGGGAGCTTGCATGTGTAAAACTGGATGCCACCAAATGCCATCCGTCGTGCGGACTGCCGCCAGCTGAACGGCATGCTGCGCTTGCTTGTACCAATGCATGCCGCTGGGCGGCGGTTTCTGCAGGCTCACATATATACATGGCAAGCTAAAATGCACCCAGCCTGCACATGCTTAGTCCATTTATGGTGTAGATAGGTTCGCAGGTTTGTAGGCCTTCTGAATCTGCAACACCATGTCATGGATGCACCTAGCTGCACCCAACCAGGGGTCCGTGACCTGGCACAATGGTGGGGTAGGAGCCGGAGCTGCTGAGCAGCATCCGTCGGGCCGGTGTCGGCTCATCCCGTGCAGCTGCTCTCTTTTGCGCTTCTACGTAGGGTACAACAGCACTGTAGTAGTCCTGTGTGGAGCCGTGTGCGTGCGAGGTCGGTTGGGGTCAGTTTCTCGGGCCAGTTTCTTGGACCGTGGAGCCAATAATGGCTCCTGCCCACAGTGAGACCGGTGGGAACTTCACCTCGTGGGCAGGACCAGGACCAGTCCTACCTTTTTTTTTTTTTTTTTTTTTCGGGGGAGGGGTTATGGGTTTATCGGGGACCTTTTTTTCCTACCTATTATTCCGCATACCGGGAGCAA
>VFQN01001024.1_pt1 | contig 49175 bp, 81 predicted proteins | sample 3512371 | NCBI WGS metagenome assembly VFQN01 (sample SAMN10412370, study PRJNA504923) | tailings metagenome | isolation source: Replicate 2 from Balatoc abandoned mine | place: Philippines: Itogon, Benguet | collected 2017-08-28
CAACCTCCGCACTGTTAAATACTGGTCTAGAAGCAGCGTCACTACTAACCAAGATTGTTGCTTCGCTAGTCCTAAGCTCCTGACGAGCCCCTTCGCCACTCAGGCGCATCAACGTAGTGCAAGACACAAAGCAATGCTGCGAAGTGAGAAGCTACACCTGCTGCACCACTGCGCACCACTTGGTCATGGGTATTGGCCTGCAGCACGCTACAGTCCAAGCCGTGACGATGTACGGAACCCCACCCATACGGAATTACTCAAGCCCACAAGGTGCTTCCCTGACATCTCAAGATACGCTTTTCCGGCTCGACAGTGAAGGCAGTGCAGCCTAATTGTTACATGGTTACATGCCGTTACGGAACTGGATCCATACCAGCCACTACTTCCTTGTGTGCTCTGGCCCCTTCCCCCCAGGGCCGCCCCCTCCCACCAGCTCCCCACTCAGGCAAGCAGACTCAGGTCACGATGGAGAGCGGGGGCCAAATGGGAAACATGGACCCTCTTGGGCCGTCACCCAACAGCTACCATGACCCCTTGAGGACCTGGCCTATCGGAGCACCCCACGCCCTGATGAAGATCAGTCCCGTGCCGTATTTCACAGGGGCCAATGCCGCACCTGTGATCCAGAACACTGATGCCTGTGCCCTGCAGTTGTGCAGCCGGGAGGTTGCTGACGGGAGGTTGGCAGGGCCCGCTGGCCTGTCCCTTCCCGTCTCTTCACCTGTAAACCTTTCCGCAGGGAAAAAAGGGCCATTTAACTAGGCTTAGGCCATGGCACGACACGTGAGAATGAGGACACCCGTGCTCCGTAGTACGATAGGCACACCCATGCCGCTTACAGACAGATGCTAGCATGCTACACAACGTGCGGTACGGCGGCCCTTCCCTGCAGCCTCTCGGATGCTCGTAGGAGCCAAAGCGGGGCACTTGCCCATGGACGCTCTGAGCACGCCATGGAGACCAAGGACGGTTACACCAGCCTGCACGCTCAGCACTGCGCTCGTATGTACAGCGTGCGGCGCTCATGCCACCCGCCACCTTTGCCGCACACCCGCCCCCGCCCACGTCGTCTAAGCGTTCGCACGATAGGAATGGCACTGGGTACTCCCCCCTAAGCCACCAGGCCTGCGCGCTGCACGCCCATCACGCCACTGCCCCCAAGCCCATCGTGCTTACAACATCCACCAGTCGGAGCACGGGCCTTGACCAGTGCCCCCTTGTGCAAGTGCCCACGTTTCACGGTGCTGCACACAGTACTTCAGTTAGTGCCGATATGAGCAAAATGAGCACATGCAAGCCCCGAAACAGCACGCTACGCGAACACGTCCGTGTCGTACTTGGACCGGTCGTAGAAGCTCGCCTCAGCCACGTTGTCCCCAAACTTGCGCCCGTGGAGCGCCACCCGCGCCCTGTCCGCCCCCTTGGGCTCCTCATAGCACAGGAACACCAGCCCCACGCCAGGCGGGTCCGCGCCGCCCGCGGGGTCTGGCCGCGGTATCTTGACGCCCACCAGCTTGCCATACTTCTGTACCTCCTCCGTAATGTCCTCCACCAGATCGCCGTACTCTCCGTCGTCCAGCAGCTCGTCCCGGCTGACCATGTTGGACAGCCGTACGACGGTGTCCGTAACGGTGGCGGCGGAGGCGGCGGACGGGGCAGCCGCCAGCGGTGAGGCCACGGCGGTGCTGCCGCCTCCGGCGGCGGCTGTGACGGCGTTGAGTGCGGCTACGGTGCTGGCGGCGAGGGACTGCAGGGCGGCGGATGCGGGGTCGACAGAGGCGGTGGCGGACAGAGGCACTGGGCCGCCGGCGGCGGTGGCCACGTTGGCTCGCCGCACGGTGAGGGGCTTGCCGGCGATGCTCAGAACCGACAGGCCCTGCATATTGGACACCAGCAAACGATGTTGTAGTTTGAGGTTAGTGTAGAGTACGGCACAACGCGGGCGGGGTCTACAAGAGTGCGCCCTTCCACGCCTAAAACAGCCCAGACCTTATCGTGTGGGGTGCGGCCGCTCTCACTCCTAGCTATGCATTGCCCCGCACCTGTATGGCTGTGTCGGTAATGCTGGGGTCTGCGTACTCGCAGAAGGCGTACCCCTTGCTGGCGCCCGTGTCGCGGTCCGCCACCAGGTTGAACGCCTTGAGCGCGCCGAACGCCTGCAGGATCTGGCGAACCTGCGGGGGTGGGGTGAGGGCGGGGACGGAGCGTGGCGTAATGAAAAGTGCTACAGGGGCAGGGCGAGTATCGCGCACCTGTATAGCGTACGGGCCCCGTACGGCAAAGGAGCTAGCGGCACCTCAACCTGGCCGAAAACCCCCAGGTGTGCAGCGGCACCCGGGCGTGTATCATCAACAAACCAGCAGCCCTCACCCCCTGTGCACCCACGCACCAGCACGTGCGCCAGCCCCCTGCACCCCCGCGAGGCTCCTGCTCCGACGCCAACACAACATGCGACCGCCCCTGCCCCCTGCGCCACTCGCACCTGCTCCTCCTGCAGGTAGCCCGGGATGCCGCCTATGAACACCTTGTGCGGCCCGTCCTCCACCACCGTGTTGACCACGCCCAGCAGCCCAAGGTTGATCTTGGGGGAGGGGCCGGTGGGGGCGCCCAGCAGCCGGGCGGCCTCGGGGTTATAGTCGTGCGGCCGGCGAACCTTGAGCGTCTCGCCCTGAGGGGGATGGAGGAGTGGGGGTTTGAGGTTAACGCACGAACATTAGTACAAGGGAAAGCGTAACGGGAGTGCACATTGAGCGGCCATGTGGCAGGGCAGATTCTGCTAAGTTCGCTTCTGCTTCGCCCCCAAACACTTGCACATGTTAGAGTTTCAACGTTGTAGTTGTCGTATTCAAATCAGTTGGATGAAGGAGTGCAATGCCCTGCTGCGACAGTCTCACTTGTAGGGCAGCAGGTGCTGCACAAGTACAGGGTGTTGCTGGCGCATTTTCCATGACCCCGCCCGCCGCCCACCTGGCAGGGGAGGCCGTCGAAGGCTAGGGCGTTACTCGTCTCCTCCACGGACCTGTCAGGCAGCGGTGGCGATGAGGGAGGGTGTGGGTTAAGGCAGGCCATCCAAGGGACTGGCTATCGCTGCTAGGCGAGGCCTGGGCGCAGCCTCGTAGGCTCCTAGGCATCTTATTGCGTGGGCCCGGTCGGTAATGCCACCGAGCAAATAGGCTACAGCAGGAACCAGAGCTACAGTTGGGGCCGCTACAGACCGCATGCTGCTTCCACAGCTGCTGCTGCCGCTCCTGCTGCTGCTGCCATTGCAAGTGGCTGCCTCCCAGCTACCTTCCCGCACCTGAACTCCAGGAACGCAAACTTCTTCTCGTGGTTCATGTAGCACGAGATGATGGGTGGCCCGCTCTGCGTGGTGGCGCCCGCGATGGCCATGGCGTTGTTGAAGAACTGCGTCAGCGCCACCTCCGACATGCCCGCGGGCAGGCCGCCCACGTACACCCGCCTCGCGTGGCGTGTGAGCTGCTGCTGGTTGGGCAGGTTGGGCAGCAGCGTGGCCGGCACCGCCAGACCCGCCGCCGCCGCCGCCGCCCCGCCCGCCACCGCCGCCAGCTGTGACGCCATGCGAGCCGACTCCGCAGCCTTCGCCAGCTCCTTCGCAATCTCGTCCTTGCTGCGGGTGTCCCCAGGCCCGCCTTCGCGGTACGGGGAGCGCGAGCGGGAGCGGGAGTAGGGCCGCCGGGGGGACCGGGAACGGGAGCGGGACCGGCTGTGAGGGGAGCGGGAGCGGGAGGGCGAGCGGTAGGGTCCGCGTGGCGGGCCGCCGCCCCGGGGCCGCATGCGGCGCGGCGGGGAGCGGGAACCCGGGGAGGGAGAGCGGGAAAGGGAGCGATACGGGCCCCGGCCGCGGGGCGGGCCGCCGGCGGGGCGGCCGCGGGTTGGGGGTGAGCCGGAGCGGGATCGGGACCGGGACATGGGGCGGCGCGGCGGCCGGCCGGGGCCTCCTGAGCTGGGCGGCCCGTAGCCGCCTCCTGCCCCACGGCCGCGACCCATGGGTCCGCGGACGGGCGGGCCGTCGTCATCATCGTCGTACGGCCGCTGGCGCTTTAGGGGCCGCCCGCCGTCGTAGTCGTCGTAGTCATCATCGTACCGCCCGCCGCCGCCCCCGCGGCCCCTGCCGCCGCGGCCCCCGCGGAAGCCGTACCCGCCGCGGCCCCTGCCGTGCTCTCCGTCGTAGTCGCTGTAATCGGAGTAGTCGGCCCCGCCCCTGCCCCTGCCGCGGCCGCCGTAGCCCCCGCGCTCGTTATAGAACCTGGCACACGCAAGGGAGGACACGGTGTATCAAGAGTCGGTGTGTATAGCATCCCATAACCACAAGCGTCTGAGGCTCATGCCAGAGCCTTGGGCCAGCGGCCCGGTGAGTGCCACTGCCGGCGAGCGCAGCCCCTTTGTCCACTGCACAATCACGTCGTGGAGAACAACAGCTGATACGTTTGCGGAGAGCCGTGTTTGGTGCATACAGTGTGCCAGCGCCTTGCTGTCCAGTACGTACCAATGTGATTGAGCAAGCGATCCTAGTGATAGTTTGCCCCCTCATCCTTCGCCCCCTCCCCTGCTTGCCCTCCATGCTCTCGCCCTCACGCGTCCACCCACCGACCCCCAGACCCACCTGCCGCCGCGACCCCGGCCACCCTCCCCGTAGCCGCCACCGTCTCCGTACCCCGGCCGCCCGCGCGGCCCCGCGCGGTCATCATCCCCGGGGTAGTACCCGCGGGGCGGTCCCCCGTATCGAGGCGGGGGACCTGGGCGCCCCTCATCCCCAGAGTCAGGCGGGCCCCCGGGACCACGGGGAGGCCCACGTGGCCCTGGGCCGTCGCGCTCCCAGTCCATGTCCCGTGCGGGCGGCCCCGGCCGCCTGCCGTACTCCCCCCGGTCGTCATGGTCGTACGGCGGCGGCCGAGGGCCCCGGTCGTCGTCCTCCGGGCCTGCGGGCGTGCCCTCCTTGTGCTTGTCCTTCTTGTGCTTCTTCTTTTCCTTCTTCTCCTTCTTCTCCTTGTCCTTCTCCTGCAAGGCCAAGGCGCGGCGTGTACCTTGCTTGATTTACGCAAGCACAAAGGCACCTTGGAGCTCACATTATACACGACAACTACCCGTCACTGTTCGGCCGTTTACCTCGTGCGCACAACATACCCTTTACTGTACTTGGAGCCAGACTAAAACGGTGACCGGCAAACACCACATCCCGTACGACACAAGTGGCCTTGCCAAGTCGCCGGTGCGACCTAGGCGCGACGTCATGGTTACAAGGCACCGCATGCTTGGTGCTGTACTCCTCAACCCCTGCACAATGCCCTCACCTTCTTGTGCTTCTTCTTGTGCTTCTTCTTCTTGGCACTGCCGCCATCGCCATCAGCGGCATCGTGGTCCCCATCCCCATCCGAGTCGGAATGCGGCTCATTGCCAGCCGACGGCGCCGGCCCGTACCCGCCGCCCAGGCCCCGCTCAGCCCGCTCGGGAGGCCCTTGCTGCCCCTGCCTCTCCTCCTCCCTCCCCGCACGCTCCTCCAGCTCATCTACCCGCCCTGCTGAGAAGACATCCCCCGCTTCCTCGGCATGTCCACGTCCGTCCAGGCTAACACGTGTCTGCGCTGGTGCAGGACCGGCTACTGGTGCGGCTGCCGCAGGCCCGCTAGCAGCGGCCCCGGCAGCGGCACCGCCAGCACCGCCGCCAGTTGCGGACCGCAACACCGCCACCGCATCGATACGGTCCAAGTCATCCAGCTCCCGAATGAAGTCGGCAGCATCCTTATCAGCCTCCTCGCGGGCCTTTGCAGGGGGCGGAGGCCCCCGCGGGCCTGCAGCCGCTGCACCCGTCCCCGCCCCTGCACCCCCAGCCGCCCCTGACCCTGCCCCTGGCCCTCCGCGCCGCCTGTCGCCCACGTCCATGTCCACGTCATCCCGCGGGGAGGCCTCCAGCTCAGGGGGCATCTCGGGCCTCCACCGCTCCTCGGGGGGCGGCGGAGAGCGGCCGCCGCGGTGGGCGCCAGGGCGCACCCCGGGGCCGCGTGGCGGGCCGCTGCGGGGCCCCGGGCCGTCGTCGTAACAGTCACGGTCGTCATAAGGCCTGGGCAGGAGCAGCGCGCACAAATGCCACGTGTCAAGTTCGCCTCCATGGGGAGCGGAGCATGTACAGGGCGGGGCAAGGGCTGCAGCAACAACGAAAAGAGTACATACTTTGTGCTGCACTTTTGCGCAGGTCCAACGACTTCCACGCGCATTTAAGCCCTGAGAATTAGGCACCTCGTACCCCCTCCCCTGCACCCTGACAGGCAACCAACCACCAACCTGTCATAGTCGTTACCGTAGTCCCGGCCATCGCCGCGACCCCTGCCCCTGCCCCGCGGACCCCTGCCCCAGCCGCCCCTGCCGCCGCCCCTGCCGCCTCGCTCCCACTCCTCGTCGCTGTACTCGCTGCCATAGCCCCTGCCCCTGCCCCCGCCCCTGCCTCCCCGACCGCCGGGCCCCGGACCGTCGTAGTCGTCACGGTAGGGCCCGGGGCCGCCGCCCCTGGCGCCCCGGCCCCGCCAGCCTCCCCGTGGGGGACCTCCCCTGCCCCGGCCGTACTCCCGGTCGTCGTCATCGTACGGAGGGCCGTTGTCGCGGGGCCTGAAGCCAACGCATCATGCATACACGTAAACCCACACGTACGCACACCAGGAAGGATTCGCAAATCGCTATCGCCTGGCCCACTTCGCAGGTAGCAAGCAGCTTATGAGCCATGTCGTTGCAAGTCAAACTGTTTGTGTGCATGAAAGCACACGCCACGCCCGGGCCTACCTGTACCCATCGCGGCGCGGGCTACCGCTGTAACCTGGGGACACGCTGCGCCGGCGGGGCGGGCCCTGCCCCTGCCTGAGCCCGGGGCTGCTGCTCCTGGGGCGTGCGGGTCCTCCCGGCCCCTGCCTGGGCCCCGGCCCCTGCCCTGGACTCGGGCTGCGGCTGCGGCCCGGCCCTGGCGACCGGCTGGCGCTGCGCCTGCAGAGAATACGCAGGGGCCCAGGGCAGGTAATTGTTGTTGCAGTAAGGAAGCAGGAGTGTCCAGGCTAGCGAATATTCGGAGGTGAGACATATTGGCATAAACCTCAGGCAGCATCACTGTTCCTAGGCACGTAGGAGATGGTACGGCGCTGTGCGAGGCGGCGCGAGGGCGCTGGCTCACCCCCGGTCGTATCCGTCGCCCCTGCCGTAGCCGCGGCCCTGGAAGCCGCCTCCCCGGCCGCGGAAGCCGCCCCGGCCGCGGCCGCGGTAGCCGCCTCGCCCATAGCCGTCTGCATAGCACGATACAGCGTTGCACAAGACCGCTTAGCCCACGCCCTCCTTGCAGGCACGCCCGCGTTTGACTGGTCACAGCGAAGGGTGATCCCAATGACCTGTCATGGTCTCAAAAGCACACCGGAAGGGGCCAGCATACTGCAGGCCGAACGCTTCAACAAAACACTGGACCCTCAATGAGGAGCTCACCCCCCGTGCTGCCCACAGACGCACCTTCGTACCGCCGGGGGCTCCGGCTGTAGCTGCGGCTGCGCCCCCGGCGCTGGGGACTCCGGCTGTAGCTCCGACCTCGCCCCCGGCTCCTGCTCCTGCTGGGGCTGCGGCTGTAGCTGCCTTCCCGCGCGCCGCGGCCACGGCCCGGCGGCGGCGACCTGCTGCGCCCCGCCCCCGGGCTCCTGCCCCGCGCCGGGCTCCGCGGCCGCCCATACTTCAACTCCGCAGGCGTGGGCCCCTCGAACGTCTGCGCGTTGGCCGCTGCCGCCGCCGCCACGGCCGCTGCAGCAGCTGGCCCCGACAGCCCCAGCAGGGAGGTAAGGCCTGACAGGCCTCCGATGGCCACTGCGGAGCTGGAGCCTGCACCCGGTCCTGACCCAGGTAGCGGGGGCTTGGCCTTGCTGCCTGATTCGCCCTTGCGCTGGGGCTGGGATGGCTCGTCAGCGAACGCGGCCAACACGCCCCCGGCTGAGTCCGACCCCGGCTTGCCGCCGGGACCGGCTGCGGGCCCGGTGCCGCCCCCCGACCCGGCGGAGTTGGCCATGGCCATCCGGGCGCCGCGGAGCGTCTGCAACGTGGGAGCGGCCGTCTTCTTGGCCTGGGGGGACCGGGGCCAGCAGGTGGGGCCAGGGGTGAAGTCTTGAGGCAAGGCAACGCAGCATGAGCTCTTCACCGCTTATGAGATTTGAGTGCAACTCAGCTAGATAGCTGAAGGGTGCATCGTTACGGTCGGAGTCGCAGCGTGCTGTACGGTCAATTGTTCCCACCCCTTTCCTCGCCCTAGCGACAAGTACTGTTAGCGTTCACGCGGCCAGTGGCCAGCCGTGCGGCTGCCCCTTTCCTCCATTCGGGCGTGGAAGCCACAACGTCCAAAGGCAGGGACCTGCACGTTACGCGCGCGCATCCCCCTTACCTTGCGCTCCGCCTCCTCCTTCTTCTTCTCCATCATCTCCAACATCTTGCGCTGGAAGTCGGTGAGCTCGCCGCCCTGACTCCCTGGCGCCGACGCTGCAGCTGCCGGAGGCGGCGGCGGCGGGGCAGCAGGACCGCTGCCGTCCTCCGCAGCCGGTGCTGGCTTCGGAGCCGCGGGCGGCGGCAGCTCCATGTCGCCGTCCCCGTCATCGGCGGCCTGAGCGGTTGCAGCAGGCAACTCTGCTGACGCCGGTTTCTTCTCCTTGTCAGCGCTGGCGGCTGCGCTTGTGGCCTGCATTGGGGTGCACATGACATGTGCAGTACACGCACCAGGTGTCACTGCTGTGGCAGATGTGCTGATTCCCTGGATGCAGCCCACAGCCCACACAGCATGGACAAACGGCAGGCACGGCAACCCACCTTGCTTGCCGCTAGCGCCGCGCCTGCCTTAGCTGCGATGGCCGCTGCACCCGATGCTGCCCCAGCCGCCGCTGCTGCAGCCGCTGCTGCCACCGCCGCCGGGTCCCCAGCCGCTGCTGCTGCTGCATAATACTCATAGCCGGGCGGGTACGAGGGGTATCCGGACGCTGCGAGCAGAGGCAATCGAGAAAGGACACGCCCCCGTGCGGCGGGGGAAAGAGCGTTAGCGGCGGCGGGAAAATGCGGATAAGGCACCAGCAGCCACGCAGCGCCCCGAACCCACCGCGGCCTAGCCAGGGGCTGGCAAAGCAGCGCTACCACAACCCAACCACCATCAGGGCAGGACCAGCGCCGGTTTGGCTGCTTGCCAGTCGCATGGGCGGGGGCCGGTCGGCGTGCCCCGAGGGCTGCTTAATGTGGAGCTGGCACTGGCACCTGCACACGCGTGCGGACTGCAGCCTAAGCATGACTGCGAAATCGCCTGGGCGCGAAGCATATAAGCGGCGCTGTTGCAACAGGAGCAGCAGAAAACTAAAACGCAAGGGCTTCCTGCTACCTGGTTGCGCAGGGAACCGTCAGGGAGCTGCTCTGCCTGTGCACCGGCGGCGCGGCGGCGTGAGTGTGGTCTGTGCGACCAACACATCAGGATTGAAACTTTGTTGTTTTGCTGCGTAGTGAAGTAAGTGACAGGATAAGGTGAATACCTAATAGTCCCGCTGCTGTAGGTGGGACTGTGTCGGTCAGCAGTGGGGCCAAGGAATCATGCCCTGAACGTACCTCCGTACGCCGAGTAGCTTGAGTAGTACGAGTTGTAGTAGTCCGAGTATGAAGCGTAACCCGGGGAGTAGCTGTAGCCAGCGTACGCAGCCGCAGGGTCAGCAGCAGCAGCGGGTGCCGCAGCTGCAGCTGCGCTGCTGGGAATAACAGCAGCGGCCGGCGTGGCCTCACGTGCCGACGCCTCCACTTCAGTGTGGTTGTCCTCAACACCTGGGGCGTTGGGCTCATCGAAGCCAGGCGGAGGAGGCTCAAAGTCTCCTGCCATGCCGGCGTCGTTTACGAAGGGATCTAGTGCCTGCGTCTCCTGCGCGGGATTGCAGTGGACATCTGTCTACTGATATGATACCAGGGCCATATTTCAGGCGCACACCGGCTGACAAAAGCACCGTTTAGGCTATGAACGCCAAATTGGGCGGGGCCTTCGGAACAGGTCGACTGCGCTCACCCACCGGAAGAAGTGCTTGACACAGAGAGCTTGATTAGTTGTAGTTTGAGCTATAGATCAAAGAAGCAGGCATATTGGTTCACAACCGTGTTCAGGGGCCGCTACCGTGGGCCGCTACTCGTGCGGAGTATGCAACGCAAGGCAGCACGTTAGTCTTGTCTAGTAGTCTACAATGCTTTTTCTGCTGACTGCAAGCAGACGCGTACGTTTCGTCCTTGCTGCCCACATCAGCATGGAGTTGCCGCATGCCAACTCGATGCAAAAGCGACATGAGCTTAAGCTGGTTGCCCTGCGAATTTTGAGGTACTTTTTGCCCTGAAATGTAAATTTGACATTGAGGAAGGCAGTTGCAACGGGCCGGTAGCGCGACCGAGGCACATTCCTCGATTCTCCGACCACTCAGTGGGCTTGCGGCGCCAGGGGCTCCTCCACAGCCAGTTGCTTTTCAGCACGTGGACTTACAACTGTGCTCTATCCCATCAGGCCTTTTCAGCTCGGCGCAGCCGAATTGGACAGAAGTCGCCACCGACCACCAAACTTCTTCTGGCCCGTCGCGTCTTGCCCACGATGCAGTCCGCCGTCCGCCGCGTGCTTGGCCAAGGCGCCCCAACTCTTCCCCGTCCATTGCCAGTGACACGCCAGCTTGCCCCGCTCGTGCAGCCTTCCCCAGTCGCGTGCAGTTCGCATTCCTCAAACGGGGTCGTCGCGGAGCCGCCTCACAGCTACACCAACGGCTTTCACGCCGGCAATGTATTCTTCGGCAGCCCAAGCTATGAGCAGCTAGCCGACCCCCATGCGCCCTCCTTCCACTCCCGCACTGACGACAGCCACCACGACAGCCACGCCAGCACCTCTGCCCCCTCCTCGCGCTCCACCCCCATCAAGTACCCACGCGTCCTGCTCAAAATCAGCGGCGAGGCGCTACAAGGCAAGCAAGGCTTCGGCGTTGACCCGTCCGTGCTGAACCTGGTGGCGGAGGAGATTGCGGAGGCGCACCGCGCCGGCCTGCAGCTCGCGGTGGTGGTCGGCGGGGGCAACTACTTCCGAGGCGCTACCGCTCCTAAGGGCATGGACCGCGCCCAGGCCGACTGCGTGGGCATGCTGGCCACCGTTATGAACGCGCTGCTGCTGCAGGGAGCGCTGGAGAGCCTGGGCGTGGAGACGCGCGTGCAGACGGCCATCGAGATGAAGGAGGTCGCAGAGCCGTACATCCGGCGCCGGGCCATCCGGCACCTGCAGGAGAACCGCGTCGTCATCTTCGGGGCCGGCACCGGCAACCCGTTCTTCACGACGGACACGGCTGCCGCGCTGCGCGCTGCCGAGATGAACGCGGACGTGTTCATGAAGGCGACCAAGGTGGACGGCGTGTACGACTGCGACCCCATGAAGCACAGCCACGCGAAGAAGTACGACAAGCTGTCGTACAGGCAGGTGTCGGTGGACAACCTGCAGGTGATGGACGAGACGGCCATCACGCTGTGCAAGGAGAACAACATCCCGGTGCTGGTGTTCAACGTCATGGAGCGGGGCAACGTGCTGCGGGCGGCCCAAGGGCACAACGTGGGCACCGTGGTCAGCGCGGGGGACGAGCACCTGGGCAAGACGGGCCAGTGAGAAGGGTGCTGGGGGTGATTCAGCAGTGTGGGCAGTAGTATGGTGAGAAGCGGGATTGGGGCAGCACTGATGATGATGGGTGCAGTGGCATGGATGGTACAGGTAGTAGGAGCATTGGCGGGCCTGTGGGGGGATACGGATGAGGGCGTGGGAGAGCGCTGGCCGACGGGGGTTGTGCATGTGGGCGGGCCGCCTCCTGGGGAACGTGATACTTGGAGCAGCATGCGGCTGCATGTTATCTCCTTTTATCTCCTTTTGAGCAGGCGGGGTCCTGGGGTCAGACCTACTCTTCAGCTTTGTTGTGGCTGTCGTGTGGTATGGCGATGCAGACAGGGCTCGTGCACAATGCAGCGCATGAGAAGGTCAGGAGCATGCCGCTGCAAGCCTGTGAAGCAGTGCGTGAGTGGCCCGGCTAGAGGCCAGCACCTCCTGCATGCCGTTTCGCTTTAACGGCCGGTATGGAAGAGAGCGCTGCGGCTGGGCAGTCTTCAGTATTTTGACATGAATGCAGTTTTTGGCGGTGTACTGGAACACCTGTTTCTGTGCGGGCGTCCGGCCCTAGGATGACTTAGGGATGCACTTGGAGCCTTGTTCCGCTGGTTGACGTATGCGCGGGTGGGTGCGGGTGCATGCCAAGGGCAAGGCGCACGTGCCTCCGTGCAGTGTTTTTCAGCTGATGCATGCAAGGCACCGGTGTACCTTGACGAGTGTGTTGACTGATTATGCCCCCTACAGCGTCTTGGAGCAACAAAACGCGGGGCTCAAAATGTGCAGACGTTTCATGCACACTCCTCACAAGTGCAGGTTGCCGTGGTTGATCACCCAGGGTGCACGGCAGCCCGTGTTTGGGCTATATGTAAGCTCTTCGTTGCGTACACGTCTTGTGCCGTCGCTGGGGGGTGCGCGCTGCAGCAGTTGGATAGCCGTGACCAAGTGTCCTAACCAGTTGCCGGCAACACTGCATACGGTAACTCCTTAAGTTGCATTGCGTGCAGAGTACCAGTTACATAGTGATGGCAGATTGGCAGCACTAACAAGGGGAACCACTTTGCTTCTTCCGTTCTTCGATCATGCTTGCCTACTTCTTTTGGGTCCGTAGCCACGTGCCCAACACGCCGTACCACACGACGTTCCTCAGACCCAACCAACGTACATACGCCGCTAAAATATATGCCATGTGCATGGTGAGTTCATGATATGCCGAAGCAGTTATGTCAATTATGATGGCCGAGAAAGCCGAAGCTTCCTGATGGCCTTTCAGGTAGGTGGTTTCGGGGCAGCCGATTCACGTAATGCAACGTTGTGCCTATGCCCAGAGCGATAAGTCTTATTTATATGCATGGTTGCTATGCCTCCCTTCAACTCTCAAAACGGATAGCCTGTCAGTTCAACGCATCCAATGACTACAGCTCGCGGATTCACGCTTAATGTCACATGGCGCGGACGTACTTACAACGTGGCTACTCAGTCAAGTGACCCTGCTCTAGAGGAAATGGGTCGGGCTGTTGCAGAGGCGACAGGCGCTGCCTATGACACGCTCAAGCTTCTCGTCACCGGCAAAAAGCGAACCCTGGCCCCAGCGCAAGAGACGGCCTTGCGCGCATCTGAAGCAGGTAAGAGCAATCTATTGTCATGGCGGTAATCACCGACTGCTGGCGTGAGTAGACTGGCAATTGTCACAAGTGCAGCACAACGAAGCCCCTGAGACCACCTCAGCACCCCCATCCCTACATTTGCTTCAGTGCCGGGACGAGCCGCGGCTATGGCAGCAGCTTACCGCATTTCGGATGACGCCTGTTGTGGCTCGCAGCTGTCTGCCCAGCTGCCCGCTTCACATGTTACACTTCTGCCACCAGTCCGGGAGGTCCCTCCTCTGCCCTGCCATGTGTCCATGTCCACGCACAATCCTATCCTCACCAGCTCATCACGGTGACCATTGTCCCGGCCTGCCACATGCTAACAGGCCTCACGTCCGGCTTCAAGGCGCTGCTGCTGGCCAGCCTGCCCAGCGAGGTGCAGGCTGTGCGCCAGGCTGTGGACCTGCCGGGGCTCAGGGGTTTCGACGACGAGCTGCGGAGGGCGGCCCGCCGAAGGAGGACGGCCGGGGCCGGGACGCGCACACAGCCGCCAAAGGGTGAGCCGGCAGCAGCTAGCGTGTGCGGGGATATAACTCGTTGACAGCGCGCTGTTGGTCGCCTAGGTTGCTGTGGGACCTCTGGCAGGGCACGGGCCCAGCAGCTGTCACCCTGTGGCACACGCTTGTTGTGCCCTTGACCAACCACGGCACTGCCTGGCCTCAGGCCCGAGAGGCTAGAAAGGCAGTGCAGGTCGGGAGCCGGCTGGGGATGGGGCGCATACCTACAAGAGCTCATATGCCATGCAACGTTGACTGATTCCCCTTGCCCTACCCCCTGTGCGTGGCCCTGCAGCCGAGTACAGCTTCGGCGCCTATGAAGCATGGCAGCTGCCGGGGCTGCAGCCGCCGCCCTCCGAGGCGCTCAAGCTACTGTACAGGTGAGCAGCGCGCAGTGCACAGTGCCCTGCAGTGCACATGTTGTTGTGTTGCTCCTGTTGTACTTGCTGTGTTCATCACGACCTTGGCCATTTCCCGCGTTGACCCGCCGTGCGCTCATGTCACTCCCTGTACCACGCCTGCCCGTCGCCGGGCAGCCTGCAGCATGCCCCCACCATGCCATGCCCTCATCTTACCATCCTCCTCCACCGCCGCTAGCCCTGCCTACTCAATACGCACTTGCCTGTTCCCCCCGTTGAACCCCAGGCTAGCCTCCGACCCGGGCATCCTGGGGGTCATGGCATCCCACCAGTACAAAGTGGGCAAGCTGTCGGAGATGCCCCCCGAGGGCAAGGTGGGCGTCAGCCCGGTGTGCATCCTGGGGGTCAACATCAACGCGGGCCAGGAGATCAGCCTGCGCCTGCGGACAGACGACCTGAGGGTGAGGCCGGGCTGGTGGGGGGCTGGAGGCCGAGCATGTGGAGCGAAGGGGCGGTTAGGGAGGGGTCGCCGCAGGTGGCAAGGGAGGGTGGGGTGGAAGCCAACGAGCGGCGTGGCGTCAGATGGGTTGTTCTTTGCTGTGCACGTACGTACTAGAAACGCTGCTGTCTGGGAGCGGGCTGAAAAGTAAGCAAGGCCGCCAAACTGCTGGCCTTGCAAGCGCCTGTTGGTTTATGATCGCATGTTAGTGCACTGACCCATATGTTAACTCCAGCTGACCCATATGTTAACTCCAAGTAAAGGAAAACGCACCAACCTCCTGCCTGTTCCGCCGTACGGTCCCCAGGGCTTCCGCAAGTACGACCGCATCCGCGAGACTCTGATTCACGAGCTGGCTCACATGGAGTACGGCGAGCACGACAACGACTTCAAGCAGCTGAACTCGGAGCTGCGAAAGGAGTGTGACGCTATCAATGCAAGGTGAGGCTACATTTGCTGCTGCTTCATGCACGGCTTGGCAAAGTAACGCCCTGGCACCATGACACAGCGCACCCTCATTTGGCGCTGTACCCTCGCATGATGACGCTCACATGGTGAGTGCGCTCCCCTTCCTAAGTATGGGAGATGCTTGCATAACGCTCCTGCTTGTTACTCGGGCAGGTACGGCACCGCCCAAGTGCTGGCGGGCGATGCCTTCGGCCTCGACGGCGACGACGGTTGGCGCCGTACGAGCGAGCTGGATGATGAGCGGCTCCTGTACGACGAGGATGACGTCATGGCGGCCACGGCCCGCCTCAGCGGCCGCACGCTAAGGCAGCTGGCGGGGCAAGGCGGGGCTCCTATTGCGGCGGCGGCGCGGGGTGGCGGGACCCCTGCTGCGCCGCCGCGAGCCGCCGCGGCGGAGGCGGCGTTGCTAAGGATGCAACGACTCCAGCAGCAGCAACAGGAGCACCAGCAGCAAGAGCAGCAGCAAAGCCGTGGGTACCGATCAGGCCAGGGCAGCGAGCTACCAGTGCAGGTGGACGTGCGAGGCGATGGGGATCTCTTGGAGAAAGGTCCCCAACAAGAGCAGGATCAGCACGGGACGGACTTCGCACGCAGCAGCGGCAGCGGTGGCGGAGCGTCCGACGCGGATGTGGCCATGGACGGTGCTGCGGACGGCGATGCAGCGGAGGAGGCGCGGTTGCGGGAGTACGAGCACTACGACCCTAGGACTGAGGCGGCGGAGGCAGCGGCGGAGCGGCTTGGCTCACTGCAGGAGCCGCCGGGGTCTCCGCCGTCGCCGCCGGCGCCGTCGGGCCAGCAAGGCGAGCAGCGTGGGGTGTCAGAGCACGTAGAGCAGGCAGGCGGCACAGGACTGGAGGGTGCGTGTGGGCAGCAACTGGGCGGAGGGGAGGACGTGGGGGCGGCTGGGGGCCAGCAGGCAGCTGAAGGTGGGGATGGAGAGCCAATGGACGTGGATGGGGAGGGCGAGCGAGGGGTTGCAGCGGGTGCCGTACGGTCAGGAGCGTCCAACGGGGACCTGGAGGGGCGAGCGGACAAGCCGCACGCTGCGGACGGGGGCACAGCTGCGGTGGGTATGCACGCTGGCGCCACGCAGGCGCCCCTGGTGCTGGCCCCGCCGGCTGAGGCCTTGGGGTCAGCAGGAGGCGAGGAGGCGGGTGCCGGCGGTGGAGGGGCGGATGACCCGGCGGTTGGCCGCGTCAGGAAGGCGTGGGCGGCTGTCCAGGACATGGTGTGTGCAGCTGGTGGCCAGCGGGCCACCCACTCCGCTACGACGGCAGGTACCCCACACATCCATCCCCAGCAGGACATCAATGTCGCTGGTCGCCAGCTGACGCCTGTTGCGGTACTGGAGGCGCTGGAGACCGTGCAGACGATCTTAGGCAACGCGGCACGTGCGCCTGCAGAGGACAAGTACCGACGGGTGCGGCTAGGGAACGCGGCGTTCCAGCGGAAGGTGGGCAATGTGCCCGGGGGGCTGGAGCTGCTGCGGTTGGCGGGGTTTGCGGAGGTGGGGGAGGCGGCGGGCGCAGCGGGGGAGGGGCGGGTCATGCGGCTGAGGCGGAACGACCCTGGGCTGCTGTGGCTGGTGGTGTCGGTGGTGGGGGACGCGTTGGAGCAGCTGAGGCCGCAGGTGGCGGGGGCGTAGGGAGCGGGGCGTTGGGGCGGGGGCATAGGGCTGAGCGCCTAGTTGGTTTCGCTGTACGATGGCAAGAGGATTACGCATTGTTGGCATGTGCGGCAGGCTGTGCGTAGGAGTGCGTTGGACGCGGCACCTATGGGTGTTAGCCTTCGGTGCTACAACATGGCGGGGAAAGCGTTGGACCAGCCGTGGCCGTGGGCTAGGACGTGGGGTACGGGCCTACGGGGCTGCGCGGCCCCGTATTGCTTGGCCTGTTCGCGCGTGACAGTGTTGGGGACGCGGCACAGACGTGTGGCCCAGTATACGCAGATTTTGGTGTGGTGGTTCTGACCACAAAAATGCCTCAAGAGGAAAGGGATTTTGCTGGTGTTTCGGGGTACGCAAGGGGCCCTGCCAAACAACTCCAAACTGTGACCAGCATGTGCGACAGTGTGAGCTTGATGCTGTTGTAATTGTAAAATTGCGCAGCAGTCCAGTACCTGTGTCCTTTTTGTGTATGGCACTGAGTGTAATGACGTTCCCGGGTCGGGCTCACAATTGTGTGTAAGGCCACACGGTACGAACTGCGGCGTTACACGGTACGGAACGTACGGCAGCACATGGAATGCCATGTTAAGCAGGGAACACACCTTCAGTGGCATCTGCCATCTGGCATAGACACATGGTGTCCTGACACCTCCCAGCATGCAGTCCGTGTAGACCAGCGTCAGCGCCTCAGCCCCTTGTGCCCCCATGCCCATGCTACCACGCCTCAGCCCTGTGTAACCCACGCCAGCCACGCGTGCGCATTGGCAGCACGCTAGGCTCATCCACAGCCATACAGGAGAGCCCAGACTAAGGGGACCCAACTCCATCGTAGCGGATCTCCTCCTGCGTATCACCCCGCCTCTTCACAGCCCGTTTGTGTGCATTTGGCACCCAAACACGTCGAGGGCCGCTCAGGCACATGTCATGTCCCACTAATCACACGGCGTCCAGTCCGCCACGATCAGCACCCTCTGCACTAACACCATACATCTAGACCCCAGGGAATCCCCTGATTTATCGCTAGATCCATACGCACTCTCCTACTTGCTCTCCCTCACCGCCTCCCTTCCCGCGTTCCGGCTCCGGCCCCGCCCGCCCAACCCGACACAAGACCTCCCCAGCCTGCCCTATTCCCGCCGTGAGCACCCACGCCTCACGCCCCCACGCGCGCCAACGCCTGCTGCACGTACTGCTTGGGGTCGGCGATCTCCGCCAGCACCGGCCGCTCCACCTTGGCGGCGTTGGCCAGCTTGGCGTAGGCCGCGGAGTAGCCCTGGTGCGCGAATGTGCGAGGCAAGGATACCGTTGTGGCTTAGCATGTAGAGATAACAACCTACAGGGGCGATGGCCTACGGTACTATCACCCCTTCACCTGCACCGAGCAAATTGGGACGCTCTGCTGTATGGCCCTTTGTTCTTAGTACCCATGCATCCCAGAGCGGAAGAGGCAGCACACCCTGCCAACGCCGGCCCTCCTTGACCCACTTTAACCTTCCCCCACACTGCCACACCCACCTGCATCTCCTCGAAGTCCGGCTCCTCCTCCTCCTGCCCCCCTGCCCCGCCCGCGCCCGCCGCCGCGCCTGTGACCTTCTTCACCAGCGCCTCCCGCATCTGCGCCCACAGCGCGCCCTGCGGCCCCCCTGCGCTGAAGCCGGGCAGCTCCGTCAGCAGCCGCGCCCCCGCCACCACCGCCAGCTTCTCCTCCTCAGCACCCTCGATGCCGGTCATCGTGGGCAGCCACACCTGCAGTAGCCGATCGAGACAAACCATTTTTGCAATTGACGACAACTTTTTTAAAGGATGCCGTTCCTTTGCAAGGCCCTGCCGGCAGCACCTGGGCACCTGCCCCAGCAGTATTCTGGCGCAAAGCTTGAGATGCACTTTCAGGGCTTTACGACAGCGCTGCAGCACGGTCTGCTTGCACAGCGCCTGGTCGCCACGCACCTGCTGCAGCAGCATGTATATGATGCCGGGCTGCACCTTGTCCAGCTGCTCCGAGGTGACGGCCGGGCCGTGCTTGCACAGGAAGAGCGACAGGAACACGCAGAAGAAGCGGCAGAACTGCACCGCGACAATAGGAGAGGGGCGGGGGTACAGTGCGGCCACGAAGTCAGGTGAGGCCCATGCGTAAAGCTTCACCCTGGCTGGCGTGTATACAATGGCGTACTAGGTCACAGTGCGGCGTGGCATGTGCGAGGCCGTCCAGGAGGGTACCGGTAAGGAGTGAGTAGGAGGGGTGCAGCATGACCAAGGGGGCCAAGGGGGCGCTGGTGGGCATGGGGCAATGGCCAAGGGCCATAACAGCAGCGAGGGGTCGCTCTCACCTTTGGCGTCTTACTCCCGCTTAGCCGCTGGAACATGAGGGTCCACACTTGGGGCAGGAACTGCGCGTACGCCTGCAAGGGTAAGGAGAAGGTTTGCGTGCCGTACACCCACGCATAAGAGCTTTCTCCCACTCGCCAACCCGGGGACAACGGTGTCGGCAAGCCCATGTTGCTGTGGCGAAACGTCAAACATGAGCCCAACCGCATACCGCACCCCAAGCAGCACGCAAGCAGCAGCCTGTTCCCCTTGTACCATCGCGTTCCTTCAAGCCTCAATGCAGTGGGTAAATGCACACAGTTCATTTATAAGCTCCGCACCCCACCTGCAGCGGCAGGGACTCCACCACGGCGTTCATGATGTAGAAGCCCTCGTGGTCGTGCACGCGGGAGGACAGCAGCTTCTGGAACACGCCCAGCACCGGGACCAGGTGCCCGCCGGACACCACCTCGCCGCCAGCCTTGGTCAGGTAGGCCTGAGGGGCAGGGGTGCATGGGTGTGTGAGGACACGCGCTGGGGGTGCGGCACGCACGTCACTTGTTACAGCACAACGCCAACGCCAACGGGTTGCACGGAACCCCTAAGGATGCACCCCGATGCACGCGGGCGGCGCACGCACAACGCAGTGCACAGGGTACGCAACGCCTCCGCACGCACCTGCAGCAGGCGCACCAGCGCGGGCACGTTGCCCGAGCGCTCCCAGAACGTGGGCGCCAGCAGCGGCGGGAAGATCTGCAGGTACACCGCCGGCAGCGGCGCCGGCCGCAGCTCGATCAGCTGTGCGAACACCTGGAACACGTAGGGGTGGAACTCCTGCGAAGGCCAGACAGGGGTGCGCCCAGCACACAGTATCGGTGTAGTTAATTACATACAATGCGGGAGCTACAATAGAGGAAAGATTTCTAGTTTCGGATGAGTTGGGCCTGTAGGCAGGCTTGCTGCCGTGCAGCAAGTGCGACACGGCCTCAAGATACGTACCGACGCCTCCTGGCCACGCCCCGCCCAGACACGCCAGGTCTTTTCCGTAACTGCATACCCTGTTGCATCACCATGTACAGAGGCGGCGCTACAGCCCTGCCTTGCACTCACACCCACACCTCAACACACCCACATCACCCGCACCCGGCGCACCTGCACGTCCTGCTGCAGCACCAGCTCGAAGGCGGGGAACAGCGCCGCCTCGTAGTCGGCGATGGAGGCGGGGCTGGCGGCGGTGCCGTGGCGGATGAGCGCCGCCACGCTCTCGAACAGGTAGTGGTTGAAGCCGGGGTTGCGGGGGTTCTTGCACACCTCCACCAGCATGGCCGCCAGGGTCTGCAGGCGGATTAGGGGTTTATTGTGTTTCAACGGACGATAAAGGGTAGGCATGGCCTCCATCAGCATGGCGGCAAGGCTCTGCAGCGGGAACAGAAGTACTGGAGCGCGTCAGGGGTAGGGTACCATGCGTGGTGGTGAAGGACAAGATGAGGGGCGCTGGAGTACTTTCCGGTCAGTGGACACAAGTGCACGGGAGTACGTTTGACGCGGGTGCCTGTCGCAGCTGGGTTGGCCGTGAGGGATGTGACGGAGGGTGCCGCCTGCATGCACCGGCACATCGCGGGAAACACCCTGTCACCGCCCCCCACAATGCAACCATGCAGTGCATGCCCCCGACGCGATGCACGGCAGCCCACCTGCAGGCACACGGCGGACACGGGCGCGATGGCCGGCCCCACGAAGCCGATGACCCGCATCACGCAGCGCATGAGGTACTCGTTCTCGGAGCTGTCGGGCAGCTTGAAGCCGGCGAACAGCCGCTCCAGCAGCGGCTGGGGCGGTGGGAGAGGGGGAGAGAAAGAGCAACAGGAAGAAGGGTAGGTGAGGACAGGGGCTGACGCAACGGGCCTGCTGCGCAAGCGTGACACGGCGTCATGGACACGACACGGCATAGCCTTGTGTCCCAGGCCCCAGCCCATTGCGGTGTGTGCCAGCCATTGCCCGGGCGTCACTCCCATTTTCCGTGTCCCCCACTCCAACCTGCAGGACCCTGCGGGCAACTGCAAGTGTCCCGCTTGTAGGGGTAAGGCTCCGTGACGCTTTTACCCTCTCCCCCTTTCCCTTCCATTGCCTTCTCACCATGCACCCACAGTGCACCCCACACCCACGCCCGGCGCCCACCTGCAGGTTTGGCCCCAGGTCCGCTGGCGTGAAGCGCAGCGGCCCCCTGGCTCCCGCCGCCGGCTGCTCCCTTAGCGCCAGCAGGCGGTCCAGGCAGATGGCTGCGTACGAGTGCACCACGCAGTACTCTGAGCCCAGCAGCGCCACCAGGCAGGGCACGGCGGCCAGCAGAGCCTCCTTGGGCAGCAGGGACCTGGGAGGCAGTAGGAAGAGAGAGTGAGTGGCGGTGTGGTGGAATACGGTAGTGGAGCGCTGCAGTCGTGCACGCGGCACACAGCGGCTTACCCACAAGTGTGCCTGTGCGAGTGGAGCGGCGCGTGTGTAGGCGCGCGTAAAACGCGAGGAAACCGTGTATGGACTTGTGGAGAGAGGTAGGTGCAAGGAGAAAGAGGTTCAAGGCTTGCGTGACAGTGTGGCGTGTGAAGGTATGGCTATGGGGCCAAGGCGGTGCAGGGGTCGTGGTCACCGTGACAGGCGGGAAATAACGAGTGTAGGGCACATGGTGGCATGGCGCGTCTAGACGCCTACCTGAAGGTGGTGACGAACTTGATGGCGTCCGCTTTGAGGAGCGGGTTGTCGTTCAGCTTGGGGCTCTGCAGGACAGTTGAGGCGTTGAGGGCAGGCTTAGTTGCACGTTGCGTAGTGCATTTGCAGCGCTATGGTAGCTTACGTGCACAACGGGTCATAGCTACACGGAGGCCAGCATCACTAACGCGTTGCAACCTGACTTGCCTTGAACAGCACCACAGCGCGACCCAGGTGAGGTTACCGGCCGCAGCGCAGTCGATCGTCTCGCCCTTCCGCCCATGCGCCCTACTTGCAAGCCCTACACACTATCGTCGTCTTAAAGCGACATGACACTCTGTCGCTCCCCGGCCCCGCCACACGACCCAGGGACCCACCTGCAGCTCCGGCAGCACCTGGGCGCTGTAGAAGTCCAGCAGGTTGACCAGCTGGGTGGTGCTGGTGGCGCCGGCGGCGGCGGTGCGGCCCTGGGGAAGGGGAGGATGTGACACAGAAGGCAGGACGTTCACCGAGCGTGTTGCGCCAAGGCGGCTTGCCGCACCGCGGCATTTGCGCAGAAGGCTGCCTAGACCACAAGGCTTCCACATCGCCCCCTGGACTTGCAACGCTGCATCCTCAAGCACCACCTTCGTAATATGCAAGGCACCATCCCATTCACTCGTAATTTGCAAGGCACCATCCCAGTCACTCGTAATATGCAAGGCACCATCCCAGTCACTCGTAATATGCAAGGCACCATCCCAGTCACTTCAAAGGACGGAACAGTGGACATGAGGGCACCCCAGAGTCGGTTCCACTGTCTGACGCAACAGCCTTGCGTTGCCCTCCCGCATGGCTTGTCCCCACCTTGACGGACAGGGCCGTGACCATGTAGATGGCGCAGTCCTTTGCACGCCACCCGGCGGCGGGGTTGGCGGCGTACTCGGCCAGCGCGGCGGCTGCGGGGGACACAGGGGCCAAGGGTGTCAGGAAGACGACATCAGCAACGTCGCATCGAGATCAGCCAGTGCAGCGGCTGCAGGGCGGCATTTGGATGAAGGGGCCCAGAGTATCAGGAAGACCAAGTCGGCAAAGTTGCACCGGATTAAGCTACACTTCCCTGCCCTGAGGAGTACCTTTGCCACTCATGCACCGCATCCTACAGCACAGTTCCCTGCTCTCATCATGCGGCATGTGGGGCAGCCTAGGAAGGCGGAGCTAAGGCTGTGCCGGTGGCACAGTACTCACAGATGTAGCCGGTGAAGAGGCGGGAGACCTCGGCGGGGAAGCGCTCGGTCAGTGACCGGACCAGGTCGGCGGCGGCGCGGCGGCTGCAAGAGGGCGGGTAGTTTACAAGTGAGCGCACGTGTACGGGTATATGCACGTAGAACTAATTTGTTGCGCCGCAAAGCGGCCCTCTCAGAACTTGTTTGCGGGTGAAAATCAGAGTGCTGACCCTGATGCGACGTCGAATGCGCTGTGCCCGCCTTCAGGCGCATATCCGTGCGGTCGCTGACGGCAGCGGCCCCCCGGCGACGCACTGTGTATTGCCTGAAGCAGCAAGCACACGACCAGTGCAGCCCTACCGTGTGTCGCTGTCTCCGCCCTCTGCGTCCCGGCGGATGTACTCTGTGGGGTTCATCTCGAACATCTCCTCGTCCTCGGGCCGCACGCGCAGGTTGGGCACGATGACCGACTCGCAGATCTGCTGCAGCGCACCGTCCGCCTGGAACAGGTCTGCGGGGCAAGCGAGGGGTTGACGCACATGCAGTGAGGACAGCAAGGCCTAGGCAGGTACTGGAAGGCGAGGAAGGGAAGAGACTGCTGCGGGGTTGTCCGCCTCAAAGCAGGGTTGCGGGGAGGACGTTACGATAATAGCCCACTGGTACATTGCGGTATACATGGCATTGCGGTCGCGGCGCACTGTCAGCCTGGACCAGGCTTGCGTAAGGAGCGCAGGTAGTCGGCAGGGGAGACGGCGAAGGGCAAGGCAGGGAAAGGCATCCTCGTGTCCACACAGTGGACGTCTGATGCTGGCGGGTCCCGAGCAGCCTGCCCCCCGGGCGTTTTATTGCGGTAGGGAACAGCTGATGTCAAGCGCCCAGCGTGTGCCGCAAGCCTCCTGGATGGCTAGCGCCCACGGTAGCCCCCATAACCTTTATCCTGGTGTGTGCGTCCGCGCTCTGAAAACCCCGCACAACCCGCGTACAGTGCGCCCCCCCCCCCAACCGTACTTGAGAAGACGCCGCGGGCGATGGTGTTTAGGAACTTGATGGCAGCCATAGCCAAGTTGTCCTGCGAAGGAGGTATTGGCATGGTCAGTGGTTTCCGCTCGTAAGATGATGATGTGCTTTGTGAAGTCCGCTTGCTGTAATGCATGGGCCAGCTTACCTGTTACCACCCCCCTGCTGTCCCCACAGTGGCAGGACACCATGGACATGCTGCACGCCAATCTGCAGGCCGCTCAGGCCGCGCTGCGGGCGCTGCAGTGCGCGCCCGGCCTCACCTGCCCCGGCCGGTGCGACACCTTCATGAGCACCTGCCACACCGAGGAGGCGAAGCGCTCCAGGTGCGGCCGGAAGGTGTCCTCGTCGATCTCCAGCAGCAGGTCCACCGTCTGCGTGATGCAACAAAGGGCCGAGGGGCGAACGTTCGTGTGGGGTCGTGTTGGGGACGTGCACAAGGCTTCCTGAGGAGACCGCCTGTGGGTCCAAGACCGCAGCAGGACATTAAACGTGCGTGTGACCTCACAATGTCAACCTCACATGCACGCTGTGCGCAACCCGTCGTACCCCATATCGCAGCACGACACTTCTACAGGTATACTGGCCAGTCTAAACGAAAGCCGTGCATGCTACAGGTATGTACATAGTGACAAGTACCCCCCTTTCCCCTTGCCGTCCCACCTGGCACACCGCGCACTTGACCGAGTCCAGCACGCTCTCCTTGTCGGGGTCGCTCTCGTCCAGCGCCGGCTGCTCGTACGTCAGCAGGCCGTGCATCTCGTCCATCCAGTAGCCCAGCTCAGCCTCCGTGGCCTGCATATCCCAAAACCATGCACGGCCAGTTTGCTGAAGACAACAACTGACGCACGGGTTTCTTACTTTGCAGTATGCATCTATCCAAGCCACGATTCGGCCAATGAGTGCGAACACTGGCCGCGCCCGCTATTCAGCTGACGCGCCGACATGGGTCCTCCTGCGCTTCCCAGCCCCAATCCCTCGCCCCTACACCCATGCACGATCGCGGGGCGCCTGTAGGGCAGCTGCTGCCGTGCGTTGTTACCGCACAAGCTTGATACGCGCCCGTTCTATGCAGGCCCGCGGCCCGCATGCCCCCTCTACCGCCGTGCTTGTTGCGGCACCCGTGCAGTATCTTTTGCAATTCCACTGCAACCCCGCTCGCCAGCCCTTCCCGGCCCCTTCCCCGTCCGTCTCTCGGCCCCCATAAACCCACATCCGAGAGGCCCATGGAGCACAGCGAGTAGAAGATGCGGAAGTTGTACCGCATGGCCGCCAGCAGCAGCTTCAGGGCCTCCACGTTGGCGGGGCCCAACGGCGTGGCGGCGCGGTGCTGCGCCGCCAGGGCCAACAGCTTGCCGTGCGCCTCGCGCATGGGCGCCAGGAACGCCTTCTGGCAGCCATCCAGCTCCTGCGTCGCGTGTAGCGTGCATGCTGCTGTTGGTAATGCTGGACACAGAGTTGCTGGTTTTAAGTGAGCACATGCTCGCCTACCAAACGGCACCAAGACTTCAGCTGCCTCGGCCCCGGTTTGTGATGTGCGTAGCAATGCAGGGCGCGCCAGGCTCGGGTGTGCAAACTGGCAGGGACACACTGACGACGCATCTGAGCCTGCCCAACGCCGCCGCTTCTGGTCTAGCCCAGTAGCCGGTATGCATGGGTGTACAACTACACACGGACCTGCGCTAGCGCGTTGTTGGAGGATGGCTGGCCCCGGAAGCGCTTGAACACGTTGTTGGCGATCTGGACAGGTGCAGGAGCCCGGGGAGCGACAACTTTAGTGCGTGCGATGGTGGTACAGGCCAGTCACGACAGACCCGCAGCAGCAGGTCCTTGCAGGTGCGCTTCTGCATCATGGCCACGGCTGTTTACCGTCCACACCCCTACAGCCAGCGCCTTCCAGACAGCGTTCCAAGCTACGCTGCCCGGCCCTGCACTGTACTCAATCGCGCGAGGTATGGGCGCCCGCCAGGCGGCCAAGACGCCCGCCAGCCCAACCACGGCTTGTCCCGACCCACCGCCAGGACGCCTTTGATGACGGCAGGGTCGTCCGAGTGCAGTTTGGAGACCAGCTCCGGCAGCAGCTCCGGCCAGCGGGCAGGGAAGTCGTAGGAGCAGATGATGGACAGCGCCTCCGACAGCTGCGCCTGCACCAGCGGCGGGCTGGATAGCGACAGGCCCAGCAGCAGCTGCTTGATCTGGGCCTGTGGGGAGTAAGGGGCGGCGGGCGACACGGCCGGAGGTGTGCAGCAAGTGCTAGAAGGGCTACAGTGGACGGGCAAGCGGTGGGGGTGTGGGGTTGGTGGACTGGGAGTCATCAGCGCATCCGGGTTGCTGGTAGGGCAGCACGGGTGTGACCCAGGTGGCAGAGGGAGTGCGCACTGCCCATTCCACTGTCCCAGCTCCCAGGCGATGCACCATAGGCATGCTCAACCATCCATGCCTCTCCTAGACCCATTGAACTCGTCATGCAGCCCAGGTGCGGTGGTCGTGCTGTCCGAGTATTTGCCTTCCGGAAACCATCACGCCTGCCGCAACCCCACGGCGCACCTTCTCGGCGTCAGGCAACGGCTGCGCGCCACCGTACAGGTCAGCCTCACTCGGCACCTGCGAGAGGCCGGAGTTAATAAGCCTAACCGCTTGGGTGCGACCGGGAGGCTGCAGCTAAGCATGAAGGACATGCTGCGCCGACGCAATTGCCCCCACGGGAGGCACGCTGCAACCTACACCGAACCTTGCTGCAGCCGCCTGCTTACCCAACGGTACTTCACCACGTTCTTGAAGTTCACCGCAGCGGATTGGCGGATGCTGAGGTCGATGGGTGTGGCCGTGAGCTGGGCACGTAAAGGCCAGGAGAAGTGTGTCAGACCACCCGAACGTGCTTGGGGTTGGCAGGCATGCCAGAGGCCCCTCAGGTCCACCCCACCTTCAGCACTTTGATGCAGTAACCCGGTTGCTGCGCGGCGGCCTTCAGCTGCTGCTCTGCCGCCTTGATGGCCTCCTGCAGTCCAGACGAAAAGCCGCCAAGTCGGCGTGCCGCGCTGAAGGTCATGGCGCGCACACACGACGCGCAACCCCGCAGCTGCCAAACACCCAAGGCGCCTCGTCGCATCCAATTCCACCTTGTCTGGAGATAAAGTCTGCTGGAAGACAGTTGCTAGCTGCTGAAGCTCCGGCTCCATAGCGTCTCGAACTTCGATCTACTGCAGCTGCGCTGTCCAGAAGTACAGCTTAATAGTCTTGCTAAGATCAAGGAAGAAAGGATGATTGACCGTGATACTGTGGCACACGGTTTTCTACCTAGCTCTGCGCTCAACACAATTCAAGTTCGCGAGCTATAGGTCCTCAGCCTCGCCAAAGTGGGAGCTGTGTGCAGGGGTAGGAATCGCCTAAGTAGTAAAATGCATAGCACAAGCAAGGACAGGCGCTTTGCGCGCGGGTGAAATGCTGACAGTCCTTCGTCCCCATGCAGGTTCCATTTGCAGGCATCGGCTACTGCCGCTTTTGGTTAGGGAGTACAATATAATAACACCTGGAGTTTTCCGTTAGCTACCAAGAGCTGTACAATGAGTGACCGTGACGAAGAGACGGGCTCCGTTGGAAGTTCAGAAGACAGCGGCGACGAGCAGCTGAACGCTGCCTGCCGTGATGAGGATTGGGAGGATTGGGAGGGCGGTGGCTCTGATGACGATGAAGACATAACGCAGAGCCTGTTTGGACCCGAGCGTCTGCCCAACCCGGAGGCCGCCATGGCTCACGACGCGGCAACTCACGGTTTTGACCTGAAGCAATATGCAATCAAGGTATGTAGCTTGTGATTTAATGTGATTCAGCGTGGCCCACTTGCAAAGAGTGCACTGTCGGGTGCAGCAGCTGCTCCAGCCGCCGTCCCCTACGCACTGGCTACTGGCGTGGTGACGTACCCAGCAATGCCTGCCACTGTGCTGGAGGAGCAAAAACAGCAGTAGCCATCTGCATCCGTCGTTCTCATGCCGCTGCCATGCTAAGCGTGCACGGGAGGGAGTACCCACATGCGCCTCTGGTCCCAACTGTGCCTCCAAGTTGCCACCTGCCGAAGCGCACCCTTTCATCACCCAAATCCTGTCCATGTCGTACCATTCCTGGCAGAATGGGTTGGACGAGTACGACATCATCCGGGTCATCAACTTCGTCCGCGCGGAGGTGAAGGCTGGGCGTGACCCACGGGACACCCTGGCCGCCAGCAGCAGCGGGGGAGCTCGGCCCTGGGCTGACGATGCTTACTTGCGACCGGTCCTGGAGGACGACGCTCTCCTTTGTTACGACTTTGAGGAGGTAGCAGCGGCCGCCGCTGCGCACGCAGCAGCTGCTGGAGGCTCGGAGGCGGGGCCGTCGTCTGCGGGAGCGCCGAGCGGGTGAGGGAGGGTAGGGTGCGGGCAGGGGTGCGGGTGCGGGTGCGGTTGGGATTGTGGTAAGAGTTGACGGACGGGGTGCAGAAGCGGGCTTATGCTGCACGCCGGTGGGGGGCTTCGCGTGTCCGTCCACTAGGCGTATGCACCACCGCGCGCTATCCAGGGAATGCAAGAAGGGTAACTGTGCATTTCGCCGCGTCTGTTGCGTTGGCGGCGCGTAATACGAAGAGGGGGCATAAATGGCTGCTGTCCCTATCCTCATCTGCACTGTGCCTATCTCGGGGGCCGCCGCCGGCAGTGCCGCTGCCGCCGAGCTGGAACGGCTGCGTGAGGAGAACGAGGCCCTCCGCGCCGCGCTACTGGCCATGCGGAACGAGTTCCTGCCTGAGGAGCTGCGGGAAGGTGCGCAGGGTTGTGGCGGAGACGTGCCGCACGCACGCACGACGTTCCTGCAGCGTAATAGTTGGGTCAAAGCTGTACGACCTGCTCAGGTGGTGTGGGAGGGGACAAACCACTGGCCAAGGCCGCCAGGGATGCTGGCTTAGCGAGTTTCCGGCAAGCGACCGCCGTGCGATATAGGGCTTCTCGCGCCATCAAAGGGTTGCAATATGTCGGATCCAAGAAGCCGACTGCGCAAGCCTTGCTCCCCTGTGCACCCGACCAACACGTGCAGGCGGTGACGGTGCGTCCACGTCAGACGGGCGCGCGGAGCAAGCCACGAAAGCAGCAGCGGAAGCCGGCGCAGCGGCGGCGGCCCAGGTCCGCATCGGCACGGAGGCGGCGGCAGCGGCGGCGGCGACGGCGGCGGCCGAGGCGGACGGGGGCGACCCGGAGGCGGCCGCCGCCGCCGCCATCGCCGCCGCCAGGGCCAAGAAGGTGGATGCGGCGTACTTTGACAGCTACAGCTACTTCGACATCCACAGGGACATGCTCGGGGACAAGGTGGGTACCTGACTCGTTGTGGAGGGCGAGTGGCTACTGTGCGCCTCCCCATGTCGCATCATGTCGCATCACCGCCTGCAGCAACACACCCGTTGCACCGTTGTGCGCTTGCACCCTAAGGAATCTGCTCTGCAACCCCTTTCGCCTAGACCACCAGCACCGCCAACCCGATGTCGCCCCCCCTTGCAATCGCGCCCCAGCACTGCTTGCCCGCTTGCGCCGCTAAACTGCACCCTTGACCAAGACCGCCTCCTCACCCAGGTGTGCTGGCACCATCAAGAATTGCATGGAATTCAGATAAACCTAGAAAAGAGGGCCACGAAATACTCGTCGCCCCCTGCCTCCGCAGCCCCGCACGGAGGCGTACCGCGACGCCCTGGAGCGCAACCCCTCGCTGCTGCGCGGCGCCACGGTGCTGGATGTGGGCTGCGGCACCGGCATCCTGTCGCTGTTCGCGTGCAGGGCGGGGGCGCAGCGCGTGGTGGCGGTGGACGGCAGCGAGCGCATCGCCAGCTTCGCCAGGTGGGTTGGTCTCAGCAGTACTACTTACAGACATCAGTAGCTCAGGTGTAATGAGGAGTATATCGTAAAGTAGCCCGTTAAGGCGGCACACCGTTGCATGGCCACTGGTGCGGGCGAGGGGTCAGCTGGGGGAGCAAGGACGGCGAGCACCAGGGGGGAGCTTGCCGGCGACGCAGCGAAGTAGGGTCGTGTACGTGGCAGAGCCCTACGTGCGTTTCCGACCTGCTGCAGGCGGCACGCGGAGCTGGCCGGCTACGCGGACACCAAGGGGGGTCCCATGAGCGTGGTGGTGGGCAAGCTGGAGGAGCTGGGGGACAAGATGCCCCTGCAGCGCCAACAGGTGGGACAGGGCTGCCACGCATGGGGGGGGCATGCCTTGTGGTGAAAACTAGAACGGCGTCGCTCTGCACACTTTGCGGCATCAGGACAATCTGACCGCCCTGCATGCGTGACAGTATCAGGACGGGTAGTTGCTGCTGCTGGTGTGCATCTGCTTTGCCATCCGCGCAGGCGGACGTGCTGGAGTTCACGTGCATGGGCCAATCGCCTCCGGACAGGATCCTGTGCACGCCAACGCCACACACACGGGATCTTACGCTCCGTGCAGCATAGCATGATTGTGCGTCTGCACGTGCGTGCAGGCGGACGTGCTGGTGTCCGAGTGGATGGGCTACGCGCTGCTGTTCGAGACCATGCTGGACACGGTGCTGCACGCGCGCGACCTGTACCTCAAGCCGGGGGGCGCCATGTTGCCGGACAGGGCCAACATCTTCATCGCGGGTGGGTGGCTTGGGAGTTGGTGGGGGATGGCTGAGCTATGGCCGGGTGGGTGGCCGAGGTACTGCAAGGCGCCGCGGAGGCCAGTCGGTGGGCTGATCTGTGATGTCTTCTTGGGGCAACATGTGGACCGGAGCGAGCAGTATGACAGCTAACCACAGTGCAAGAGGACTGTCATCTGGCGCCGGCGTCTGGGTTTCAGGCCTCGGTTCACGATTATAGCCCCCGCCCTCTCTCCGCTCCCCGCTTCCTGTCCTGGTGTACTCTGCCCTTGGGGCGGGGCCGCCCGCCCGTCTCCCGGACAAAGCCATGCCCACATGATCAACAACGCCGCCTCAATAAGATTAAAATATGTACCCCTCGTCCGCTCACCCTGGCTCACCCACATCCCATGGCTGGTACGCACCACGTGCTGCAGGTGCGACCAGCGCCGCCGGCGGTCTGAACTTTTGGCGCGACGTATACGGCTTCGACATGACCCCCGTGGCGGAGGCCATTGCGGAGGCGGGGCACGGGCAGGCGGTGGTGATGGCGGTGAGGAAGGAGGACCTCGTGACCAGCACCGCCTGCGTCAAGGTGCGTGAAGGCCTTGGGGGGGGGCCCATGGCGGCTGGGGGAGTGTTATGGAGTTGTAGAACGGTAGTGAGGTGCAAGTAGTGCGGTGCTGAGGTGTTGCCTGTTTGGCTGGGTGCGTACGGTGCGTGCGCACGGTGGAACCCGGCCCGGTTGCTGCGGGCGGTGTCTCTGCTTGACTGTAGGTGTGAACCAGGCAGGGTGTGCGCGAATATGGGGTGGGGGCTGGTGGGTGTGGTACGACACCCCGACCGGAAGGGGCCCCCTGTAAACACTCAAAGCAGAAAGGGCCGCGCCGACTGTGTGTGCAACCCTACGCCCGCTCGAGGTGACACAAGCACCCGCACATCCGGGCGCCAGCCTTGCCCATGTGGGGCTAGGCGCCGCGCGTGGCATACCAACGTAACTTTGATGCAGGAACTGGGCATGTGCACCTTGCGGCGTGCACTGATACCGTTGCCCTTGACAACATGATTATGCAACACGCCCAAACACCAATGTAGGCATTTTGACTCAACTTTCATGTACACTTGGCTATCCTGCTGCAGGAGCTGGACCTGTGCACCATGCGGCCGGAGGACCAGGACTTCACCGCCGAGTTCAAGCTGGAGCTGCTACCCCCCGCTGCGCCGCCAACAGACACCTCGGAGCAGCAGGGCCAGACAACACAGCAGGCTGAGCCGCAGCCGCAGCAGCAGCCCGAGATGTGCTGCGTGGTGCTGTGGTTCGACACGCCCTTTTCCTCCCGCCACTGCCGCGACCACCCGGTGCTGCTGTCCACCTCGCCCTACGACACCACCACCCACTGGGCGCAGACGCTGCTGACGCTGCGCAAGCCCGTACCGCTGCTGGTGCAAGGCGTGAGCGATGGTGGCAGCGGGGAAGGGGCGAGGCCGGGCGCGCGGGAGGTGACGGGGCGGGTGAGCATGGTGCGCAGCCGCTCGCAGTTCCGCAGCCTGGACATCGCGCTGCAGTACCGTGCCGTGCTGAGCGACGGCAGCGTGGTGGAGGACGCGCAGCTGTACCACATGAACGTCATGACGCCCAGCTAGGGAGGTTGGGAAACAGGGGACCGGAAGGGGTGGGGTGCCAAGCCAGGGGGCAGGAAACAGAGGACTGGGAGAAATGGGGTTGGGAGTGAGGTGGCCAGGGAGCTTGGTATGGGGGGAGCGTTGGCAAGGGGGAGGAGGGTGCAATAGCAAGCGTGCGCTGCATAGCTAGGAAGGTGTGGGGAAATGCGTGCGGGGACTGACCGTAACGAGGCTCGGGGAGCTGCGTATGCGGCTCAGGTAATTACATCGCTGTGCCCGTGCGGGCAGGGGTGGTTGTCCCTCGGTGCGTATCGGACCGTGTTCCAGGCAGGAGTGGAGGGTATGGGGAAGGTGAAGCACGCGCCGGCTTTTGTGTGTCTTGGCGGGGCCGGGACGTTTATGCCGAGGTACGCACAGCCTCTGGGCGTAAAGGACGAATGCAATGTGCTGGTAAAGCTAGGTGTGTGGTGGGGTTGTGAGCCCGGTGTTTGGTTCTGACCACGGCCAGGGAAACCGGACTGGCCGCGCATGGCAGTCGGAAGCTGGCAACTCGATATGTTGTACAGCTCGGAACTTGTTGTCTGGCGCCTGGTACCGTGCATTAGGCATGCCGCATCATGCCATGGACGATGCGCCGAGGCGTTGGTGCTGGACAGCTGGAAACTGGCATTGCAAAATGCATGGCCGCAAGCGGCAGCAGGTGACGCGCTGTTACATGTAACTTTTGCCGATCCGCACGTGTGTCCCCAACTGCCACGCTTCGTCCGCTTTTGGTGACGGCGGTGAGGAAGGTGGACCCCGTTACCAGCATCGCGTGCGTTAAGTTGCGTGCGGGCCTCGGGGGTCGAGGCCGCTGGGACACGGTGCGATGACCGTGAGGTGAGAAGGTGAAAGTGGTGATGTGCTGTGGCGCCGCACGTCGGATCCCGCTGTGGCGAGCTGTGTGTCTGCTTGACTGTAGGTGTGTACCGGACAGGGCGTCTGGGTGCTGACGGAGGGCCGAGGGGACGCCGGCAGTGGAGAGCGCTCTGTGGCCTTTCCTTAAAAACTCAGCAGCGATTCACCGTCACTTGCTTGTCCAACAGTCCTCAGGCTCTTTCGGCGGTGGACTACAGTGCGTGGAATACCTGGCCGCATGCAACAGCCCAACGAACCAGGGGATGCTCATGTGCTCAGCCTGCGGCCCTGCGCTCAGCACCACCTGGCTTCCGCCAATGGACAGACGCTCAATCCACAACGGCCCACAGTCCAACACGCATACGCAGCATCCATGAGCCACCGTGACACGTGAACGATGATGTCCCTTGATGACCACCTTGCCACCTTGCTGCCATGCATAGGTTTCCCTTCAACTCGCACCGTGTCTACAAAATGTGCTTGGCACAGACGCCTCACGACCACGTGGTGCGAACCGCAGTCAGCCACTGCTGCGCAAAAGCCAGGGCCGCGGCCGGCGGCGTAAGGCTGCACAACGTTACCATCCAGCCACAGCGGCCTTGCCCTTTCACACAGCTGCGCAGCCAAGACGCAGCCAGCCCTCTTGCCATAAAAAGACTTGTCACTCACTCGCCTCGTCACTCACATGCAGATGCAATGCATGTCCAGCTGCCATGGAAAGGCTCCAAGCTTGCGCCTACCACGGCAGGATGCTGCCGTCCCGGTGCCAGAAGGTGCCGGTGGTGTCCATGCTCAGCTGCTCCTCGATGATCTGCACGGCAAGTACGACCAGGTGTGGTACAGGGCTGTTGCGGCGTCGAGCTTGTACCGCACAGCGTCATACTGCTCGCTGGACACAAGAAGGCCCCATCGTTTCGTTGGCAGTACCACAGCGTGCAGGGTATGTGCACTGCACCATGCCGGACAACAGCAAGGATGCACGACAAGAGCACAACGGGAATGGTGGCTGGCTACAGCTGCCATGCGGCCCGTCCGGCAGGCACAACAACTTTCCTTTCCGTCTAAGGGACACAACATAAAGGCGCCTTCAACACATGACGTACCTTGACGAGGTCAGTGGCGCTCTTCTCTGTGTCAATCACGCCGTTCATCCCTGCACCGCAGGAGCCCAGTCGCAACGCGTCAGCACTCGTGGCAGCTGCCAGGTGCCCATGCAGAGGTGCTGGCTTCATGCCTACTATGGGGCACTCCCTTGACACAGCACACGGCAAAGCCGACCCGTGGGCCGTGCACGTGCCCGGCACGTCGGTGTGGCGTACTGCGACCGCAAGCAGTGCGGTACTGTACGGAGATGCACTCACCCCAGTACTGCTTAGTCATGTCGGTGGCAACGAAGCCTGGGTGCAGGATGCCCACCTGCACAAGGCGAGGAAAGGGTTGGACAGGGGGTTTTTGAGTGATGGAAATACACTATCAGGGAGCCCCATAGCATCTGCGCTCGGTGAGGGGAGTTAACGGATATGGGACTCAGATAGAGACCACGCCTCACGCAACCCCGGGACAATCACCTTGAGCTGATCAGACACATGTCAGGCTACTTCTCACCGTGCACGGGCTGTGCTGCCAAAGAGGCACGGGCCAGGGCGGAGTCATATGCCTTTCCGGCTGGCCACTTCCCGGCGAGTCACCGCCATGAAGCATGAACGCAAGGAGTCCTTGCCAAGGACATGTTTGCCGCCCCACTCACCGCAATGCCCTGCTTTTTGAGGTCCACCGCCAGATTAGCCCCCAGCATGTTGACCGCCGCCTTACTCATGCGATATCCGTACTGTACGGCAGCAGGGGGCAGGACAAGTACGACTGTCGGAACGCTACGCCGCTTAGGGTGGGGCGTTGTTAGGCTAACTCAGCAGGGCACGCTACAACTACTGCCTTCTTGCGCCGGTGGCAGCGGAGGACGAGCCAAGCGCGGTGGAGCGCAGCAGACAGTACGATAGTGACGACGTGTCGCTGTTGTTACCGCGCCCTTGGTGTCTGGACGGTTGGCGGGGACGGTTCCACCCCTGGTCCGCTGCAACGCGTGCGTGCCAGGTGATGCACACGTGGCGGGCACACGTGGCGGGGTGCATGCAGGAAGAGGCGGGGGCGCGGGGGCATAGGCACGGGACGGGAACACGTAGCCAGCAGGAGCACGTGCGTAAACTTGGCATGCTGTTGAAGCTATGCACGCCAGCACACCAGTAACCTGATGTTGGACGTGGTGCGCACTGAATGAGAGAGCCACGCTATAATCTCAGGTACTTTTTACAGTTTTGTGTGTCGGCATACGCCAGTTCCAGCCGTATGCAGTATGTTCTCAGCCCTGAAGGGGCACGGACTTCCCCCGTGCGCGAGAGCTGGCAAGACCTGCAACCGAACCGCACTAAGGAACGTGCCCACCCTGCCAACTTACGTCTCCTCCGCTGCCGTTGTCCGCAATAGACCCCATGCGGGACGTGATGATTGCGACCTGGTACACAGGGGATGAGCAGGTGTTACAAGCGCAAGGGCCTGAGAAAATTGCCGCTGTAAGTGGGTCGGAATGAAGCGCCCACGTGTCACAGCGCTTCGAGCAATCATTACGACCGAACCTCTTGGCGCTGGGGTGCTGCAAGACGCACACAAAGTGCTGTGGTAGCATGGTAGGGCAGCCACACACCCCACGTGACACATCCTGACGAGGCTTAGGTGTACGGTATGATACGGGTCCAACAAGGCGGCCGGTCCACCACACCCCAGCCCATCCCACCTTGCTACCAGTCCCTAGCTTGTCCTTCACAGCCAGGTAGGTGCGGAGCGGCCCTAGGCTGTTGACCTCGAACTGCAGGCAATACCATAACGCGCCTTAACACACGGTACCCGTACATGGGGCTGATATGCGCAATGGATACACGGATGGAAAGGTTCAACTGCACAGTAGCCCGCCGCGCCCCCCAGGTATGAGGACACGGTTTGACACGTGGCATTCCGGTACTGCTGCTGCCCTGTCCGTTAAGGTTCCCGGCACAGGAGCTGCGGTGCCCCACCTGCTCCCTCAGCTTGTCGATGTCCACATCATCAAGTGAGTCCTCTCGCAGGATACCCGCGTTGCAGACGAGCACGTCGACCTTTCTAGAGCCCACGGCAGAGGCTAGGGCAGCGCACCCACCGTCGCGGCCCACGTCAACACCTAGATGCCATAAACCGACGACATGGCAGAGCTTTTAGAGTGTCTATGTTGATGTAGAGTCAAGCTATTACACTGTCAGCGAGCTGGAGACACCCACCCTCCACGATTTCCAGTTTGAGTGCCTCCATCTCCGGGCTCTTCGTGCGGCAGGTGCCAATTACATTGTAGCCTCTAGATTTGAGGTGCTTGCAGATCGACAGGCCAATCCCGCGGTTCGCTCCGGTGACTGCGGCCAGGCGCGTCATCGTGTGGCACGAGTCGTCGTGCTGTAGGCGTTGCAGTTCGGCAGCTTGTTTATAGGTGGAAGAGGTCAAGAGTTAACACTGTTATGGGTTGTAGTTGGCCAGGCAGTAAACCACGTCTACGTGCCACGCCCTGAAATTACTCTCGACCTGAGGAGTGCGGGAGTACATCCCTTGTACAAGCGGCGATAGCAACCGCCCCCTACCCGTGCCCCTGCCCGGAAGCGTCGGCCCTCCCGGCTTCCCCAACATAACGCAGGAGTGGGCACAACTTCCACCTTCCACTTACGGTATCCGAAAGTATAAGGACCTGCCTTACTCTCTTCACTTGGACAGCAAGCAGCACAAGCTGAGAAGCGAGAACCCCAGGGCACATGTGCTTGCCAAGCACGAATTCCTAGCCCCTGTAACCTTCTCACGAAGAAAGAAAAAAAGGGCAGCCCCCAACCCCACCCCGGGGCCCCCCTTGAACACAGCACGCCACTCAGCAGCTCAGTCTCTGAGGCGTATGGATGGCAAGGTAGAGCTGTGTGCTGTGAGGTGACGTTCGGTCCCCTGACATGCTGTACCATGCCAACGGGGCACATGGATGTCCATGTGGCGAGAAGGTGTCGTATTCAGGGTCGTGGTCCGGTTCAGCCGGCCACCGGGGAGAGGGCCCCGTGATCAACAAATAGCCGCAGACACTGGTGTAGTGACGGGAAATGTCACGCCTGCGCACGCCTGCCCCGATCGGACCCGCGCAGCTGCGCGGCCGTAGGGGCTTGTCCGTGACCATCAGAAACCGCCCCCCCTCATTATTATTATGGATACGGTAGACCCAAGACTAGCTGGAGCCACGGAGCCCGATTAGGGGAGACCCGATGCAGTCGTTCAGAACAGGATGACGGCTTGGCTTTACACTCCGTTACAGCACGGGCGCCCACCTGCCATGCAGCATGCGCTATAGAGGGCTACACGCTCGCTTCAGCACAATTTCAGCATCCGTCTAAAAGGGCCCACGGAGCCCCGCTTCACCAGCCGCCGCCCCTGCCGCTGCCTAACAAGCTGCGGAGATCAACACACTGGCCATTACGCCGATGGGCTGCCCGGGGCTGGCAGCGCGAGCCTGCCAGCTGCTCCACCACCTACACCAACACCCTTGCTTCAGCAGCTCAATACCAGTGGAACGCGGACAAAACACCTGTAGACCATGCGACAGGGTGGTCTGCAAGACTGCAACACCTGCCTCACGTTACACAGCTCAAACGCCGAGCTGCAGGGTGGCGTTGGGGACCAAATTGGTCCGACCGACACACATCTTTAACACAAGAGGGCTGTGTGTAATCCCGTGGGCTTTGTGTATTAGCCTTTACTTGAGCAGCTCGACGTCGAACTCCAGGGTGGCGTTAGGGGGGATGACGCCGCCGGCGCCGCGGGCCCCGTAGCCCAGCTCGGGAGGAATGATGAGCACACGCTTGCCGCCCTCCTTCATGGCGGGCACGTCCTGCAGGTGGCGTGTGTAGATAATGAGAGAGGCAGAGTCGGCAGGCGGCCTTTGGGTGCAGGGAGCGCTGAAGGGCACCGTTCAGGAACTGGTGAGCGCATGCGGTACTGATTGCTTCTCGAGCGTATGTCGACATGCGTACGGTAGTTACTCGTATCTGCGCCTACTGAGCGCCACCGCCTGCACCAAATGCTCCGTGGTGGCTGCGCGTGCCAAGGCGCCCAGGTTGTCGATCCTCCGGCCGTCCAAGCCGTCCACTACGTGGATGCAGGTGCATGTTTTACCCCGGCCAAATCTCTTGCCACGCTGGCCGCACGTGTCATTGACCGCGCACCCACCTCAGCGCCCAGGATGCCGATGTCCCAGCCGCGGATGACCTGGCCCACGCCAATCTGTGTACAACGGGGTAGCATTAGCACACGTGGGTCAATGAACGCCGGGCTGTGTTGATCAGCGGGTAGCATGAGCGACACTTGGAGGCCCTCTGCCACAACATGCTGTAACACTGGACAGCATCTCAGCTTTCCGTTTCGGCGGACCCCAGATTCTTCAAGAGTGAACCAGTGGATGTGGACCTTGAGTGTCTCAACACAGCGGACCAGCTGGATGATGGTCGCAGGCGTAGCGCCGGGAGCAAGCGCGGCGCGCCCGCTGTGGTCCATCCACTGTCCACCCTGCACTGTGCATCGTACTGCATTCACTACCTGCCGCTTAGGCTGCACACGATGTTGTGCACCCACCGAGAACTGCAGCGGCTGGCGGCGCTGGTACGAGGAGTCGAATACGGCACCGCTGGTCAGGCGGCCCTCGTAGTGGCACCTGCACGGCACGATACGGGGGGCAGCAGGGCACCAGGCCAGCAGCAAAGCGGCCACTGAGGTGGGGTGTTGACAGCCTGCGCAGGGGTGGAGCGTAACCAGACCCTGCTGGTGGGGACAGCTTGCGCTCTCGGGGCCAGGAGACTGCGCAGACAACGGAAAGCAGGAGGTACTATCGCGGGCTGTGCACTTGCGTGCGATAGACCGCCAGAACTCGAGGGACGACTGAGCGCACGCTCAGAAGCTGCCGTGGCCACACAGGCAACGTAAGAAACTGTGCAGGTATAGTTGGCTGGCTGAGCCCTGCACTGTTGCGTAGCAAACAGAAGTTTACCCACTTGATGCGGGCGCCCTTGACGGGGGCGTCGCCGCTGCCGACCTGCACGTCCTTCCACTTCAGGCCAGTCGTGCTGGTCTGGAAGTCATCTGTGGGAATGTGTCAGATCCAAGGGACCGTCACTTGTTGCAGGAAGGGATGCAGGTCGAGAAGACTGGGTGTGCGCTTGCGTGCTTGGTGCCAAGGCGGGCCCGGAACGCCTTGCATGGTGTGGGGAAGGCGCCATGGGAGGAGGGCCCAAGGGTGCTGAGGTGCATGTCAGGTTATCTAGATGGGCGGCTGTAGTGAAGGAATGCTTGCATGCAGCGGTATGCCAGGCGACAAAACCCGCCTGCGGCAACAGCAGGCAGGGAGGCGGTCAGGGACACAGCGGCAGCGCCCGCGGCCCCCAGCGCCAGTGCCAGACGACGGCTGAAGGGGTCCGCGGACTCGGTGTGCGACTCCTTGCCTGAGGCTGCGACGCGGGTAGTCAGCAGGCGGGAGCGCTGCACAACCTGTCGTGGGAGCGCAATTAGGCGTCGCGTCAACGCGTCATTCGTGTGGACAGGACCCAATATGATCTGGGGCCTCCGACACGCCGCTCGCAGTTGTTACAGGATAATCTATTTGCGTATATATCAACGGCGTTGGCTGGCTTACCCGGGCGGCCAGGGCGGGCTTACGCATCGCCATGCGGCTGGACTGAGCGAGGGTCTGCATCTTGATCAGCGGTGCGAATAGGCTGTGAAGAATATATGTATCTCTCTCAACTTAAGCCGGGAACACATTCCGGTGCAGGGCCTCCATTTATGCCACGGCGGGCCTCCACAAACGCATGCACATACGGCGACAACGATTCGTGTCCCTGGTAGGCACGAGCAATTCAGCAGCACAAGTGCTCTTGTAAGCACTAATACACAGTGCAAGCGCTAATGGGGCTGGGGAAAGCATATCTTGCACTGGACTGGAAGTGCCACGTGCGTTTCCCTGGGGCAGCGTCGACAGCTAGTGTCCGAGCATCACCTTCCCTGGGCAGTGGTAAGTACATCAGTTGACAGGCACAAGGAGCCTTCTTTGACCGTGCACTGCATATAGGGCAGCACCCATGGACAGTTGCCCTGACGTCCGAACAAACCTAGTGGCCCATGGGCCACCCCAGGCCACATACGGAGTAGTGCGGAGTTATGGCAGTTGGTGCGCGTCTTACATCTTTTAAGCAGCGCGTACTGCACGCTAAGTGCATGTACGACAGTGTCCTTTGCGTGTTCGCTGGCAATGCAGGTTTGTGCGCTTCAGGTGCAAAGGGGCATACCGCACGGCATCTGCGTAAGCCCCCTGCTGTGCTCTGCTGCCCGACGCGGTTGCCCAGGGCATACCCTTACTCGTATACACCGCTGGTCTGGAGAGGTCATGGGCTTGTGATTCGTGAGGCTGTGTCGCCAGCCCCCAGTGGGCATTTGCCTCTTGCAATCCGTAGGGACCAGACTTCGTGCGGCACACAGGCAAGCCCAGACTGTAGGGGATGTGGTGCAGGTCCCAGCTCCTCAACACTGTTTGCAAGGGCAGCTTGCAGCAGCGAATGCTACAATACCACAAGGAGCAAACGAAGTCCGCTGCCTCCCGCTGCGACCAACCACCATTAAGTACCGTCCACCTGTGCCGTAGCTGCAGCACGCGTCGTGCCTGTTGGGCAACGTCCGCAACGCAACGTTTTGCAACCGAGCAACGCATCCCAACTCGCTCAACACATCAGCACCACATCCAATGTCCAACGGTACGTATGTGCTTGAGCGTCAACCTCCAGGCGCTCGTGCCCCGTGCCCCTACACCATGCCCGCTCACCCCTGCTGCATCGCCTCCGTGTCACCACCGCCCCCCGCAGCGTTTCCATCTCTCTCCCCCTCCTCGTCATCCCCGCGCCTCGCTCTGAGGTGCCTCCTGCCGCCGCCACGCACCGCCCCTCCGCCGCCAACCTGCCTCCGCCCCAACGCGCCCACACCCCGCTCCTCCCTCCCCTCCTCCCCGTCCCCATCCTCCATCTCCATGAACACGCCCCTGGAAGAGGCAGGAGCCGCTGTGACATGGCTGCCGCTGTGCGGTTGTTGTTGCTGCTGCTGCTGCCTCCGCCCCCCGACCTCAGCCTGGGACTGCTGCCCTGCCTCCCCACCGCCCTCTGGTCCTCGTCCCAGGTCCTGCGCATCACCGGCTTGCGTGTTGTGGGGCTGCTGCTGCTGCTGCTGTCGCTGTGTGCGCGGCCGGAATGCAATGCCGCTGCCTGTCTGTGTGGTGGCCCGCTCGGTGGGGTCGTGCTCTGCCTGGTGGCTGGCGGCAGCGGCAGCCTGGGCGGCGGACAGAGCCTGCGGGCGGGGCCGGGCGGGAGCGATGTGCGATGTCTGTTTAACACAAGCTATCGGCATGCCCTGCATCGCTCCGCACGACTGAGTGCATGTGTATTATGTGGTGGGTTGAAGTTGCGTATGCCTGCTCATATGCCTTTCCTTCTTCTCTTGCCGCTCAGCTCGAGGTTCAGGCATTTGCTTGCCGTGTTCGTTACGCCTTTTCGCCACCACATCTCAGCGTGACGGGATGGTGTCACGGCACCGCACAGGAGGGAGCTTGCCTTCATGACAGGTGACCCAGACACCCGTTCTTTCATGTCGTCGGATAAGCTACCGCCGGGGCAGCACAGTAGGGTCTGTCCTTTCCCCCCTCCACACCCCACCTGCCGTGCTTCCGTTTCCGTGCCTCCCTGACACCTTACACGGTTTCACGCGTACCCCACCTGCCGCATCTCCTCCTCCTCGCGGGCATCCCCCGCGCCCCGCCAGCTGCCAGACCGGTAGCCCCCGTTGCTGCCGTTACGACCGTTATGACCGTTACGGCCGTTAGCCCCGCCGCCGCCGCCCCTGTCCCCGCCGCCCACCACCAGCTCCTCGTCCAGTGTGTACACCGTGTACCGGTGCGGGTTGCGCACGTGGTCCGGCACGAAGTTACGGCGCTGCCAATCGGGCCGTACACGGCCCGTACCCCGCCCGCCCCGCCCTCCGCCGTGACCACCCCCAAACCCGCCCCTGCCCCTGCCCCCGCCGCCACCGCCCCTGCCACCGCCACCCTGCTCCTGCTCCGGCCTCCCTGAGGTGTCCACCTCGCCTGGGGCGCCCGCCTCACCCTCTGCACCTGCCGGGCGCCCCGCCTCCACAAAGTCCGCCCACTGCACCCTCCGCCCGCCCCTCTGCCTCCTGGGTGCCTCCTTGCCCTCGCCGCCTGCAGCCGCCCCGTCAGCGCCTGGTGCGGCTGACGTGCCGTCAACCACCTGCCCCGTGTCGCCTGCGCCGCCTTGCCCCTGTCCTTGCCCCTGTTGCTGCTGACCAGAAGCTCCCCGCTGCCGTTTCTTAGACCCGGGGCTCGCTCCGCCCACGGCCGCCGCACCCGAAGCGTCCACTGCCATGTCCCCAGGAACTGCGTCACCAGCCGGCGCTGCTGCTGTTCCTGCTGTTCCAGGCGCTGCATCTGTGTCCATAGCTTCCCCTGATGATGCCGCCTGTCCCACTGCCCCCTCTGGCTCCGGAGCGGGCGCGGTGTGGCTCAGCATGTGCTGCCGGTGCATCCGCTCCCAGATGCTGTCAAGCGGTACCTGCAGGGGGACATTTGGCAGGCGTACGATCCTTTGTGTACCACGCCATGAGAAGCGCAGAAAGCGCAGTGATGCGCTTCGCAGCTGACAAATTCTTACAGGGCCGCTCCTAGGGTAGGTTTTAGCTCAGAATGAACCACCCTGTGGGTCCACACAGCCCGGGGGGTCAAGGCCACCGCATGTACCAACTGCCCCCCTCCCCCGGCTCCACGCCCCCGCTGGCTGACGCACCTCGGTACTGCCCGGGGGCCGCGCATCCGTGCCCACCCGACGCATGTCCATCGTCCCTGTCGCGACGCGGTCATATTCGTCCTCTTCCGCCTCAGCCTCGAATGCACGCCGGGATGCCAGTGACGATCGAAGCGCCTCGCGCTCTCGCGCAGCCCCCTCGCCAGTCTCGTCATCTTCCCCCTCAATCTCTAGCGGCAGAAGCCCTTCCTGATCGTCGGAGTCGACCAGACGAGTGGGCATGACTGGTTTAAGGCCCTCGTTGGGAGCTTCCTCGTCGGATGAGTAGTTGTAGTCCTCGACGCCACGCCCTGACTGGAACGGCTGAACATCTTGTCGCAGCTGCCATCCTGGGCCAGCTTGCCCGAGCGCGCCGAAGACCGCATCCAAACGACTCGTCAGGTGCTGAGCACCGCAAGTGCGGCAACGGTGCATCAGCTTTGGACATGGTCGGTCTTATGCAACTTTATCTGCCGTAAGAACTTGGCAGGATCGGCTTTGGTGACAGCTCAGTGTTTACCGGCATCCGGCAGTCCTCCTCGATATCGTGGTTCGCTTTAGAGAGCTGCCTGTCTTGTAAAGTTGCGCTACATTCAACCTTTTACCCTTAGGAATCAGCGCTCTTGCAGCCTATGCCTGGCGAGTCAGGGCAGAGGCTCCGAGACCTGACACGCCGCAGGCGCCACCTCCGCAGGGTACGTAGACCTGACACGCCGCAGGCGCCACCTGCGCAGGGTACGTAGACCTGACACGCCGCGGGCACCCCCGCACGCCAGAACACTGGGATGCTCAGGGGCAAACACCAAACAGTCGCCTTGAAGTGTGGGTGCGTCAGCGCTTTCCAAATGCCAGGTCATAGGAGCCGTACATGACAGCAGGGGTGCGTGGCCGGAAGGACCCGTGGCAGCGTTCAAGGCCGCCAGCTAATCCACAGGACAGAAGTCACACGCTATGTGAACGCACTTATGGCATACACAGGTTACCTGTACTGCGCTACTTTGAGGCCCGATGTGCTCTCGCTGCGCTCAGCAGCGTATTGCCCTCTTGTTTTTGCCCTGCTCGCCGCTGTGCGCAACTTTTCCCTGCTCGCCGCCTCTCCAGCCCTGCCAGGGTGCCAGCTCGTTACTATGTAGGCCCCCATGTGTTTGGGTCCGACATCGTGAACCACCAGCTCTTGCCCACAGTGTTGTACCTGGTTGCACAGCTAGCACTGACACACCTGGGAGACTCAGCCAACTCAGCGCCTCGCAGTTACGGAGAGCTAAATTTAGCTGCGGCTCTCTCTCGTCCTCTCCCTCTGGCCCCCTCTCCTCTCCATTGCCAGCAAGCAGGGTCACTGCACGCCACTGTTGATGTTCAACCTGTGCGTTGGACCCGACGGCGTACACCCCGTGTCCTCACTCAGTCCCCAGTCGTCAGTCCTCAGTCCCCAGTCGTCAGCAGCCCCTCCAGCCCTCCTGCCTACATCACTCCAACACCAGGACCTGCTGCCCAAAACACCGCTGGGCGCAGCAGTTGCGGCCAGCCCTCGGCCGCAGTAGTGTCCGCCACCTCACATGGGCGCACAGCTGCACACTCTTAATCACCCAGCCTTATACTTTCTAAACCAAAACAAGGATCCATTGTCACCACTGTAGTCACTCGGTGTCACACTGCGTGCCACGTCCTCTCTCCTCTTGCTCTCTGCCGCTCCTCCGCAGTTGCTGCGCCCACCGTACGCATCACGCACTACCTGCATCTTGCAGAGCTCTCCGATGCACGATATGCCTCCCTCTCCATCGCCGAATGCTTGTGCGGCTGCGCTCACCGCTGTGTCCTCTACGCACGGTGCCACTGGTACCTGTCTACAATTCCTCAGTCCAACAGGCCGCCTGCGTGCCGTCCCGTGTACACGCCACGGCGTCGTACAGCCCTTGCCGCACCCTTGCAGCCTCTGCCCTCCATGCCGCCACATGCAATGCCACACGCTCAGCTATGTACTATCCCAATTAGTTGTTAGCGTCCTTCTTGCCGTCCTCTGGGTGCGCCACGGCGTCGAACACTGCGCTGTAGTCCGTGTTGGCCAGACCGCGGTCCACCGTGTCCTGAGGGGCAAGAACGGGCAGTGGGTAGCGGAAACGGACGCACAAGTGACAGTTGGCAAATGCCGGTGCGAACTGGTGTGTGCCGATGCTGTTGGTGCAATGCCACGGAACGTCGTGTCCTGGGGGGCGAGCGAGCAGCGGTACAGCACCCAAAACAACTCTAGCAAGCAGAAGACTGGGCACTGCGTCGCATGTGGGTTAGACCATTCACAAACAGGTAGGCCAGCATGGCCACGCCCCTGCAACACACACCGTAGTGCCGCCGCCAGTCCGCACACCACCGTTTCAGTACCGTACTCCCCAACACCGCCTAGTTACATCCATGCGACGGCAGCCAAGAGCCAACCCACCTGCACCACGCCCCGCAGAGCCGCCAGCAGCCGCGTGTCGATGCCCGCCTTGTCCGCCTCACTCTCAAACAGCTTCACGTCCTTGAGCAGGTGCTGCGTTGGGGCAGCAGGGGCGGCAAACCAGCACACAGGGATGGTAAGTGACCCCAATGCCGTCGGCCCTTCCTGTGCTCCGCCAACGGTGTCGGCCAGGGGCTCCTCACATGCCTTTCCAATCTGCTATTTGGGTATCAGCTGCTCTGCAGGAAGTCAACGCGGACCTAATGACAGGGGCTGGGTCGGCCGTAGAGTTTGCTCCCATGGCGTATCCCACCGCTACCAACCTGAAAGCGGGGCCATTCCCCGCAGGTGCTGGCACCCGTGGCAACCCAGCTCGGGGATGCCCCCGGCTGCAGGCTCCTCCTTCGTCGCCTTTGCAAGCGCACCAGGCTTCCCCCGGCAGCCTCGCGCTTCATGTGATAACCCCCGTGCGCCTTGACCTTGACCTTGACCTTGATGGAGAAGCTGACCGACCTGGCTGAATCGTCAACCAACCTTGGCGAGAAAGCTGACCACCACGTAGCCCCAGCCTGCTGTCGCACAGTAACCACCCTACCCAGACTGAACATCGTCAACTGACCTTGGTGGGGAAGTTGGCCGCCCCGTAGTCCCTGTCCAACATCTTCTGCAGCTTCTTGTCATAGGTGGGGGCGTACAGCGCTGAGGCGCGCAGGATGGACATGAAGGACTCCACGGGGGCGCCCGAGCGCTGCACCAGCGCCAGGGAGGTGGAAAAGCCAACCTGCATGCGGGTGGGCGCAAGCTTGGTTATTGTCAGCGCGGACGTTGGGAGACTGTTGCTACGTATACTGTTAGGTGGATGCTAGGTGGGTGACATGCTTGCTGACGCTGCGGTTGTGCGTTGGTGTGGGTGCGGTACTGGCGCAAGGTCTCTGGGTGCCACCAGCCACTCCTCTCCACTACGTCTGGGTACGACGGCAACGCCGTGAGCTTCTGCTCAACGCATGCTTGCTCGCACATCACCCCAAGTTCATGACCCAGGGCCCCTCCGCCCGCGCACCGTGAGCGAGGCAATGAGCTGGTTGAGCGCCAGCTTGACCCCTGCCGCGGTGCCCACCGGCCCGATGTAGTGGATGTTGGGCTCCTGGCCCAGAGCCAGCAGCAGCGGCCACCAGGCGGGGGCGGAGCCCTGCAGGTAAGACACAGGCGCGGGGCCGGTGTGTGCTTCAGCGTCTCGACTGGTAGGTACCGTACATGCATGGCGACAGCTGGTGAACACAAATTTGACCCTGTCATTGTATCACTTTAGCACGCAGCGTTCGCGCCCCGATGCGCGACTCAGCAGCTTGGATGTCAGGCAGGACAGCCCACCGACCTCAGCTCACGCACCCAACAAGCCATGCGGCAACCCTGCGCCCCTGACCTCAGTTCCCAGCGCGCGCCTCACCGTCTGCTCCGCCACGGCCCGCGGGTCGGCCTCGGCGCCCACCATGACCAGCAGCGTGCCCTTCTCCGCCTCCGGCTGGCTGCCCAGCACGGGCGCCTCCACGTAGGTGCCCCCGGCGGCCGCAACGTCGGCAGCCAGCGCAGCAGACTCCTTGGGGCCTGACCGGGGCCGGGATGGGGGAGGGAGGAATGAGCACAAGGGGGTGGGGGTACGCAAGAGCTTGGGGGAAAGAGGCGTTGCCGTTGAGGGGTGGACGGTGTGACGCACAGCCGGGGATGTGAGAATTTTGTGGCGGCCTACAAACAGCGTGGATTCGTTCGGTAGGTTGAAGGAGGTTGTTTGGCGTAGTGCGGGTTGGAGGGGAGCCGCGGACAGGGCAACGTGTGCAGGGGTGCCTTATCTGAGGGCTGCGCCTCTGGCTCGACAACGCTTCTTCGTCGCCCCGATTTCCCGTCCTCAAAACTCCACAGCCACCTCGGTTGCAAGACGTGTGAGCACCGCCCTCCATGCCCCTCGAGCAGCCGGCCCCCACACCTCGGGCCACAGCGCACCCGCCAGCCCACCCTCCTCGGGCAACCCTGCTCCCGCCCCTCCCCCTCCCCCTTCACCCCCTACCCCCACATCCACCGGCACCCACCGATTGTCCCCATCTGCAGCACCGTCTTCCCGGCCAGCAGCGGCCGCACCTCGTCCCCCAGCACCGCCTCCCGGATGGTGGCGGCGTCGCTGAGCGTCAGCAGCAGGATGTCGCTGCCCCGCGCCGCCTCGGCCAGGGTGGCGCAGGGCGTGACGCCCGCCTCCGCCAGGGCCGCGGCCTTGTCGTGGGTGCGGTTCCACGCGCGTACCTCTGCACCCTGGGAAGCCAGGCGGCGGGCAATCTTGTTGCCTGGGGGTTGGGGAGGTGGGGTTTAGGGGGGCACGGGGTGGGGAGTTGTGTGGGAAGGGGTGTAGGTTTGGGAAGATATGTTGTGAGGGGGAGCGGGTAGGTGCGGTTGGATCAGAGAAGGTGAGGAGCAGCAAAGGAGGTGGGGTGGGGTTGGGGGGGTGCGTGGAGCAGATGGTGGATGGTGAGGGCGATGGGGATGCGCCAGCGTGCCGGGGCAAGCGGGGGCGCAAGGGACAAGAAGCTGTCCATGCCCAGCCATCCACAACAGCGCAAATGGCATGCAAGAAATAAGCAGAGAGCCGTTCATGCTTGACAGCTTGCAGGGCCGGCAGAGCTCAGCGGATGCGCAGCCGTGACAACTAGGTTGGAGGTAGTCCGTCCGCTGAAACAGTGCCCACCCATTAGGCCAACGCCAATGACCGAAACGCTAGCCTTGATGGCGCGCTCATCGGCGACCAGGGTCGCAGCGCTTGGGTTCGTTGCAGCGGCCATCGCGATTGACCTCCTTGGCTCAGCGAGCTTGCGCTGCAGTGCGCTTGACGGCAGTGCAACAGAAGAAGATGTAATGCTAGCTTTGTGCACAGGTGCTGGTAGAGCGAGCTTTGCTGCACAAAAAGGCGAAACGCGGGTCTTCGTTGCAACGACAGAGGCGCTAGGCAGAGACTGGGCCAACATCCTTGTTATTGCACAACTACTTGTTGCCCTAAGCACGTATAGCTGTCCGCCAGGAATAACATGCTATTGGCGACGTAAATCCTGTCTGATCCCTGTGGACGACGGTGGGACTCCCCTGCTTGTGTCCCCTTCCCCTGCCTTCCTTGCCCGCTTGCCCCACTTACCCTTGTCACTGAGCCATGCGTTCCTACACACTCGTGAATATTACTCTTTCTTCAATCCTTGCGTCCTGCATTGCTTGCACGCACGTGCGCTTGAGCCAAGTGCACCAGGGGTCTCTCATGGCAGCTGCTTGGTGCTGCACGTATGGCGTATGGCGTTCTACACCCAGCCGACCGCACTCGCGCCCCGTGCTGCCGGCGACGGAAAAGCATTCGTGACATGCATCACGCAACCTAGGAAGGTGCAGCGGCCCTCTGCACAATCATTGGATGAACCTGCACATACCCGGTTAGCTACAGTTACAGTTACAGACCCCAATGGGGTACGTCCGGTGGTCCGGAGAGCCAGGGGGGCCATAAGGACCAGAAGCTCATCACCACAAATGCGGCACGTACGGCAACCACTCGCGACCCTGTGGCCTGTTGACCTCAAGATCCCAGCACATCAACCGAAACCGCATGAGGGTTTGATGCAAGCCCCGCCGCAT
>VFQN01001025.1_pt1 | contig 49160 bp, 77 predicted proteins | sample 3512371 | NCBI WGS metagenome assembly VFQN01 (sample SAMN10412370, study PRJNA504923) | tailings metagenome | isolation source: Replicate 2 from Balatoc abandoned mine | place: Philippines: Itogon, Benguet | collected 2017-08-28
GCCCTTCTGCCGCAGCCGTCCCGGCCTCACCGGCTGGTAAGTATTCCTCGGTAAGCTTTTCCACCAGGTTTTGCCTTGTTTGTCGCTCGCCACTAACCTCGCTTGCGCAGGCTGACCGTTTCCGATTCCGTTACTTTGCCGCTCTGCGGTTACCCACCCCCCTCTGGCCCACCTGAATCGCACCACGCCCTGGAACGCCACCAGTGCCACCAGCACCGCCCCGCCCATCACGAACAGCAGCGACAGGTCCCAGGCGGGGAACGTCACAGACAGGAAGCCGGCGACTGCGGGAAGGGGGTGCAAGACAGGCAAGCGACAGGACGCAACGTATGTTAAACAGCAGTCCACCAGTTGCCACTTGTCATATACACCGTTGCTGTGCGTGTGCAGAGGGCCACCTTGTGGGGATGCATGCCCCTGGACCCCTCAACCCCTCGTTCGCAAAAAGCCAAATGCTGCAGTAGCAGTTGATATATATCAAGGCAGTTCCGAAGACAACCAAAGCTGCTTACCCTTGGAGGGGTGCGTCATGCCGCTGGCGCCCAGGCCCAGGGCAAACAGCGCGCCGGCGGCTGCCTCGGCCGTCAGCTCCAACACAGCAGGTGCACTCCCGCCGCTGCCGCTGCTGCTGCTGCTACTCGTCGGAATCGCAGGTAGTGCTGAGCTCGTCCCAGCTGCGTTTGCAGACCTGGCAGCCGTGGTTGTGGAGGAGGAGGCAGAGGAGGACGAGCGAGCGGTGAAGATCCGGGCGGCGGCGGCGAGGGCCCCGAAGGTGGCTAAGCCGGCAGCGGCCAGGGCGGCGGCTAGCTGCAGCTCGCTGGGATCGGGCAGCACTCGGGAGGGTGCAATTGGGGCGATGGAGAGCGCTGAGGCGGTGCCGGTGGCGGTGGCTGCTGCCATGCCTGCGGCCATGAAGGTGGCGGTGTAGGCGAAGGAGCGGGGGGACAGGCGTGCGGAGCCGCAGATGCCGTGTCCCGAGGTGCAGCCGTTGCCCAGGGAGGAGCCCAGGCCCACCAGTAGGCCGCCCAGCGCGGTGCGCCACACCTGCACGGGGGACGCGCGGGCCGGGAATGGGAGTAAGTGTGGAAGGTGAGGCTGGCTGGGATGCGGGTCGCGTGGGTCCTTGTCGCTTTCGGCGTACCGGGCAAGGGCAAGGTGTAAAGGCGAGCGTCGGCTTGGGTGTGGGCTGTGGCAAGTTGTACTTGGGGTGTGGTGCCGTTCAGGTCTGCAACGCGCTCTGCGCTGTTTGGTTGTGCACCCCGGTGCACCTTTCGAAGTGTTGCGCGCTTGCTTACCGTGAAGGATGCTGGAAGGACCTCGAAGGCCCCGGGCATGAGGCCCAGCAGCGCAAAGCCGCCCAGCCCCATGCCCAGTAGGAAGGCGAAGCGCCACGCGGACGTGTCGTTGTTGACCAGGCCCCTGCATGCAAGGACGGACGCCACGTGTTCGGCTGGCAAGTACTGCAATATAAGGGTAGTGCAGTGTATGCGCATGGCACAGGCCACCGGATAGCATTAGCGGCATCGTGTGGAACGGGACTGTGTGCATGGTATGCCATGATGCAATGGCAAAAGGCGTGGGGACCCAAGTACGGGTGTAGGTGCTGTATGGGTGCCGCGGTGCTGCAGCTGCAGCGCATAGCAGCATGCCCACCTGCGATGCAAGGGTGCCGTGTACCGTACGGAAAGCGGGTTGACATGTTGGCATGTCGTGCCGGTACTCACTTGACTGCCCCTGAAATGCCCAGCACGCGCCCGGTTGTGAGCAGCTTGCCGGCCGTGGCGATACCGAGGATTAGGCCTCCCAGGGCCGCGTGGGCTGGGGTGAAGGACAGGAGTGTCATGCCTGCAAAGGAAATGGGGCATTAAGAACGGTGGTTCCAAATGGGATGCAAGCAGAAGCGGTCTTCACAGATGTCCGCCGCCAACCTGAGGACTACTTACAGAACTCGGTGCGCCCCCACCCTTTCCCATGCCCCCAGCGCCCCACCTGCAGGAGCCGCAACCGCTGCCGTTGCTGCCGCAGCGGCCGCAGCAGCAGCGCTGCTGACTGCCAGAGCTGAAGTGGATACTGCTCTTGACCGAGGACCGTTGGCTCTGCAGACCGTGAGGGAGTTGTTTGCGGCCGCAAGGCCTGCAACGGGGCCATTGATAAGCGATGGAAGGTGGTGCGTGGCAGGCACTTAAATCAACGCAGCTGGGCGGCAACCATTGTCTACTTTGCGCCTAAGCAGCGCGCGCATGTTGTATTACCTGCATAGTTGTGAGCTGCTGTGCCCTCCGGTTCCCGACTGTGCGGATGGTGCGGGTGTGGAGAGGGATGGTGCGCTGGATGTAAGGCCACACTGGCTGCTTTTAGTGCTGTGGCACTACGTGTAGCTGTGCTGGACTGGCGTAGCATCCTCGCTGGCTTGGGTCGAATGGAAGGTTTGGCCTGCTGGGCTAAAGCCGTTGGTTGGTTGATTGCTGTTCTTTTTGACGAGGTAGCTACTCGATACGTCGATAGACTCAGTAGGATATACGCACAAGGTTTGCACACTTATATGCGTCCGCGTCATTGCGCTCCGCATGCATAAGTAGCGGGTACTTAAAGGGAGCATCAGCGATCCGTAATCCAGCGGTCACGCACTCGTCAGAGCAATGGAAGCCGCCTGCACGTTCAACAATATGTTTAAGTGAACTGAGATTTATATGCTTGTCTTTCTCCTTGCGCACGTAGCCAGGTTTGAAGCAGGGGAGCTCCCCTGGTTTGAAGTGCGATTTGCGAGGCCCCAGCTGCAGGCCAGTCACTCCGAAGGGGTTTCCGCAGTCCCAAATACAATGGCGTTGGTAATCACATATGCACTAGTATCCGCATACCTAGGTTGCCCATGTTCGGGAAGTTTCGCAGCAGGGCGTGCCTGCTCCCCACGGCTCCCCTGCTGCGACGTGCTGACCAGGGGACCATCGTCCCTGTCCCGTGCCGACGACGTTCAGGCCTCCCCCGCAGCAATCGAGCCTCAGAACCATCCATTGGCTTGAAGCTCCCCTCGGACCTAAAGGGGCTCTCCCTGTGCGCCAACGCCGCCTGCACCCTTCACCCTTCACCCGCACCCCATACCCGCGCCTCCGGAGTCCTGACACCGCTGAAGCCGACAGTCCGGGCGTTGCGGGCATCACGCTCCCGTCCGCCCTGCTCCCTCCCCACGCCCCTGCTGAGCCTCACGCACCGCACGCGCATGCATCCCCTCATGCCCGGCCCCCTGACCATGCGACAGCGCCTCACGCGCGAGCTCCGCCAGTGTTGCCGCCGCCCTGTGGTGCCGCCTCGCCACCTCGCCCACCGCCGCCGCCGCTGCCTCCACCGATGGGAAGCTGCGTGCATGCATGTGCGCTGACACTGCGTGCCGCACCAGCCAGTCGCATATAGTATGGCGCCGAGCCACCATCCCCGGCCCTACAACTGGCCCTGTCCCCATGCCTGCCTTGCCACGCGCTGGCTCGCCTCCGCCCTCGCCCCCCTGCCGCAGCTCCCGGGCCCCTCTGTCGCCCCCACGCTCGCCACCGCCCTCGCCCCATCGTCCTTCCCCGCCTTCCTCCTCGACACGCCCTATCCGTCCCATCCCCTGCCCTGCCAACCGCCGCCGAGCACCCTCATCCTCACCCTGCCCATCCCACCTCCTCCCCACCCCCATCCCATCCCCCTCGTCCTCTCCGTCCTCCTCAGCGCCATGCACCTCCCCGTCCTGCCGTACGAGTGCCGTCAGCTGCGCCTGCTCCGTACACTCGCTCCTGCCCTCCAGGTACGACGCCGGGTCGCGTACGACATGCGGGTACATGGGGTTGTCGAACAGGATGAACCGCGGGTCGGCCCACGAGGCGCCGTGCAGCAGCGCGGAGCTGGGGTGCGTGACCATGACCCCGGCGTGCATGAGGCACAGCGCCAGGTTCATGTCGCACGAGTGGATGTGGGTGGTGCGCGCGCACTGCTCGGCTGGGCCCCCCGCCAGGGAGGCTAGCAGGCCGTGCGACAGGATGACGCCCGCGCCGCCGTGCGCCCAGCTGTGCCTGTGCAGGGGTTGTGCACCAGGAGGGGAGAGCTTCTGTAACGATTGTGTGGCTGGGTATGTGCAGGTGTCATGCGCTAGACGCACGCTGGGCAGTAGGACAGGCGATGAGGCGAGACACGTGCTTGTGTCATGTGGAGGGCAGAATGAAGGCGGGGCATAGCTGCAACTACTGGCACCGGTGTTTTGGCTATGTATACTTTTACCGGTACGTACAGCCCTGGCTTACGACAGCGCACACACTGTCACCCTCCAGGCGCACCCACCTGCACCAGGAGCCGTTCCCCCGGAAGCTGGTTTTGAACACCGAGGCGCGCCCGCACAGCTCCTGCCCCCTGCCCGTGCTCCCGCGGCACACCCTGCCGCGGTGCAGGCACGCCAGCGCGGGCGTGCAGGGGCAGCCGGGGGGCGGCACCAGGGGCTGCTTGCCCCACTGCACGGGGCCCTTGGCGCCGCCCCTGCCGCCCTTGGCCTTGCTGCTCCCGCCCCTCCTGCTGCTGCTGCTGCCGCTGCTGCCGCCGCTGCCGCCGCTGCTGCCCACCAAGGCATGGCTGCCCCAGGGCCGCCCGCCAGAGTACGCCTGCTTGAGCAGCACCGTCATGTTCTGCAGGGAGATCCTGGGCGCTCCGTCCCCATAGTCGTCATGCCCCTCCTCACCCACCCCCACCTCCTCGCCTGCTCCTCTCCGCTCACCCACTCCCTCAGCGTCCTCCACCTCGTCGCCCTCTCCAGCTTCACCTCGCAGCTCCCGCTTCCCATCCTGCACCCCTTTTACTGCCTCCTGCTGCTGCCTGTTCCTCCCCCGCCAGCCCAGCGGCCTCAGCCCCAGCTGCTCAATCCAGTAGCGCTTCCGCTTCCTAAGCCACGCCGCCCTGTCCTCCGGGCTTACGGCTGCTGCGTCCAGCCCCTGCGCTTTCATGTCCGCCGCAAAGGCAGCGTCTGCGTCCTCCGGGCTCCGGAACCGCAGCCGCCCCCACGCCCAGCCGTCCCGCTCCGTGAGGGGCCACCCCGCGAGCTCCTCCTCTGAGGCAGAGGGAGGTCCAAAGCGCAGCAGGTCCTGCACACCACACCGCAGAGCAGCACGTACTTTGTCCCCAGCAACGCAATCACTGCGTTAGCACGGCCAACAGCTTGCGGGTCCTGAGCGTGCAGGGGTGTGTTGTGGGGCTGCTTGCCCACTGCCCAGCCCCTGCCGCGCGCCCACCTGCTTGCCGTGTGCGGCCAGGGCGTCCGGCCAGTGGCACGGCGCGCACACCGCCGCGAAGGGCGAGGGCACGAAGAAGCCGGCGTTGTTGTGGTCGCCCAGGTGGTCCGACAGCGCGTAGGGCAGGGAGGGGTCGTAGGCGTGCAGCAGCCGGGCCGCGCCTGGGTAGGTGGGGCATTGCCGTGCTGGGGCGTTTCAGCAGAGCGATTTGGGGGTAACAATGAGGCCCTGGGTTTGCAGAGGGGCTGTAGCATTGCCATGGATACAACTGCGTCAAACGTACCGTGAGGAGTGTTTGACGGACCTAGGGCTTACGGGAGATTTCAAGTACTTTTGAATACAGCGTGGACATACCCCTCATGAACCACAGCGTGTCGTCGTCCCCTAGCAGCAGCCAGCGGTAGCTGCCTTTGCCGTAGTGGGCGTGCGCCATGAACGGGGCGGCCTGCCAGCGGGTGTCGCCCGGCTTGTCCCGCTCGGGACCGGATATGTTCCTGCGCGTGCAATACAGGCGTGATGAAAATGCAGGGCGGGCCGCAGGCCAAGTACGGTGCCACGTTCATGTGGCAACAGAGAGCTGCCAGGCTGCCGTACCGGTTTGGGAAGAAGGCGTACGTCTCGTGGTGCTCATTGCCGCGCTGGATCAGCTGCTCTACGAGGGTTTCATTGTCCAGTGCGATGAATGTGCGTATTCCGAACCTGCGGAGTCAAGATATGAGGCGTGTGAGGGGGGCCCACAACTCGAGGCCCCCGGCGCGTCCCCCGGGGCCTGGAGGTGCCTGGGTTGGCCTTCAGGCCTTCCCTTGCAGGTCGACGACGAGCGTACCTTAGGGGACGAGACGCCAAAGCTAAAGGCAAACGAGTTTGGTCAGTGTTTATAACAATGACAAAGTCGCTGGGCTTGTAGGTATGGTTCCGCGGGCTGCTGCTGCCGACAGCTGTTGCCACAGCCCCTAAGCGCCATGAAGAATGGAAATGTTGGCACAAGGCTAATATTATAAGTGCTATGACAAGTTTAGACATTCCCAGCATGTCGCAACTTGAGTAAGGAGGTCGCATGAACAAGGGGGTAGCAGTCATAGGGTTATACTGAGTCCGTTGCTCGGTGTTGAAAGAATAGAAAAATAGTAAGAATAGCAGCACAGTCGCAGATGTCTGTCGCGCGCGTACGTTGAGGAGAGGAGAAGATAGATCGTCGGGGAGGGAACTGCCACCCGTACTGTGCGCAAACTTATGACGACGACGACTTCAATGCCTTGGGTGTTTACTAGATAAGGGCACATAGTTGACGGCGAGCAGAAGCATAAACACGAGCTTGTAAGGTTCCTGCCGCTCAGTGGTCCGTATCGGTGTTTGAAAAGCGCAATTACAACATGCAGCAGCCCCACGGGTGCTGCGGCAGTGCCAAGGATAGCAGCAGCCTTCAGGACGTTGCCGCAGAGGCCGCGCGGTTCGGGCTTCCGGACCCATCGGAGCTGGAGGATGACCCCGTCCTGGCGGACTGCTGTGCGGAAGACCTCCGCAACATGCGACAAGCAGAGCGACTTAGGCAAGCTCTATTGGAAGTAGACCGGAGCACGGCCCGGTTGCGACTACACCAGCAGGCACAGCCGCAACAACCCCCGCTGCCACCAGCGGACGAGGAGCCTGGCGGCAGCGACCTGGACTCAGACTTTGGCTCTGAAGGCGACTCCGGTGAGCTCAAGATAGTTAAGAAGCATGTCCAGCACATAAGACATGACCGACCCAAACACTGCTGCGGCCCGTGGAATGCCCGCTTGTACTTGTGAACGGGCCGCACAGGCAATGTGCCGTAGCTGCCATGCTGTCCCGCACGTGCACAACACCGCCTAAGCCGCCCCACGCACATCTACGCACTGTTCCCTGCTGCCTCTGCGCTTTACGTTTCCGTACCCAGAGCTTGAGGAGCTGCGACGCAAACGGATGGCTGAGATGCAGCGGCAGGCGGCGGAGCGGCAGCACCAGGCGACGCAGGGCTTTGGGACACTGAGCGAACTGCGGCCGGGGGACTTACTGGTAGGTGGGGGCGGCAAGCGGCAGACGGGTGGCAGCAAACTTGTGTGGTGGCTTGCGAGGCGTTGTTGATAAGGAGCGCGCCAGCCTAGACGCAATCAGCCGTTGTTACATCAGGACGACAGACAGAGAAAGCAGCTGACGCTGTGGAAGCGGACAGAGTACCAGTGCACAGCAGGCAGGAGCCACGGTGTTGACGACAGTGAGGCATGGGCGTGAGTGCGCACGGGGCCCTCCTGCGCGCATCTGTTCGCCCGCTCTTACCGGAGCGGCACACCAGCAGCTGCTGTCTGTACGCCACGCGCACGAACCTCATCACGCCGCGGCCTCCCAACGAGTTATGCCCACAACGCAATGCAACGCCACCCATGGCTGCAGGGCCGTGTGGAGGAGCTGGGCGGCGCTGTGGTGGCTCACCTGGCAGTGGCCGGGTGCGAGGTGCGGGCCGGAAGCGGAGGCCCGGGGTGCGGGCCAGAACTTGGGGCGCACGGGGCCGGGGTGGGACGGGCCCAGAAAGATGAAGAGGCGGACGCAGGCGCACAGGTGGTTCCCAGGGTGTTCCTGGGACGTTGCAATAGCTACTATTCATGTCCCGCGTGCACCTGTCTCCCTTGCACCGGCTGCCCTTCTGCTGCCACATACGGTTATCCCCCTGGGCCGGCACAATGCCGCCTCGCGCACCACGCGCTAATCCCCATGGCCGCCCCGGTCCCCTACACTTCAGTGGTGTCACTGTGGTCCCCAAACCTCGAATGCCCTTCCAGGCTGGCGCCCAGCTGGACGAGCACCTGTCGGTGCTGGCCCACCGGCACCGGGGCACCTTCATCTGCCGCGTGGTGCTCAGGCGGGGGGACACGCTCCCGGGGAGGCTGGGCGTGGACACGCTGCCGGGTGCGGGGCACAGGGCGGGCGCAAGGTGGAAGAGTACTGAGCCGTAGTCTTCTTATACGACCTAGTAGTGCAACCTGAGGGCTCACTGACATAGCAAAAGATACCGTGTGCCAAGACGCCACATGTGTCACTTAACCATGCGCCCAGCTGCTTACCTGTGTCTTGCTGCGTTTGCGCGCATGCGTAGTATTTGGAACAACTGCTTGTGCTGTGCCCCGCAGGGCTAGTGTGCTTCCGGTCGGGGGCGGTGGTAGGGCGAGCACCCGTGTCACAGTTCGGGCCGCCGGGATGCATCGTGGAGGAGGAGGTGAGGGTAGCGGCCACAGCGAAGCGCAACGCTGTGTAACACATCTACGGTCACGTGCCTTACGTTGCCCGCATGCGTGAGCGAGCCTGGGCATGCAGCGTGGCTCAATTGCTACGTCATTCGGGCACATCTTACATATACTGCTATCCGTCTCAGGTGACGGCTTACTTGCGGAGACTGCGGGTGCTAAGGGACGCCCACGGCGAAAGCGGCGGAGCGGGCGGGCGGAGAGGCGGCAAGGGCGGGGCAGCGGCCGCCAGCAGCGATGAGGACGGTGGAGACAGCGACCAGGTGGGAGCCCCCCTCGGGGGTGTGGGATGGCCACGAGGGCCAGGCGTTACAGTCTCCTGTTGCGCTGTTGGTCTGCAGTCGGAATGCGTGTGCAGGCAAAGCGTCGTCCGGGTCACAGGTGCCAGTCCAGCGCCCATACCCGGAACTCCGATGTGCGAATGCGTTTCTGTTATGACCCTGAGCCTAAAGCGTGTGCAATGTACGGCCCGTTTCATGGCACCCTTGCCGGTAAACAAGTTGGCCCGTGGAAGATGCTTCCCTGTCCCCCACGTTTTAGTACAGTTGGCCCAATCCACACTGGCCTCGACCCTCCGCCGCAGGACGAGTGGCGCGTCAAGCCCTGCGAGCTGTGCGGGCGGCGCTACCCGCACGAACACGTGCGGGCGGTGTACGGTGCCAGAGGCAGCCCATCGGGGGGCAGCGCGGACGAGGACGACTGAGCAGACGAGTGCCATGGAAGTGTTGTGGGATGGGCAGACGCTGTGGGGTGGGCACGGGGGAGAGGACTGGCCAGGAGGACGCTGAGGTGTGGGGCATGGGGCCCCGCGGCGCGGGCACGGCGGCGAGGCGGGTGCAGCTGTTCGCGTCACATGTGGTGACGGTGTCTTGAGATGGTGGGCTAAATGTTGCCACGTGCAGCGTGCCGGGGGGCGACCCGGACGACGAGGATTGATGGGGACAAGGGGCGGTGGGGGCGGGCAGGCGCTGTGGGGTAGGCACGGGGGGGGGAGAACTGGTCAGGGCGCTGAGGGGTGGGGCATGGGGCGTCGCAGGCACGGCACGATGGCGGCCGGGGGTTCGGGTGCAGCGGTACAGCTGTAAAGGTTTTGGCGACGCCTTGGAGATGTGGTCTGGGTGTTGCGCAATGGCGAGTGTGCAACTGCGGGGGTGGTGCAATGCTGCAGTTGTGGTTACGGCAGTGAGCTTGTTTTACTACACGAGGGCGTTTGCTTGGCACGGGGGGGCTTCAATCCCGACAAGCTCGGCTGCTGGGACGGAGTGCAGGACCAAGGGCAGCCGCACTGAGGAGCGTGTACGGTTGCATGCAACAACATGCTCGCCTTCGTTTCTTGACGCCGGGTTTCCATCCACCATCCAATCGCCAAGTGGCAGCGGAATGTCGGGAGCGCACCTACCCAGTGCCCAGAAACCTTACGGTACAACTGTACAACCTGCTGGACCAACTCATCACTGCCACGAGGCAACGCGCGACGATCTAAAACCCAGTTATCCCTCCCGTGCACAGCTGCACATAGCTATTGCTGCCCCTCTTGCAGGGGTTCCACATGCAGCGTGACAGAAGCGCGTGCATGCAGCAAACATTGATGTAGCCTCAGCCCGTATGTGGCGGCATGTGTGCCAGCGCAGCCAGGCGCAGCCCCAAGTGCACTTCCCCCGACACGCAAGCAAGAAACCAGTAGCAGTAAACTGCATGAAACCAGGCACGAAGGTGTGCGCCAATCAAGACAGCTTAGCTTCGGAGCTCACGTGCATGTGCTGGGTACTGCACATCGCAACCGCCATACACTGACCCGCCAGGTGCGTCAAAATCGATGCCCCTCACACACCGCTGTGCTCCCCAAAGTGCGGTCCACGTCAACCTCAAAACGGCATCTACTATACTTGTTGTACTACTATTGGTTGAATATGCATGGAGGCGGTTGGGGGTGAGCGCCAGCTGCAGCGTGGACGCCCTGCGCTGCAAGCCCGCCCTACAGTTCCATCAGCGGCACGTGATTACTGATTGCCGTACTCAGGGGTCATGCAATTACCAGTACATCCATCAGCACACTGCCGACCTCCTCCGCATCAAAGCCCTCGGCCACAAGACCACGTGCCTCGGCCGCATTGCCAAGCACCTCCTCGGCGGAAGTCGCGTCGCCGCCAGCCTCGAGAGCCCGGGCGGCAGCAACCGCGTCGTTGCCAACAGCGTTTGCCAAGTCGCCGTATGTCTGAGTGGCGAACTCATCAAGGCCCACTCCAGTCAGCTCTTCCTCGACGATGTCCAGCGGTGAGCTTGCCAGCTGGGCCATGCTGTCAAGCTCGCTCTGGAGCGCTTCGGGCGTGAGGGCTGCGACAGCATCCTGGGCTGCTTCGCTGAGCGTGTCCGCGAAGTCCAGGACCAGCCCACCTACGTCATCAATGATGCTGTGGAGCTTGCGATGGTGTTGTAGTGACTGCGACGGCGGGAAAGAGGCGGACGGGGTACAGGAAGTCATGGCATGCTTGCGGCGGAGTAAAGGGGCCGGCGTACGTGGCATGGGTACGACACCAAGTGGAGAGGGGCTTCTTTTCCAAGACGCCTTCATACTAACAGGCTTAATTTCGGTAGGACCTGTGCTGACGAGCCGTGGTGAGGACACCTTTGTGACATGTACGGTACCGGTTCACTACCCACACTCCAACGAACGGTGTGCATAAGCATGGCCTACACCCACACGCACAGGTGCGGTGAGACGCAAGGGACAAGGCTGTGCGGGGTGTAGCACTGGCCGTGAACTATGCCTCCCTGCGGATTGTGAGGTATGCAAGCTGAACGATATCGATGCAGTCAGCAGCGCGGGACCAACCCGCAGTCTGACAGGCGGCAAGGCAGTGCAACACCAGTGTGTGTGTGGTGGCGGTCCAAGGAACTAACCGACGCAGCAGCTGCGCGCCTTCCTAATAGGTGTGGCCGGGACCAGTAAGGTTCGTGCAGGTTCGTGTGGCCCCACCACCTGGAATGTAACACAATATGCCAACTGCCAAGGAACTAAGCCACGCAGCAGCCGCGTCCCACCTGGGGAACACGACTTGCGCCGGAGGACGCCGCCAGCGCCGCCGCCAGAAACGCCACGGCCCAGGCGTGCTTCATACTCACGGTCCTGGAATCAGGCAGCTGCGGCAACAGTCGGAGGCTGGCCCGTTGTAGAGGCTTCTGTCAATAGTATGCGCGATGGAATGGGCAGATAGACCTTTCAAGCCGCTGCTATTGACCTTGCCGGAGTGACGTGACGTGGCTGCGCCGTACAGGCGGTTGGCATGCGCATAAGCACGTCCTGACTTTCTGTGAACGTTGTAAGGCCACAAGAAGCCTCGCAGGCCCAGATCCATGGCGCGAGTGCAGCTACAGGCAGCTACAACCGGATCGCTCGCGTGCGCAACTTTCCACCTTGTTTAAACGACCCACGGGACTGCACGGCAGAAGTGCAAAATTGGTGCAGCCAGGAACTTACCTAGTAAGAGCTCAATCAACGTCCCTCGGTTTGCAAGAACCGATGGCCGAGCGCCGCTGCTCCTACGTGAATGACAGTGAACGACGACTTGCTGCGGTACAGTACTCAACGTGTGCAGGGGCACCTCACACCGCGCAAAGTTTGTCAACGTTAGTCGCGTTGCTGCGGAGCACAGTTTATGGGTAAAACAACAGCAGCGCATGCAGCGTTACGCAGCTCTATACGCCCCCCTTGGGCCTACGTGGGCCCACCCAGGTGGCCCAGTGCCCCAGTCACCCGGCTGATGCCATGCGAAGGGGGGGCACCTAGCTACGTACCCCTGCCGAACCCCCCATCGACAACCAGGGCAAGCCCTGGGCCTTCTGGGCCTCCACAGCGAGGTTGGGGTTCTGAAATTGGGGACCAAAGGCTGTGAATTTCCGTACGGTGGTACTGCCACTTCAGCCCGGCAAAAAAAAAAAAAAAAAAAAAAAAGCCCGTAGCCGAGAAAGCGTGTTGGTCTGCTAAACGCCACGGCCACCAGGGGAAACTCCCCTGACGGCCACCTGCACGCTGTATATTTTCGGACGTATGCGTGCATGCATGGACGTGTACATGTGTTATGTGGCAAGTAGGTGCCGGGGACCCAGGTGTCAGCGCTCAGCAGACCTGACGGGTTAAGACCCTACAGACCAACACATTACAGGAGCCACGCATACCAGTTGTGCGCCATGCATGGATAGCCTCAGCACAAACTAAAACGCCTCCATCTCATCGCTTAGCAGCTTGTTGTGTTCCACCTACCCATCCTCCTGCCCCACCATCATTTAGGTAATAACCAGTGCACATAGCTTCTGCGGCCGCTTTGTTGGGCACTTGCCTGCAGCGTGACATTGCTACATGCATGCAGCCAATGCAGCCTCAGCCCGTACTCAAATGCATGCATCCATGGAGTTACTTTATGGCAACACGTGCCAACAGTACAAGCGTTCCTCTCTTTCCACTGCCCAGCAACTTGCTCATTAACTTTCCCGCACACCTGACATTGACAGCAACCCTGGGTCAACGGATGCGACCCACTAATGTAGGCAAAAGAGCATGCCCTTATCTGCTCCCAGACTCAGTAGTTTTCCTGTGGTTAGGCCCGCGCATGCCCAGGAAACGCCACATCCGCTTTGCTTGCTACACGACACCTCGCCCTTCGTGCCTTACTCCCAACACACACGGCCGTCGACACGGCTTGCACACCACGGTCTCCCTACTGCGGGCTAGGCTCCCCAGCAACAGCCAGCAGATCAGCAGGCCCGGCCCACCGGACAGCGGTACAGCTTGCTGCCCACCGTGCGACATCGCAGCTTGCTGCCCACCGTCTGACTTCACAGCTTGCTGCCCACCGTCTGACTTCACAGCAGCTTCTCAATGTCATTGGCGATCGACTCCGGGGCCGCCATGCTGCTGTAGCGGCCCACCACGTTGCCCTCCTTGTCCACCAGGAACTTCTCAAAGTTCTGCGTGCAAGCACAAGCAACAAGGGTCAACCGGGACACACTCCGTACCCACGAGCGGTGCGTCATTACAGCCTGTCACTGCTGGTACCGTACCTAAGGCAGGCTTGGCTCAGCGGCTTGGCTACTGGTAGCCGGCTTCGAGTAGCGTGTCCATCCAGGGGCTGACATGTTGCATGAATTACCTTTCCGGGTAGGATACAGCACAAGCTCCTCCATGTTCTACGCATGCATGATGCTTGGCACCCGCAGGGCCGCCAGACTCACCCATTTGATCATCTCCATCATCAACTGCTTCTTCTGGGACTTGAGGAACCTGTGAGGCAGCAGCACCCACATGCAACACGGTGTCCCGCTGCATACCGCACCACTGCACATTTGACCGACTACACCTGGACTCAAGAGCCTTCAAGGGCGGCCTCGACAGTACCACCATCATTGGCCGCCCCTGTGTTCCAAATGATATACGGTAGTCCCCTGGACCCCAGGACAGGCTATGCAGTAGGGTCGCTGGTTGGGTTGGCTGCCGTACTCACTGGTACACGGGACTGGTGTTGGGACCGTTGACGTCGCACTTGGCCATAATGGGGAAGCTGCAAACGAAGAGGTACATGTAGGAGCTTCAGTTAGGGTTCCAGATGTGTGAGGAGCGCCACAGAGCGTTCAGCAGCAAACAGAAGGACAGCCGGTAACGCTAACGAGCATCCACGACCGGTGTACATGGGCGGAAAGATGCAGAGGCGTGGACACAGCCGGTAACGCTAACGAGCATCCACGACCGGTGTACATGGGCGGAAAGATGCAGAGGCGTGGACACAGCCGGTAACGCTAACGAGCATCCACGACCGGTGTACATGGGCGGAAAGATGCAGAGGCGTGGACAGCACCCTGCCCCCTGCAACACACTCACGTCACGGAGTATGTCCGCGAGCAGAACTCTACGATCTCCTCCGCGCCGCCTGGCTCCTGGTTGCCGAACTGGTTGCAGGCTGCGGGCGGGTGCGGGGCAGGGTGGCGGGTAGGGGCAGGCGCAGGGCTCAGGACACAGGAACTGGGCAGAAACAACGGATAGCAGTGGGGCGAAGGCAAGGTCGATCGCGCAATGGTTCCCGAGCGGCAGGGGCTTTGTTTGGGACCTGGGGGTAACGCCTTAATGGCGATGGTCCACTGGGGTGCATGTGGGGGGGGAGGGGCGGCACGTGAACAGACGCCCAAGGAGACCCAGGGTCATGAGAGGAACTTCCAAGCGTCAGGTGCTGCCATTGGAACTGCTCCTGTTTGCCTACAGCTGGTTGAGGGGCGGAGTCACATCTCGTTGTGGCAAATGACCCCGCAGGCCACCGGCGGGGTGTGCCACGTGTATACGGTACACGCCCCACTTACGGAAGCCAAGGATGAAGAGGCCACGATCCTTGAACCGGTCGTACAGGCTCTGCAGCCCCGTGTACTGCTTAGTAAAGCCACAGTGCGACGCAACGTTGACAATGAGGACGGGGTGCCCCTTCAGCTGGCTGTGGTCGACAGTGTGGTCGAGCGGGGGACGGCAGGTCGAAGAGGGCAGAAGGGCGCACGGTTAGCGCATCATACACGACGTAATACAGTGCTGAGTATGGATGTATTTTACACGCAGCGCACTCAACGCGAAGTCATATGGCTCGCCCTTGATGGTCTGCGTCGAGAGCGCGTGGAACTCCGAGGAAGCGGCCATGCTCGACGAGAATAATCTCTGTGTTGTGTGGCGGTTTGAGGCTGAAGTCAAGACACTGGATAGTCTGGTCGAGAGGCGAAGCGCTTGGAAAGAGCTGTTCATGAACTACGTATAACGCTCGTTGTATGTGTATTCTGGAATAGATATGTGGAATGAAATTATGGAGACTCACCGCAGTGCGTAACTGGTTACGTGCGTTTGCATGGAAAGCCTGGAGTTGACGCGCCCGTTGACGCCACGACATGTGCCGGCAGTTGGCATCATGGTTGGCCCCGTTGACATCTGTAGTTGACTGATTACCACTACTTGGATGCAAAGTCCAGCAATGCTTGGACACGCAACCGGTTCAGCCTCAAGGTGCTTACCATCGCCGTGGCGCGTGAGGAGCCGCCGCAGCTGGCCGAAAGCCCCTGGGCGAGGTGCCCCTGCGTGGTGCAGTTGCGGGCTGTGCGGGATGCCTCCCGGCCGGTCCACACAACGCCAACCACCCTGGTGGAGGTGTCACATTTAGTCACGTGTCTGGGCACGGTGTGATGGCAGCCCGAAGCCGCGTGCGTGCGTGGCGAGGCCGGGAGCCCATCCAGGGTGGAGCCAGGTGGAGCACCAGAGCAGGGCTGCCCGGAGCGGTGGAGTTGCGGGCCGTGCGGGACGGCCTTTCGAGCGCTTCTCACCGCTCCATTGACTTGAGAGTTGCGCGCTTGCGCCGCATCTAGATACATCAAGGGACGTCGTATGGTGTCCGTCTGCGGCCCAGCGCCGTTTTGGCGGGGCTGGTACCCCTGCACCTGCTGCGGCCCGGGGAGTACCCTACCAGGTACCAGCCCACCCCAGTGCTCCCCAGTGCTCCGACAACAAGGCTGCCGGCCAGCGCCTGGCATGTTGGCCGAAGTAGACCAATCCCTGCAACAGTACCCTTTGGCCCTGGCATCGGGGCAAGATTGGCTCCCGTCGGCGACAGCGGCAACACGGTGCAGTAGTCCTGTGTTGCAGCCAGGGGAGCGCCCTGACGGCTCCAGCCTGATTATGCTGCTTCCAGCCAGCGCTTGGCGTGTTGATTGCTCACAGTACGCCCGCCGAACGTATATAGATGCCGCTGGACCAACAGTTGTGGCTAATCATGCGGAGGGCAGAAGTAACGTGGTGAATTTTGTGATATCACAGAGGATGTTGAGTTCTCGTGTGCGCTCGCCATACAGCGCGCACCGTGCATCCAAGCCACTGAATCACAGGGCATCGTGGGTTCATGGCATGCCTGTGGCAGTGCAATCCAATCCAGTCCGGCGCTCCTGCTGCTACTCTGGTAAATCCGTTTTATACACGCATGCGGATTAGCCCAGAACACTTGGCAAGGGACGTCAACACCAGCGGCAGCAGCCGGCCCGCAGCGCTCATGCGCATGTCACATGCATGGTGCGACCCGCTTGACGCCCAACAAGAAGAAAAGCTTGAACCTGGATCATATCGTACTACCGCAGTTCCGCAGCTGTACTGGTTGGGTTGCGGCGGAACACCTGGCCAGCAAGCGGCATGGGCACATGGCCCTTGCGAAGGGTGTGCGGACGAACTTTAAAGTGCACATCATCATGAAATAAAGTGACGAGGCATGCATATGCACTCTGCTGTTTAAATGGACACAAAGATCAAATTCATCAAAATTAGTAACGAGGCGCTCAGGCGCAGTCGCACAATCGCTGCTGCTGCTTTTGCTTCTGCTTTTGCTTTTGCTTCGGCCACTACTACTGCTGCTGCTGCCGCAGCCGCACCAACCTCCACGGCGGAGGCCATGCCAGCGGCACTCCCCGCTCATCCTTCGGCCCCACCCCGGGCGCCACCCAGCCCTTCGCACCCCCCCTGCCCGCCTCGTGCTCCAGCACCTCCTCAGGCACCCGCCACCAGGGCAGGCTCTCCAAGCACGTGCTAAACTGTGCCCCTTGGTACGGCACGTACCTCGCAGTCCGCATGTCGAAATGCGCCTTGACGAGAGTCCTGTCTATGCGGTGCATGTAGTGCTGGAAGGCCGTATCGCGATCCGGACGGTGTGTGACGTACGCGCGCTGCCTGAAGGCGTCGACCAGGTCGGCGCTGGCGGCACGCCCGTCCTGCTTCCTCACAATGGCGGCGGCGGCGGCCAGCTTGTGCGGGCGGTGGATGGCCCACATGTCGTGCTGTACGGCAAAGGAGAAGTTGAGGTAGGCCAGCGTGGCCACGTGCATGACCTGCGCGTCGGGTGCCGTACAGTAAGCACAGATTGTTGGGGCATTATTGCGCCAGCACGGACAGCAGCACGTGACCGACCATGCAGCAGCTGGCGCCTGCAAACCCCCCAAGGCTCAACGCATGCCTGGCCCTATCAGGGGCGATTGCGTAACGGCGAAGTTTGCATTAAATTGCATTAATTGAATTGAGAATTACGGTATGCCAAGCCATGGCTCCAGGCTCCAGCCAAGCACGGCGCAGCGACCAGCGGTCCACCTGCTGCACGCACCTTGTCATTCATCCATCCTCGGAACCGCTCGTCGTACCCTGGGTCAGACAGCCTGGTCGGTGGGAATGGGGGCCGGGGGAAGGGTAAAGTGACAGCGCTGTATGTACGGCAGGCAAGCGCATAAGGCTCTGGAGACCATCGACTCACTACATGGCCGGCGGGCTTTGGCATGGTACCGCTGAGCACAGTTCCGACAGTGACGGACGCAAGTAGTGCGTCGTTATCAGTTTACACAGAGCGGTGACGACAACAGGTGACAAGAATCTGCTCCCCCCCTAGCGAGGCTGCTGTTCCCTCGGACTGTGCGCCCCGCACTCGGCAGCAGAGGCAGTCGTCACGCCGCACCTTGCCAGGACGCCCCACGGCTCATAGCCCTCCGAGAAGTGCACTTGGTACGGCTCCTATGGGCAATCGCGTTTCCCAAGCGGCGTGGCACGGACACGTGTCAGGCAGCCTGTTACCGCAGCAGCACTGATACGTACGACCCACTGGTTCCGCTGCGTAGGTGCATTTGGAACAACCAACGGCGTCGGGCCGCCCCTTTCTTCACTCAGCGGTAGCCGGTCCTCAGTCCTGCACCTGCTTCTGCTTGCCCATTAGCGGAACATTTCGAGCACCGCAAACTGCCCCTCTCGAACACGTTCAGGAACATGCGACTGGCACGTCTGCTGTGGAAGCCATGCCATACGACCCCTGCGCGGCCATAAGGGCTTGCCTGTGACCAGGAAAAGCCTCCCTCATTATCGTACACCCAGCGCCCGCCATTGCTGCTTCTGCCACTGCCTCCCTTACCTCAGCACTTAGCCAGTGGCCGTGGTTGGTGGGCCCGTGGCCTTTGGGGTACCTCGGCCACGCGAAGACCTGCAGGCTCTCGTTGCGCCACAGTTGATCCAGCTGCGCCTTGGGGCCTGCGGAGACAGCAGCACCAAAGCCCCTAATGGTGAGGGAGGCATGGGATGCACAGCCGACTGGCAAAGACCCACAACCACACCCCTTTATCAACTACGCTGGTATGGTGCTCCAGGATGCTACACCCCCCACACGTAACTCCTTCCTCGCCCCGCCCTTCCCCCCACCCCCGCCCGCACAGTGACGGCATCCTGCTACACACTCAGTGACACGATGTCACCCCAACCAGGCTGCAAGCAGGCAAAGACCCTGGGGCACTCAGGCGTCTAAGCCGGGCCCAAACGCCCTTCCGGGCTCGCCGCACAGCGTGCCATGCGCAGCAAGCAATGAGGCCTGCAGGCAGTACTTACCTGAAGCTGCGCACACGTAACCCTGACGCCTGACCACTTACTATGTACTTGCCCCCGCACCACAGCTCGTCACCCCGGCCCCACACGACGCACCACGCCGCCGTACGGAACGCAGCGTAAACCCTTCACAGGCACCGCTTATGACGGCCTCCCTGCCTCAGCCTAACCAGCTGCGTACGGTAATGGTGACCTCCCGACAGCGTGAACTCGCAACTAGCCAACGCAACACCACGTCCTGTACCCATGGTGGCCTGTTCTGATCCACGCACACTCATGTACCCTTGAGCGCCGCGCCCTCTACTAGAACGTGCTGGCTAATATGCTAACGTGTCCACACAGCTGCATCGCTACACACTCACGTACCCTTGAGCGCCGCGTCCGCCATGGCGTTGGCCCCCTTCTCGTGCAGCCGATCGGTGGTCTCCCACGCCGCCAACACACACAGCGTGCGGTCCATGGCCGCGCGCTCCAGAGCCAGCAGCCTGATGCACGGCTTAATACAACGTAAGTGCTACAACAAGGTAGGAAACGGTCAAGTGACAGTTATTTGGCTAGACCTGGGGAGCTCCCCTGGTCTGGACGTGCTTCAGAGCTGCGGAAGTGGAGACGGATACCGTATGTCCACATGCAGACCAAGCTCCGTCCACCAACGGCACGGCTTTCATAACGACTGGCCAGTACGTATGGTTCAAAGGCGTGTCAGAGGAAAAGCAAGGAGAGCCAAGCGCCTCGTCCCTCCCACCTGTCCGGGTGCTCCCCCCGCACCAAGGCGCCAAGCAGCGGACTGAGGGACAGGTCTGCGTCCAGCATCAGGCTGAGCGGCGTGCGGACAGCCAGCATCGCTGCATTGCGCAGCGTGTTGGTGGGCATGAGCGCCAGCAGCTGGGGGTCGGCCACCAGCTCGATGAAGAGCATGAGGTGCGGGGCGCAGGACCCGAACTCGGACCCGGACCCGGAGTCGGAGCCGGAGTCGGAGCGTGGGGGCCCTGCAGCAGCAGCAGCTGCCTCCAGCCGGTCAAACAGCTCCTGCGGGGAGGGGAAGGTGGAGCACGCGCGCTCATGCAATTATATACAGGACTTCAAGGCGCGATTGGTGTGTGGCATCCGTGACACTACTTCCGAGGCTGACCGTATTCCGAGGGTGGCTGAGGTGCCGAGTGCTTACCACTCCTGCTTGATAGGGCAAGGCAAGCTCCTGCAGCCGGTCGGCCATGCCCCTGCCTCACCCCGCAGGCTAAGTTCCTTAATCGTGCTTGCTTGTGTTTCAACCGCCTGCATGGATGCGAGTACGGTACTGCATTGCCGGGGGGTAGCCAGTCCCAGCCATGCATGTTGGCTACCAGTGCCCTCAACACAAGACACAGCTTTGGCCAGCTCAGCCGACACAAAAACATCGGGTGCCTTCGGTCGCTCAGTTACCGCAGCCCCGTCCACAGGGTACGGGTACAGGGCACACAGCACCCACCTGCAAGCTGCGCTCCGCCTCCCTGACCTGTCCCAGATGCGCCTCCGACAGCCACCCCAGCGCCTCGTGTCCTGGGATGACACCTCCACCTCCCCCCTCTCCCCCACCGCCGCGCGCTCCCATTACCCTTAAACGCTCTCCACGGGCGCTCTCCCGACGATCGCCCATAATCTCCTCGCCGCTCCCACCCTCCTCCTGCACCTCCCTCCTGGTAACCGCTGCTGCCTGTTTTCCCGCTCCGCGCACGGCTGCCTGAGCCTCTGTGACATTGGCCCCCTCCGCCACCTCCGCCGCCACCCTCAGCGGCAGGTACACGGCTGCCACGTGCGGCCCTGCGAAGCTGCGGCACTGCGCCTCCAGCGGTGCCAGGCGGTCCAGGGAGGCCATGGTGAACACCGTCAGGGGGGCGGCGGGCGGGGCGTGGGCAGACCACCAGCCGCGGTACAGGTACAGCCTGGTGCGTGGGGGCGAGGTGTGGGAGCGGTGCGGAGGTAAGGCTGGGCTAGGTGGAGCTGGGAAGGCGTGCTGCTGCGTGCACGCGCAGCTGTGGGCGTGATGTGCAGTACGTGGGAAGACTGTTGCCGTCTGTACGCATGCGGGAAGATAACGGTCTACCAACGGCGTTGAGGACTGCAGCATGCAACACGCATGTGTAGGAAGGATAAGCGATGCCAGCTTTGGGAAAGGGCCGAATGCCGTCGCCTCTACCTGGAGTGACCGCCACGCAGCCAGCGCACGAAGCCCAGGGTGGTTCGTGTGTAGTTATGGTTGTAGCACGACTGGAGCAGGTCCAGCTCCTATAGGCGTGCAGTTGGGTACTGTACCGTAACAACGAGGCGCAGTTGCAAGGAGGCATTGATTTGGCCAGGCGCACTGGGCACGTCACACGTCAGTACTGGAGCCGAGAATGTGCCACTTCGTACTGTTCCCAGGAACAGCACGGGGTCCGAGCCAGGGCATGCTTCTCGATACAACACGTCCGGATGCAAATGGAGGTGACGTACATGTGCCGCGGAGTCCGACGAGCCCACCCTGGCAGCACGCCCATGCCGTGGTGGGCCAGGGGGAGCTGCATTCTGCCCCGAGCCGCGTGGCATCCCGACGGCTATAAGCAGCACCGCGAATGCACATACTGCACGTTGTTTATATTTGTAAGCTATGTGTGAATGCATCGCGTGTTGCCAAGCCCCGGCGAGAGATAGTCAAATTTGGGCAGACGTTCACGTGTCGCTCTCGCATGGTAAGTTGCGAGGGCGCATGAGCTTCTCGTGCATGTGCGCATATTTATTTGTATATGATGAAGCTAAATTTCCTCGGCATCATCGGTACAGCGCAGAGATAGATGTCTGGATCATGGATGCTGCGGTCGTCCGCGCGCGCCTCCTGCTCCTGGTGACTCATCATTGCCAAATTGATTCAAGCCGAAAATACAAGCGAAGTGCAGACAAAGTCACACCTGGCACTCGAGGTTACCAGGTACACCAGTGGGCCGGCCGTCACAACCGGTACGGCATCTCAACGCGGGATTGCTGTGCCTTTACCATGTGTAAGGGAGGGGTCTTAAAGCACTAACGTAGCCCCCCTGACGTGAACGTGTCAAGGCAGGGGGTTATGTCACAGGGCTTGTATCGGGTTACACAGGCCAAGCTGGTCTGGTGACCTGCTGGTGACAAGTGTGGAAAAGCCTGGTGACGCCGATTAAATGCACAACAGGCCCCTCTTCCCACGTGTTGTGACCGGTAACAGCACAAATCCAGCTGCATTAACATACACCAGGCTGGCAACCCTGATCCAGTTTCCACCATTCCAGTTTCCACCATTCCACCATGAGGCACATTAACGTAGTCATTACGCCCAGTTACGCCATACTTCATCATATGACATCAGCAAGTCGTGCCAACCTTAGCTTGTGGGTGATGGGTGAAGCCATGCTGCGTAAAGGGGCTTGATGCCCCACCTAGAACGCACCCACAACACACTGCGTCCTGCCCGCTAGTCCATCAGTCATTCAGGTCAAGTCAGTCTACGAGGAGTCAACCAGTCGAATAGCCTCGGCCCTAGCTCGCGCACACCGTCGCACCGACCGTTTATGATTGTTTAGAGTGCTCCGCCCAACGCCCATCTGCGGTGCTTGCCGAAGGCCTGCACCCTGTGTTCCCGCACGCTCCTTCGCCACATGGCAACAGCTCGTGACCTCCCCACTGTACGACCGAACGAGCGAGATGCCGGCGCACAGCCTGTGCACACGACGGAGTTGCCGTAATCCTATCTTGCATGCGTCCGCACGTCGATGCCCCAAGGCCCTGCCGTAAACGGCACGCAAGCGATCCCGTCCTCAAACCCTCGGATGCAACACCACAAGCACGGCGCAAGCACACGAGGGACGAGCGAGCACGCCACCAAAATCAACTACATAGGTTTGTCTTCACGGATGCTGCTTTGTCACTCACAAGCCCACTCGCTCGGTTCATCTCATCCGAGGCCTGTCTGTCACACCACGCTTCCCCACCCCACGCTCTCCCACCCCACACCACCTGCCGCGTTAAACACGCCCATAAGGGTTACATTACCCATCAAAACGATCACGGCACCAACCCGACGGCAAAGAAGCGCTGCCAGGATCCCCTGATCACCGCCGCCGCATTTCCGCAGTCCGCTATACCACCGACCCACGACAGGGACGCCCGTCCTGCTCAGTTGTGCGCGCCAAGATCGCCCGTCCTGCTTAGTTGTGCGCGCTGAGGTCGCCCCTCCTGCTCAGTTCGCTGAGAACGCCCCTTCTGCTCAGTTGTGTGCGCCGTTGCCGTTGCCGTTGGGCAGGCCCACGGTGACGCCCTGCGGCACGTCGCCGCACACGCTGGGCCCGTCGAAGAACTCCCTGTGCAGCACGCGCACCGCCTCCTGGCCGCGCGCGCCCTCAACCACCAGGCTGATGTTGGTCTTGGAAGCGCCCTGGCTCATCATCACCACCTTGATGCCCTCGCGCTGGAACACGCTGAACGTCTGCGCGCAAGGAAAAAAGAGTGCGGACGTGCAAGTTGTCACAGCAAGTCGAGGGGCATGCGTGTCGGACGCTCATGCCGCATGCGCCCAAAGGCAGTGAGCAACGGCCGGATTGTGGCGACGGCCTGCGTGCTGCCTTGAGTGCCGACTACGGACCAGGCCCGACCCTCACTCCCTTGCAATGGAAACCCTCCGGGGCCCGGCCATGCGTGGCAGCAGGATTGGGCGCAGCGCTGATGCGTGCTCTATGCGACGGTTACAAGGCAAGACCAGCAATAGCAGCTTGCACATGACAGGCCCACACCCCAACCCCCACCGGAACACGCACCCCATCCCAGTCCCCTCCCGGCCCCAGCGCATCCGCGGCTCCCCTCCTGCCCCTCGCACCCCTCCCGCTCGCCACACGGACAGCTCCGCTCCGCTCCGCGCCCCGCACCCACCCGCATGAGGATCTCGCTGGTCTTCTCCACGTTGCAGATGAGCGACAGGATGGCCAGCCCCTTGCGGTGGCTCACAGCCGCGATCTTGCCCAGCTCGTGCCGCAGCTGCGACAGCTCATCCTCCGGCTCGCCAGCCAGCTTCTTGGGGTCCAGCGTCAGGGACACGGACACCTGGCATTGGGGGAGCGGGCAGGGTAGGAGCCGTAAGGGATGTGTATAGAGATGCTGTCATGGGATGTGTACGCATGGGTGTTTGCACAAGCGCACACGGTTAGAAGGCTCATGAAGTGCAGTATCAGTCGTTTTCGCACCAAAGATGCTATTGCGCGCGCGTTGTATGGTGAGATCCGGACAACTCGATGCGGTTAAGCCCCAGCAACCGGTGTGCGGGGGATGGAGAGAAGGATTGCTTGTGGGAAGGCTTGTGGGTTGCAAGCAGGTTGGCAGTGGCAGAGCGTCGCGCGTGTAGCAGGGGTCAGTTTCGCTGGTCGACAGCACAAGAGTGCACCGTGGATGGGAGGACTGATGAGGACTGATTGCAATTGAAAGTAAGGGGGACTGCGGCCGGGATGTGCCGGATGAGGTGGCGGGCTTGGCGGGGATGTTGTGGCGCAATGTAGGTGCGAGAGGGGCTAAGCTCCGGAGGCCTTGCCCGTTAAGTGCATCGCACGGCCGACGTGCTAGGCGGCAAGATGCATCACTTCTACTTTACGATGCACGACCGTTGCGTTCCGACACAGGGATTACGCCATGTTCCCCAAAACCCGCGCTCCCGCCTAGCGTCGCCGCCCCGCGCCGCCTACCTCCGAGGTGGCCACCACATCGACCGAGATCTTGTGGCGGCGGAAGGCGTCGAAGACGGTGGCCAGGAAGCCGTACTGCCCCATCATGCGCGTGCTGATGATGTCCACCAGCGTCACGTTGCTCTTGAGCACGATGGACGTCACCACGCTGCACGCCATGTCGCGGTGCGCAGAGATGATGGTGCCGGGGGCCTCCCTGGGGTGGGGAAAGAGCAAGACAGGGCAGGACCGGGCAAAGGTTGAGAGCGATGCGGGCTTGGAGCGGGGCACCGGACGAACAGCAGGCAGATCGAACCCGTGCCTGGGTTAGCTCTCCGAACGCAAGAGCCCCCGGCGAGGAAACCTAAACGGTGACCCCACGTTCGCTGTGGAGCCGTATTTTCAAATGCTGTCGTCCCCCGTCCATGCCGTTCCCTCCTCCCATCCAGCCCGGCCCCCACCGGTTCACCTGTTGTACGAGTTCTTGACGCGCACGTTCATCTTGCCGCTGCGGATGGCGGGCTGCATGGCCTGCGGGTGCAGCACCTGCGCGCCGAAGTACGCCAGCTCCGTGGCCTCCTCGAACGTCAGCTCCGTCACAGGCACAGTGGACGGCACGATGCGGGGGTCGGACGTCAGCACGCCTGCAGGGCGCGCAGCACGGGAAACAGCGGCAAGACATTAGCACATCCCCCTGCGTCCTGCATCCCGTTTGGTGGTGCAGGCCCCGGGGCTTGCCAAGCAGGTCCCCAGGTGCAACGGCATGCAGCCCCTGCCATTTCGTGCAACCGGCAGAGGACGTGGCTGCTGCTCAGAGCCCGACCCCGAGCTTCATAGTCGCCGATGCCCCTCCACGCCGTGATTTGGCATGCAGCCAGCGCCTGCCGTGGCCGCCGCCCCGCCTAGCCTCCTCGCCTCGGAACAGCGCTCGGGGATCTCGGCTTGCACTGTTACGGTTTTGAGCCCGCAGCACCGTGCTTGGCGCCAGCGTGATGTAGTTATCAACCTGGCCATGCTGCCATTAGGACAATGTCGCATTCGCGCCCAGCTTCACCCCACGCCAACAATGCGCACGCCCGTGCCGCACCCTAACATGCTGCAACCTGCAACGACCCCGGTGCCTCGCGCTCCACCCTGCACCTCGCCTCCATTCCCCGTGCCTGCCTCCCAACCCTCGCTGACGGCCCCTGTGCTCCGATCCTGCACTTCCTGCGTTTCCGGCGCGCCGCCAAGCGCCCACCGTCCTAGCCCACACCCATGACCCATTTGCTACCCGTCTACCCCCGCCCCGCCCTTATGCCCCGTACATCCCCATCCCATGCTCCCTGCTCACGTCCTTCCAACCCCGCGCCCCAACCAACCTCCAACCGTCTCCCCCGAGCCGCCTCTCCCAAGCCCCATTTCGCGATCGCCCCCATTCCCATGCCGTGCTCATCGTCCTCCACCAAGCCCCCTCCCTAATGCCCCCGTTAAAAGCGAATCTTCCCATCCAAGCCGCGCTCACCGTCCACGTCCTTCCAGACCTGCACCTCCGGCAGCTCCAGCGCCGCGCCCAGCACCGTGGCGGTCAGGTCGCTGCCGCCGCGGCCCAACGTGGTGATGGCGCCTGGGGGGAGGAGGCGGGCGTGGTGCGGTAAGAGGGGCAGGGCGTGCGGGCGAGCGCGGTCATCTGCCACGTGTACGGCAACGGTGTGCAGTGTGCTTTGGGACGGGCCAGGGCCAGCGTGTGCCCCAGCTGTGGCCACAACGAAGAGCGTTACAAACAGGCAATCAAGCACCTTGTGCGCTCTGCAGGTCCGTGGACAAAGACACTCGCAAATCCGTGTACGTGTCCGTACTTCGTCCCCTTCAGCTCCTCGCATGCCGGTTTCCGAGTCAGCTACAGTTGCCCATCGCGTTACCCTCTGCAAGCATGCCATGCCCATGCAGCGTTCCTCCAATGGCGCTGCACCCGCTGGTGACCCAGGCCAAAGGCAACTGTCCCCTGGCCCCCGCCCAACCTCAAGCTCCCCCAGCTTCCCCCGCAACCCCGACAACGCGCCGCACCCGCCAGCGACGTGGGCTGTGGCCCAGCACCACCCTGTTCCTCCCAACCAGCTTCCCCCAGCGTCCATGCAAGCGCAGGGCCGTGCGGCGCCCGCCGGCGACGAGGCTGCGGGGCCGCCCAGCAACCCTGGTTCCCCACACCCCCAGCTTCTCCTAAACCCAGGCAAAAGCGCTGTACCCACCGGTCACAAGCCGTCACCCCTCCCTACCCCTTACGCCCCCGAATTCCGCCGCTGACCCCTCAGTGTGCTGTACCCACCAGTCACAAGGCCGTCACCCCTCCCTACCCTTACGGATTCCGCCGCTAAAGCCTAGGGCCGTGCTGCACCCACCGGTGACGAGGCCGCGGCCCAGGAAGCCCGTGACGATGGGCACCTCCTTGGCCTGCCCCGGCTTGGGCATGAGCGAGGTGCGGATGCGCGGCAGGCTCTCCTCGTAGTTGACGTCCGCGTTGGTGAAGTCGTCGTTGGTGGTCATGCCCAGGTCCCACGCGTCGTACTGGCGGGCGGGCACGCCCTGGGCAGGAGACCGGCAGTGCAAGGCAGTGGTAAGACACGAGTAACAGAGCGTACGGGGCAGAGTGCACAGGGCACAGAAGTGCTATGTGGCCTGTACCCTCGTTTCTCCACGGCCCGGGTCCGATGTCCCATTAAATTTCCCAGTACCAGTACCAGTATAATGCTTGCAATGCCTTCCTGGCCAGTCGCCGGCACTACAGCGGTTCGCTTCGCGTCGTCGCCGTCATGCTGAGCAGGCAGCGCCAGGTGCCCTGGTACCTCATAGCGATGACTTGCTTGCCAGTACCCAACATGGCCATGAACCTCCTTCCGTCGCGCTCCCTTGACTGCATCCAACGCTGCCCCACACCATCCCCCGCCCCACTCCACTCTATGCCCCTCCCCCCAGGCCTGCTGGTTTGCCTTCCTGCTACATGGCCGATCTGCGGCTGGCCCCGCCCCACCTGCACGCGCAGGTAGGAGGCGAAGATGCGCGTGGACAGCCGCTCGCCGAACGACACCAGGCTGTCCTTGGCGCGGGGGGTCAGGTCCTGCGAGGGGAGCAGCAGGTGGCGGTGCATGAGGCTCGCGCGGGAGGTGCGGCAACGTCACAAGCACTCACGCTACTGTTCGTCGGGTCTGGAACGCTCGCCATCGGCCCCTTTTGCATGAACTTCCCCGTCCACTGGGGTGTTTTAAGGTTGGTGATATCTCATCCCACCCAGTCATGCCTATCCATGACCCCCTCCCCGCCCCCTGGAAGACGACCGGCGCAACGCAGCTGCGGCCCAAGCCGCCACGCAGCCCTCCCCATCCCGTTCCTGCATGTGCCATCCCGCACCTGCATGATGTTGATGCCAATCAGCAGCTGCTGCAGCTCGTTGATCAGGCGGTCCACCTCCGCCCGCACCGAGGCCTCAATGCCCAGCTCATCGCAGGTGTCCAGGTGCAGCTTGCGGATGGCCCTGGGGCGTGCACGCGCGTGGGCGAAATTCCGTGGTAACCCAGGCAGTATATGCAATTTAGATTTGTAAAGGCTGTGAGCAGGTCGCGCCGCAACGGGGGGTATGGGTGTTGTGGGGCAACGCGAGGCAGTGTTCACAAAGCAGCAAAGCATGTCCTGGTCAGCATGACTAGGGGTCGCTCGTGGGGCCTTACTGGAGGGGCGCCAGGTCCTTGATGGACTCCGTGGAGGACGTCAGGGCCATGTCACCGCACTCCAGCAGCAGGTTGGTGGTCTGGTTAAGGGCGACACAGCGGGTATGTAGGTGAACGTGTGCAGCAGGATGATGTGAGGAAAGTTACAACGCATGTTGCAAAGCAAAGTTAAGAGGACTAGACCGCGATGACATGTAGGTGTAGTGTGTGGAATGGGGTCAAGGGTGCAGGAGCACGTACACCGGAGCGCCCTGCATGTACCAGGGTGCGGGTAGGAGAGGGGTGTTGCAATGGAGTTGTAGCCCGGTCGTGCCTCCCCTGAGTCCAGTAACGTACCTTGCCCATGGCCGAAAGCACCACGCAGGGCAGGTACTGAGGGAAGCTGCAGATAATGTCGGCAACCTCCCGCATGCGCTCGGCGTCACGCACGGAAGAGCCACCGAACTTGTAAACGACGTTCACCTATACGTAAATGGGCGTAGTGGATAGTGTGGGACAACGCACAGCGTTTGAATTTGGGTGGTGAAAGGGTGTCACGCTTTGAGACCTTAGCGCACTCTGTCGGATCTCCAGGACGCACGCAACTCCTCTTCCCTTGATGACTTGAACAAATACGACATATTCTACTTCGGGCGATTATGGCGCAGAAGGCTAATGACACAGCAACAGTCGAACGATTGCGGCTGCGACCTTCCAAGGCTACCTGGCTGACATCCTTGCCAGGCGCCTGGTACTTGCGAGGGGCATCAAGAGTGGCTGCCCGAGTGGAGACGGAAGGCCGAAGGGGCGCGACCTTGCAGGGAGCGCGAGCTGAGCTGCTGCGGGGGGCCACCGCGACGTGCTGCACGCAAGGAGCGACGGGGGCCGCAAGCGGAGCTACAAGCCGCTCATTACGAGCCGCTGAACGCGCGGCCAGCTGGCGCTGGTGAGCTAGGAGCGAGGCCATTTGCTTCTGATTCTACTTCCCAAAGTCAAAGTTCAAGTCAATCCCCCTCTTAGGGGCAGTACCCAGCTAATGGTAGGAAGTCATACCCCAGCAGCGGAAAAGGAAAGAGCTCGGCGTCTGGTTTCAGTTTGGTGGAACCACTCCAGCAGTACAACCGATTGCGCGGTCGGCAAAAGATCAGTAAGGCGCTGGCACCGGTGTAGTAGCGTTACATAGTCTTTTAAAATGGCTCTTGCTCTACGCTCCCTGCGTGCCACCCCTGTGAAGCCGGCTGGGCGCTCCGCTCGCAAGGCGGTGCTGCCCCATGCCAGGTAGATATTTCGCCTACGAACGACGCAGTAGACAAGGATTGACAATGGAGGGATCTGATCACACCGTGTTGGCACCCTCTGGACAGGCCCCAGCGCAGGCTCCAAGTGAATGCGCTGTTCGGGGGTGGCCAGGTCGGTACAGAGGAGTGATATTTGCGATCGCTGGGCAGCATTTGGGTCAGCAGATTGATAGTTGTGTGGAGCGTGTTCGACACCTGGCGGCCACACAGCTTGCCCCTATGCGTCGCGTTGCAGGGTGGTGGCAACCCTTTCGACATGAAGAACCTCATGGACAGTGTGAAGAAGGCCCAGCAGCTGGTGCAGACGGAGACCGCTCGCGTGCAGGCGGAGCTTGCTGCGTAAGCCGATGTTGCCTGCCTTCCGTGGGTATGAGCTGTCACAGCCCTCGGTCGCGGTGGCTCACCGATGCAAACTTACAGCTGTTCCTGTTCTATGTCCAAATTTGCAGCACGGAGTTTGAGGGCTACGACGACGATGAGACCGTCCGCGTGAGTGTGCCTGGGGACGTTCAGACAGCCGGTCGCACGTGCCTGCAGGCGTTTGGCGCTCGTGCGTTCGCAGCATGCCTGCGCACGCAATGCCCAACCTTGAAGGCATTGGCCGTCAGCTGACGTGGAAACTCCGCTGCCCGCTTACAACCTGGGCTGAGGCGCATTCCCCGTGGCGCACACCCGCCACACGCCACACAGTCTTGTGGATGGGGGCGTCGTCGCAGAGCCCGCCGTGCACAAGCACCTGCCACACCCCATACACGTGCAAATCTCCTTGGCACAGTCTAGATGCCACCAATCACGGGATCCATTACAGCCGCCACGTGCCCGTGCAGCCTGCCACGTGCCTCTGTTGAGCACACGGATGTCCAGACTCGGCCAGCGACGCCAGCACCTAACACACTACCTGCCGCCAGGCCCGCTCAGCAGGCCCCGCTTCGCCTTGCTGCCTGGTGCAGGTGACCATGTCTGGGAACCAGGAGCCCCGGAGCGTGGAGATCACGCAAGCGGCCATGGACCTGGGCGCCGAGGTGGGAAGGGGGCGTGAACCTGACTGTTTGACGTTCAAGATGTCAACGAACAGGGCTTGTTAACGGAGTCACCTCCTGGCATCGGGATCAATAGCTGACGTATGAGCGGGCGACGCGGATAAAGTGGATGCCACCACCCGCCCGCACCACGTTGGACTATGAGTTGAGGCCCTTAGGCTTGCGACGTATTGGCTTTGCTTGTGCTGCGAGGCGAGACAAAGTGCTAAGGACGGAATGCCGACGCTAGAGTTGTAGGCTGCGCCAGTGGTGGTGTCGTGTGGGGGGAGACAGCCTGGCTGGCCAGCACTGGGCTGACCAGCACGGCGCGATACCATGATGGCATAACCTGCACTTGATGGCTGAACACATCATCGACTCATGCAGAATGCTGCAAAGCCGCCACACCGGGCAGGTCCTTGACGTTCCATTAGCATGCAGGATGCTGTGCGCAGGTGGGCGGACATCTTCCACGTACAAAACGTCTTGCTGTTGTGAACTATTGTGTTGCTGCACGCGCCTGTGCAGGAGTGCTCCCGCCGTACCACTGAGGCGATGAAGGACGCGCACAGGAAGAGCGTGGCGGTGGGTGCAGGAGGGGCCGGGATGGGTGCTCGGTACAGGTGTCTGGGTGGTGTAGGGCGGCGTGGAACCGGAGATGCTGTTGGGACCCATGTTGCCACACACGTGTGTCCGTGATGTTGATGGGTTTGCGCTTGGGAAGGAAGTGGGTGCGGACGGTCTTCCTGCCAAGGGGCACGACAAGAAGGATTAGGGTGGTGAGGAGATGGGCTTCCGCGGTAGCCCTTGCGGCCGAGTATAGTTCACTATTGCGCACGGTATGAGTACTAAGCGGTTCAACACTGGTCCTTCAGACAGTATGTGCATTATGAAAGTTGCTGGCCCAGCCTTGTCACACCTACAAGCTGTACCACTGAACATGACCACCTACGGTACACGGCCACAATGACCTGTTGTCCCCACCGGCCAACACCCACCATTCATTCACACTCCACCCACCTCATTTCGCGTCTGGGGCTTGCACTGCTGCGCGGCCGCTAGCGATGCCGCCCAGTCATGTCTCGTCACATGGTATTGCTGTGGTGCACACGCAGCGCCTGGCACGTATCACCCCGACCCTCCAACCCTCCTACCTTGCTGGTTGCCTGCTGCAGGGCATGAAGGAGAAGATGCGCGAGCTGGCCAAGAACCTGGGCATCCCCAACCCGGGGGCGCTCAACATGTAAATGGAGCTCCCCTCGCGCGGGTTACAGCAGTCGGACGGGTGTTCGTTGGGTGGTTGAGGGGTAGATCTGGGCGGCTGGAGAGCCTGCCGCATCGCTTTGGCCAGTCGTGCATGAGCAGTTGAGCTTGCGGGGTCTGGGTGGCGGGAGGTCCTCCCCGAGCAGTTGAGCTGGCGGTGGCATCCTGGAGAGCCGCCTAATGCAGGCAGTCGCATGGCGTCGGCACAGTGGGCTTGGCAGCAGCAGCGGCGCGCAGGCTCTAAGCTGGGCTGTCGCCGTCGGCTGCATGCGTGCGGATGGTCGATGGGGCTGGTGGGCAAGCGTTGCGGAGGAAAGCCGGTTGGGCGCGTTTGTGAATAGGGCATGCCGGACACTGTCAGGTGCGGTGCGGCGGGCCAGCACGCAGCGGTGTACGGCAGACGGCAGCGCTGGTGGTATGAACCTGTAGCGTTTTCGTCCCATAGTGTAACAAGATGCCGTATGCATGGGAATGCTGTGTGCCGGGCAGAACGCGTTCCAACACTGCGCATGCCAGCGTACCCGCCAACGCGCAACGGCGGATACACCTCACGTGCATCCGTCAGCACTGCAAGCATGGGCCTCTTCCATCTGGCACCGCAGTACGGCACAGCCGCCGCGATACGCGCATGTGTATTGGCCGACCGTGCCAGGCTGCCAGCCAGTGGGGGCAGGAGAACCGGGATGGCGGTGGACAGGTGGAGGCGCGCTGGTGGCACCCCACCTGGGCACCACAGGCCAATGGGATCACATGACCAAACCGGCACAGTCTCTTCCCGTCTTGTTGTACATCCCTTTCCACAAAAACAAAGGGACGTCCAAGCGAAGGAAGGCACAAAAGGGGTAGCAGCAGGAAAAGCTTCAAGATGCTTGGCATGCTTACGCTTAGCAGGGGAGGCATGCCAAGGTTCCGTCCATCGTTCCTTGATGTTGACCACGGCGACAGCAGGCTCACCTGCCCTATCGGTGTAGGCTGTAGGGTTTGTGGGATTTGGTTCCGATGGGATAACTGCATATGTAGGCTAACAAGGGTTGAAGAGGCCAAACACATCGCACGGGTCAACCCAGGTATGGACAGGGCCTGGGGTCCACGCTCCACGGCTGTGTGTGAATGATTATGCCGACCGCCCGACACTGTATGCCCGCCCATGTGCAACAATACCGTATGCACCTTCTACCAGTCCACAAAAAGCATGTATTGGCACGTTGTTTTAAATTAGATGGTTTAATTCCGGTCTAAGCACCTGCCCGCCCATAGCCCGCCCTGCAAGCCTGCCCTACCAGCGAACAGTGCGAAAGCTTTATCCTCACATCGGCCTCCGTCAAGGGCGCCGAAAAGCTTCTCAAGTTACACGATATTTGAAGGCAGTATCTTCCACAGACATACAGCCTCAGCGTGTCAACACGGCCAGACAAAACTCCCACTTGCTTCATTGAAATCCCGAACTCTCGGTCTTCCAGAGCAAGTTTGTCAAGGAGCTCAGGTTAGATATTTTTGTATATTACATATAAATCACTTACACTGCTTTTGGCACACGTTCAAGGACGTGCTTTTAGCCCACCTACCTACCTGCCTGCACCCAGTCTACCCCACCCGCTTCAACAGCGCAGAACCTTGGGCGTGACCAGCCGAAGCAAAATGATATCAGCCCATAAGTATGAACGCTGCTGCCTTGCAAGCACGCGCACTCCTCGGTGGATCGCTGGGGCCGTCTCAACCATGCTCTTTATTATCGGCGCCCTACATCCCCACAACGTGCAAGGTGCGAGGAGCTCAGCGGTGCTAAGATTCATGAGAAACGCTGGGCTTCGGCCTTGCGCTGCAAATCCGGCGGGTCGGCGTCAAGCGCTTTTGCAAAAAGCGGATTCGGTTGGCAGTTTGAAAAGGCGGACGCGTTAAGGGTGGGCGTTACGTGGCAGCAGCACGTACTGCAGCAGACTGTATTGTTAGGGTACTATGAAATCCAACGACTTGATTGGTTGCGTCGGGCGTTGGGTGCGCTCCTGACCAGCCACGGCCTTGTTCTCCACGGAATCACTGCGCTGTTAACGCATACGCATGATATACATAATCCAATAAAATACAAGCTAGATGCACAACTGTGAGCATTCTCGCGTCTTCGGCGGCGCGAGCTGTCCACGAATTTTGGAGACCACAGACACTCCACGAGGGACATTTTAGCAGGGCAGAGGTAGCTAGTAGGAGCTAGTAGGACCCAACCGTGTTAGAAGTTGAAATGCAACAAAAGCTACAGCTGGCGCAGGTGCCAGTCGCAATGCCCCCTGCCTCCCTTGGCGCGCAACGGTAACTTCAGCATATCAATTTGTCCCCTCGGGCACCAACCTGTATGCCCCCAATGTATGCCGCACACTGAATGCCCCATCATTTGCACCTGCCTCTTCCGCAGCCACTGGTGCGGGCGCTGCCTTCCCCAGCTGCTCCTCGTGCCCCCTAACGTACGCCCCCGTGGTGGATGTGGCCACTGGCCTGCCCTTCTTCAACGACTGCCTGGCGCGCTGCCGGCCCGGGGGCGACACAGCCACACACGTGCCCGCGGACCAGCGGCAGGCCGGCGGGGCGGGTGGCAGGGGCGTGCCGTACAACTTCTTCAATGCCCTGCCCGTGCCTAGTAACGGGCCAGGCAGCGCGAACAGGCGCAGAGGTGAGCCACTGAGCTGCACGGAGCCCTCGCAAAGGCGCGTGTTCTGGTACTAGCTAGCGACCTAGCGTGGTGCAGGACCACGAATGCTGCGGTGCACCTGGGTGCACGCACATGTCGCATTAGCCCTAGTTAGCCCCATGCAGTTGCCGAGGCCAACCTTGGTCACGTGTACCGGTTTTGCTCTTCTGACCATACCAGCCGCCCCAAACGGCCCCCTTGCCTGGTCGTTGTGTCGGTAGCCAGTACCCAGCTGCAGTACTCGCATGCATGATGTGGGTGCATCGGGGGTGACCCCGTCTCACATTGACGCCCGGCGCGCGGTGTACTGCAGTAAATGTAGCGTACGTGCTGCGTGCGGGACGCCCCAATCGCTTCCGGGCCCCACCGCCAACCTTGCTACCTGCCCTGGTCACGTAACCTGGCCCCTTGGTTGTTGCTTCTGGTCCGTACGACAGCACTCGCCGAACAGATGGTCGGCCGCGAGACCATAGACCGTTACACGGACCAGGGCTACGTGTACGTGGGCCGTGTGGACCAGGCGCCCGCTGCAGGCAGCAGCGGCGGCGCGGGGCTTGCTGCCGGCACAACGGCCACAAAAGCCGGGTGAGCTGTTCCGCTTTGGCGAGTTGCACAACTCAACCTCACCACGTCAGGAAGGACGTACCGGCACAGAGCCATCCTACCGAGCCCCAAGCTGGCCGTTACACAACTTGGCCTGCAGCGGCACCACACGCAGTGCAGAGGCGCCACTTATGCTCAGTCCCGAGCTTCTGCCTTCCACAGGTCGGCTGCCTCGCAGCCGGTGAGCGCCAAGACTTCCTCCGCCGTTACGCCCAAAGGGGGCTCATCCATGGCCGCTGGTGTGGGCAGCAATGGCGGCAACGTCCTTGCCATGCGCGTTGTGGCCCCCGAGGGAGACGTCTACATGCGTGTGCTAAGCGCTGCGATCCTCAAGGCCATGATCGACCTATACACCAAGGGCCACACCTACACACTGCGCGCCAGTGGCTACAGCAGCAGCGTTGGTGGATCTGGGGGTGCCCCGCCTCCCGTGGGCGGACCGCTTGCCACACCCTCCGCGGCTCCGCCAGCCCCCAAAGCACTGCGCCGGCGGCGGTCGCCGCCCCCCCGCCCCCGGCGCAACCGGCTCGACAACAACGCCACTACCGGTACCGACAGCACCAGCAACAGTACCAGCTTCGTGTTTGACGGCGAGAGCCGTAGGGAGCTGACAGGAAGCGGCGTGGTGTATCCCTCGACGGCCGTCGCGTACGTCAGCTACAAGGCCCAGACTGCGACAAATGGCACCCGGAACGACTCCTTCTGCTCCGGCTCTCTGGTCGGGACCTCGGGCCGCATGGTGCTAACGGCGGGCGAGTGCCTGTACAGCTCCAAGGGCTTTCTGTCCACGAACATCCGGGTTGCCTTGGGACGCAACAGTGCCGGGACGCCGTACGGGTGGAACGACGTGGACATGTCGGAGGTCTACATCACGTTCAAGAACACGGTAGGCCTTGATCATGATTTCATTTCATTTCAGGTATACTGCCTCAGTGCGTATGCCAGCGGTGTTGTGTGGAGTGGCTAGCGGCTGTGAGGTGCCCAGCGGCTGTGAGGTGCCCAGCGGCTGTGTGGTGCCCAGCTGCCTCAAGCACGGTGTGTCCCTCCACACTGACGGCTTGCCCACTGAATGTAACCCACATGCAGAGCGACATGGGCGTCAACTTTGGCCTTCTGCGCCTCAGCTACCACCTCAGCCCCAACCCCAGCGGCTCCTTTGGCTTTGGAGCTACATGCGGCACCGTCACCTCTCTTAGTACGGCTGGATACTCGGGTGGGTGCGGGCAGTTCGACACATTGCAGCACGACGGCGTACGCCTGCGGCCTCCGCTATGGCCCAGCTGATCGCACACATGCATGCTACGGCTGCGTGCGCTTCCTTACATGTCTTCCGAGCGGCGGCGTCAGCGCGGCACTAGATACACCACTGCTTACCCACATGCGAACTAAAAGTGCACTCCCCTTGCCCTCGTCTGAATCTGCTTGAATGCCTGCAGTTGACAAACCAGACGGCAGCATGTGGTTTGAGTCCTTCAGCATGTCAGACGACGTGTGCACTGCGGCGAGCGGGCTGCGCCGCTTCCGGTACGACGCTGGGCTAGGCATGAGCGGCGCGCCGCTGTGGACGGCCGATAACACCGTCAGATATGTGGCATCGGGCCTCGGATTCGCCGATGGCAATGGCGCTGCGCCCATCACGCCCACCGTCAGCTCGTGGATGCTAGACTTCTTGGAGAACAACATAGAGTGCGTGGGTGTGGCTGGGGCGGGGGCGGGGGCACGTGCGGGCGGTGTAGCGGTTACCACCGTTACCGGGAAAGGACTGAAGTACCAGTAGGACCAGTAGGACTGAATTACCAGTTTGGCTGGTAGTATCTCCGCCGTAAGCTCGGCGCTTAGCCCACGCTCCCAGCCCTGCCAGCAAGGGCGCCACCCATGGCCGACCCCAGCGACCATGCGTGCCGTGCCCCTTCTCGCTACACACTCCACATTGTTGGCGATGTGAGCCAGCCATTATATAAACCCACTTGAGCAAAATTTCCAACCTACCATGCGCGCATGCTGATGAGGTACCAAGAGTCGGTGCACCCAGAGCTGCTGCACACAGCAGTCACCGGCTTGCGCCATGCAACACACCTGCACCGTCAGTAGGCGCTCCCCTGATCGCAACTGCACTTCAAGGACACATGCACCGCATTGCCGCTCTGCTGCTGTTGCATCTGCCGGCTCACTCCTACCGGCCGCCTGGCCTACCAACCTGTTGCGCCCAAAGCATCTACGCATCTTGCTGTGTGCCCGCAGGACGCTACCCCCCGTCGTACTGTACGGCGGCCTCGACGCCAGGACGTACCTGTACCTGTACTGCCGTAACACTACACTGAACTGCGTCGGCACCACCACCCAGTCCCGCGCCAGCCCCTTCTACGCCTACCCCATCGCCGCAACGGACCGCTTCGCACTCCAAATGCGGGACACCAACCTCTGCCTTAAACTGTACGGACGGAAGAACGGCAAGGTTGCTCTGTAAGTGACTGCTGCCGGTTGAGGTGTGTTATTGCCTTGGCAGAACATGCATTCCATGGGGCCGACGCACACTGTTAGTACAGCAGATCGCCCGCATATATACCGGTAGAGGACCTGCTGCTGTGTGGGTGCTCCAGACAATTGCATGCCCAGTGCGCCCGACAGACACGCATTCCCACTGCCTACCTGCAGGTCGCCCTGCAACCAGGACTTGGACTTCACCTTTGTGGCCAGTGAGCTGTGGAGACCACTTGCGGTTGGTAGTGCCCCCGCCATCCAGTCCGTCTCTGGAGGCTACCTGAGGTGCAGCGGTAACTACGAGGAGCTGCAAGCCACCGAGGACTTCGTGGACGGAAGTGCGTATTACTGGAGGATGGAGCCGGCGTCAAACTTTGGGCTGTGAGCTCACCAGGTGCCCTGCCCATGCTCTGAGATCAGGGCTCCCTCCGTCATCCCGTTGCTCTTCGAGGGACCGTAAGCCGACGGGTTTTGAACATGTTTAATGCGTACGGGAGCAGGTGACGTACATATAAGGTGCCGTATGTAGCTGTTGGAGTGGGCGTGCAAGGGGAGGTGCTGTCGCTTGCTTCCGATGCCGGGTGTTCAGCGCGTTGCATGACCACGAGCCTGACCACATGGCCCCAAGCAACAGGGAACCCCCCCGCCTGGAGCCTGGGGCAGACACAGGACGGGAGTGAGCTGCCCGTTAGTCTTGATTCACTGCTTAAATTTGCGTGTGCCTCACCACTGGCAATGTGCCCGTGTTCAATGTCTTACGTGCGCACAATGACCGGTTCAGGCCTGTGTGTGGCAACGTGTGCGAAGAATTGCCTAGGGAGGACTTGTGATTATGAAGTACTAGTGCACGTGGAGCATACGAGCATGCTCCTTATGCGGTAGGGCAAGGGTGTCAATTTCCAGAACCAGGGGCCGTGCAGCAACCTTTGCCGTACGGTATAGTAAGTTAATATCACGTTGTGGAGGGGAACCGTTGCTGTACAGTGAGTGCGACAATGTCTGCGGCTGGGGCGCTGGGCAGCAAGCAGGTGTGCTGTATCTGTACGACTTCTGGGCGCGTAATGAGTACCGGTAGCATTCCATTATGATCGTGTTGTGGTCCATGCGTCCATCCTCTGGAAGGTGGTCGGATCGTCGGCCTTGACCGCCAAGGGGCGGCGCAAACATCACATGCAACATGCACGCATCCTAAGCAAGTCCGCAGGGCTGTTCCCACATGACACCACGAGAGAGGCAGGCGCGCGTCCAATAGATCGATTTGATGTGACCTTGTTTGACGCAGGTATGGGCATGTCATGAAGAAGTGAAGTCGTTCCTGTGGCCGCACGCGGTTGTGGGAAAGTACCGCACGTATATACCAGGTTTGGGGGTTAGGCGAGGGACCAAGGGGTAGATTGGGGACCTGCCTGACCTCAGGTTGATACCGTGTCGCTCCCTTCTGCGCGAAGGTCAGTTTTATGAATTCATAGGATGACATGGGGAACGTGTATCAGGAGTAGAGGAGGTCAAGTTGGTGTGTTTGCGTCCGGGTACGCTTGGCAAGGCCTTTGCCAGTTCAGTACCCTATGCAGCCTGGGCTGCAGGATACCTGTACATTACTGCCAATGAGTAAGGATTGCAGATGTGTTGTCGCCGGGTGTTGCTGCGGGGCAGCACGGGGCAGGGGTAGGAAACGGCTGGGGTGGCAGTGGGTGCTGCATGGACTCCTGCGCAGGGGAGCTCCCCTGCTCCTGCGCTTCACTTGGCGCACATACTTAACACACTGCAAAGCTCTTGCTTTTACGGATGCGCAGTCTCTCGACGCCATACTCAAGTGCTGGCAGCCTCGCTTGCGTCTTGGATCCAAGCAAAGGTCGGCAAGCTGTCACCCGGACGTCAGCAGCCAGTCCGACGCAGCTCCCCACACAGCGTCGCGTTTTTTGGCGTTGTGCAGCGCCCATACTGTCATGATGTCATGTGCAACAGGAACTATTTGGCCCATGGCATGGCCACGGCAACCACCGAACCGTACGCCAGCCCTGCGGCCTAATCCCGTACCTCACCTAGCACCAGCACCCATTCAGCCAACCGAAGGTGTTGCATCCTGCCCATGCGACAACACGCGCTTGGTGCCTTATATTGCCACATCAGGGGAATGCTCTGCGTACCCTGGGGATTCAGGCAGTCACTAAGATGCTCTTAAGCGCGCAATGCAGTTGTAAAGCACCCCGTCATATCACGTCGAGACGGTAACCCTCACACGCCAGTCACTGGGGTCCACACGTGTCGGTTAGGAAAGCGCACCCGTACTTTATTTCCCTGGTCGCGTGCATCTCGCTGCTACCAAGTCCCTGCTCTCCCACGACATGCATCCCACCGTTTGACAGTTTGGTCACCCGCTAGCAGCTCCAAACCACCAACCGCCACAGCCGCACCCCCTCTGCAGCCAGCCATCCCGCCCGTCAACGGCGTGCAAGCTGCCTGTCCATTATTCTCATGCACCAACAACACCGTCCCCATTTACCTAAAACGGGGGCATCTGCAACGCATGCTCCCCACCACGCGTGCGACCGGGGGACGCAAGCACCACTCCCTCGTGTCCCACCGTTCTGCCTGCCACTGCGTTTGCCCCTTACGCCAGCTTCTCGCCCGCTCATCCCAACGTCAACTCCGTCATCCCAGCGTCCGGTCATCCATCATCCGCTCGCCTCACCTCACCCCAGCGTCCGCTCCGCCACCAGCTCCAGGCGGTGCACCTCAATGAGGGCCGCCATGTTGGAGGCGGTGATGTCGTCACACAGGCCCGCGGTGTCGTGGCAGGTCACCTGGGGGGCAGCAGGGGCAGTGGGGGCGGCACAGGGGCCAGCACAGGGGCCTCAGGGCGCAGGCATGCGTCAGGCGTGCATGGCTGACGGATGACCGTCACCGCCCGATATCAGCACCCAACGATACGGGGCACGCCGGGTGATGGCGTGCACCGATTGTAACGTTGCTGCTGTGCCATATGGCGGTACGCAGGCATTGCCTCAGCCCGCTGCATGCCCGCCACCCCGTACATGTCATTCACCCGTCTCCCCTTTTCCGGGCAAAGCGGTGTGGTAACACCAAGGCCTAGCCAGTGCGTATCCAGCTCCATCACACAAACACTGCTAGCGAGAGGGCACGCACGCACCTGGTGCCTCGCCGCGAAGAAGGCCAGGAACTCGTCCAGCTCCGCGAACTCCGCCACGAAGGCCATGGGGCAGTCCACCGCCAGCCGCGAGCCCAGCGAGTCGATGAGGTGCACCACGCCGCCGGGCCGCAGCCACAGCGTGCAGAAGTGGCCGTGGAAGCCCAGCACGTACAGCCCGGGGGGCAGGGACCGGACCAGGCTGCTGAACAGGGGCACGCCGCCGCCGTGGCCCACCATGCACGCGTGGGCGGATCGGGCCGTGGGGAGGGGCTGGTGGTGCGAGTGGGTGTGGGTTAAGGGGTGGGCGTGGGCGGTGCCGGGGATCTGCAGCGGCTGCGGGCGGGGTGGCCGCGGCGGCAGGCGCTGCTGCTGGTGCTGCTGCTGCTCCATGGACGGGCGCCTTCCGTTCGGGCTGCCTTCAGGGCTTGCCTGCAGCTGCTTGCCAAGCCCCTCCACCTCTGTCCCTCCCTTCCGCTGTTGCTCGGGCCCACCGCCGGTCCCAGCAGCACCTCCGCCTCGGCCCGCGTGCCCCAGCCCTCCCCCAAGGCCAATGGCCGTTGCGGAGGGGCGCGGGGTCGGGGCGTCCAGCAGCGACGCAGCAATGTACTCCGCGAGTCTGAGCTTCTCCCCGTACCCCCCCAGGCTCAGCATGTGCTCCAGGTCAAAGTCCCCCGCGCTGGAGGCCACCCGTGCAGCAGGGGAGGTCGCCAGCAGCGACTGCCACACCGCCGTGCCCGTCCGGATGCACTGCTCCAGGGCGCCGCCCGACATGGCCTCCAGCCGCCCGCCGCCGTCCCGTGGGTCGGCCGGGACCCTGCCGCGGTCGCTGGACACGCGGCGGTTGGCTTCGTTGCGGTCGTTGGACGAGCGGGAGCGGCCCAGGGGCGGAAACAGCCCCGCCCTGCCGTGCTGGTGGTGGTACGCGTCAGGGCCGCCTCCGCCATGGTCCCGGCCACCTGCGCTCGCGCGCCGGGCCGAGTGCGCACTGCCAAGGAGGGAGGTCGGCAGTGTGGCACTCGCCCGCCATCGCGCCACGGCCCCCAGGCACCAGAGCGACACCTCTAGCACAATGGCAGCGCAGGCGTTGGCCCCGCCCGCCTGCCGCTGGTCGATGCGCGCCCACCGTACCTTGAGCACCTCCGGGCCACGCGCCACCGGCCCCACGCCAACCCCCGGCGTCGTCAGCGCCAGGGGCGGCACCCGGGCTGCGGGCGCCTGGCAGCCAGAGTCGCGCGCACCGGCTGTCTGCCCCACCGTCAAGGCCAGGCACGAGGCTCCGCCGTGCGCCTGCCCCTGTCCCTGCCGCTCCCCTACCACCACCACATCTTCATCGCTATCCTCAGCCCCACCACACCGAACCCATTCCCGTGGCTGCCGCCCCGTTCCGCCCTGCTGCTGCGCCAGCGGAGCGGCGTCTGCTGGTCCCCCTGCCCCGCCTGCTCTGCTCGTATCCCTGCCAGCCGACGAAGAGCTCATCAGCGCCCCAGGCGCAGGGGCAGGTGCAGGTGCAGGTGAGGGCATGGCGACTGCCACCCCCAGGTCTGTGGGCTGCAGCACCAGGCGGAACCAGTCGTGGCAGCCGGGTATGGGCACCCCCGAGTCGAAGGGGAAGCCCACCTCGTGCTTGAGCTGCAGCAGGCTGTCGCCCACCAGCCAGCACGTGTCGGGGGAGCGCAGGCAATCCAGCAGGAACCTGCGCGGGCGGGGAAAGGGTGAGACCCGGACGAAAGGAGGGCGAGTAGCGCAAGCAGCATCGTGCACAATCCATCCAGTGCACTGAAGCGTGACGGGTAACGAACAAAACACCTAGCTAGCACGTAGCACGGCTGGCAGGGCGAGGTGCTGTGCTTCTCGTGCCATGTTGTGAATCATTGTTTGTTGCTCCGCGCTTGCTGCAAAGGGTACACAACGGCGCCTACAGTACACCTTGCCGCCACACCCGGTGCCCACCAAGCCTCACATACTGTACGAGTCCGCTTACTTTCCAACAGCTGTTTACTGATCGCTGCGCCACATGGTGCTGTTGCTATTGCCCCAGTACACGACGAGCCCTACTCACTGGCACTGGCTCACGGAGGCGGCCCGCAGCTCCTCTGGAATGTCCCGCTGGCCCTGCACGTACGCCATGACGCGGCGCACCTCGGCCTCTAGAGGGTGGGCCTGGGGCTCGGGGGAGGCCGTGGCAGGACCAGGACCGGCACCGGGCGCAGCAGCAGCAGCAGCAGCAGCAGCAGCAGCGGAGCTTCCTGAGGCCGCCGCACCGCCGCCGCTGCTTCCGCCCCTCCCGATCCCGCCCGATGCGGGAGCGCCACCCCCTGTTCCTGCTGCTGCTGCCGGTGTACTCAACCGGCCGCTGCCGATACCAAGGCCTCGCCCTTCAACGATTAAGGACTGGTGATCTGGTGCAGCCTTTGGCGTTTGACTGTCCCCGCCAGCCCCCGACTCCCTTGCACTGTCCTTGGCGCGCCGCAGCCCACGCCCTAGCCCCAGAAAGGACCTGGAACCCAACCCGCTTCCTGAGCGCACCGCCGGCGCAGCGGCCGTCCCAGCCTGCTCCAAACCGCCCCCTGCAATGCGCGCTTCATTGGCATTCCCCACATGCTTGTGCTGCTGATCCTGCTGCTGCTGCATATGGCTGTCCAAAAGGGGCGCTGCGCTGTTGCCTCGGGCCCCGCCTGACCTCCACAGCGGGAAAAAGCACCCCGCCGCGGACACCGGCGATGCCGCTGCTGCTGCCGCCCCAACCGCGGCCGATGCGCTCGGTCCTAGGCGCCGATGGCCTGCCGCTGGCGTCACCGCCATTGGACTGCTCACACCGGCCATGAGCCCTGCTGCCGTTGGCGGCGACAGGCTTGCAGCTGCTAGCCCGTCCACAGGCGGCTCGATCAGCAGCCGGTCCGGGCCTGCCGCAGGAGACATCTCCCCCCACCCCGGGGATTCCAGTCCCCGCAGCAGTGCCGCGGAGGAGCTCCCGTCCTTGTCGCTGTCCCTCCCGTGATACCCACTGCCAGCCAAGCTGCCTGCCGCCGGCTCCCCGGCAGCTCCCATGGCCCCAGACAGCTTCTCCAGCTGGGACGCAGGAGCAAGGTGGCCATTGCTAGCTGACCCGGACCCTCGGCTGATCACAGCAGGCGGCTGTCCCTGGGGGGTTTGCGCCGGGGGTCCCATCAGCCCGCCTATCCCGCCGACGTTGAGACCCACGCCCCGCGGGTCAGCAGCCGACGGGGACGACGCCGCAGCCCAGGCGGCGTTGTCGGGTATGCGGTACACGTCCCCGAGCCTGGGGCTTGGGGGCACGAGCAGGGGCGGCGCGTTGAGGCTCCGCTGACGGCCTAGGGAGGTGCTGGGAGAGCCGTTGCTGAGGCGTGGAAGGGCGGGAGCGTACGGGGCTGTGGATGCGACTGCGCCGGAGGGTGCGCCGGCCGAGGTGCGGATGAGGTGGGAGCTGTTGCTGGGTACGGGCGTGGGCGTCGTGCGGCCGCTGCCGCCCACGGGTGCGGCGGCGGACCCGTGCGTCGCTGTGTCGCGTCCGTATCGGGGAGTCCCAGCGGCGGCGGTTCCGGAGCCCGTGGCTGCGAGGGCTGCAGCGGCCGCCGATGCCAGCGCGGTGCTTGTGCTGCTGCTGTTTGCGCTGTCAGCGGCGGCGGCTGAGGAGGGGGAGAAAAGGCGGCGGGAGGGCCCTGAGTTGAAAAGCCGAGCAAAGAGGCCGCCCAGCAGCCGGCGGCGCTTCGGGGGCTGGTCGGCAAGGCTGGCGCAGTGCTGGGGGGCGGAGCTGGGGTCGCTGGGGAGGGAGGGAGCCCCCTGCAGCGAGGGTCCTGCAGTGGCAGCAGCTGCGCCGCCGGTCCCTGGTTCCATGCTCTCAAGAGCGAATGGGGATGGTTCAAGGGCGTTGCATGGCCCTTTCCCGCGGGCTGGTGGGAGGGCGGCGCCAGCAGCTGCGTCCCCAGGCGCAGCTCCCCCGCCCGTGGGCGCATACCCAGGCACGTGCATGCGTGCAGCAGCAGCATCCATGGCGGGTTGGCCTCCTTCCCGCGGCACGAGAGTCACGGGGCTACCCCCGCTGCGTCGGGATGCCGATGTGGGCCGTGACCCGACAGGCCCGGCCGCCAGGTCTAGTCCTCCAGACGCCCGTAACCCGGGTGCCGCTGCCAGTCCAAAAGCACCAATCCCATGGCTTTGGGCGCCAGGCGTGCTGCTGGGAAACGCCATGGGCATAAGCAGGCTTCCACCACCGCCGGGAGCTGCGTACGATGCGCCACCCCCGGACGCAGCTACCGGGGAGGTGCAGTCCATGGGAGTCGGGCTCGCACGAAGGCCTCCGGAACCAGCTGCATCGGTGCCGGTGGGTGGCCCGGCCCCGCCCCCACTGCCGCGCCCCAGGCCTAGGCCGAGGGCCGCGAGCCAACTGCGCTTGCGAGCCGACCCAGGGGTGGGCTGCGGGGGTCCCGCTGGGGACATGGGCACGGCGCCATGGGGGTCTTGACCTGGCAGGGACAGGTTGGGGGCGCGCATGGCGGCCCAGGCCTGCGCTGTGGTCATGCCGCTGCTGAGGCTGCCGGGAGCTGTGCTGGCGGCACCTGGGGCAGCGGTGGCGGTGCTGCCGCCGCCCACCCGCCCGCCGCGCCCCGCGCGAATGACTACGTCGAACTGCAAGGGAAGGTCAACGAGGCCATATAGCACGGTTCGCAAGGCGTAGGGATCTTGTGGTGCCGTACACTACCAGGGCGGGTACAGCGGGGAATGCGTTTGGGTTGGTGCATCACATGCGAATGTGTTTAAGGCAAGGAGGTACTGCGGTTTCGAACAACCATGTACCGCAGTTGCACCCACCTCAGCGATGACCAGCGGCGAGTCCGGCCCATCTGCATCAGGCGCAGCGCCTTCCTTGGCACTGCCCTCGCCCTGCTGCTTCTGCTGCCCACTTTCCATGTCCTCCTCGTCGGCCAGCCCCGCCCGTCTGTCCAGCTGAACCACCAGCGTGCGCATCTGCCCCACGCCGTCCACCTCATCAAGCTTCAGGGGAGCTACCGTGCTTTTGCACGTGTCTATCACCGTTGGTGCGCCTGGCAATCCGCTGGAGCTGCTGGCAGCTGCCACGGGGGCAGCTGCTTTCCGGCCCTCCGGCAGGACACGAAGGCGAACGTATGTCTGGGGGTTTGCAACAGGTAAGCCATACATGGTTGGCAACGTACGTACATTAATGGGCTCGGCCGTGCAGGCGAAGTGGGTGGCGCACGGAAGGCAGGCAACGTGTTTAGGAGGCGTCAGGCTTTTGGCAAGGTGGTAGTGAGGTGGCTACACCCGAGTGCTGTAAAGGAGAGCTGAGTTAATGCGATGTGTTCTTACTCTGGCAGTTTTGGATTGCGTCCATGTTACGTATGCGCCTTGAGGAGCATTCAGGGTAACCGCGGCTGAAGGGTGCTTGCGCCGAGACGTGCTCAACAGCCTGGGGGTCCGGATAATGACCTGTGTGCGCCGTGGGCGGTACAGGTCGGCAGTGTCAGACACCGTACCCAGGAAAGGCGTGAGGCAAGCCGTGCCACGGACGAGGCATCAGTACCTCTACAACAAGCTGCCTCTCAAGCCCGAGGACGGCCGGGATGAGCCGCACTGCCTGCAATTCCACTGTGTAAGTTGTTGACTTCGCGGCCATCCTCAGCACGCGCTCAGTCCCCGAATGAAGTCAGAGACGTCATGTCATGCGCTTTAGGACCAGGTGTTAGCAGTCAGTCGTTGGACGCTCGTTCAGCAGTTCGCCATGGACTTGGGAGTCGCATGGAGCAAGTTCAAGTGGTGCAGCACATACGGCAGGTCTGGTAAGCACTACATGAAGGGGAGTAACTTGAGTATACATGGGAACTGATTCGCTTGCCTGACATTTTGTGCAGTGCAGTGCATGGGATTCTCGTCCACGTCCTGGAATCCTGGATGTTCCGCAACACAGAGAGTGACTTGACTTACAAATATACGTGTACACTACTACTGTGCATCAAGCTTCGCCTGGCCTTTAGGGAGACCCACCTTAGACTTGACATGAACAGGTGGAGTTGCATGTCCACGAGCTACTGTGCCTTCTCGCCTTCGCCCTTTCCTACTTTGCTGTAGAGTGGAGCAATTACAGAGAGTCTCAGCAGTCTTGCGGCTAGGGTTCTGCAGCTTCTTCCTGCGCGGGTGGCACAGGAGGCAGGAGGTTGGCCATGGACGCAACCGCCAAGTCCGCAAAGAATGTAGCAGCCGAAGCAGAGCCAAAGAAGCGGATAAAGCACAAGACGGACCCCCGCATTGAGCAAAAGATTACTGAGGTAGGCGACGAAGCAGCCTTGCCTAACACACAACGCCAGCCTTGCCCCACACACAGCGCCACACGTCTCTATGACTCGTGCCACGGCGCAACCCTACACTGCTTTGCAGCTCCGACGCAAAGCCAAGGAGCACCTGTCCTTGAAGCAGTTTGAAGAGGCTCTACGGTGTTTGGACATCGCTGTCGATTTGCACTCAACCAGCTACAAGGTAGGGTAACATTACCATTCTTTACCCAAGCACCTGACGCTCGTGCTGGTGCGTGCCCTGGCCGACGCCCTACATCCTTGTAGCTGAAGTTCGTCCCACGTACAGCTGGTCAGGACGTCAGGTACCTGTCTCACAGGCGTTGTTTCCACCTCCTCGTGCCCACGCTGACCCACGCTGACCCACGCTACTGCCCCCGCGCCCCCGCAGCTGTACCGCATGCGCAGCATCACGCTGGCCTGCCTGCAGGAGTACAGCCGCTCAGCGCTGGACGCCGAGCGCGTCATAGAGCTGGCGCCACACATCATGGACGGGTGGGGCAGGCCTCGTGGACACCCTCTTGCATGCTGGTTTGCGTTAAGTATGTGGCACGTCACAATCCATGTGGCTTTGCTGCGGCGCCATTTGACTGTCGCTTCCCGCGCTGCGTGCCGCCAAACCTGCGCCGTATCTATCCGTATTGGGCCAACTGTGGCTTGCATTGCCATGCAAAGCGGTTCCGTACGCCACCCTAACCGCTGAACGTCGTCACACCGCAGGTACTACCATAAAGGTTTCGCCCTGTTTCACCTCAAGGACTACGCCGGCTCGGTACGTACCCACGCATGTTGGGTAGCATGCCACGCCGACCCCAGGAGCTTGACAGTGCATACGTTTGCAACAGTCCCTTGGCCCCTGCTGCATTGCATCTTCCCTGCATCATTGCCAAAACGCTGCCAGTAGCTCACCCTGTCCTGTGCGTGTTTTCCCATGCCTGCCAGGCGCACGCGTTCCAAGAGGGGCTCAAGCTCAACCCCACCGACAAGTCCCTTCGCCAGGGCTTCTGGGACGCAGTCGCGCTGGTGTCGCAGAGCCGCACGGACCAGGCGACCGCCAACCTGGACTTCAGCATCGCGGCAGCACAGGCGCAGCAGCAGCAGTTTGGGCTGGCAAGGGTGGCCGAAGGCGACGAGTAGTATGGGAGGCCGCTGGCCTTCCGGGCCTGCCGGGGTGGCGGTGGGTCAGCTGGATGGATGGAAAGTTGGTGCTTGCCTGCTCAGTGGTGCTTTTCTATGCTACTAGGCGTTGCATGGCTGCTTGCATGGACGGCGACCAACGGTGCTAGACTTGAGCCAGACCTGGCGCGCGGCGGGGCTCACATATGGGGGCGTTGGTGTCGGAGACAGCCGACTGAGGAGCTACAACCAATGTGCTTGTCGGAACTGAGGGATGTGTATGATGCTGGCAGCGTCGTAGGAAATCACAAGCGGAACGGTTGTGCCGCATGCCGGCCGTTCAGTTGCCTGCGGCTTGGCTTGCCAGAATTAGACCCGCCGATGACCGCGTGGAGCTGCCAATGCCATAAGTATGTAGTACAATTGTCGTGCTCTTCGTTGCTTCCATTACTGAACGCACGGGCCAGTGCAATGATATGACCCCCTGATATGACCATCGTGCTGATGGGATGTGTGGCATTTTTTACCTCACCAGCAGACCTCACGCACACGTGAGACGTTGTACTGCAAGCCAGCGGGCCAAACACACGTACGTCGTCAATGTATAGACTGATCAGGACTAAAATTGTGAGCAGTAGACATTAAGATCATGTGCACAAAAGCAGTAGGGATTACGCGCTGCTATGTCTCCAGGCGACGACGCCTGTGCCCCGCGTCTTAGAGCGCGGAGCTGTTGCCGGGACTGTAGGTCTTGAAATGGACAGTTAGGTTGAGTAATTAGGAGGGACAGTGATGGATACCCGTACCACTTCATAAATCGTGGCCCCCCGCCCCCCCCCCCCCTACCCCCGCCCCCCCCCCCCCAAAAACAAAGCGCCCCCTCTCTTTTTTTTTCTTGGCGCCCTTGTGTTTTTTTCGCCGGAAAGTTTT
>VFQN01001026.1_pt1 | contig 49156 bp, 28 predicted proteins | sample 3512371 | NCBI WGS metagenome assembly VFQN01 (sample SAMN10412370, study PRJNA504923) | tailings metagenome | isolation source: Replicate 2 from Balatoc abandoned mine | place: Philippines: Itogon, Benguet | collected 2017-08-28
GTCTATCACGCTAATTATCGGAACGTTGATTGTCTATCGTCAGATTCAACATACCAAAGACCGCCCCATGGGGTACGACAACAACGGCCTGATTATGATGCAAATGATGTCGCCCGATTTTTATGGGAAGTTTGATTTGCTTCGTACGGAGCTGAAAAACAAAGGAGCGATTGTAGAAATGGCCGAATCATCAAGTCCACTGACGGGGGTTTGGTCAAACAATGGCGGGTTTGAGTGGAAAGGCAAAGATCCGAGCCTCCAAGCAGAGTTTGCCACGATTTGGGTTACGCACGATTTTGGTAAAACAGTAGGCTGGAAATTCAAAGAAGGCCGTGATTTCTCTCGGAGTTTTTCCACCGATACGGCAGCGATTGTCATCAACGAAGCCGCTGTGAAATTTATGGGATTGAAAAACCCTTTGGGAACGGTCGTTCAATGGGGACAAGGGAAAGACGCAGGGCATTTTACCATCGTGGGGATTATCAAAGACATGCTTATGGAGTCGCCTTACGAACCAGTAAAGCAAACCATTTACTTTATGAACTACGAAAACGTGAATTGGATGACGATGAAACTCAATCCAGCGCGTAGCGCCTCCGAGTCGGTGGCGATGATTGAAGCTACGTTCAAAAAACACCTTCCCGCCGCTCCGTTCGATTATAAATTTGCTGATCAAGAGTTTGGCAAAAAATTCCAATCGGAAGAACGTATTGGTAAACTTGCTGCCATTTTTGCTTTGTTGGCCGTTTTTATCTCGTGTTTAGGGTTGTTTGGATTGGCGTCGTTTGTGGCGGAGCAGCGCACCAAAGAAATTGGCGTTCGCAAAGTGCTTGGCGCTTCGGTATTTAACCTATGGGGAATGCTTTCCAAAGACTTTGTTGTATTGGTGATTATTTCGTGCCTGATTGCCATTCCGATTGCCTATTATTTCTTGAGTGACTGGCTGCAAGATTATAAATACCATACCGAAATTTCGTGGTGGATTTTTGCAATGGCTGTGGGAGGTGCCTTGACAATCACGCTGTTGACAGTCAGTTATCAATCGATTCGGGCAGCGTTAGCAAATCCTGTAAAATCGTTGAAATCGGAATAAATTCATTGCCGCGTGGAAACGTTGCATTGCCGTAGAGACGTTGCATGCAACGTCTCTACAATTCATTTTCTATGTCCACCGTAGGACACTATTTGTCCGTAAACGGACAGATTAATTCACAAAAAATGCCTTTAGATACGTCTGAAGGCATTTTTTGTGTCTTGGCAAACTATTTGTACGATAAAATATAAACTAATCATAATACCCATGCGTCGAACCTATTTAGGCGAATTTGAGGAAGTCGTTTTACTGATGGTAGCCATTCTCGATGGAGAGGCGTATGGCGTCACGGTCAGTCAGGCGTTGGAAGAGCACACGGGGCGGGTGGTGACGTTTGGAACGGTGCACAATACGCTCATTCGATTGGAGGAAAAAGGCTTTGTCGGTTCCGAACTCGGTGGTGCGACAAATGAGCGTGGCGGGCGGCGCAAACGCCTTTTTCACGTAACTGCTTTGGGAAATCGTGCTTTGCAAGAAATCCAACAACTGCGCCAACAACTTTGGCAACTCCTACCACCGACTAAATTACAATTGAACAGCCTATGAAAACCAACGAACTTCATCCGCCTCAGTGGGCTAACCGACTGTTGAGGTGGTTGCATCCCGAAGATACCCTCGAAGAGGTGGAAGGGGATTTGGAGGAGCTTTACGCCTACTGGTACGAGCGTGCAGGAAAACGTCAAGCCACGTGGCGATATCTGCTCAATGTTGTATCGGTATTACCTCCTTTTGTCCGTCGTCGTGAAAGAAAACAAGCTTACAATAACCCTTTTTTAATTCAGCCATCTATGTTACGCAATTACTTCACCATCGCCTTTCGTACCTTGGCGCACAACAAGGTGTATTCGTCCATCAACGTCATTGGGTTGAGTATTGGCTTGGCAGCAGCCATGTTGATTATGCTTTATACCAAAGACGAAGTGAGTTTTGATCGGTTTCACGCCAACAACCCCCACATCTATCGCATTACAAGCAAACAGTTTACGCCTGCGGGAGTTTTTCAGTCGTACAACACCCATACGGGGTATTTGCAAGGGCCTAAATTTGCGGCGGGTGTTCCCGAAATCAAAATGTCGGTGCGTTACCAAAGCGATCGAAGTGATATCAAAGTGGGAACAGAAGTCAAAAGTTTTGAATCATTTCATGCCGATAGCAGTTTCTTCGCGTTGTTTTCGTTCCCGCTTGTCAGCGGAAATCCTGCTACGGCGTTAAAAGAACCCAAATCAGTAGTGCTTTCGGAAGAAATGGCCGAAAAGCAGTTTGGAACCACCAACGCTTTGGGTAAAATCCTCTTGGTGCGAAATTCTAACGGAGATTCAAAAGAGTTTGAACCCTATACCGTGACGGGAATTGCTAAAAAATGCCCTCAAAATTCTTCCATTAAGTTTGACTTCCTTTTTCCATACGTAGTAAGCAAAGAAGACATGGCAAACGGGGGCAACTGGTTTAATTTCTTCCAAAATACGTTCGTCGTGCTTCAACCCAATGCTAACCTCAAAAAGGTAGAAGCTACCATGAACCGCGTTTTTCAAAAGGATGCAAAACAAGCGTTGGAAGAAGAGGTAAAACGATTTGGGCCTCAAAGCAAAACAGAATATATGCTGCAAGCTTTCACCGATATGCACCTAAATAAAGACATGCCCGCCCAAAATGGCTTAGTGGACGGCAGTAATCCGATGTTTTCGTACATCCTTTCGGGCATTGCGCTGTTTATTTTATTGATTGCTTGTATCAATTTTGTGAACTTAACCGTAGCGCGCTCGCTCAAACGGGCCAAAGAAATTGGCGTTCGTAAAGTTGTCGGTGGTGGGCGTGGACAATTGATGATGCAGTTTCTGGGTGAGTCGTTTATTCTGTGCTTTTTGGCGTTCGGGTTTGCCTTGTTGTTGGTACAAATGGCGTTGCCGACTTTCAATGAGCTTTCTAATAAAGCATTGGCCTTCTCTTACTTATTCGATGCACAACTGGTCGCAGGGTACATTGCCTTGTTTTTGGCTACAGGCCTTCTAGCAGGTTTTTATCCTGCGTTAGTTTTGTCTAACTATAACCCCGTTCAAACGCTTTATAGCCGATTCAACCTTTCTGACAAAAACTACCTTCAAAAAGGCTTGGTCGTGTTGCAGTTTGCGTTGGCTTCGTTTCTAATTATTGCAACGTTGACTATTTATTCTCAATTCAACTATTTGACCAACAAAGACTTAGGCTATAACGATAAAGGAGTAATAACCGTTGGCAAGTCTGGATTGAATCGAAATGAAACGAAGGTCTTCAAAGATGAATTATTGAAAAACCAGAATATTCAAGAGGTAGCGCCTAAAAATGGCGGGAACTGGTTCACGATTGCCAAAGTAAACGGTCAAACCGAAATTAATTTTGCGTACGAAACGGTAGATGCTACTTATTTTTCATTGTTACAAATTCCGATTATCAAAGGGCGTAATTTTTCGGCGGAGTTTAATTCTGATTCGACTTCGTCGGTGTTGGTCAATGAGTCTTTCGTGAAAAAAGCAGGTTGGACAAACCCGTTGGGGCAAGTGGTAGATTTTTGGTACAATGAAGGCGAAAAATACAAGGTGATTGGAGTCATTAAAGACTATCATTTTGAGTCACTTAACGCCAAAATAAGCCCACAGCTGTTTACGATGAAGCCAGGGAATCAGTACGGAAAAGTATTCATCAAAATCAAAAAAGGAAGCGAAACGGCGAGCCTAAATCATCTTGCCAAAACGTACAAAAAACTCTTTCCGACAAATCCGTACGAGTACAAGTTTATGGATGAAGAAAATGAAAAACGCTACGAATCAGAAGCCAAATGGAAGCAAATCATGCTTTTTGGCGCGATTCTGACGATTTTTATCTCGTGCATTGGCTTGTTTGGACTGGCGACCCTTTCGGCCGAACGTCGTACCAAAGAAATCGGTATCCGCAAAGTTTTGGGCGCGTCGGTCGCAAGTATCACGACGTTACTTTCGGCTGATTTTCTGAAATTGGTCAGTTTATCGTTTGTTTTTGCCTTTCCTGTGGCCTACTACGCCATCAAACAGTGGCTCGAAAATTATCCTTACCGCATCGACATCAGCATCTGGACGTTTGTGATTGCGGCGGCATTGTCGATTCTAATCGCCTTTTTCACCGTTAGTTTTCAATCCATCAAAGCGGCCTTGGGCAATCCAGTAAAGTCGCTGAAATCAGAGTAAAGAAATATAAATTTTAGCCCTGATTTCCAACTCTTACACGTGAAAAATCAGGGCTAAAACCTTTGTAATACCCTTGATATTCCTTTCGGAGAATAACTCTTATTTTAAAAAAACCTATCCAAAGTGTACGAAAATGTACAAAACATGTACGATTTCGGACATCCTATCAGTCTTTTTAAGAGATAAGCACCACAATATCAACACTTTATTCTACTGGCAAGCTATTTGTTTACCAAAAAGACAGAAATACCTAATATACCTTTTTACGTCGCTGACTCCTTCAGGAGGAGCTGTGTACATTGTTACCAAAACCAAGTAGTATACTCATTGATTTTTTGTCATTGATTGGTATTATGGAATCGGTGGTGGAGTTGGTAAACTAAAGTACATCAAAAATTAACCTACAACTAAATTAAGCGTTATGATACAAAATTACTTCAAAATTGCCCTTCGCAATTTGTGGAAAAATCGTCTTTTTTCGCTTATCAATATCTTTGGGATGTCGGTAGGGATGGCATGTGTGGTGATTTTAATCCTTTTTGCCCAAAAATGCCTCACTTTTGATGAATTTCATGCTCATAGCGACCGGATTTATTATATCCAAACCGAAATTAACGACCAAAAACATGAAAAAACAGTTTACCCTATTTTAGAACAATTGCAAAAAAATTATCCTGAGATAGAAGCAGGTACTCACATCCAAACTTGGTATTCGCCGTGGATTCATTATGGCACCAAAGACCTCCAAGAAAGCACCGTTTTTGTAGATTCCACTTTTTTCCAAATTTTTAGTTTCCCACTAAAATATGGCACTCCTAATACGGCGCTCAAAGGATATAATTCAATCGTGATAAGCGAGAAAATCGCCCAGAATTTATTTGGTAATATAAACCCTCTCGGCAAAACCGTCACCCTTGATGATACTTTACAGTTTAAAGTGTCGGGTGTGTTAGAACCTATTCCTTCCAACTCTTCCCAGCAGTTTGAAGTTATACTTCCTACCCAGCTACTCTTTTCGCTTCCTGATTTTAAAAAACGAGCCAATTGGTTCAATATATTTTCACCGGTATTTGTATTACTTAAAAAAGGTACCGACCCCAAAGTCTTAGAAGCCAAATTTCCCCACATCGTAAAGAATCACTTTGTCCCCGAATCTCGTGATAACTCCTTACATCTTAGCGAGTTCAAACATTTTATTCATAATCAAAACCCTACATTTAAAGGGCTTATTTATGGAGCTATTGCCATTGCTGTTTTTTTGCTGTTGATTATTAGCATCAACCTTATCAATCTCAACATGGCTTCGGCCTTGCCGAGACTGAAGGAGGTAGCAGTAAAACAAGTTATTGGAGCTACTAGAAATATTATTCTAAAACAATTTTGGCTAGAAGCGGGCATTGTTATGTTACTCTCTTTGTGGTTTTCCGGATTTTTTGCCAAGTATTATTTGATTCCTTCTTTCAATCAACTTCGCGAAGGGCACATGCAGCTCGACATTTCTTTAGAGCACGACTATCCTACGATTGTAATTATACTCTCCATTTCGCTTTTGGTGACTTTCGTAGCGGGTACTTATCCTGCTTACTACCTTATGCAATTGAAGACCACCGAAGCTGTCAAGGGAAAGATTTCTAGCAATCCTCATCGTGGGCGTTTTCGACAAAATAGCCTGATTGTGTTGCAGTTTGTATTGGCGGTGATGTTGATTGTGGGTACGTTGGGTTTGCGACAACAAATCAATTTCATGAAAACCACCGCTCTAGGTTATGATAAAAACAACGTTTTGGTTTTTAATACCAATCTCGATTACCGCAATTCGTCTGCTGCTATTTCGGCGGGAAGGGTGGTATTGGATGAGCTGCGACAAAATCCCAATGTAGAATCTTTTTGTACTTCCACGCTTACCCCTGTGAAATATTGGTACAATTTCAATGAGTATTATCCAGCAAAAAACCCTAATCAAAGCGTACGTATACTTCATGCAAGTACCTTTGAAAATTACTTTGAAACCTACAAAATCCCTTTCATTGAAGGACGTAGTTTTTTAGATAATTCCGCAGACTCAGCCAATCATAATATCATTATTAATGAAGCGGCTATGAAGGCATTTGGCTGGAAAACCGCCGTAGGCAAACAATTGCGCCAACAAAATGACCCTACCATTTATACGGTCATAGGAGTCACCAAAAATTTCCATTATCAAAATCTTAAAGAATCCATAGAACCGCTGCTTCATTGGTATGCAGGTAAACAAAAACTTAGCAATTTTTTAACCATCCGTTTGAAAGACCCAGCCAAAGCAAGCACACTCATTAAAACAGTAGAAGCGCGATTTAAAAATATACCTAGCCGCCGCCCTTTATCTTATTTTTATCTTAGTGACGAACTTGCCAAAACGTACCGGCCTATTGATAGTATTTGGCAGATGATAAGCTTTGTCACGTTGCTTGCTATTTTGATTGCTTGTGCGGGTATTTTTGGGTTGATTTCGCTCGTGGCCAAACAGCGCACCAAAGAAATCGGTATTCGTAAAGCATTGGGAGCGAGTGTCACCAATATTGTGACTATGCTTTCAGGCCAATTTCTCCAACTTGTAGGCGTAGCCTTGGCTATCAGCTTGCCTATTTCTTACTGGTTAGGCCAAAAACTGTTAGAAACTTTTGCTTATCGTACCCAACTCCAATGGTGGTATTTGATATTTGTGGCCATTTTTGCGCTCGTTATCGCTTTGGTTTCGGTTAGTTTTCAAGCCCTCAGAGCTGCCCTCAACAATCCCGTAGAAAGTCTAAAAACTGACTAAATAGCGTCCAGTTGTGTACATCATTTGTCCGCTTTTGGACACTTCATGGCAGGGAAACGAGCTGTTTCAGAAGTAGAGCAGCACCAAATTATCTTTGGTTATTACGCTCCCTCTCCCTAAATCCTCGCTTTGCTTTATGCTTAGAATAACTTCTAGAGCCCTTCTTCTTTCTGAAAAAGGGCTGGGATGAGGTAAAAACAAAAGATAATTTGGTAGTCCTCCCCTTTCGAGGTAGCTTTTTTGAGAAGTGGCAAGGTATTTTACATACGGAAATAGATGAAATAAAAATTGTCTAATTTAACCAACCATGCGACGAAGCGACTTAGGGGAATTTGAAGAAGTAGTTTTGTTAACCGTAGCTGTTCTTGCCCCCAATGCCTATTCGGTGTCTATCGCCGAAGAATTGGAATCAGAAACAGGCCAAACGGTAAGTACAGGCGCTGTACATGCTGCCTTACAACGACTGGAGCAGAAAGGATACGTATCTTCTTTTTTGGGCGACGCAACTGCCGAACGTGGCGGGCGTCGTAAGCGAATGTTTTCGGTGACGGCACTCGGTGGCCGAGTCCTCAACGATGTCCGAGACGTTCGAAACCGACTTTGGGGACGCATTGTACCGCAAGTGACTTTAAAATGGAGTTAACCTTCTGCCGTCATGAAACAACCTACTCCTCTCAGTCCTTTCCCGTGGCTCGACAACCTGCTGCACCGCCTCATGGCTCCCCACTTACGCGAGGAAATCATGGGCGATTTGCACGAACGCTACCAACGACGTAGCCAACGCACAGGGGAAACCAACGCCCGCCAACGCTATTGGCGCGATGTCATTACGTACGTTCGTTGGTCAAACATCCGTCGTCAATCAACCGCACATTCTTATCCAACAACCTATTTATACAGCCTCAATATGTTACGTAATTATTTAAAAATCGCCTTTCGCACCCTCACGCGTCACAAATTATACACAGTGCTCAACGTGGCAGGATTGACCTTTGGCATTACCTGTTTTCTCATCATCGGTTTATATCTATTTGATGAACTTACCTTTGACCAACAGCACCGTAATGCCTCGCGTATCTACCGAGTGATTGAACACAAAAAAACAAAAACGGATGACTTGACCATTGCTGCCGTAAGCTACAAGCTCGCCGAAGAGTCGAAAAAAAGTATTCCTGAGGTAGAAAACACCGCACGAATTACCGAATTCGGAAGAGACAATCTGTCAAACCCCGAAACCCAAAACAAGTTTCATTTACCCATTACCATTGCCAATGAAAGCTTCCTAAAAATCTTTGATTTTGAGACAATTTCAGGGGAAACGAAAACGGCCTTGCAAGAGCCAAATTCCATTGTAATCGTTGAAAGAATTGCCCAAAAGCTATTTAATCGAACGGACGTTGTTGGCAAAACAGTTCGGTTTGACTTCACCGATAAACCGCTCAAAATCACCGCTGTTATCAAAAATCACCCTAGCAACTCTAGTTTTGACTTTGAATCGTTGTTGTCGGAAAGTACGTTTAATGACGATGCGGAGTTTCAACAATCAAACGCTTCCGATTGGTCTTCGCACGACTATACGGTTTATGCGCTGCTTCGGGAAAATGTACAGGCCAACACGGTAGGAACCAAGATGAACGCCTTGGTGCGGGCCAATTATAAGCCCGAAGCAGGCACCACAACCAATTATTGGTTGCAACCATTGACAGATATGCGTTTACATTCGGATACAATTACCCGAGGTGTTACCAGTTCTGTCTCAGGGAAGGGAAGTATCTTGTACATCAAAATTTTCGGGGCGGTCGCGTTGTTTGTTTTGTTGATTGCTTGCATCAACTACATGAACCTAACTACGGCCCGAGCGTCTAATCGCTCGAAAGAAATTGGGGTACGCAAAGCCAACGGTGCGTTTCGAAGTCATTTAATCAACCAGTTTTTGTTTGAATCGCTGTTGGTAACGTTGATTTCATTTATTCTTTCCATCGTGCTCGTCAACCTACTTTTGCCTTCGTTTAATGCCTTTACTCAAAAGCAACTTTCGCTGGGTTTCCAGTCCGACTACCGAGTGTGGCTTTATACCACCATTGCGGTACTTGTCACAGGGCTTATTTCGGGAAGTTATCCCGCATTTTTGTTGTCGCGTTTCACTCCTTTAGCATTATTAAAAACGCTCAAGCTGCAACAAGGCGGCGACTTATCGCTCCGCAAAAGCCTAGTAGTCTTTCAGTTCACGATTTCAATCGTGATGATTATTGGCACCGTCGTATTGTTCCAACAGATTAGGTACGTCAGCAACAAAGACCTCGGGTTTACCAAAGAACTATTGTTGGTGGTTGACATCAACTCGGGAAATGTGCGTAAAAATGCGCAAACCATCAAAAATGAAATTAGTAAGATTGCGACCGTCAAAAACGTATCGGTAACGACGCGGGTGCCAGGTGAATGGAAAAACATCCCCACCATCAAAATTCGCCCAGAAGGAAACAACGACGACCACAAAATATCGTATTTGTTGGGAGTAGATGAGCATTTTGCTACTACGTTTGAGGTCAAAGTAATCAACGGCCGCAATTTTGTCGGGCCTGACGATTCGACCTCTATCCTCCTCAATGAAAAAGCGGCGGCGATGCTACACATCAAAGAAGCCGCAGGACAGCTTGTTGAGATTCCTGAGCGCTCTATGGGAGGTAGTTATAGTCCACTCAACAACCAACAGACCTTTCGTGCCCGCGTAGTAGGGATTGTCAAAGACTTTCATTTTCAATCCCTTCGCCAAGAAATAGCCCCTATGGTACTGGCGTATCAAAACAACCCCGTACACTCGATTGACTATTTTACTTCACGGATTACAGGAAATGATATACCTACTACTTTGGCTAAAATCAACGAAGCCTTGGTAAAAATAGACCCTGCTCACTTGTTAGAACATCATTTTTTGGATGAACAATTAGCTCGCTTCTACGCCGATGACCACCGCCGCGAAACCATGCTGATTTGGGCGGCTTTAGCAACCATCTTTATCGCTTGTTTGGGATTATTCGGCTTGGCTACTTACACGGCAGAGCAGCGCATCAAGGAGATTGGAGTACGCAAAGTACTGGGAGCTAGCGTGTTTAGCATCACTACGCTGCTTTCCAAAGATTTTATGAAGTTGGTCTTGATTGCCAACGGAATTGCCTTTCCGCTGGCGTGGTGGGCTACACAACAGTGGCTACAAGAGTTTGCCTACCACATCTCTGTCGAATGGTGGGTGTTTGTGGTTGCGGGAGCTTCGGCCATGCTTATTGCGCTGCTGACCATTAGCTACCAAGCCATCAAAGCGGCCTTAGTGAATCCCGTGAAATCGCTGAAAACGGAATAAATCGGCGTAGAAAGGTTGCATGATGTAGAGACGTTGCCATGATGTAAAGACGTTGCCATGATGTACAGACGTTGTCATGACGTACAGACTGACGTACAGACGTTGCATGCAACGTCTCTACCAAACCAATCCCTATGAAACATAAACCACCTGTTTGGATTGACAAATGGCTAAATTATCTCCTTGCGCCGCATCTGCGCGAGGAGATCCTAGGCGATTTGCACGAACGCTACGCTTTGCGCATTAAGCGGCTCGGAGAAGGTAAGGCTCGGCAGCGTTATTGGCGCGATGCCCTAACTTATATACGCCTTTCCAACATTAAACGTAAACACTCTCAATACCCTCAAACCTATTTATTCAGCCTCTATATGCTACGCAATTATTTCAAAATCGCTTTTCGTAACCTCCTGAAATACAAAGGTTACTCATTCATCAATATTTTTGGACTCGCTACGGGCATGGCTGTGGCGATGCTGATTGGCCTGTGGGTATGGGACGAACTATCGTTTAATAAATACCACAAAAACTACGACCGCATTGCCCAAGTGTGGCAATTTGTGAATTTCGATGGCACAATTTCTTCGTATAACTCTGTCCCTATTCCAATGGCGGAGGAATTGCGCAATAAGTACCCCGATTTTCAAGCGACCAGCCTTTCTACCTATACCCGCGACGTAATTTTGGCGGCCGGAGAAAAGAAACTAACCAAAAGCGGCAATTATGTACAGCCTGATTTTGTAGATATGATGTCTTTCAAAATGTTGGCGGGTAGCTCTGACGGCTTGAAAGAAATTAACACCATTTTCCTTTCCGAATCGGTGGCCAAAGCCTTTTTCGGCACCGAAAATCCGCTGAATAAAATCATTAGAATGGGTAACAAAACTGACGTAAAAGTGACGGGAGTATATGAAGATTTGCCCTACAGCAGTGCTTTTCGCGACGTACTCTTTCTGGCACCTTGGGAGTTGTTTGTGGCCAATGATGGATATGCCAAACGAATACTGGACGAATGGGATGAAAATTCTTTTCAAGTGTTTGCGCAGTTGAAAGAAGGGTCAAGTGCGGAGGCGGTGTCGGCCAAAATCAAGGATATTCGTATGAAACGCAAAGACCCACCCGGCTACAAACCTGCCTTTTTCTTACATCCGATGAATCAATGGCATTTGTACACCGACTTTAAAGACGGAAAAAACGCGGGTGGCATTGTCTATTTTGTTTGGCTTTTTGGAGCCATTGGGGTGTTTGTTTTGCTATTGGCCTGTATCAATTTTATGAACCTAAGCACCGCTCGCTCCGAAAAACGAGCCAAAGAGGTAGGCATTCGCAAGTCGGTCGGATCGGTACGTGGTCAGTTGATTTTTCAATTTTTGAGCGAGTCGTTTGTCATTACCCTCATGGCGTTTGTAATAGCGTTGATTTTTACTCAACTCGCTCTTCCCTTTTTCAATGAAATCGCAGATAAAAGAGTTGCTATCTTATGGAACAACCCTTGGTTTTGGCTATTTGGGCTAGGTTTTAGCTTGCTTACGGGGCTGATTGCGGGCAGTTATCCTGCGCTTTATCTATCTTCATTTCAGCCAATTAAAGTATTAAAAGGGACGTTTAAAGCCACCCGTTTTGCGTCGGTTCCTCGTAAAGCATTGGTCGTTTTTCAATTTACTGTTTCGGTTACCCTCATCATTGGTATTATTACCGTTTTTCGGCAGATTCAATACGCCAAAGACCGTCCTTCGGGCTATGAACGTAGCCGATTGGTAGAAATCAACATGAGTACCCCCGAATTGTACAATCATTATGATGCCCTGCGAAATGACCTGCTCAATACAGGTGCCGTAACCAACTTTTCGGAATCGGGCGGCTCAATTACCAACCAATACGGCGGCACCACCAATATATCTTGGAAGGGGAAAACGCCCAATACCCAGCCTTTGCTCATGGCCAACCAAGTGACGCATGACTTTGGTAAAACGGTAGGCTGGCAATTGGTACAAGGCCGTGACTTCTCAAGAAATTTCTCTACCGACTCCTCGGCCATGATTATCAACGAAGCGGCGCTAAAATTGATGGGTTTCAAAAATCCCATTGGCGAAATAGTCCGAAGTGGAAAAGTGTATAAAGTAATCGGGGTGATTAAAAACATGATTCGGCTATCGCCTTTCGAGCCCGTCAGCCCTGCTTTTTATACCATTAATTACCAAGCCGTTAATGTTATCAACCTCAAACTTTCGGCCCAATTATCCACCAGTGACGCCCTTGATAAAGTGGCAAAAGTGTTCAAAAAGTACAATCCCGAAGCGCCGTTTGAGTACAGTTTTGTGGATGAAGTGTACGGGCGCAAGTTTATTGATGAAGAACGTATCGGCACGTTGGCCTCCTTTTTTGCGCTTTTAGCGGTATTAATTTCGTGCTTGGGTTTGTTTGGATTAGCATCGTTTATCGCCGAACAACGTACCAAAGAAATTGGGATTCGGAAAGTACTCGGGGCATCGGTTACGGGCCTGTGGCAGATGCTTTCCAAAGATTTTGTAGCTCTTGTCTTGTTTGCGTGCGTTATCGCAGCACCGATTTCTTATTATTTTCTCAACGATTGGCTACAACATTACGAATACCGCATCGAACTCTCGTGGTGGATATTTGCAGTAGCCGCCTTGGGTTCCATTGTGATTGCTTTGTTGACAGTTAGTTACCAAGCGATAAAGGCCGCCTTAATCAATCCCGTGAAGAGTTTAAGAGCGGAGTAATAAGGTGAAAGACTTTCCAAGTTTTTGAAACTTGGAAAGTCTTTGGTCACCAGCGGACAATTTCTGTACGATTTCGGACACGGGTTTTCCCAAAACAGCTCCTCTGGGGGCTGTTTTTGTTGTGGCATGGTTATTTCATTTAAAAAATTGTATCTAATCACTTTCAAAAAGATTTCTGATGAAAAAAACCATACTTGGAGAACTCGAAGAACTGGTATTGCTGGTGGTAGCTTCTTGCGACGAGGATGTTTATGGAGTGCCTGTTATGGAACAATTACAGCTTCACACGGGTCGTGACTTTACCATCAGCGCCGTACACACTACCCTCTACCGACTCGAAGAAAAGGGGTTTTTGTCGTCTTCGGTGGGAGGAGCAACCGCCGAGCGCGGAGGAAGGCGTAAGCGACTATTTACCCTGACTGCCGCAGGAGGCGAAGTATTGTTGGAAATTCAGCAAACCCGCACCCGACTTTGGCAGTCGATTCCTCAAACGAAGCTACAACTCATGGGTTTGTCATCCAATCCGTTTTAATCACCATGAAAAAGTCAACCAACTCCCTACCAAATCAACCTCCTCGCTGGGCTGACCAACTCCTCGAATGGTTTGTCGCACCGCATTTACTGGAATATATTCAGGGTGACCTGCACGAAAACTTTCATAAGCGAGTCGCAAAAGTAGGCATCGCTCGCGCCCGCCGCGAGTACCTGTGGGCTGTATTCCATTGCCTTACTCCCTTTTTTACCAAACGACAAACCGTCAAATCCAGTTATTCCAATCAACCCTCTACAGTCATGTTATCCAATTATTTAACCATCGCTTTCCGCAATTTGTGGCGGCAGAAGGCATTTACAACCATCAATATCGTCGGTTTATCAGTAGGTCTCGCTTCTTGCCTGCTAATTGTACTCTATGTTTTGCACGAATTGAGCTACGACAGCTACCATGCGCACGCAGACCGTATCTATCGAATGACTATGCACGCTCGAATGGACAACAAAGACATTAATTTAGCTTACTCAAGTGGCCCTGCGGGGCAGGCGCTCTTGCGCGATTCGCCAGGCGTAGAGGCCATTACGCGGCTGCGGAAAGAAGGGGCTTTTTTGGTCAAACATGGTCAGGACATCATAAAAGAAGAAAAAATTGCCTTTGTTGACTCCAACTTTTTTTCTGTTTTCACCATTCCAATCGTCAAAGGAAATCCCAAAACGGCACTTGTTGAACCCAATACGCTGATTCTTACGAAAACAATTGCTCATAAATATTTTGGTACACAAGACCCTATTGGCCAATCACTTTCACTGGGAAATTTGGGGCTTTTTCGAGTAACGGGGGTTTGTGAAGATGTTCCCTCCAACACCCATTTTCACTACGATATGTTTGGTTCGTTTGAATCGGTCAAAACGGGTAATAAATGGCTATCGAGTGGCGCTTATACGTACGTACGACTTCGGGAAGGACATTCCCTTGCACAGGTAGAAACCATCAGTCGGGGGTTTGTTAGTAAGTACATTGCACCCGAAATCAAAGAGTTTTTTGGCATGGAATTTACCGAATTTCAGAAAAAAGGCAATCGTTTTGGCTTTCAATTTCAACCGATTACGGATATTCATTTACATTCTGATTTGGACGATGAATTAGAAGCCAACAGCGATGCCAAATACGTTTATATCTTTTCGGCCATTGCGTTTTTTATTCTTTTACTGGCCTGCATCAATTTTACCAATTTATCGACGGCAGGTTCGGCCAGTCGCTCCAAAGAAGTCGGAATACGCAAGGTATTGGGCTCGGTACGGACTCAATTGGTTAGCCAGTTTCTGACCGAATCGGTCTTGCTTACTTTTTTTGCATTGGTGCTGGCACTGGTTTTGGTCTTTTTGCTTTTACCCAGTTTCAATGTGTTATCGGGCAAACAGTTCACCGTTAGCGACTTGGTCAATGGACGCCTTCTGATGGGAGCGGTAGTGTGTTCATTGGTGATTGGTTTGTTGGCGGGAAGTTATCCCGCGTTTGTACTGGCCTCTTTCAAACCCATTACGGTGTTAAAAGGCAAGCTACAAATTGGTGGGCGGGGTGGTTGGTTGCGCAATGCCTTAGTAACCACCCAGTTTGTGGTCTCCATTGGGATGATTGTTGCGACCATCGTGGCCAATCGTCAAATACAATTTATGCAAAACAAAAAAGTGGGGTTTGACCGAGAGCAAGTACTGGTGCTGCACGATACGCACGTATTAGGTGCTAAAGCTGAGGCATTTAAAGTCGAACTGGCGAAATTGGCATCGGTGGTGAAAGTGGCATCTGCTGGTTTTTTGCCAGCGGGGCATACCAGTCAAAGCGTGGATGGAATTCAGTTTCGAGACGGAACACGTACAGGAACCCATCGCACAAAAGGTTACTACATCGACGAAGATTACTTACCTACCTTGGGGATTGACTTGGCGCAGGGACGTAATTTTTCCAAAGCTTTTTCCACCGAAAACGCTTCAGTTTTGCTCAACGAAGCCGCCGTTCGGACTTATGGCTTCAAAAATCCGATTGGTCAGCAAATTTCTACCGTAGGCGACGGCTCAGAGGGCAGTAAACATACCTACACGGTGGTAGGCGTGGTTAAAGATTTTCATTTTGAATCCATGCACCAGCACATCGCTCCCTTGGTTATTTTCTACGGCAAAGACAACGATCAGCTTGCATTACGCATTCAGACCAACGATATTCCGACGCTTCTTCAAAAGATAGGACAACAATGGAAAGCCACTACCGATAATCCGTTTGCGTATTCGTTCTTAAACGAACGTTTTAGCAAAATGTACCAGTCAGAGCAGCATATCAGCCAGTTATTTGCCGTTTTTGCAGGATTAGCCGTACTGATTGCCTGTTTGGGATTATTCGGATTGGCTGCCTTCACCACCCACCAACGCACCAAAGAAATTGGGGTTCGCAAGGTATTGGGTTCTTCCGTGACGGGAATTGTGACCTTGTTATTGACCGATTACCTCAAATTAATTCTTATTGCTACCCTCATTGCATCGCCGATTGCGGGTTATACCATGAGTCAATGGCTACGCGACTTTGCCTACCGAATCGACCTGCCGTGGTGGGCTTTTGCGCTGGCGGGGGTGCTGGCTACGGTCGTAGCGGTATTGACAGTCAGTTATTTGGCGATTAAAGCGGCTTTGGTAAATCCTGTGAAGAGTTTAAGGGCGGAGTAAAGTAATAAGGCGATAGACCTTCCAAGTTTTTGAAACTTGGAAGGTCTATTTTCATCGACGGATAGACTTTCCAAGTTTCAAAAACGATAACATCCAAACTTGGAAAGTCTTTGGTCACCAGCGGACAAACGCTGTACGATTTCGGACACTAACTTTCAAAAACAGCTCCCAAAGGAGCTGTTTTTGTTGTGGCATGGTTATTTGTTTAGCAAATAATAATGAAATACTAAAACACGCTAACATACCCATGGGGCGCTCTTACTTAGGTGAATTTGAAGAATTGGTTTTACTCACGGTTGCGGTGCTGGAAGGAACGGCCTACGGCGTCACGATTGCAACGGAATTAAAACAACGCATGAACAACCGCCTCATTAGTTTGAGTGGGGTACACATTGCGTTGTATCGCTTGGAGGAAAAAGGCTTTGTTGTATCTGAGCTGGGAGGGGCTACTTCCGAGCGTGGCGGGCGTCGAAAACGCTTTTTTCGCATCACGGCCTTGGGTAAACGTACCTTGGCCGAAATGCGGCAAGTGCGCAACGAGCTGTGGGACGCTATTCCAAACCCTTCATTTTCTTGAGTTATGACAAAGCAGCCTAATCCACCCCGCTGGGCCGACCGATTTTTGGGTTGGCTTCTCCCTTCGGAGCTTTATGAAGAGCTGTTGGGGGATTTGCACGAGCAGTTTGCGTTTCAAGCCGAAGAGCTTGGAGCGCAGAAAGCCCGTTGGATCTATTTCTTTGAAGTCATCCGTTTTTGTCGCCCTTATTTTTTGAAACGTCGTTTTCGCGCCGATTCTAAATATTCAACCTCTTACACTTACAGCCCCACTATGCTACGCAATTATTTCAAAATCGCTTTTCGTAACCTGTTGAAATACAAAGGTTATTCATTTATCAACATCTTCGGTTTGGCGACGGGCATGGCTGTGGCGATGCTGATTGGGCTTTGGGTGTGGGATGAGTTGTCTTACAACAAGTCCTTTAAAAATTACGACCATATTGCTCAAGTTTACAATCACGTCACGGAGCCTTTGGATCAAAAACAAGTAGAAGGGAGTAGTCAGCCACAACCAATGGCTAAAGTGTTACGAGAAAAATATGGACACATTTTCAAGCATGTGTTATTAGTACAATGGGAGGGCGAAACCACCTTAGGTGTGGGTAATGATAATTACATCAAAAGAGGGCAGTTTTTTGAAAACGGGGTGATAGATATGTTTTCCTTAAAAATGCTCAAAGGCAGCAAAGAAAGCCTCAATGACTCACAAGGGATTATTCTGTCTGAATCAGCAGCTAAGTCTATTTTTGGCGATAAAGACCCAATAGGTGAAGCCATAAAATTAGACAACAAGTTTTATTGCAAAGTGAGCGGTGTATATGAAGATATCCCCCAAAATTCTACACTAGGTGGCATCCATTTTATCGGCAATTTTGAACATCTACGTACGAATGAGAAGTGGATAAAAAACAACGAGGAGAGGTGGGATGCTAGCTCACAGCGCATTTTTGTACAAACTGACGATAACGTTACTATGGAGCAGGCAAATGCCGCAGTGAGGGATTTTTATTTGAAAGATGCACCTGACAATTTTAAGGAACTCGCTCCTAAATACAAGGCAATACTTTACCTAAACCCCATGAAAAACTGGTATTTGTATTCTGAATTCAAAAACGGTTACCCAGCCACAGGACGCATTACTTTTGTGTGGCTGTTTAGCATCGTGGGGATATTTGTATTGCTTTTGGCTTGTATCAATTTTATGAATTTAAGTACGGCACGCTCTGAGAAGCGAGCCAAAGAAGTAGGCATACGTAAAGCCATAGGTTCGATAAAATCTCAATTAGTCAACCAATTTTTAGGGGAATCGTTTTTGGTGGTAGGGCTGGCGTTTATCATCATGCTGGGTATCGTTGGAGTATCTATTGGTGGGTTTAATGAACTTGCCGATAAGCAAGTCAGTATTCCATTTGCCAATGTGTATTTTTGGGGGATTAGCTTCATTTTTCTTGCTACTACGGCTTTATTATCTGGGCTTTACCCTGCTTTCTATCTGTCTTCGTTTGAACCTGTAAAAGTACTGAAAGGCACAATTCGCTTAGGTAAATATGCCTCTTTACCACGTAAAGTACTGGTAGTAATCCAGTTTACAGTTTCGGTGGTGTTGATTATCGGTACTATCGTAGTATATCAGCAAATCCAATATGCTCAAAACCGTCCTGTGGGGTATGATAGAAGCAGTTTGGTGAGGATTTCGATGGACGACCCCAATTTTGAAAATAGTAAATTGGTCATGAAAGATGAGTTACTACGAAATGGCATAGCGTCAAATGTCGCTTTTTCAAATATGCCCGTTACATCCATTTGGGACAACTGGGGAGGGTTTGATTGGAAAGGCAAAAACCCGGATGCCGAATCCAACTTTTCAGTTACCCAATTAGACGAAGATTTTGGGGCTACCATTCAATGGAAAGTAAAACAAGGCCGTAATTTTTCTAAAGAGTTTGGGATGGATACTGCCGCTGTTATCATCAATGAATCGGCGGCAAAATACCTGGCTTTGAAAAATCCAATAGGTGAGTATATAACTTCGACTGGCGATGGCAAGCGCCGCTGGCAAATCATCGGTGTCATCGAGGATTTAGTGGCTGAATCACCCTACGAGCCCGTGAAAATGGGCCTGTATATGTTCCAACGAAATGTTCGTGCTTTGGGACAAATGCAAATAAAAATAAGCCCTAACTTGCCTATGTCGGAGGCACTTACCAAAATTGAGGCTATTCAGAAAAAACTCGTTCCTTCTGCCTCTTTTCGCTATTTTTTTGTGGATGAGGAGTATAGTAAAAAGTTTACTTCCGAGCAACGCATCGGCAAATTAGCGCTCCTTTTTGCCATTTTAGCCATTACGATTTCCTGCTTAGGTCTATTTGGCTTGGCTTCCTTTATTGCTGAGCAGCGTACCAAAGAAATTGGAATAAGAAAAGTGTTGGGAGCCAGTATAACCAATTTGTGGGGGTTACTTTCTAAGGAATTTGTGCTGTTGGTGGTCATTTCGCTTTTTATTGCGTCGCCAGTTGCGTATTACTTTATGAATAATTGGATCCAGAAATACAGCTACCATACCGATATTTCGTGGTGGATTTTTGTGGTAGCAGGTGTAGGAGCATTGTTAATTACCCTGTTGACGGTCAGTTTTCAAGCCATTAAGGCGTCGTTGGTGAATCCCGTAAAGAGTTTAAAATCAGAATAAACAAGCCAATGCAAAACACCCCACCCGCTTGGCTTGACGCTCTGGTCAAACGATTTCTTCCTGCGGAGCTTTACGAAGAACTGTTAGGAGATTTGCACGAGCAGTTTGCCTTTCAGGCCGAGGAGTTTGGAGCGCAGCGAGCCCGTTGGATGTATTTCTTTGAAGTCATCCGTTTTTGTCGCCCATATTTTTTGCGACGTCGTTTTAGTGCCCATTCTAAGTATTCAACCTCTTACACCTACAGCCCCACTATGATACGCAACTATTTCAAAATCGCTTTTCGTAACCTATTGAAACACAAAGGTTATTCGTTTATCAACATCTTCGGTTTGGCAACGGGCATGGCCGTGGCAATGCTGATTGGTCTGTGGGTGTGGGATGAGTTATCTTACAACAAATACCATAAAAATTACGACCACATTGCAAAAGTAATGCAGCGTGGCGTATTCAACGGAGAGTTTGGGGCAGGCGCTCATATGCCAATTCCGTTGGGGAATGAACTACAAACGATGTATGCTGCTGATTTTAAACATGTTGTGATGTCTTCATGGACATATGAGCATATTTTGGCATACGGGGATAAAAAGTTTACAAAACAAGGTAATTATTTAAGCCCCAACGCACCCGATATGCTGTCGCTCAACATGCTTAAAGGTACCCCAACGGGCTTAAAAGATCCTTCATCTATTTTATTGTCTGAATCAGTGGCGACGGCTCTTTTCGGTGATAACGACCCCATGGGGAAAATCGTAAAAATCGACAACAGGTTAAACGTCAAAGTAACAGGCGTTTATGAAGACCTGCCTTATAATACCGAGTTTAGAGACATGACCTTCATTGCTCCGTGGGATCTTTACGTTTCGACAGAAGGTTGGGTGAAGCGTGCAAAAGACAATGCCGAATGGAATAACAATTCGTGGCAAATACTGGCTCAAATTGCACCCAATAGTGATTTTGAGACAATCAATGAAAAAATCAAGGGTGTAAAGATAAAACACGTTCCAGAAATAGCTGTTTTTAAAAATGAAGTGTTCCTTCAACCGATGAGTCAATGGCACTTATACACGGGTTGGGACAAAACAGGGAAGTCAGAAGGCCGTATTCAGTACGTTTGGTTGTTTGGCATCATTGGTGTTTTTGTGTTGTTGCTGGCTTGCATCAATTTCATGAACTTGAGTACCGCTCGTTCCGAAAAGCGCGCCAAAGAAGTCGGCATTCGCAAAGCAGTGGGGTCGGTTCGTTCGCAGCTAATCAGTCAATTTTTCAGTGAGTCGCTGTTGGTGGTGGCCTGTGCTTTTGTCGTCTCTTTGGTGTTAGTGCTTTTACTATTCCCGATTTTTAACGAAGTGGCCGACAAAAAGTTAACGCTTTTATGGGCTAACCCTATTTTCTGGTTGTTGGGCATTGGCTTTAGCATCCTAACGGGCTTGATTGCAGGTAGTTATCCGTCGTTATATTTGTCTTCTTTCCAGCCAGTAAAGGTTTTAAAAGGCACATTTAGGGCAGGGCGTTTTGCCTCAGTTCCTCGCAAAGTGTTGGTAGTAATACAATTTACGGTGTCGGTGACACTCATTGTTGGGACGACGATTGTACTTCGCCAAATTCAACATGCCAAAAATCGCCCGATTGGATACGACCGCAATGGCTTGATTACGGTGACAATGAATACGCCTGAGTTATACCAAAACTATAATGCTTTGCGAGACGCGCTTATAAAAAGTGGCGGAGCCGTCGAAATGTCAACCTCTTCTACACCAGCTACAAACCTAAATTCACAAAACAACGGCTTTGAGTGGGAAGGTAAAGATCCTAATTTTAAAGATAGCTTTGGAACGATTGCAGTCACACACGATTTTGGAAAAACAGTCGGGTGGCAATTTGTGCAGGGCAGGGATTTTTCTCGAAAATTCTCGACTGATTCGTCGGGCATGGTACTCAACGAAACCGCCGTGCGCTACATGGGACTAAAGAACCCAGTAGGTAAAATTATGAAGTGGAATGGAAAGCCTTTTCAAATTGTGGGCGTTGTGAAGGATATGGTCATGGGTTCTCCTTTTGAACCCGTTTATCAGACTGTTTTTATGATGGACTATAATTGGGCGGGGATTATCAATATCAAGTTAAATCCAGCACTAAGTGCCACCGAATCACTCAAAAGAATAGAAGCCGTATTTCAAAAATTTAATCCAGCCAGCCCATTCGACTATAAATTTTCTGACCAAGAATACGAGCGGAAATTTGCGACCGAAACGCGTATTGGTCAATTAGCAGGGATTTTTGCGGCATTGGCTATTTTTATTTCGTGTTTGGGGCTGTTTGGATTGGCCTCCTTTATTGCTGAGCAGCGTACCAAAGAAATTGGAATAAGAAAAGTACTTGGGGCTACTGTTCCCAATCTTTGGGGCTTATTGTCTAAGGATTTCGTCGTGTTAGTGATTATATCTTGCCTTATTTCTACGCCGATTGCGTGGTATTCCCTCAACGGTTGGCTGCACAAATACGAATACCGCACCGAGATTTCGTGGTGGGTTTTTGTGGTTACGGCCATCTTGGCCGTCGGTATCACACTCCTAACGGTCAGCTATCAAGCCATTAAAGCGGCCCTGATGAATCCCGTAAAGAGTTTAAAATCAGAGTAACGATGCAAAACAAACCACCTGCTTGGCTTGACGCTCTGGTCAAACGATTTCTCCCCTCGGAGCTTTATGAAGAGCTGTTGGGGGATTTGCACGAGCAGTTTGCTTTCCAAACCCAAGAATTAGGTGAGCAAAAAGCCCGTTGGATGTATTTCTTTGAAGTCATCCGTTTTTGTCGTCCTTATTTTCTGAAACGCCGTTTTCTCGCCGATTTTAAGTATTCAACCTCTTACACCTACAGCCCCGCTATGATACGCAATTATTTCAAAATCGCTTTTCGTAACCTGTTGAAATACAAAGGTTACTCGTTTATCAACATCTTCGGTTTGGCGACGGGCATGGCCGTGGCGATGCTCATTGGTCTTTGGGTGTGGGATGAGTTGAGTTTTAATAAAAACTTCAAAAACCACGACCGTATTGGGCGAATCATGGTGCATAATGGCGAAGGGACGTACATGACAAACCCGATTCCGTTGGCCGCCGAGCTGCGCGCTTCGTATGGTTCTGATTTTAAATACATCGCCATGACTACCTCTACGCAGAAGTATGCGATACTTTCGGGAGACAAAAAATTCTTTCAATCAGGCAGCTTTATGCAGCCCGATGCGCCCGAACTGTTTGGGTTGGACATGGTGCATGGTACCCGTGCCGCGCTCAAAGACCCTCATTCGGTTTTACTTTCTGAATCGCTCGCCAAAAAGCTTTTTGGTGATGAAAATCCGTTGGATAAAATCGTAAAGATAAAAAATCGGATGGAGGCAAAAGTGGCGGGTGTGTATAAGGATTTGCCCAAAAATTCCGAATTTCAAGACCTGACCTTTATCGGGCCGTGGGATTTATTGGCTTCTTTCATGAGTTTTATGAAAGAGCAAGAAAACGATTGGAACGATAATTCGTACAAGATTTATGTACAGCTTGCTCCTAACGTTGATTTTGCGGGTGTTTCGGCCAAAATTAAAGACATAAAACGGAAGCATTTGGATGCAAAACGCGTCGCGTACAATCCCGAATTGTTTGTGCACCCGATGAGTCAATGGCACTTGTATTCCAAGTTTGCCAACCGAAAAAGCGTGATGAGCGACCAACTTGAATTTATTTGGTTGTATGGTATCATTGGGGTGTTTGTGCTGTTGTTGGCTTGCATCAATTTTACGAACCTGAGTACAGCACGTTCCGAAAAGCGCGCCAAAGAAGTCGGGATTCGGAAGTCGATGGGATCGCTTCGCCAACAATTGATTGCGCAGTTTTTCGGCGAATCGTTCTTGGTTGTTTTTATTGCATTGGGTTTTACGTTGCTTTTGGTGCAACTGGCTCTGCCTTTTTTCAATGAGTTGGCCGACAAAAAAATAACGATTTTGTGGTTAAATCCCGTTTTTTGGCTGTCGGTACTGGGCTTTAGTGTATTGACGGGCTTATTGGCGGGGAGTTATCCTGCGTTTTACTTATCTTCTTTTCAGCCGATAAAAGTGCTCAAAGGAATCGGTTTCCCGTCGTCGCGTTGGCGGAGAGGAGCCTTTGCACCGACGCCACGAAAAATTTTGGTAGTGATACAGTTTACGGTTTCCATTGTGCTAATCATCGGTACGAGTGTTATTTATCTTCAAATCCAGCACGCAAAAAACCGAAATGTGGGTTACGATAAAGAAGGGTTGATGGCCGTTTATATGATTACGCCCGACCTTTACCAAAACTACGAAGTGATTAAAAATGAGCTGCTTCAGTCGGGAGCAGTGACTAATTTGGCAATCTCTTCTTCTCCCATTACGGATGTGTGGGAAAACCAAAGTGGGTTTGAATGGAAAGGTAAAGCCCCAGGTTTTGAAGATAATTTTGCGACTTTCCGAGTGACGCACGATTACAGTAAAATCGTAGGGTGGCGGTTTCGGGAAGGACGGGATTTTTCCAAAAAGTTTTCAACAGACTCGTCGGCCATTGTCATCAATGAGACGGCCGTAAAGTACATGGGCTTGAAAAACCCCATTAATGAAACGGTAAAGTGGAACGGGAAAAGCTACGAGGTGATTGGTGTCATCAAAGACATTGTGATGGGTTCACCCTTTGAGCCGATATTACCTACGGTGTTTTTGTTGGATTACAACAACCAATACACGATTAACATCAAACTAAACCAAACAATGGCCACTTCTACCGCCGTTGGCAAAATAGCCGAGGTATTTCAAAAGTACAATCCTGCGGTGCCGTTTGATTACAAATTTGTGGATGAAGAATACGCCAAAAAATTTGCCAATGAAGAACGTTTGGGAAAAATAGCCTCCATTTTTGCCATTTTAGCGATATTCATCAGTTGTTTGGGCTTATTTGGGTTGGCGTCGTTTGTGGCCGAGCAACGTACCAAAGAAATGGGAGTACGCAAGGTACTTGGGGCAACGACAGCCAATTTGTGGGGATTATTGTCGAAAGATTTTGTGGTGTTGGTGGTTCTTTCGTTGTTTATGGCGTCGCCTATTGCGTATTATTTTATGGGTCAATGGCTACAGAAATACACCTACCGTACCGAGATTTCGTGGTGGATTTTTGTGGTTACGGCCATCTTGGCCGTCAGTATCGCACTCCTAACGGTAAGCTATCAAGCCATTAAGGCGGCATTGATGAACCCCGTGAAAAGTCTAAAATCAGAGTAACGATGCAAAACAAACCTCCTGCTTGGCTTGACTCCTTGGTCAAATGCTTTCTTCCCTCAGAGCTTTACGAAGAGCTATTGGGAGATTTGCATGAGCAGTTTGCCTTTCAAGCCCAAGAGCTTGGAGCGCAAAAAGCCCGTTGGATGTATTTCTTTGAAGTCATCCGTTTTTGTCGCCCTTATTTTCTAAAACGCCGTTTTCGTGCTCAATCTAAGTATTCAACCTCTTACACCTACAGCCCCGCTATGATACGCAATTATTTCAAAATCGCTTGGAGAAATCTCTTTAAAAACAAAATGTATGGTTTTATCAATGTTGGTGGACTGGCAGTAGGAATGTCAGTGGCTATGTTGATTGGACTATGGGTTTGGGATGAAGTCAATTTCGACCATTCATTTAAAAATTATGATAAAATCGCCTTAGTTCGTAATCGTGTTACTGAGCCATTATCACAAGAAACCCGAAGTAGCAGTAGTTTACCTCAGCCGATTTCAAAAATCCTGAAAACCAAATATGCTCACCTCTTTAAGCATGTGTCGCTATTCCCTTGGGCGGGAGGCTATTCTGTCAAAGCCGGTGAAAAAACAATCACGAAAACAGGGCAATTTCTTGAAAATGGAGCCATTGACATGTTTTCATTGAAAATGCTTGTCGGCAGCAAAGAAAGTTTAAATGATATTCAGTCAATTATCATTTCTGAATCTACTGCGGAAGCTCTTTTTGGGCATCAGAATGCTATTAATCAGGTCATTAAGCTCAATAATAAAATTGACGGTAAAATCACAGGGATTTACGCTGATTTTCCTAAAAACTCAACCTTTGGAGATGTCGGATTTATGGGCAATTTCGAAAACCTTAGAGCTCATAATGAAGGATACAGACTTAATATAGACAACTGGGGGAATGCTTCACTACGGCTTTTGGTTCAATTGGCTGATAATGTAACCTTAGAACAAGCCAACGCTACGATACGTGATTTGTATTTAAAGGATTCACCTGATGAAATGAAATCTGATGCTAAAAAATACAAAGCTACTATATGGCTTTACCCGATGAGCCAATGGTATCTCTATTCCGAATTTAAAAACGGATTTCCAACCACCGGACGGATTCAATTTGTTTGGCTTTTTGGTATTGTTGGAATTTTTGTTTTGCTCCTTGCCTGCATCAATTTCATGAATTTATCAACTGCCAGAAGCGAAAAAAGAGCCAAAGAAGTGGGTATTCGCAAGGCCATCGGTTCTCAAAAAATGCAATTGGTTAACCAATTTATGAGCGAATCATTTTTGGTGGTTTTTCTGGCTTTTGTACTTTCCATTCTACTTGTTTTTATGTCGCTTGCTCCTTTCAACGAACTAGCTGACAAAACGATTAAGCTACCTTTGGGAAATATATATTTCTGGTTGGCAAGCTTTTCTTCCCTATTAACAACAGCTTTATTGTCAGGCATTTACCCCTCTTTTTATCTTTCGTCATTCCAGCCCATAAAAGTATTGAAAGGCACCATAAGATTAGGAAAATATGCAGCTATTCCACGAAAAGTATTAGTAGTAGTCCAGTTTACAGTTTCCGTCATTTTGATTATTGGTACCGTTATCGTATTTCAGCAAATTAAACATGCGCAAAACCGTCCCGTAGGCTATGATCGTTCCAGTCTGTTACGTATCTCTATGGACGACCCCAATTTCTTCAACAAAAAAGAAGTACTTCGAACTGAATTGCTGGCGAGCGGTGCCGTAAGTGATGTGGCTTTTTCTGGTATGCCTGTTACAGCTATCTGGGATAATTGGGGGGATTTCGCTGGAAAGGTAAGAATCCAGAATCAGAGTCTTCGTTTTCAGTAAGCTGGATCAATGAAGATTTTGGTAAAACTATTGGTTGGAAAGTAAAACAAGGACGAGATTTTTCAAAAGCGTATGCGACAGATTCGGCGGCTGTCATCATCAACGAATCGGCGGCCAACTATTTAGGTTTCAAAAATCCGATTGGCGAATTTATTACCCATGAAGAATCGGGTCAAAGCCGACAAATCATAGGCGTAGTGAGTGATTTGGTAGCTAATTCGCCTTATGAACCTGTAAAAATCGGGTTTTATTGGTTAGAGAAAAACCTGAATAATTTGGGGCAGCTACAACTTAAAATCAATCCAAATTTATCTGCTAGTGAGGCTTTGACAAAAATTGAAGCGATTCAGAAAAAACTGGTACCGTCGGCTCCTTTTCAATACAATTTTGTGGACGATGAATACGGTAAAAAATTCAGCTCCGAGCAGCGTATAGGCAAACTAGCCGCTATTTTCGCCGTACTTGCTATTTTTATTTCTTGTTTAGGACTTTTTGGTATGGCTTCTTTCGTAGCCGAACAACGTACCAAAGAAATTGGGATCCGAAAGGTACTTGGTGCCAGTGTAGCAAACCTTTGGCAAATGTTGTCAAAAGACTTTGTAGGATTGGTATTGCTTTCATGCCTCATTGCTTCGCCGATCGCCTATTATTACTTAAACAATTGGCTCACAAACTATAAGTATCACACTGAGATTTCGTGGTGGGTTTTTGTGGTTACGGCCATCTTGGCCGTCGGTATCACACTCATAACGGTCAGCTTTCAAGCCCTCAAAGCGGCGTTGATGAATCCTGTAAAGAGTCTAAAATCTGAATAATCGTATTCGTGTGGACACGTTGCATGCGTAGAGACGTTGCATGCAACGTCTCTACAACGACGGCGAACGGCGACAAAATCAATTAATTCCAACCCCCACCTAGGGCGCGGTAAATATTGACAACGGCATTCATCTGTTGCATTTTGGTTTCGACAAGGTCGAACCGTGCTTCGATGGCGTCGCGTTGGGTCAACAATACCTCCATGTAGTCGGCACGGGCCGAACTAAACAGGTTATTAGAAATTGTAATCGACTGCGTAAGGGCCTGTACTTCCTTCGATTTGGTGTCGTACGTTTTTTCCAAATTACCGATTTTGGCCATTTGGTTGGCCACTTCGATGTAGGCATTCAACAACGTTCGTTCGTAATTGTACACCGCCTGAATCTGCTTGGCATTGGCATTGAAATAAGAAGCCTTAATGGCGTTTTTGTTGACCAATGGTGCCGTCAAATCTCCCGCCAACGAAAGAATGAGCGATTGAGGGGTTTTTAACAAATACAAAGGATTGAAAGCCTGATAACCCAAACCTGCCGAAATACCAAGAGAAGGGTAAAAACGGGCTTTGGCAACCTGCACGTCTAGTTTGTTGGCGGCCAACTCCTGCTCTGCCTGACGAATATCGGGGCGATTGGCCAGCAACTGTGAAGGTAAGCCCGTATGAATGTTGGCTGGGACTAAATTACCAAAATCTTGCGAACTACGCGCCACAGGTTGCGGGTACCGACCTACCAAAAAATTGATGCGGTTTTCGGTTTCAATGATTCGTTGCTGAATGTTGTACTGCAAACTTTGGGTGTTCAATACCTGAGCTTCAAACCGCCGTACGGCCAATTCGGTCACTTTGGTTGCTTCCTTTTGAAGGCGTACAATCCGAAGAGCATTGTTCTGAATATCAATGTTTTGGTGGATGATAGCCAATTGATTGTCAAGGGCCAACAACTCGTAGTACGAAGTAGCAATTTCGGCAATTAAGTTGGTCACCATGAAATTTCTCCCTTCACCACTCGCCAAATACCGATGCACGGCGGCCTCTTTGGCATTGCGCAATTTGTGCCAAATGTCGATTTCCCACGTAGCAAACAGGCCGCCCAAAAAATTGGGGAGCGGTTCGGGGGTTTCTCGGCCAGGTTTGATGTCGGTGGTCGCTTCGCTGGCGCCGATGTTGGTATAACGCCCCACTTTGTCCACCCCAGCACTTCCACGGACACCCACAAAAGGTTTGTATTCCCCTTGGCGAGCCATGATTTCGTTGCGTGAGATTTCGATTTCTTGCATCGTAATGTTTAGCTCCTGATTGTTTTGCAAGGCGCTGTCAATCAGAGCGGTGAGATGAGGATCGGTAAAAAAATCCTTCCACCGAACTTTGGCGCTGTTGGTCGAGTCCTGCGAGTTATTAAAACCCGCAGGTAACGTATTTCTTTCGGTTTTGGTGACCAACGCAGGGGTTTTGCAGCCCGAAATGGCTAGCGTTAACCCCACGACTCCTATACCGAGTGTGATGATTTTCTTAAACATTAGTGCTCAATTTCTTCGGTTAACGGATTCTCTTTTTCACCTTTAATCAACTGACGACCTTCGGCGATTTTTCCGAAAATAAAGTACAGCCCTGGGACGATAATGACTCCGAATACAGTCCCGAAAAGCATTCCTCCTAGGGCCGACGAACCAATCGTACGGTTGCCAATGGCACCTGCACCTGCGGCAAGTACGAGCGGAATCAACCCCGCAATGAAGGCAAAAGACGTCATGAGGATAGGGCGGAAACGTACCTTGGCACCTTCGATGGCCGCGTTTAAGACGGTGAAGCCTTCTTTGTGTTTCTGAACGGCAAATTCCACAATCAAAACGGCGTTTTTCCCCAACAACCCGACCAACATGACTAAACCGACTTGGGCATAAATGTCGTTGGCCAAGCCCATTACTTTGATGAGTAAGAACGAACCAAAGACCCCCGCAGGCAGCGAGAACACCACCGCCAACGGTAGAATAAAGCTCTCGTACTGGGCAGCAAGCACAAAATAGACAAAGGCCAATACGATGAGGAAAATATAAAGTGCCTCGTTACCGCGCATTACTTCGTCTTTCGATAACCCGCCCCAGTCGATGTCGTAGCCTCTTGGGAGGGTTTTCTTGGCTACTTCTTGAATCACTTTGATGGCTTCCCCGCTACTGTACCCTTTGGCAGGCGCTCCACGGAAAGCCGCAGTGGTGTACATGTTATAGCGGTTGATTTCGTTGGCGCCCTGCGATTTTTTGATACGCATAAAGGCCGAGAAAGGCACCATTTCATCGTACTTGTTCTTGACGTACAAGTTCATGACGTCATCAGGAAGTCGGCGGTATTCGGGCGATGCTTGCACAAACACCTTAAAGAAACGCTGGAACTTAATAAAACCTAATTCGTATGTACTACCAATCAAAATTGAGAGCGTATTCATTGCGTTGCCAATCGAAACACCCTTTTGCATGGCCAATTTATTGTCGATTTCGAGCTCGTATTGGGGGTAATTGGCACTGTAAAAGGTGAACAAGCCCGTCAGTTCTTTCCGTTTTTTGAGTTCATTCATAAAATCAGAGCTGACTTTTTCGAGTTGTTTGTAGTCACCCGTGTTGGTTTTGTCCAACAATTGCAGTGCGAAACCACCCGCAGCGCCGTACCCTGGGACGGCTGGTGGGTCAAAAAATTCGATGGTTGCCCCTGGGATAACTTTGGCCCTTTCCTCTAATTCATAAATAATCTCATTGACGGTGTGTTTACGTTCGTCCCAAGGTTTAAGGTTAATCAAACACGTACCTGCGTTTGAACCCCGTCCTTCGGTAAGTACTTCGTATCCCGCAAGGGCCGAAACCGATTGAATACCCTCTACTTTTTCGGCAATCGCTTGGAGTTTGCGGGTAATGTCGTTGGTACGTTCCAAGGTCGAGCCTGGAGGCGTTTGTACGATGGCGTAAATCATGCCTTGGTCTTCGCTCGGAATAAAGCCCGAAGGGAGTTTGGCCGTAATTCCAAAAATTCCAATCCCAAAAGCCAACAAGATTCCCCAAGTCACCACGCGGCGGTTGACGATAAGGCGTAAAAGTCCCACGTACCGACCCGTTAGTTTCTCAAAACCTCGGTTGAAGGCATCAATGAAGCGGTCGATGATGGTTTTCTTGCGTTTGTGGCCGTGGTGATTTTTCAAAATCATCGCACAAAGTACGGGGGTTAGGGTAAGTGCCACCAGCCCCGAAATGACGATAGACGTAGCCATTGTGATGGAAAACTGACGGTAGAAAATCCCCACGGGACCTGTCATAAAGGCCACAGGCACAAACACGGCGGTCATCAACAACGTAATGGCAATAACGGCACCGCTGATTTCGCGAAGTACTTTCTTGACGGCTTTGTAAGGCGTGAGGTGAGGCTCTTCTTCCATTTTGGCATGGACGGCCTCGACGACCACAATGGCGTCATCCACCACGATACCAATCGCCAATACCAACGCAAAGAGCGTAATCATGTTGATGGTTAGCCCAAACAACTGCATGAAAATGAACGCCCCAATCAGCGAAACAGGCACCGCCAGCGTAGGGATGAGCGTAGAGCGCCAGTCGCCCAGGAAGATAAACACTACCAACGCCACCAAAATAAAGGCATCGCGCAGGGTGTGAATTACGTTTTCGATGGAGGCATCCAAGAAGTGCGAAACGTCGTAGCTAATTTCGTAGTCCATTCCTGGAGGAAACGACGTTTTCTTCATTTCGTCCAGTTTGGCTTTTACGCTCTTGATAACATCGCTGGCGTTACTTCCGTACGTCTGCTTGAGCATAATCGCCGCCGAGGGATAGCCGTTGAGGTTGGAATAAATGTCATAATATTCGCTTCCTAGTTCAACCTCAGCAATGTCTTTCAGTTTCAGAATTTCACCGTCAGGGTTGGCCTTCACAATCACATTTTTGTATTGTTCAACGTCGTTGAAACGCCCTTGGTAAGTCAATACGTATTCCAATGCTTCGGCGCGTTTTCCGTCGCTTCGGCCAATCCGTCCAGGCGACCCAATCACACTTTGGTCGTTCAACGCTTCCATAACTTCGTCGGCGGAGATGTTGTAGGCCCGCATACGGTCGGGTTTGAGCCAAATCCGCATAGCGTACTGGCGGCTACCCAAGATACTGGCCTGTCCAATCCCCGTAATCCGTTGAAGTTCAGGTAACATGTTTACCCCCGCAAAGTTGAAGAGGAACTTCATGTTGGCTTTGGGGTCTTTGCTGTACAAGTTGACGTACATCAACATGTTGGGAACGATACGGTTTACGATGACCCCTTCGCGCTGTACCAAGATGGGCAAGCGGTTGAGAACCTGCGCAATACGCGTATTGACGTTGACGACGGCTTGGTCGGGGTCAGTACCGAGGTTAAAGACAATCTGAATGTTGGCTTCCCCCGCACTGGTGGCGTCAGAAGTCATGTATTTCATGCCTGGCACCCCGTTGATGGCCTGTTCCATCGGAATCAATACCGACTCGGTAAGTACCTTGGCACTAGCTCCAGGGTACGAAGCCCGTACGATAACCATTGGGGGCGAAATTTCGGGAAACTGTGAAATGGGTAAGCTAGTGATAGCCAATATCCCCATAAAAATGATGACCAGCGAAATGACAATAGCAAGTACTGGCCGATGTATGAATTTACTAAACATATTCGTGCGATGTTTTGGGGAGAACAGCTATTACTCAGTGTACACTTTAAGATTGGCCAACACTTTCTGTGGCTCTTGGTAGTCAAAGTGAATTTTCTCGTTGTCGTGTACTTTACGGATACCTTCGAGTAGAATGCGTTCGTCGGCCGCCAAACCATCTTTTACCACGTACAAATCGGGCATTTCGGCCGCAATATTGATTTCGCGCGATCTCACCACATTGTCTTTACCCACCACATAAACGTACTTTTTCTCAAGAACTTCGAAAGTGGCTTTTTGTGGAATGATAATGGCATTTTTGAGAGGTACCACCATTTGAATATTGCCCGTTTCTCCATGACGCAGCAAGCCTTTGGGATTAGGAAAAGTAGCCCGAAAAGCGATATTGCCCGTTTCGTTGTTAAAATCTGCTTCTATGGTTTCGACAATGCCCGGATGACCAAATGTCTCATTGTTGGCCATCACCAAGTTGACCTTCGACATGTTGTTGTTTTGGGTTTTTGTCTTAAAATCAAGGTACTCCGCTTCGGGTACATTAAAATAAACCCACATTTTACTATTGTCAGAAAGCGTAGTAAGCAAATCTCCCTCATCTACTAAGCTCCCCGGACGTACCTGAAAATGGTCCATAATCCCCGAAAAAGGAGCTTTGATTTTAGTAAACCCTAAATGAACCTGCGCCAACGCCAACTCAGCTTTGGCCTTGTCCCATTTGGCATTGACCATCGCCAACTCATTAGGAGCTACGACGTTGCTATCAGCTAAGCGTTTGGTGTTTTTGTACTCTATACTAGCAAATTTGGCTTCGGCTTCGGCTTTTTGTACTTCAGCTTCGTAGAGTTGGGGCATGATTTGAAACATCAACTGCCCTTCTTTTACCATCTGCCCTTCATCCACAAAAATCCCTTGGATGTAGCCTCGTTGCTGGGCGCGTAATTCGATGTGACGGATAGAGCGGATTTGACACACATACTCTTTCGTAATCGTAGTGTCTTTTTTGAGGGGAGCCGTAACAACATACTTGGTTACTTCTTCTTTTTCTTCCTCTTTTTCGGAGCAGGCTGTGCACCACAATAGGCAAAACAAGCCCGTAAGCATGAGAGTCGTCTTCATACTAATTTTTATTTAACGAGAAATTGTTGTGAGAATGGTTATATAAAGTGTATCGCCGAATTGGATTATTAAAAAATATCCGCTTCAGAATAGGGCGTCAAGTATCGACTTGGAACATCTCTAGTAGACAAAATGAAGGTGACATGGTCATGGTGGGATAAATAAGGAGTTTTATGATTAGGCTGAATATTACTTTAGTGCTTTGGCGCGGGTGTGCGGTGGCGGAGCCTTAGAAAATTGCTCTAGCTTTCTGATCAAACTATCTTTTTGGCGATTGTCTTGAGTGCATTCCAATAATTGTTGTCGAAACATTACATTGTCAGCCACCTCCCGCTCGTATTCATCAGCGCGGTGCTGTCGGTACTGTTGGTAAAGCAAAAAGCCATTAAAAACCAACGAACTAGCTAAAGCTAATCCGAAACTATAGAGCAAAATCGAGGGAAAATTTCGGCGTGGCATGGTTTGTTTCTGTATTGCTTCGACACAAACCAAACACCCGAACATTAAAACGATATGAGAAGAAAATTAGAAAACATTAGAAAAATATATAAAATGACATAAATCATTGGAGAAATCAGAACACCAAAAAAGCCCCCAAAGCTTGATTTAGGGCATCGGAAACCCATAAATCAATTACCCTAAAAAAAAGCATCTTCAAAATGTACTATTTTCTAATATTAAGAATCAATTTATTGTAGAAAATATAAATACTACCCCATTAAGAGGAGATTAAAAGGAGATGAGAAATCAAACTAAAAGTGGTAAGTAGATACGCACTGTGGTGCCTTGATTGAGGTGAGAATTGATTTTCAATACCCCTTGATGTAACTCTATGATTTTTTGAGTAACAGCCAAACCCACTCCATAACCTGGTACTCCTTCTACGTTGTTTCCCCGATAAAGAGGATTGAAGATGTGAGCGATATCCATTTCATCAATTCCCCGACCTTGGTCGGCAATTGTCAACACCATTTGAGCTTTTGTTGATTCCAATTTTACTGACACCTCCTGCGTAGAGTATTTACAAGCATTATCCAAAATGTTTAAGAAAGATGTAGTCAGCAAGGCCGCATTCCCTTTTATGGTAAAATAAGGCTCCTCATTGGTCAAAAATTGCAGCGGAAGTTTTCGCTGTGGATATTTGGCCTGCACCTGCTCAATGGCATTCAGCAGACAATCATCCACTTGAACATTTACCAAGGCCACGACACCGTCGGTAACTTTGGCCAAACTCAACAAACCATTGGTTAACGAAATTACTTTTTTTAACTCTTCAATGGCGATTTCCATGCTCTCACGCCAATCGGCTGGGTTTTGGTCATACCTTAAAGAAGTTTCCAAGGTACCCAAGGTATTGGTAAGGGGTGTCCGAAGCTCATGGGAAGCATGAGCTACAAAACTTCGTTGGGAGACAAAAGCATCTTCTAGCCTAAAAAGCATTCGGTTAAAAGTAATGGCAAGCTGCGCAATTTCATCACGACGATTTCCTTCATGCACACGCTTATGAAGATCCACGGCAGAGATTTGCTCCACTTCATCCACAATCTGAGAGATAGGCTTCAGCACCCGCCCCGAAAAATACCAACCAGCTAATACGATTAGCGTAAAACCAAGCAAATTGGCCAAGACAAGAATTTGCTGAAGGGTTCCCAATTTTGCTAAACCAATCCGATCATAACCTGACGAAAAAATGTAAAATACTTGATTCCTATCTTTGTAAAGAATCATAATAGACTCAAGACGATCGCTTTTAAACTGAGCTATCGAATTGGTAGCCAACAATGGAATTTTTTCTTTGTAATACTCAGATTCTTTCAGGGTTCGATTGGTAAACATTAGATTGTGTTTGGCATCGTAAATACTGATTTGCTCTTCTACAATCGTGAGCAAGTCAGTACGAACCATATTTTTAAAAAAGTTGTCGTGCAAGTGCCTTCTAGAAATGAGTACTCGACCCGCAATACGCGCTTTACTTTCAAGCCTACTATAGAATTCTTCTTGTCGATACAAGGAATAAAAATACCCTACCAACAACGACAGCATCACTTGAATAGCCGTAGCAAGAAGGGTAAAAATGATAGTGAGTCTATTGCGAATAAGCATAAAAAGAAAACACGAAATATTTATCCCTCCCTTAAAACATAACCCATCCCCACAATCGTGTGAAGTAATTTTGGAGAAAAATCTTTATCAATTTTTTTCCTTAAATAACTGATATATACATCGATTACGTTGGTATTGCTATCAAAATTGAGACTCCATACCCGCTCGCTAATATCCACTCGCGAAATGGTTTTGCCTTTGTTGAGCATCAAATATTCCATCAGAGAATACTCTCGTGTAGTGAGATCTATCCGCTTGCCTGCTCTGGTTACGGTTTTGGTATCCAAATTCAATTCTAAATCCGCCAATCGAAGAATTTGCTTTTGCTTGAATCCACTTCTCCTTGTAAGAGCCCTGAGTCTCAATAGCAACTCCTGAAACTCAAAAGGTTTGGCCAAATAATCATCTGCCCCCGCATTGAAACCGTCCGATTTGTCGGCCATACTATCTAAAGCTGTTAGCATCAAAACAGGCACGTCCTCATTTTCTAATCTAATAAGCCGACAAAGTTCAAATCCATTGAGCTGAGGGAGATTTACATCTAATATGATAATGTCATAAATATCTTTCCGAAACAATGAGAGGCCGGTGCGTCCATCATAAGCCACGGTTACTTCATAGCCTTCAGCTGATATACCTTTTCGAATAAACGACGCCAATCGTTCTTCATCTTCCACTAACAAGATTTTCATGTATATAACTTAGGTTGATGAGGATTCAAGTTAGTATTGTTTCAAACATATTTCCCATGTTTTATCCAAAATTATAAAAAGTACAGTACGAATTTGCCAATACTCCACCCAATATAAGTGCTTTTACTGCCAATTATAGATGATATTTTCTCTTAACATCTTTTAACAGTAGCATTACCTAGATGTATCGTAACTTGTCATTCCATTGATTATGAATCTTATAGACATGCTCAAAAACTACTTTAAAATTGCCTTTCGGAACTTTTGGTCTAAAAAAACTTACAGCATTCTCAATACCCTAGGGCTCGCAGTAGGGATGACGAGTGGGCTGCTGATTTTTCTTTTTATAAGTTATCATCTTAGCACCGACCGACATCACCAAAAGTTTGACCGTATTTTTCGGATTGTGGTGGATTTACATTTAGAAGATGGCTCCGTCGAAACCTATCCCGAAGCGCCCCTACCCATGGCAAAGGTGCTTCGAGAAGGGTTTTCTCAAGTAGAACAAGCAGCTTCTTTGAAAACATTGCGTGAGCTGACTGTCAGCATCCCAAACCTTGAAAATAGAACTTCTCAACGTTTTTTAGAACTAAATACGGCTGCTTTCATAGAATCAGAATGGTTTGAAATTTTTGATTATCAGTGGCTTAAAGGAAACCCAAAAACATGTCTTCGCGAACCCAATACCGTAGTAATTACCGAAACTTGGGCAAAAAAATACTTCGGTAACGAAGAGCCTATCGGTAAAGTGCTAGACTTGAATCATTTGACAAAAGTAAAAGTCACTGGGATTGTAGCCGATCCACCTCGTACCACCAACAATGATGTACAGTTGTTTCTTTCGATGAAAACCCTTCCCCATCTAATTCCCGACCAAAATCTGAATGATTGGTGGGCACTCAACTCCACCGACCGCTTTTATCTTACTTTGAAAGACCCAAGTTCGGCATCTCAGGTGGCGCAGGCTTTCCCTGCACTCGCTCAAAAACACTATTGTAAAGATGCTTCAGTTTTTCAGTTTCACATTCAACCTTTGTCGGAGGTACATTTCGACATAAAACGAATGGGCGGAGCACCGATTCAACGCTCATTATTATGGTCGCTGGGGTGGATTGGTGCGTTTTTGATTCTGATTGCCTGTCTCAATTTTATCAATTTAGCCACAGCGCAGTCGCTGAGCCGAGCCAAAGAAATAGGAATTCGCAAGACCTTGGGAAGTACCCAATGGCAAGTAATGCGTCAGTTTTTGTTGGAAACAACGCTGATTGTTGTAGGCGCTACGGGATTGGCATTGATATTGATTTTTTTGCTACTGCCTATGTTTAACCAATGGTTGGGCTTACATCTTTCATTTACCTTCAATACATCTTCAGCGCTGTTTTTACTACTTCTTTTGATTGTTATCATCGCATTAGCAGGAGGATATCCTGCGTTTACGATGTCAGGCTTTAGCCCTTGGCAGGCATTAAAAGGAAAAGGAGTTGTGCCCAAAAGAGGAGGTTTTTCGCTGCGGCAGTCGATGATTGTGGTTCAATTTGCCATTTGCCAAGCTCTAATCATCGGAACGCTGGTAGTGACTAGGCAAATGAAATACGTGGAGCAGTCGGATTTGGGTTTTGAAAAAGACAATATTTTAGTTGTAAACCTACCTGACCCTTCCCCAACGGCATTCACCGCTTTTAAAAACTCCTTGCTTCAATACCCCGAAATACAGGCGGTGAGTGCGGCGTATCGCCCGCCGTCAGCCTCGGTTATGAATGGAGGTTCGTTCAAATTCGACAATCGCGCACAGTGGGAAGCTTTTCCCATACGAGAACGACTCGGCGATGCCGATTTTCTAAAAACGTACGGTTTAAAACTCGTAGCGGGCAGAAATGTTGCGCCCTCGGATACCATTCGGGAATATGTGGTCAATGAAACCTTACTCAAAAAATTGAACATCAAAGACCCGAATGATATATTGGGCCATAAAATTGAAACCTACTTATCGCCCGTGGCAGTGCCCGTCGTGGGAGTGGTCAAAGATTTTCATTTACGCTCATTACGTGAGCAAATTGAACCTTGTGTGATTTCTACCCAAGCCGACCGCTATCGAAAAGTAGGCATACGAATCGCGGCGGCTTCTCCCTCAAAAACCCTCAAACACGTTCGCCAAATTTGGCAAAAAGTCTACCCTAATGAGGTGTTTAGCTACGAATATCTCGACGAACAACTGGCAAAATTTTACGAAACCGAACAGTTAACAGTTAGGTTGGCGAGTGTTTTTTCGACAATTGCCATTTTAATTGGGTGTTTGGGCTTGTACGGACTCGTTTTATTTATGGTGGCCCGGCGTACCAAAGAAATTGGCGTGCGGAAGGTACTGGGTGCTTCGGTCGCAAGCATTGTAAGGCTCCTTTCTATCGACTTCTTAAAACCTATCTTGGTGGCGATTGTGCTAGCCACTCCTGCGGCTTGGTACATTATGAATCAATGGTTGGCTGATTTTGTGTATCATATCGAAGTCGATTGGCTCATTCCTAGCTCGGCAGGGCTCCTGACGGTAGTAATTGCGTTTCTTACCCTCAGTTTTCGTAGCACCAAAGCCGCCTTGTCCGACCCCGTTGAAGCATTGAAAGTAGAATAAATTATCGGTCTACACAGCTTGTCCATAAGTGAACAAACCTGTCCATAATCGGACAGATTTGTTCACTTATGGCTTTTTGTAAAACACTACTAATCAACACAATACATATTTACCAGTAAGGTGGCAAATTATTTTATCAGCAAAAATAGATATAATACAATCCGATGAAACGAGTTTACCTAGGAGAATTTGAAGAAATTGTTTTACTGGCTGTAGCAGTTATGGAAGGGCAGGCTTATGGGGTAGCCATAACTCACGAAATCCTTCATCAAACGGGTCGTGATGTGCGTCTCAATCAAGTTCACTCTGCCTTACAACGGCTAGAAGAAAAAGGCATGGTAAAATCAGAGATGGGAGAACCAACCGCCGAACGTGGAGGTCGCCGTAAAAGGCTTTTTTCGGTGACAACCTTCGGGCAGCGAACCCTACATGAAATCCAAGAAGTAAGAGCGAGTTTTTGGAGTCGTTTAGTCAACCCTCTCAAATTATCTGTCTAAATATGAAACCACCTCGCCTCGCCGACCGCTTTTTGGAGTTTTTCTGCGCGCCCCATCTACTGGAAGAAGTACTGGGAGATTTACACGAAGAGTTTGAGTACCAAGTTGAGCGCGTAGGGATACGGCGTGCGCGATGGCGCTATTGGCGCGATGTGCTGGGCTTTTTTCAGCCTAGATACATCAAACGTAACCCTTCTGAATTTCCTATCACTTATTCATACAGCCCAATTATGATACGCAACTATTTCAAAATCGCACTTCGGAACTTTTTGAAGCACCCCACTTTCTCCCTCATCAATATCACAGGCTTAGCTCTGGGGCTGGTTTGTTGTATGGCCATCGGCTTATATGTATGGGACGAATACCAATACGACCGTGCTGTACCGCAGTTTGAGTACACCTACCGAATCACTGAAAGGCAAAAACAAGCCACAGGACTTTACAATGTTGCCGTAACGCCTGGGCCGCTGGCTCCTGCGCTCAAAAATGACTTTCCAGAAATTACCGAAACCGCTCGCGTCGGGGCGTGGTCGGGACTACTTCAGTACGAGCAAAAGACGGTAGAGCCCGAAGCGATGCGGGTAGTCGATGCCTCTTTTTTGTCCTTTTTCGGTTTTAAACTTTTGAAAGGAAACCCACAAACCGTTTTATCATCGCCCGATGAAGTCGTCATCAGTGAAGCCGTTGCCGAACGTTTTTTTGGAAAAAACTGGGCCTCTCAGCCTATTTTGGGGAAAACGATTCAGTACAATCAAGAGCGGCCACTTCGTTTGACGGGCATCGTTGAAAATGCACCAGCCCGTTCGCATCTTCAATACGATGTGTTGTTGCCTTTTATCTATTTTCAATTGAACGACAAATGGAGCTACAATTGGAACAGTAATAACTACCATACCTACCTCAAAATCAGACCCAATGCCAATGCGGCTGTTTTTGCCCAAAAATTGGCAGGACAGCTAAAAAAATACAAAGAAGACAACGAAACGCTCCTTTTGCTGCAACCTTTACAAGACATTCATTTGTATTCTGACTTCGATTTTGGAACGGATTGGGGCAAACGTGGCAACATTCGCTACGTTCAGATTTTCATTGCGGTAGGGCTGATTGTGTTGTTTATTGCCTTGTTTAATTTTATCAATTTATCCACCGCACGCGCTACCCAACGTGCCAGAGAAGTAGGGGTACGCAAAAGCGTGGGCGCGTTGCGTTCTACCCTTATCGTTCAGTTTTGGGGTGAATCGTTATTGATGACCAGTCTGGCACTGGGAGTAGGATTGGGAGTATTGAATTTGTTTTTGCCTTTTTTCAGTGAATTGTCAGGTAAAACTATGACAGTCCCGTTTGACCAACCCCTATTTTGGGCTTCTATGGGCCTTGTTTTGTTAGTTATAAGCTTTTTGACGGGGCTTTATCCTGCGTTTTACCTTTCTTCTTTCCGTCCAGTTAGCGTTTTGAAAGGAATTTTTGATAAAAAATCAGGCACAAGTTTTCGAAAAACCTTGGTAGTAACGCAGTTTGTGATGTCGGTTGTTTTAATCATCGGTACTATCGGTTTGTATCAGCAACTCCAATTTATGCAAAACAAAAAATTGGGTTTTGATAAAGACCAATTACTTTATGTACGTCTGAAAGGCAATCTTCGCGAAAAATCGCTGATGATGAAGGAATTATTAACAAAGCAAGGCAGTATCGCGTCGGTATCGGCTACGACAAATACGCTGGTAGATGTACAAAACAGTTCTTACATCGAATGGCCTGGAAAGAACCCAAAAGATGAAGTATTGATTACGCAAATCAACGTAGATGCCGATTTTCTGAAAACTACGGGTATGAAACTGGCCGCTGGACGAAACTTTTCGTCGGACATAGCAAGCGATACAAGTAACAAGTTTGGAACATACCTCATCAATGAAACTGCCGCTAAAAGCTTGGGCTGGACACCCCAACAAGCATTGGGTAAAAAAGTAAACTTCTGGGGCTTGGAGGGTGCTATTGTAGGGGTACTACGCGATTTTCACTTCCGCCCGATGAGTGTCAAAATTGAACCGTTCATTGTTCGCTTTCGTCCCAAAGAGTTTTATTTCAGCCTATTGGTCAAAACACAACCTGGTAAAACCCAACAAGCCGTAGCCGACGTGGCTCGTATTTACAAACAGTTCGAGTCAAATCACCCTTTCAGCTATGGGTTTGTGAATCAGGATTTAGATCGACAGTACGCCATTGAACAACGCACGGGGCAATTACTTTTTAGTTTTTCGATTCTTGCCATTTTGATTGCCTGCTTGGGTTTATTTGGATTGGCCACTTTCACTACCGAACAGCGCATCAAAGAAATTGGTATTCGAAAAGTACTAGGAGCTTCCATTGCTAATATCACGGGGTTGTTGTCCAAAGATTTTATCAAATTGGTATTGATTGCCAACGTCATTGCATTTCCATTGGCCCATTATGGGCTGAGTCAATGGCTCCAAAATTTTGAATATCGCATCGGTATCAAATGGTGGATTTTTGTGGTTACGGCCATCTTGGCCGTAAGTATTACCCTCCTGACTGTCAGCATTCAAGCCGTCAAAGCCGCCTTGGTCAATCCTGTAAAATCGTTAAAATCCGAATAATACCCCGTCCACGCGTAGAGACGTTGCATGCAACGTCTCCACCGCATGCACGTCTCCACCGCATGCAACGTCTCTACCCCATGCAACGTCTCTACAGTACGACAAAATGATCACCCCCATGCAAAACCGTCCACCCTACCTCGCCGACCGCTTTTTGCAGTTTTTCTGTGCGCCCCATCTACTGGAAGAAGTACAGGGGGATCTGCACGAAGAGTTTGAGTACCAAGTCGAGCGCGTAGGGGTACGGCGTGCGCGATGGCGCTATTGGCGCGATGTACTGGGCTTTTTTCAGCCTAGATACATCAAACGTACCCCCTCTGAATTTCCTACCACTTATTCATACAGCCCAATTATGATACGCAACTATTTCAAAATCGCACTCAGAAGCCTCCAACGAAACAAAGTATATACTTCCATCAACTTGTTGGGATTATCGCTTGGCATGACCTGTGGACTTCTTATTTTTCTTTTGGTCAAATACCACTTGAGTTTTGACAATTTTCATGCGCATTCCGAACGTATATATCGCATCGTCACTGAGCAGCACCGCGATAATATCTCATACGTAGCGGCAGTGCCAAGTCCACTGGGCAAAGCATTTAGAAATGATTATACTTTTGCCGAAAAAGTAGGCCGAATTTGTAAGTTCGACAATATGCTAATCTCAATAAAGGCCGAAAAAGGACTCAACAAGTTCAAAGAATCTCAAGGAGTAGCGTTTACGGAGACCGAATACTTTGATATTTTCAATTTCCCATTGTCGGTAGGTAACTTCCAAAACGCCCTACGTGAGCCTAATACGGGCATTATCACCGAGCGAATCGCGCAGAAATACTTTGGCAATGCCAATCCTATCAATCAAATTTTTAGGGTAGACAATAAGCTTGACATTCGAGTCACGGGCGTCTTGAAAAACCTTCCCTCTAATTCGGATCAGAAAACCGAAATTTTTATTTCTTACCCCACCCTCAAATCCTACAACGACTGGCTTGGCAGCGATGATGCTTGGGGAGGCATCCACAGTGCAATGCAATGTTTTGTTCGTCTCCGCCCTCGCGTTTTGCCTTCAGAAGTTGAAAAAGTGTTTCCTGCCTACGTTAAGAAGTTTAGACCTACCAGCAAAAACGTACATCACTATAAACTGCACCCCCTTAATGATGTGCACTTTAACGCCCAATACGCAGGGGCTATGGACAAGCATACTTTATGGATATTGTCGTTGATTGGGCTTTTTTTAATCATTACGGCTTGCGTTAATTTTATCAATTTGGCCACGGCTCAAGCCCTCAATCGCTCCAAAGAAGTGGGAGTAAGGAAAGTATTGGGGAGTCTTCGCGGACAGTTATTTTGGCAATTTATTGCCCAAACAGGCCTTATTGCAGCCATCGCTGGAGGCATTGCTTTAGGATTAGCAGCCCTTGCTTTACCGTATGTAAATCAGTTGTTTGCGACCGAAATATCGCTCAATTTGCTGACCGACTGGCGATTGGTAACTTTTATCCCTGCTTTGATATTGATTGTTACTTTTTTTGCTGGCTCATATCCAGGACTAATTCTTGCGGGTTTTCAGCCCATTTTAGCCCTCAAAGGCAAGCTTTCTCAGCAAAACCTCGGGGGCTTCAATACACGCCGCGCCTTGATTATTATTCAGTTTTCGATTTCGCAGGTATTAATCATCGGGATGATAGTGATTGCGCGCCAGATTTATTATGCTCAAAAAGCAGATTTAGGGTTTAACAAAGACGCTATCATGCTCATTCCCATTGCCTCCACGCCTCAGCAAGCCAAGACCGTCAAGGCACAACTCCAACACTTGGCTGGCGTAGAACAGGTGTCATTGTGCTATTCTGCCCCTGCCTCCAACAGCTACTGGCAAACGGCACCTCGCTATGACAATCACTCAGAAGAGGAGTCGTTTAGGACATCAGTAAGGGCTGCCGACAACGATTATCTCTCAACGTTTGACCTCAAACTAGTGGCAGGCCGAAATCTATATCCCTCAGATACCGTAAAAGAATTTTTGGTCAACGAGACATTTGCCAAAAAATTGAACTTAGCGTCACCTTCAGATTTGCTCGGAAAAAACCTCCGCGTCAATGGAAACATGACGGGGCCGATTGTGGGTGTGGTCAAAGATTTTCACGACCATTCGTTTCACGAAGACATCAACGCCGTGTGTATTCCGTCAGCAAGCGATTTTTACAACAACTATGCCATCAAAATCAGCACAGCCAACGTGCCTGCTACCCTAGCTGCAATTCAAAAAGTATGGACTAAGATGCATCCTGAACAAATCTATGAATATACTTTTTTGGACGAACACATTGCGTCGTTTTATGAAACGGAGGCACTTATGCTAAAACTCATTCAACTCTTTTCGCTCATTGCAGTATTTATTGGATGTTTGGGATTGTACGGCCTTATCTCTTTCATGGCAACGCAGAAAACCAAAGAAATTGGGATTCGGAAAGTATTGGGCAGTAATATTGCCCAGATTTTATGGATTTTTGGAAAAGAGTTTGCCCGTTTGATTATCGTTTCATTCTTAATCGCAGCTCCCATTGCGTGGTGGTTTATGAATCAGTGGTTGCAAGACTTTAAGTTCCATATCACGATTCAGCCTTGGATTTTCGTAGTAACTATTGCCATCACGCTGCTTGTCGCTACCCTGACGGTAATTTACGAAGCGACCAAAGCAGCCTTGGTGAATCCCGTGAAATCGTTGCAATCGGAATAATACCACGTTCACGCGTAGAGACGTTGCATGCAACGTCTCTACCACAACGTCTCTACCACAACGTCTCTACCACAACGTCTCTACCACAACGTCTCCACCGCATACAACGTCTCTACTATTTCATTTTCCTTGACAATAACCCCATGCCTCATAAACCACCCCGCCTTGCAGACCACTTTTTGCAATTCATGGAAGCTAAAGCTGCTGAGCTGTTCACCTTTGAAATGCAGAAAGGTGCTCGGGAAGGTCTGACCGACCCACAATACATTTTGCTTTCGGCTTCCATGGCCAAGGCATTATTCGGCGATACCGATCCCATGAATAAGCCGCTCAAAATCAACACTGATCTGAACGTAAAAGTAACGGGTATTTACGAGGATTTTCCGCAGAACTCTGTGTTTTACGGAGTGCAATTCGTGGCTTCCTGGGATTATTTTGTGGCTACCAATCCATTCATGAAAGAAAAGAAGTGGGATAATCATGCGCTTATCATGTACGTGGAAATCAAACCCGAAGCGACCTTTGAAAAGGTGACAGCTGCGATTAAAGATTCAGAGTTTAATATCATCAAGCGGTTGGATGACATGAAAGAGGAGGCCGCCACTCACCCGCAAATGTGGCTTCATCCGATGAAGGATTGGCATTTATATGCCCGTTTTAAAAACGGCTTAGTCGATAACGGCCCCGTTCAATACGTTTGGTTGGTGGGCATGATTGGCTTTTTTGTATTGCTGCTGGCCTGTATCAATTTTATAAATTTAAGCACTGCTCGTTCTGAAAAACGCGCCAAAGAAGTAGGCATTCGCAAAGCCGTCGGTTCCCTGCGGGCGCAATTGATCGGGCAGTTCTTCGGTGAATCCTTTCTGGTCGTTATCATCGCTTTTGTGGTTGCCCAAACAATGGTGCTGTTGGCGTTGCCCGGCTTCAATGAACTGGCCGATAAGCAAATGGCACTGCCGTTGACCAATCTGTATTTTTGGCTGTTCAGTTTAGGTTTTATTGTCCTGACTGGGATGCTGGCCGGCAGCTACCCGGCATTTTATTTGACTTCTTTTCAACCCGTTAAAGTATTGAAAGGAGCAGGTATGCAATGGGGACGAATGGCTTCTTTGCCCCGTAAAGCATTGGTAGTTTTACAATTTACCGTTTCTGTCACATTGGTTATTTGTACGATTGTTATCTATCAACAGGTACAATTTGCCAAAAATCGCCCCATCGGCTACTCTCGCGACCGATTATTGATGATTCAAATGAAATCAAACGATTTTTACGGAAAAACGGACGTATTGCGCAGTGAATTGAAAAAAACAGGTGTCGTGCTGGAGATGGCCGAATCGCAAAGCCCGATCACCGGCGTATGGAGCGCCAATACTGGTTTCAGTCGGAAAGGCTTAGCGTTAGAAAATGAAAATTTTGCTACGCTTTCCATTACTCCCGAATACGCTCAAACGGTAGGTTGGGAGTTTGTAGCGGGTCGGAACTTTTCCAAAGCTTTTGCTTCCGACTCAGTGGGTTTTATTATTAATGAGGCCGCCGCTCGGTTGATGGGTTTTCCTAAAAATATGCCCACTGCTGCTCTCGGAGAAACCGTCCATTGGAAAAGCAAATTTATGACCAATGACGTAGAAAAACCGTTCCAAATCATAGGCGTTGTAAAAGACATGGTCATGGAGTCGCCGTTTGAACAAGTGAAGCCTACGGTCTTTCTGATAGCCGGCGGCGCTAACTGGATGAATATCAAGATCAATCCAGCAGTCAGTGCGGCGACGGCGCTTCCTAAAATCGAAGCGGTCTTTAAAAAACTCATTCCTGCCGCACCATTTGATTACAAATTTGTCGATGACGAGTACAACGCCAAGTTCAGCGCCGAAGAACGGGTCGGAAAACTGTCAAGGTTGTTTGCGGTGCTGGCGATTTTCATTTCGTGTCTGGGCTTGTTCGGATTGGCATCGTTTGTGGCAGAACAACGCACCAAAGAAATCGGCATTCGCAAAGTGTTGGGCGCGTCTGTGGCCGGTTTATGGCAAATGCTCTCCAAAGATTTTGTGGTATTGGTTATCATTTCCTGTTTTATCGCCATGCCGATTGCTCACTATTTTATGAACGAATGGCTCCAAAAATATACCTACCGAACCGAGATTTCGTGGTGGACTTTTGTGGTTACGGCCATCTTGGCCGTCGGTATCACACTCCTAACCGTTAGTTTTCAAGCCATTAAAGCGGCGTTAATGAATCCGGTGAAAAGTTTAAAAAGTGAATAAAACATGAGTCATCCCGAATTTTAGGGTAAAAAAGAACCTCCTTGTAATTTTGAGAGTCACTACAAACTCAAAAACAGGGAGGTCTTTTTATGTTCAGAACAATATTACAAAACAAGGATAAAAACGCTTCAAAGCCAAGAGCTTCAGACTTCATTTTAGAGCAAGGGCATCAGTATTTACACCCGCTTCAACTTCGCTTAGATGCCTTGATTGATACCCGTTTGGTGGGGACATTCTATGATTTGTTTATGGCCATTTTGGTATTTCGACATACTAGAATGGGTTTATTATTGAGCGAGTTAGGCGGGTATATTTGTGGTTTAGCGCACGCCCCAGCCGGGACCAAGCGTATTAGCAACTTACTTCGCTGTAAAAAATGGAGTTCTAGCTTGATTGACGAATTTTTCTTCGAGCGTACCCGTGAACGTATCAAAGCGTTGCAATCAGCCTCTCTCAGACCCTTGCTTTTATGGGATGAGAGCAAGGTTGAAAAGAGTGAATCATGGTTTTTAGAAGGCTTATGCAGCGTAGAAAGTAGCAAGGGTAAACGATTGACCAAGATAAGGAAAGGATACTATAAACCTCCAACTCAACGCATTTGTGTGCCTGTCTTTCATTGGACAGCTACCGTTTTATCAGCTTTGGGTCAAACGCCGAGTGTATGCCAAATGAGCTGGTGGACTTCCAGAGGTAAATATCAGGAAGTAGGTACTAACATCATCTTTCGGATGCTTAAAAAACTTCATAAAACCATTGGAAGTGGTGTGCTTCATGTCTTAGACCGAGGCTATGCCAATGCCTGGACGATTGAATGGATGAATGAGTTTAAGCAGGATTTTTTAGTTAGATGGAAGAAAACACATCTGTTGTGCCATTCTGAAAAAGGAATCAAACAGACCCATTTATTAGCCCGTTCTTTCAAAGCAGTGGGACGAAAACTGCTGCGTGATAACCAACGTAAAATCAGTAAGCATGTTACCATCGCTTATACACAGGTCACTCATGCTGATTTCAAAGATAAACCCCTATGGCTTATTATTGTGCGTGACAAAAAAAGCTTGCAACCTCCTATGTATCTGCTCACTTCCATTGCCATTATCAATACGAAATTGGCTTGGGAAATGTGTCATTCTTATATGCACCGCTGGAACATTGAACAAACCTTTAGATGTAATAAAGCCGAATTAGGTATGGAGTCGCCGAGACTTTGGTTCTGCGGGGCCGCCCGTGCGGGAAAACAGGCTCAAATTACTCGCTATTGTCGCATTGGTCTATGACTTTCTGCTGATGTTATTGAGAAATTGGAGCCATTGGATTCCGCTTTTTCTTAGACACTGGTGTCATAGAACAGGAAATCGGTACCGAAACGCTTCGATACCGATTTACAGATTAAGAATAGCCATCGCCCACGCGCTTTACACTGCTTGTTGCTCTTACCAATCTTCGGGATGACTCATGTTTACAAATCTCAACTACTGTGCCTTACGGCTATAGATTTCTCTAAAATTCTTTACACTCTCCGCAATTTCAGGGCCGTTGTTTTCCCAGTGATATTCGTATTCGACCGAGATGGGACCTTTAAATTTCTGACGTTTCATTTCCGCAATCACTTGATCTACTTTGCAGTCGCCTGTACCCCAGATTACATCGTGATATCTACCATCAGGAGTGTCTTTCTTTACATCTTTAAAGTGCATCCCTCTGACATGCCCTTCTAGTTGTTTGAGACAGGCAACAGGGTCAAGACCCGAACGAACCCAGTGACCAATATCAGCGCAAGAAGCCATGTATTTGCTACCACCAATCGCCGCCAAGACGGTATCAGGGTGCCAATAACGTGAAGGTTTGGGGTGATTGTGAAGCGCCACCGTAATTTTATATTGTTCGGCTAATTTACGTACCAACGGCACCTGAGCCGCCGAAGGCTCTGAATTGATATTGATAACACCCATGTCTTTGGCAAACTCAAAAAGAGCAGTCCAATCTTCGTCACTTTTGGGGGTTACTACGCCATAAGCTACAATAGTAAGCCCTTTGTCTTTTACCAATTTTTTGACTGCTTGGCGCGTAGCTGCATCCATTTTAAAATCCATTTTTCCTTCCAAACCGCCGCCGATGGTCTGTCCCGGAAAAGCTTCTACGTATTTTAAGCCACAGCTATCGATTTTGTGAAGTGCCTCCGCAAAGGTAAATAAGCGAAAAGAATAAGACTGAGAGCCTAGCTACCACCCCGCCTTGTCAACCGGTGTTTT
>VFQN01001027.1_pt1 | contig 49128 bp, 48 predicted proteins | sample 3512371 | NCBI WGS metagenome assembly VFQN01 (sample SAMN10412370, study PRJNA504923) | tailings metagenome | isolation source: Replicate 2 from Balatoc abandoned mine | place: Philippines: Itogon, Benguet | collected 2017-08-28
GGAGTACCGAGAAGCCATCTGGCGTGCGGTGTTCAAACGTGCGGCCGAAAAGCTGGTGTGGCGCGAGATGCCAGTGATGCGTTCAATCTCGCGCTGGGTGGCGCCGCCTTTGAGCAGCGTCCAGATGGTGGTTTGTAGATGTGGCTTCAAGACGTTCAACCTCGGGCTCCCTCGGAATAAGGGAGCAAAAGTAACGTCCTGCCTGTCGGGCCTCACGGCGCCCGACGCAATGGACTCAATGCGTCAGATCACCGCGGCCAGGGTGGAGCAGTTTGGGTGGCCATAAGTGGAGCACTTTGAGTGGCCGCCGGGGCTGGGTGAGCAAGGACGCATTTCCAAGGCCGGTCAAGCTCAGCCCGCGTGTTACAGCTTGGCGCTTCAACGAGGTGCGGAGTTGGTTGCTGGCAAACGGTTAGCTCCCTGTTGCCACGTTCTGGGGGCTACTCACCTCCACGCTTGCCTCTTGTCCACGAATCGAACGAGCAATAAAAAGCCCGCTATGTGCGGGCAGGCTGGAGAGTGGGGCTGGCTACTTGGCTGGCAGCGCCGCCGGCTGACACTTCTGCAAGTCGATATCCAAGATGAGATCACTGTGCTCGTACATCGAAGACTTCATGTGCTGCCCCAGCGGCACCAGAAAAAGTTGAGCGCCTTCTCGTCTCGCGAACTTCATTGCGGGGACGAAATCGCTATCGCCTGTAACGAGCACAATGACTTGAGCGAGCTTCTTGAGAGTCAGCGCCGCGATGTCCATGCCGATGCGCATGTCCACGCCCTTCTGCGAGATCTGCGGCTGCAGATCTCCTGCTTGAATCTGCAGACTGTCCCCTTTTTCGCGATCTAGCTTCCGCTTCTTGAGCCGCCACCCGTTAAAGGACAGCTCTCCCATGCGAAGGGCGAAATGAGGACGTTTACCAAGTTCCGCGAAAAGAGACTTGGACCGGCTCGCCACATCCTGGTTGCCGAACTCAATCGTTCCGCCTTTTAGGGGAATGGTCTCCGAGCCTTCTAGTGGCACCGAGTCGTAGTAGTAGACGCGGTGCAGACGCATGGTGGACAGAGCCTGGTGAGCGCAAAGCTCTTCCACAAGGCTTGAAAAGCTATCCGCGGTAGCGAAAGCTTTGGTCGTCCCCAATTTTCTGCGCGCAAACCCACCGTCGATGAGAATCGCGAAGTGCATAAATAAAATTGGCCGCCAAACAGGTCGAGAGTCAAGGCTCTCTGTTATATGTCACCTGTAGGGCAGCCGTTTGCTATGTGCAAGCCCAGACTCTATGCTACAGAGCCTGTGGATACTGTGGATAAGTGCGTGTACGCGCATCAAAGTTCACGGATGGGCGCGCGCCTTCGATAGACGGCGCACGACGTAATACTTATTTATTCGTATTACGCCACTCCCAAGGCGCCAGCGCCTCATGGTCACTCCAGAGGCCTATGCCGGCCGCCTGAGCCGACTCCTCCGCCCGCTTGACCTCCGGGTCTGTCAGGTACTTGGTGTACGCCCACGCCATGCCGGCGCGCACCTGTTCGAGGTTGGCGTCTTGGCCTCGGCACTCCACGCGGGCAACTGTGCGCCCGTAGCGGTCTGTAGTGGCTGGCCTGATGGTTGCCTGCTGCTGGAAGCACAACGCGGCCAGGTGCTGGCGGCTGCGGTTCCCGAAGGGCTGGGCCTTCTCTGGAGCGTCGATCTCGGCCAGTCGGACCTTGACCTGCTGGTACTCACCGGGCACCCCACAGCGAACTGTAAGGGTGTCGCCGTCAGCTATGGCGACAACCAAGCAGAGCAGGACGATGCTCACCCGTTGCTCGCCAGGATCTTCTTACCGACTGGCGAGTTCTCCGGTACAAGCGTTTCACTTCCGCATGAGCTGCAGACTGGCTTGCGCGAGCTGTGGCGCCAGACGGAGTAGATCAGGCCGGGGATGATGAAGCACAGCCACAAAATGACCTCGATCCAGATTGACCCCTTGGTCGCAGTTTTGGTCGGGCCGTGGTGGTTGCACGTGACGCAAACCATGGGGGCTCCCGGCTTTGATCGAAGCATCAACCAAGCCAGCCACCCGAAGAAGCCCACCAGCAGAACAATCCCAAAGTCCATCGCCGTCCCCTCCTGGAAACCCAAATCTCTCAAGTGTTCAATCAACTGGCCAAAGACCTTGAAGCCCATGCTTCTCTTGATCAGCCAGTCTCCTATTTCGACCCCATGTCGTAGACCTCATCGTCTACGACCATCTTGAAATCATAGAAGCTGCGACCTTGATACGAGATCTGCTTCGCCAAGATAACTGCCTTTGGCATGAACGAGTAGGTATAGCGGTACTCGCGACAGACGAGCGCCGTACCATCGGAAAAAATGATGACACGGTCGAACTCGCAGCCTTCGAAGTCACTCCCGGACTTCCGCCCCTCTTTCCAGCCCTCGATCGTCTTTGTCGCGACGATGGTGTAGCCCACTAGGTCTTCGAGTTCGTCCGCCAAGTCGGCATGCGCTGTCGAGAAGAGCAACGCCGCTACCACTGTTGCAACTGGCCTGAGACGTCGGCAGAAGTGTTTAACAGCCGCCATAGTTCTTCCTCCCGCTCTTGGTGATGGTGTAGGTGCCGCCGCGTGGCCCGACATAGCAAGTCTTTCCGCCCGGGCCCGTGTAGCTGGTGTTTGGGGTAGGCGCGAACTGTGCACCGCTGGGCGAAGGGTATTGAGCGGGAGGCGCGTAGGCGGACTGTGGGGCCTGCGTGCTGGATCGTGCGGGAGCTTGGCCATTCGCCGCTTTCAGGCATTCAACACGCTTAGAGGCAGGCTCAAGCTGGCTGCACGCCTCAATGAGTACCGTCGGCACCTGCGCGAAAACGTGAATCGGGGCAGTAGCTATAGCCACCCAGAGTATCCGTGCAGCAAGTACCGACTTGAACATTGTTTGCCCCCTACAACCTGAGCCATGCTACCGGACCACCCTACTTTCAGAATCGCGCCAGTCCCCCCGGTAGGCGATCAGTGAAGAAAGTCACATATGGGTCTGAGCCAGATCACCGTCCCACGCCCCACCTCAAATTGAACTAGCCCACCTTGAGCAGGCTGTTTCTATTCGGCGAACTCTCGATATGCTTACTCGCTCGACACACCAACAGGAATGGCAATGGCGACTTCTCCCACTGATCCGGACAACCCTACAGAGCGTCGTCGGTTCCCGCCACCGCCGGATAATCGGCCAAAGCCAGGGCAGTAGGCATCAAGACAGCCAAGCCGCCAGAACCACGGGCGGCAAGCACACTAGAGGAGTGAATGCCGCCGCTTGGTACACCTGTTCAAGTGCCTTCCAACGCTGCGCCGCCAACCCACGGTACTTTGCTGCCGTTTCGCTGGCCTTCCGCAGCAACCGCTGCCGCGCAATGCTGCTCGTAGTCGGTGGCTTGCCGCCCTCCTTGATTAACTCAGTCCTGTATGACTCAAGCACTGGCAGGTGATTGAGCCAAACCACCGGGTCAGGCGCGGCTGCGGGAATCTCCTTCGTCCGCAAGAGATGCCACACAGTCCAACCTGCCAAGTAGAACCACCACAATGAAGTTGCGCCCAGGGCAACGAGCGGTGCAGTTTGCGCGCCAGCTTGCACCTGGCTCAATGTCAACGTCCCAACCCCGCCAGCACCTGCAAGAAGCAGACTCACCAAGAGCGCGGACCGGTGTTCGATGATCCGAAAAGCCTCCACGGCGGAGTCGACGAGGCGGCGCGCTTCTGTTTCAAGAGTGCAGAGGAAGGCTTCATCTACATCGCATTCATGTAGCTCGGCGGATTGCGATGATTCTTGTTCGGCCTTCATACAGGGCGCGCGAACAACTGGTTGATCAGGTCGGCGCACTTCTCAATGTGCCCTATGCAGTCCGGCGTGAGATCCGTAGAGCCATGGGCCGAGAAATTTCGCAGCTTCGGCAAAACCTCCGGCAATCGCTTGCTGTAGCTGTTCTCTGGATCTGGCGACTCCAAGTGACGAAAACCAGCGTCGCGCAAAAGTCCTGCTCTGAGCGCCCTCCTCAGAAGCGGCGCAAGCGTCCGTCTTTCATCCTCTTCGATGTTGAAGCGGGTTCGAAGCGCAAGTTCGATCACCGAATAGGTCTTCATCTGCACCTCGGGCGCCAGGGCGTAGTGGAAGTGCTGATACAGCGCCATGTTCCTCGCTACGTTGAATTGCCCGACCACTGGGGACGGCACCCCGTCATGCAGTTCGATCGAGGCCAAGACCTCATGCCTCTTCGCTAGCGGCAGGAATCGACCCGTTATCTGGACAAGCTGATGGTGCGCTTGGTCCATTTCCGTTACCTCGCTTAAGCGCTTGAAATGTTCCAACAAGTCCCCCTTGATGGTCGCGACCTCTAGTTCATCCTGGAAGCTTTTCGTCTGGAGGAGTACAAGCCTGGACTAACTCGCGCCCAAGGGCTGTCGGGTTCACCGATCCAAATGCTTCTCCACCACCCCAGGTCGCGGGCATGCGCAGACACCCTAGTCGAACCAAATTGCTGATGGCCAACCTCACAGGCTCAGTGGGTGAGCGGTACGCTGACTCGCCTTGCGCCAAGACTCTTGCCGACCCAGGCAGTCCCTCCGTCACGACACCCGCATTTCGAGACTCGTCGAACGGTAGCGCGAATATCGTGTCAAGAATCTGAGCTTCGAGCGGCGACAGTTGAGACAAGATACTGACAAGCGACGGGGTCACATCCACTCTTGAGCTTGCGTTGGCCGCATTTGCCAGCAGGGCCGCCCATTTGTCTTGCATGCGTTCGTCATCTTCTAGCGTTGCATGCTGAAGTAGAGGGACCGCGACCTTGATCGGCACAGGCCTCGTAGGCGCCGACAACCCGTTGCTGCGCAAGAACTCATCAGCTTTCTGAAGAAGGCGGATTTGATTCCGCCAGCGAGTCATCTTTATCCAATCGTGGGCGATACCTACGGCATCTTCAATGGGCCCTCCAAGATATCTTGCAAGCGCCCTGCCAGCGGCCACAGATGCGTCGATGGCCTTGCCACCAGCCTTGGCGACTTCCTGAATTGCCTTTGCTTCCTCTTCGTCCATGTCTTGCGCCAAAGGTGCGAAATCTTCATGAGACCGCAGATAGACTGCGCGCCTCTACCAATCTAGACAACTCCTTTCGTGCCATCTTCGCCTGCCCGGGATATCGCCCTGTCAGAAGCTTGCATACGAGCGAAAACACCAGACTGGCCACCCAGAAGAAGACCGCCGCGAGTGGGATCATCCAGGCGATCGGTGCACCTCTTGCGCCGTCCTCAATCAAGGCCCAACAAAGGAATAGCAGAAGTCCAACCTGTACGAATAGACCAAGCCAAGTCCACCCAGTACGAACGACGCCAGCAAGGTCCGAAAGTCGATTCTGAAGCAGGTCGGTACTGAAGCGATTGCGCTGCCTCTCCAGGACCCTATCGAGAAGCTCGTCGTCGTTGAGCCTGCCGACAGGCACACCGAGGGCAAGAGCCATTTCTTCCTGGGCATTTCGCTGATTCCTGCTCAGATCCCATGCAGCGAACCAAAGAGTCAGAAAGCCGAAGGCGAAAGCGACAACCAACGCTCCTGCAACGTGACCAATAGCCCAGATCATGTCTTCCTCCTTCGAAGGGACCGCCCCGAAGCATACGACCGGACGGACCCCCTAGGAAGACGGGTACATCACCTCAACAGGTGAAATCACAGCACCTCTGAGGAGTTGGAGATCAGGCTCTCCATGTAGTCCCGTCGTTCAATGAACGCCGAGAACGAGTGCTGGTTGAGGTTGGCCGAGACGTTCCACGCATCCCTGGCTTTCAGCGCCTGCTGTACATACGCCTGCACGGTCGGGTTATCTGCGCTTGCAGCCAACACGGCTGAGAGTACAGCCCCATCTGCGTCGATCATGCCCATCAGCTGGGAGCAGTACTCGCCGAGCTGTATCAGCGCACCCCGCAGCTCGCACACGCTGGCCTGCAGATTCTGGACACGTTGCTCAAGATCGTCCACGGGTCATCTCCCTACGATTTCATCCCCGAGCCACTGTCGCTGGGCGCGCAGTTCGGCCGCGAGCGCTCGAAGGATTGGGCGTACGGCCCCCTGATACCGGTTCTGCGATGCTCTGCGCTTTCCGTCGGCGGTTTTCGGGCCTGTCGAATGCCTCCACGGGCTCCAGCCTCGAATCAGCTCCGCCTGCCGTCTTCGGCGCTCCAGGGACCAGCCCGATGACCTCATTCGTTGACTCCTTCAATAGTTCGGTCGGCGCGATCGTGGTTGGACCCGCGGGCGCGACTCCTTGCTCCCCACTGGGTCCGTTGTTCACCTGCTGTGGGCCGTTGGCAATATTGGCCTGGCGGACGAAGGTCGAATGCCGTGGAAACTTCAGCTCCGCAAGCGCTTGGATCGTGGTTCGGCTCTGGGACTGGGCCTTAAGCGCCAGGTTGAGAAACGTCTCGTACTGCTTCAATCCGGTCTGCATCTGTGCTCGGCGTGCCAGGCTTGCAAAAATCGTCTGCAGCGCGGTGGCTTGACCGACCAGCATCGCCTCTACCGTTGTCATGTTTCCGTCGTTGACCTCGCGCATGTTCACCCTGAGCGCCTCGATCAACTCACTCACCTCGATATCCCGACCCAGGAGAGTGTCCTGGTAGGCGTCCAATGCGAGGGCGGCGTTCAGCGATGGCTTGACCGCGGCCTTGGCGATTGCCTGAATCTGGGAGTCGCCCGGCGCCTGTTCCACGGGAACAACCTTCACGATCTTCTTTGCGCCCAGTTCAGTGTTGCTCAAGGCTGCCCCCCGCGAAGGGCGTTTCCGCCCTGGCCAAACAAGAAGCCTGCCTGCTCAGCCAGTCTGGCGCGGTCGGCGTTGATCCTTTGAGTCAGGTCCAAGAGATCGGTGAGGTGATTTCTGCCCGTCGCGCCGCCACTGAGCAACACTTCGCTGAGCTTGTTTCGGACCGGCTCTGGGGTCGCAACTCGATTCCAGCCACGCCCACCGGCAGCCAGGAGAGCCAGCATGTTTCCGCTAGAGGCATTCATGGCGGCTTGGCCTGCCTCAGCGATCGCCGACACATCTAGGTCACCTGCTGCATACATCCGCGATGCAGTTTGTGAACCGCGACCGACGCTCTCCAAGCCCTTTAACCTGGCCTCCTTCGCTACCTCCGCGGCAAATGCTCGGTAGTCACTCCCGAAGATCGCCTTCAGGCGGTCGCGCGTGGCCGGCTCGCTCCACATCCTGAGCAGTGACGACTGTCCAGCCTGGGTGCCACTCTTTTCCCGAAGGGCCTGTAAGGCGCCCACTCGAAACGCCTCAAGCTCCGAATTGCTCATCCCCTTGAGGCTTGAAGTCACATCGAAGCTGTCAGCCTTGAGCGCGGCTCGGCCAAGCTCGGCAGCGTCGATGAGCTGGGATGGGCCTGCGTAGGCGTCTCTGGCAAGCTTGTAGACGGAATGGCCATCGAGCTTTGGCGCCACGTCGTCAAGCTTCCCCGTGAGCTGTACGCGCACTTCATCGATGGCCCGCGCCATCTTGTTGTTGCCCTGCCGCTTTGCCACCTCTGCGGCGTCGTAGAGGGATTGCTTCAGGGTATCAAGCACGGCAAAGGGGACTTGATCGCCCTTCTTCAGCGCCCCAAGGATCACGTCCTCACCGGTCTGCAAGCGATATAGCTTCTGAGCCTCCCCATGGATGCCCATCGTCTTTCCCAACAGGGACAGGACGTCATCATCTACCTCAGCCGTCAACCCCTGCAGCCTTTCGTAGTACGGGGCAGCCGCCTTGCGCCGTGCCGCGTCCAAGGCCTCAACCGTCTGCGAGAAGCCAGCGCCCTTCGTGCGTAGAGCATCGTCAGCGGCACTGACGAGACGGCCCGCCCTACCAGCTTGCCGGGAATGAATCAGGCTCTCGGTTGCCTGCTTGGCCTTTCCGGGAAGCGTTGCCAGGGTATCCAAGAGTTGACGAGTGTTCTGACCACCGGCGTCGGCAACCACTGCCTCGTCCCCCAGGCGGTCAAATCGTGCCCGCGCCTGCAAGAGCGGATTGGAAGCACCAGACTGCACCACTGAGCCACGTCCATCTCGGGACAAAGCCTCTGCGATCTTTGCTTTGGCATGATTCAGCGCAGAGCTGTCGCTTATGCGAGCCGCCACGTTACCGCCGATCGCAGAGACCGCACGTTGCGCGGGAATAGCCGCGGCGCTGATGGCTGCCGATGTCATAGCACCTGTAGCCGAGTCCCTTGCGACACCAGAAAGGTCATCCGCGGTGGAGTTACCAGCTCCGCTGAGGCCGCCGTAGACCGCACCGGCTCTTGCAGCCTGCCCGGCTTGATTGACCACCCCGGTTGGGGCCATCGCTCCTGCCCCGCCACCCACGAGCCTCGTCAGTGGTGCGGCGACCATCATCGGCGCAGACGCCATCATCTGGGTCACACCAGTGAACATCGGGTTCTCGTCGCGCTCGTAGTCTTGGGCACCTCTCACGTAGTCACGCACGTTTCGGTACTGCTCCGAAAACCCTCCCACCTGCGGATTGGTAATCGCCTTGTAGGCACCGCCCACAGCGCCGGCAAGCTCGTCAGCAAAACCGAAGGTCGGACCGCCCGCAACCGACAACAGCCCACGAATCGCGCCTGGTGCCTCCCTACCCTCACGGTAGGCATCCGAAACACCAGGCGCCCCGCTCTCGGCCTGAAGTGCCTTGAGCGTCTGCGTCGACACGCGCGTCAGATCGCCGTCACGCAGGGCCAGCAATTCGTCGGTCGAAAGCTTTGAGAGGTCCATCAACGCCCTCCCTGGCGACGAGCAAGCTCGGCGTTGATTTCATCGATCGATGGAAGTCCGGGCTTTCTCGCCGGTCCGGTGGATCGCTGGCCTCGATCGACGATCACCCGACTCGGATCAGCGCCATAGTCACGCGCACGGCGCTCGTAGGCTGCATCAACTTCACGTTGCGCAGCTTTCGCTTCCTCAAACAAGGACTCTGCAGCGCTCTTTAGGTTCTGCTTCTGCGTCTGGGTCATGATGCGACCAGACTGCAGCGTGTTCGCGATGTTCGTCGCCCGATCGAACCACCCAGAGGCATTCAAAGCCATTCCAAGCTCGGACTCGCGCACCACCGAGTTCGGGTCCAGAAGCTTCATGAAGGCGGTGCCCGCCGACAATGCAGAACCGGGGTTCCTGTCCGCTGTCTCGATTGCGCCAAGGATTTTTTTCATGGCCGTAGAGGTCTCGGCGAAACCCTTGCTCTCGGTTCGGTAGTCGTCCTGGAGCTTCAACTCCGTATCTTGGACGCGCTTGCTGACGATTGCAGTACTGGCAATCTCATTTGCCTCTCTGGACCTGGCGTTCACGAGGTCTTGCCCACGCATCGTGACGCGGTTGGCGGCCAAGCTTTCTGGGGTTTGCAGCCTTTGCACCTGCGGCCCCGCGGTTTGCTGACCATAGGTCGGGCTGTTCGGGTTGGTATCCCGAAAGCTGATGCTCTGGCCGTCATTGATCTCAGTCGGCTTTGGCGCGAAGAGCGTGAATATCTGGTCTGGCTTGAGCTGGGTGGCAATGCCCATCTTGAGGTTTTCACGCAACGCAGAAGGGTCATCGGGCAAGTTCGGTATCGCCTGTTCAACCATCGCCTGAGGAAGCAACCCCATCGCAACCAACTCTCGGCCGGATCTGATCACCTTCTCTTTCGTTATGTCCGGGTCCGCCAGCAGTGATCCAAGTGCGTGTTTGTAGACGCCATATCGCTCTTGGGCCAGCTTGAACCTCTCCTGATCCACCTGAACACCCGCCCTGACAGCTTCTGAGTGCCCTTTGAGAATTGATGGCGCCTTCAGGGGCGCCGCCCTGTACAGCCCGGTTCGCCCTTCCTCCGATCCCAGGTCGGGATTGGACTGAAGGTATTGCATCAGGCGATTGCCTTCCATGGCCTCGCGCTGCGAGGAGTCGATCTGCATTCGTGCAAGCTGATTCTGGTTCTGCAGACCTTGAATCTGCATCAAGCGAGCCAGGTGAGCCTGTCAGTAATTTTGTGTGCGAGGCATAGCATGACGATCAGGAGCATCTATGCCAAGCAAGACAAAGACGAAGAACGCGGCTATTGCCGCCAGGACAGCGGCGCTGCCGCAGATCCCCAAGGAACTGCTCGATCAGTTCGTGGCGCAAGGCTCGCCGATGACGGCCGAGCAAATCAGCGCCACGACCATGGCGCTGAAGAAGGCGCTGATCGAGCGCGCGCTGGGGGCGGAGCTGTCGCACCACCTGGGCGATCTGCCCGGCGTGGACCGACCCGCTGCCAGCGGCAATCACCGCAACGGGCGCAGCCCCAAAACCGTGCACACCGAGGACGGCCCGCTGCGCATCGAGGTGCCGCGCGACCGCGAAGGCTCGTTCGAGCCGGTACTCATCCCAAAGCACGAGCGCCGCTTCACCGGCTTTGACGACAAGATCGTGGCGCTGTACGCGCGCGGCATGACGGTGCGCGAGATCCAGGGCTTCCTGGCCGAGCAGTACGGCAGCGAGGTCAGCCCCGAGTTCATCAGCTCGGTCACCGACGCCGTGATGGCCGAGGTCTCGGTTTGGCAGGGGCGCCCGCTGGAGCCCATGTACCCGGTGGTCTTCTTTGATGCGCTGCGCGTGAAGATCAAGGAGGAGGCGGTGGTGCGCAACAAGGCCGTGTACCTGGCCCTGGGCGTGCTGCCCGATGGCACGCGCGACATTCTGGGCCTGTGGATCGAGAACACCGAGGGCGCGAAGTTCTGGATGAAGGTGTTCAACGAGCTCAAGACCCGCGGGGTCGAGGACATCCTGATCGCTGTTACCGATGGCTTGAAGGGCATCCCCGAGGCACTGGCCGCGGTGTACCCGGCCACGACGCTGCAGACCTGCATCGTGCACCTGATCCGCAACAGCCTGGACTTTGCGAGCTGGAAGGATCGCAAGGCGCTGGCGGCGGCCTTGAAGCCGATCTACACGGCCGCCAGCGCCGAGGCGGCCGCGCACGCGCTCGACGCCTTCGAGGCCGGCGCCTGGGGCCTGAAGTTCCCCACCGTCGTGGCGGCCTGGCGCCGGGCCTGGGACCGCGTGATCCCGTTCTTTGCCTTCAGTCCTGCGGTGCGCCGCGTGATTTACACGACCAACGCCATCGAGAGCATTCACGCGCGGCTGCGCAAGATCATCAAGACGCGCGGGCACTTCCCCAGCGACGATGCCGCGACCAAGTTGATCTGGCTGGCGCTGCGCAACATCACGGCCGACTGGGGTCGCTCGGCCAAGGAGTGGCGCGAAGCGATGAATCAGTTCGCGATTGCCTACGGCGATCGCTTCACCCGACCCGCCGCGTAACATGCGGCAGCGACTTGACCACCGCGTCGCTCGTTCGTCGCAAGCGACGAGCGACACCGTGGACAAGTCTTCCGGCGCCTCACACACAAAAATTCGGACACGCCCAGCCAGGTTGTTCAACGGAGGTTCAATCTCCGAGGTTGGTCTGAAGCCCATCGCGATGCTTGCATCAACCCCGGCCATGACTTACCTCCTGCTCGTCGCGCTGGCGAATGAGGTTGCGAAGAAAGCACTCGATCTCCGCCTCGACAAAACCGATCGCTCGGGGTCCAAGCTCCACAGGACGCGGAAAGTCGCGATCGCGAAGCTTCTGATAGATGGTCGTTCGAGACAGCCCCGTCTTCAGAATCACATCGGAGATCCTCAAGATCCGGATGCCGTCTTCGGCATTCACCTGTCGCTCCTGCTCTGTACGCATAGCTTTGAACCTCTTCACGCGTTACCGAACGCCTCATCCGTGATTGGACCCCCGTCTGGTCACCATGTCTGTCCCGGTAAATGGCCATTTTTCGGGATGCTTTCTGAAGAACGCGCGTGCCTCGGCGAGTGTGTTGAGAACGGTTTTGAGACGTGGGCCAAGAGCTGCATCACGCGCTGCCGAGGCCACCACTCCATCGGCTTCAACCGTCTCGGCGACATGCCACCGAAAAGCCTCATAGAGAGCAGCATCGGAACGCGCTGAAACTCCGTACGTCTCCTGATGCCATGCAACAACGCCAAGATGCCCATGCAGTACATCGGCGAAGTACGACGCGCTCTTCTTTCGTGGGCGCCCTCGTTTCCTTATCGACCTCGCATTACCTCGCAGGGATGACTTGAACATCGCCGCAATGGGATTGGCGCTCAATGAATCTGGAGACCCCTCGCGCGCGTGCGCGCGGGCGTACTGGTCGCAGAACTCGTCAAGGTCGGCGCTTGCCGCACCTTGCGCCTCGCGCGCGTACTGTTCCGAGAAGTCCGCCTCGGGCACCGGCGTGACAGTCGGGCCGGATGTCTCAATAGGAGGCATGGCTGACCCTCAAAGAAGCTTTCCCTGAGAATCAGGGACATCAGGCGTCTCGGATAGGCATACTGGACCGCCTGCTTCTAGTGCCTCAGGAGCAATCGGATTACGGTCCAGCTTGATGCGTGACACGTCGTGACTGCGCGTGACACCTCGCGCAACAATGGTTTTCGCGTCCTGCAAGACCTGTTCGGCGATATCGGCAAGTGCGGCAGCCTGAGCAATCTCAATGTTCACATCCTCATGTCCGAGGCTTGAGACCCCGAGGATGTTCTCGTACAACTGAGATGCACGCGTCTCAATCATCGCGAGCCAAGGGATCAGTCGCTCCAGATCGGCGCGCTGGGAGGGGCCAATGTCTGCATCCGATGCGGACAAACTGCGGACAAACCCGAGCCGCTCGGCCATCAGCCGAATCTGGCAAGGATGTACATCGACGATGGCCCCTTCGCCGTAGCTCTTGTCTTCAAGACGAAGGTTGCCGTTTGGCAGCGCAGTGATCTCAAGACTGGGGATTAATTCGATCATGTCGGTACTCATCGTGTTGGTTGAATGCATGGAGATGGCTTATCTAGATGGTGTCCGTGGGGCGGTACAGAGAGCGGGGCGAAAACCGCCTTGATAGGACCGTGGGGCGGTACAGGAGACGACCTCTCTGTACCGTGGGGCGGTGCAATAGATGGCCTCCCTGTACCGTGGGGCGGTCTAAGGCTTGCGTTTTTGAGAGGCTGATTTCGGCTGTACGCGCTGCGCACGAACGTCTCTACGGCGCCCTCGTCGTAGCCGGGATGTCGATCCAGGCTTTGCCACGTGACCGCATACCAGCTCGCCTTGTTGGGGCGGTGGCCTTTGACGGTCTCATGAACAAAGCCACCTTCGAGAAGCTCGCGCTTCGCCTTGGTCAACATGTCCGACGACTTCCATCCCCGCTTCTCCATGTAAGCTCGCGACAGCAGCAATCGCCCGTTGTTGTCTCGGACGTACTGCCGGGCCACCTCCAGAAGAAGTGCCTTGGCGTGGAAGCTCAGAGCCGCGTAGGCGGGCGAATCGATGACCGCCCATGGCAAGGCCACAAACCCGCCTGCGTCGCGCCCAGAGCCACCCTTGCGGCTCTTGTTGCGCCCGTTCACGTCAATGCCGTGCCCGCTGGCTCAGCCTCAAGGTGATAGCGGGCGGCGCCACGGTGCATGTAGCCATCCCGGTCGTAGAGCGTTACCCGCTCGGTTCGGATGTCGTACCCGAACCTGTCGCGCAGTTCCTTGATCCGCGCCGGCGCCTGGTAGCAGCCGAGCCGGCGAAGGTCGTACGAGGTCTTGGGGCCTGACCTCAGCGCGTCAACGATTCGCTCGCGCTGCGCTTCACCGGAGGTGCTACGCGCTTTAGAATCGCATCGAGGTTTTTCTGAGGCCCCTGTTACTTTGGTCGGTGCGGGGGCCTCGTTCATTTGGTGGTCCTCCGCGCTCGGTAGCGGGTCCACACGTAGAGGATGGCGGCCATCATTGCGTGACCTCCTTCCCTTGGGCGTCACGCCAGGCGATCAGCTCGGCACCGTCAAGAACGGTGCAGCGCGGGCTCAAGCGCTTGGGCTGCGGGAAATCCTTGCGCTCCTTGATCCACCGCCAGAGGGTGGCGGTGCCAATGCCGAGAAGCTCGGCGGCTTGTTTCGGTCGGTACGACCGCAGTTCAATGTGCATCGTCTAGTACCTCTTTAAACACCGCGTCGCATCACGGGCGGCGGCTGGAGGTACTTTCAGACCGCGAACTTCTGGAAAAAAGCCAAAAAATCGTGTGAGTTTGGCGCGGAATATCTAGCATTCCGACCCCAACGCAAGCCGCTGTTGCTACGTTACGGCGCGCTCGCGACGAGCTTCCGCCCAGCGTAGTAGAGGTTGCTCAAACGTTTCTTTCCCGTATCCCCCTCCTGATGAGGTGAGGCGTGCCCCAGGCTCGTGGCGTACTGCGGCCAGATCAAATCGATGGCGGCAGTAATCGTGCATCCTCTCGAAGCACGTACAGCTTCCACCTTGGTGAAGATCTCCCGCGGGTCGGGGCCTGCGTAGGTTCCCTTCGGGCGGCCTACCGTTCGGCGCTTCTTGTAGGGGAGGTTCAACATGAGGGCCGCGAGTCGATTCGTCGCAACGGCGGGCCTGCTTATCTTGGGACGACCTGGCCCAACGCTCTTGGCTAGGCTTTGGCAGACCTCGGCCATGTCAGCGCAGTACAGCGCTTCTGCCTCCAGCCTTGCGATCGCCTCGGACACGACGTCGAGCAGCAATGATGCAGGCGAGGACTTCTCTAAGCCGACTACTTGCCCCATACCTCGTCTCGCCTCCTCAGCAATCTCGAACAGGGTTGCTGCGAATTTCTTGTGATCGTTGGCACTGATAATCCAAGCAACGCTTGGAATGACGGGATCACCAGCTTTCGTGTGTTTCAGCACTCACGCACCCCTTCCCGGCGCCCTTCAAAAGGTGCCCCAGCAGGCGGGTGAAGGTTCCCCGCTTTTCGGTTCGCGGGCCTAGCTGGGGTGTATTTCTACTCAATGGCATGCCGATCAAAGTAGGCTTATGACCGCTCATCCGCTTCTTTCAGTGCGTTCCAGTTCGGACCTGAACTGACACGAGGATGCGCTCCCTCAATCCACTGCTGCACATGAACCCACATCACGATCATGTCTGAGCCTCGGCGCTTGGCAGGGATACCGTGGGCCTGCAGCCATGCCTCCTGACGATTGACGTGAACTGCACCGGTGAGATGGCGCACGTCATCCTTGGAGAGAAAGCCATTTGGCGTCACATCAAGTCATCCGGTCGTGGTGATGCTTTTGGGACCATCATTGATGTAACGAAGGTGTCAATGCTTTGGAGATGTTTCTCATGCTCCTCTACGCAAGCGCTACGGTAGAAGTCCATCTGAAACTGCATAACCGATCGCCACATGCCAGTGCGGGCATACGCTGCCAGCATTTGATCGAGGATATAGAGAAGACCGACGGCGGCCCCACGTCGTGAGGTATCTCCCGTCTCGCTGATCGCAGCCACAGCGCTGTGAACTACCGTTTCAAACCATCCATCCCACTGCTCTTCCGGCAGCTTCTCCGCCGCAGCCATCAACTGGTATGCAGCGCGTTGTCCACGGAGGTCGCCGGTCTCGAAGGGCTCGGGAGGCACGTCCAGCCCGTTGATGGACGCGAAGTTACCTCGCTCGTCGTACTCACTAGTGATGAAGTCGATCCCATGACCCGGATAGACAGGGGTCCTCGCAGCCGTAGAATGAGTCGTAGCCATAGTGTGCGGTCCTTTCAGAGTTGCACGTTGTGGTTAGAACGGTCACTGGGCTCCTACCCCCTGTGGCCGTTCGCTTTTGTGCCTCAGATTCGGTGGTCTCAGCGTTCGACCTCCAGCGCCCTGAGGGGCGGCGCTATTCCTTTGGCTCTGCTGCCCTGTCTATTCGCTCACGGACCCACCGTGGGCCCCCAAGCCGACTCAGCTTGCCCTTTTGACCTTGGGTCATCTTGATCATTACCGGCACCATTGGCTGACCAGGGACAAGCGGCTTGCGCCCTTGGCCTCTCCCTGAGCCTCCTCGTCCGTTGGATTGTGTTGCCATTTTGATATGGTATACCCAAAACAATCGCAATTCGAAAAATGTCTGACCAGCGGCAGACAGAAGCTGTTCCTCTAGTCCGGCCCGTTCCTGCTGAGCGCGCGCTTCTTGGAGAAGTAGGCGCTCAACTTGTGCTCTTTCGGCGCTGACATCGTTGATGCAGGAAACAACGAACCAGCCCTTTCAGTCCACAATGGTCGCCGAGAGGCCTGCACATAGGCGTCAACATCAGCCTGGCTGAAACGCACAGCAGCGCCAAAGCGATGCGACGCCAGATGCCCCGAGGATGCGAGCGCATAGACCTTGCGAGCGGATAGGCGCAACTGGTCCGCCACTTCCTTCGTCGTAAGCATGGTCATTTTCAGTTTTTCTGGCTCAATAGAGCGCTCTTGTGAAATGGGCGATGTCAATATCTGGCGCACTGAAGATCACAAACGAGACTGCCCAGAGGATCACGCAGGCAGCGCCCCCGATCGAGCCCTGAACGGAGGGGCAGTCCAAATCATTGAATCGGGCTACTGTCGGGAGCCCAAGCGCACTTTCGACAACCCGGTTCGACGGAATCGAACAGATGGTTTTTGTCCGCATCCCAAGATCCGAAGTGTCGAACAAGCAGTCGCCGTTCATGTCTGTCCGCAGAAGAAGATCGCGACACGGGTGAATGGGCCCTCCGATCTGAAGCAGCGCCATTACCCATCCCCCTCGATCATTGCTCTCCGTAGACCGCCACACGACCTAACGGAACGCCACCACTTTCCCCTCCTTCTGGGGTTTCGTCGTGCAGTAGGTCGCCCACATGTCCATCAGCCGACGGCGCTTTTCGAACGCATCCGACCGCAGATAAGCGGCCTCAGTCTTGTCGCCAACAGCGTGTGCCATCGCGCGCTCGGTGACCTCACGCGAGAAGCTCGTCCGCTCAACCGTCCAGTCGCGGAACGTCGAGCGAAAGCCGTGCGGAACGCCATCGGCCTGCATGTCCCTCATGAGCTTGCTCAGTGCCATATCAGAGAGAGGGACCAGCTTGCGCGGGGAGGGGAAGATCAGATCCGTGCCGGCAGTCTTTCCCACCTTCTCCAGCAGCTTGAGAGCAGCAGGCGACAGCGGCACACGGTGACTCACGCCGGCTTTCATTCGCTGCTTAGAGCCCTCCCCATCCTCGCCCGGGATGAGCCACGTCTTTGTCTCAAGGTCAATCTCTGACCATCTGGCGTGCCGGACGTTGTGTGAGCGGACGTTGGTGAGGATCAGGAACTCCAACGCCCGGGCCGAGACACCCTCTTGAGCCCGCAGGCTGTGGAAGAAGGTCGGCAACTCTGGCACAGGCACCGCCTTGAAGTGCGTGCTCTTGGCAATCTTTTTGGCGGCGGGCAGCAGAGTCGAGAGGTTGCCCTTCCACCTAGCCGGGTTCAGGCCGGTTCGCAGGCCCATGGTGGTGGCCGAATCGAGAACCGTCTCAATGCGCCCTCTCAGCCGGCTGGCCGTCTCGGTTTTGGCGTGCCAGATGGGTTTGAGAATGCGCAACACATGCTCGATGGTCACCTCTCGAACCCAGAGATCGCCGATCTCGGGATAGGCGTAGGTCTCAAGCGTGCGCCGCCACTGCGCCTCGTGCTTCTCGTTCTTCCATGAGGACTGGTGCGCGGCGATGTAGTCCTCGGCGCAACTCCGAAAAGTCACGTCCATTGCACGGCTGGCTGCGAGGTCGCGACGGCGGGCTTTCTTCTGATCGATCGGATCGACCCCATTGCGGATCTGGTCCCGCGCCTCAATCGCCAGGAGACGCGCCCGGGCGAGAGGCACATCAGGGAACCCGCCCAGGCCCATCTTGCGACGCCTGTTCCCGATGACAACCCGCAGCACCCAGCTCTTGGCCCCGGTCTCGCTGACCTGCAGCGCCAATCCAGCAACCCCACCCACAAAGTGGAGCCCCGGCTCTGAGATGCGCTTCACGCCCAGCGCACCGAGTTCCTTCGCCTTCTTTGGCATCGCCAACCTTTGCACCAAAAAACGTACCGACCGCTATGAGATTGCACGATACGTCCTGATTCGATGCGGGTCAATACCTCCCTCTACACGAAGGGGGGACGACAGGTGTTTTGAGACTTTCTGAGATGTCTCGACTCCCAATCATGGCGGACACCACCGCATCCTGGCACGCACGCATGGCCAGCGCATCCAGCCGCCCTCGCAGGCAAGCCCGATTGAGGTACAGCAGGCTCTGCGCCAGCGGTTTCGAACCGGCTTGCAGCATTTGCGCATCGCTGCGCACAAGGTCTTGGGAATTCATGATGGAACAGGAATTTCGCCAGACCCCCCGCCCCAGGCGATAGAGCCCGGCAGGGTTGGACGAGATGGGGGACTGCGACAACCGCAGATCCCCGGGAGACGGTCAAGGCTTGCTTGACGATTCGCAGCAGCGAAGGTGTGTGCAATGTAGCGCGCACGCGGCGTGCTGTCCGCTCACCCGGTCCAGCATGGGCGCGGGAAAGCACGACCCGAGTTACCCACCGTTCCTGGGGATAACTCCCCCGTGGCGGCCACCCAGCAGCGCGCAACCCCTTGTCGGCCAAGGCACCGATCTAGATTGCCTGTTTTTTCAGCACCTGATGCCCACGGCGTTCGCGTTGACCAAAAAAAACCCCCCGCACCTTTCGGCCGCGGGGGGGTGTACAGATGTCACGCGGCTTCGGCCTCCATTGCTGAAGTGCCGGCCGTTGACTTGTCGAGGTCCAGTTCCGCCTCGATCTCGCGTTGGCGCTTGCGCGCGGCCTCAAGCTCCTCGCGGAACTCGAAGCCCTGGTCGAGCATGGTCTGGATGCCGGCGAGTTCTTCAGTCTTTCGACCGAACTCCTCGCGCAGCTTTGCGGGCATCTCCACGAAGGCTTTGATGCCTTCATAGGTTGCCACACCCACGCCATGCCTGTCGTGCATCGGCGGCCGTTCCACACGGGCACGCGTGCCCATGGTTTGATCCACCAATACGAGATCAGTGGTGCCGCCCCAGACACTGGTTTCCAACGCGAACGTGCCGATCTGACCGAACCTCACGTCAGCGCGAAGCACGCCCGAGACAGCCTTCAGCGCCAGGCCCACCGCCGTGCAGTTGTCGACCTCGCCCGCCATCGCCGCCGCCGCCGTTGCCAGCAGGGGTTTGAATGGCGTTTGCTCCGTGATCGCCGCGGCTTCCCGCGCCACGACCTCGGCTTTCGGCATGTTGTCCTCGATCCACTTGAGCCGGTGCTGCAGGTCAGCCTTGCGGCGCCCCATCTTCCAGCGGTCTTGCTCGTAGTGGTCCATCTTGAGCGACAGCTTCTGCACTGTCGCGTCCACCGATGCCTTCTCAAGCACCAGCGGGTTCCCCGACGCAATCGCCTTGATTTCCGCATAGGACAGCGCCGTCATGGAGATGTCCTCCACTGTGCGCAGCCCCTGTTCGGCCGTCATCACCTGGTCGATGAATTTGGCTTTCACATCCAGCAGGTTCCAGCTGTAGCTGTCGAACGACCCTTCAGTCACATAGCGCCACAGCTCCACGCTCTCGCACAGGTTTCCCTGGCGATCGCATCGGCCGTCACGCTGCTCCACATCCGACGGACGCCAGGGGGCGTCAATCTGATGGACCGCCTTCAGCCTGGTCTGCACGTTGGTGCCAGTGCCGAGCATGGGCGTGGAGCCAAACAGGATCCTCACGACGCCGTCCCGAACCCGTTTGAACAACTTCGATTTCGCGCTGTCGCTCGCATGGTCCTGGATGAACTCGATCTCGCCTTCGGGGATCCCCTTGGTGATCAGCAGGCGCTTGACCTCCTCGTACACCGAGAGCCCCGGCGCTCCGGGCGTTCCCAGATCGCTGAAGACCAGTTGCGTCACCCGCTGCTGCATCCCCTCTTGCCAGATGCGGTGCACGTTGTTGGCCACCTTCGCGAGCTTGCCTGCAGGATCAAACGGCGCAAACGGCAGAACCATTCGCACGTCAATCGCCGCGCGGCGCCCGTCATTGGTGACAGCGAGCATGTTGTCTTCCTCAGGCTTCACGCCACGGTTGCGAATCTTGTCCGCGCGCGCGACCAGCCCCTTGATGAACTCCTTGAGCACCGCGCTGGGCTCGGCCACCATGACCTGGGGTTTTCCGCCCTCGATCGTCGGTGTCGGCAGCTTCAGCATGCTCTTCGTTTTCACATCAGCGACCCCTTTGAAGATCGCCATCAGTTCTGGCAGATTCGAGAAACGACAGAACCTGGTGTTGGTCCTGAAGCCACTTCCATCGGGTGCCAGCTCAATACCCGTGACGCTTTCGCCGAAGCTAGCGGCCCAGGCGTCGAACTCGAAGATGCCGTAGCGCCGAAGCGTCTGAGGCTGCAAGTACACCTGGAATGTGTGCATCTCGCATATCGAGTTCGCAAGTGGCGTCGCCGTTGCCATCGTCAGGCCTTCCTCCTTGTTCCCGCGCGCGCCCATGATGACTCGCGTCTTCATGTACACATCGAACGCCCGCTGTGAGGCGGTGTTCGGAATCCCCGCGATGCGTGGCATCTTGGTGATCTTCTGCAGGTTTTTGTAGGCGTGCGCCTCGTCAATGAACAGGTGATCCACACCCAGCTCATCGAACCAGACGGTCGTTTCATCGGCCCTCTCGTTCTCCACCAGGCGTTCCAGCTTGGCTTCGTAGTCCTTCATTCGGCGCTCGATCTCCTTGATGGATCTCTTCGCGCCCGAATCCGACGTCAGACTCAGCGACATGCGCGCCTCCTTGAGCATCGATTCGATGAACTCTCGTTGCACTGCAGGACTCAGCATCAGCCTCTCGAAGGTCGATTGCGTCATCACCACAGCATCCCAGTCCCCGGTGGCCACGCGTGCCACAAACGTGCGGCGTTTGTCGCCACTGAGATCCTCTTTTGTTGCCATCAGCACCTTGCTCTGCGGATACAGGCGCAATGCTTCGGCACAGTACTGCTCAAGGGTCGAACCCTGAACCACATGCAGCGGCTTGCGAGCTTTGCCGAGTCGGCGCAACTCCATACCTGCGGCAATCATCGTGAGCGTCTTGCCCGCTCCAACGCAGTGCGCCAGCAGGGTGTTGCCATTCACGACGATCCGCCAGATGGCGTCCTTCTGGTGCGGGTAAGGCACAACCACCGCGCTCATGCCCGGCAGCTGAAGGTGTGATCCATCAAATCGTCGTGGGACGACTTGGTTGAACGTGTCGTTGTAGAGGCGCAGCAGTCTGTCGCGTCGCGCGTCGTCTTGGTACACCCACGACCGGAATTGGTCGCGGATCGCCTGCCACTTCTCGCGTGCACTCAGCGTCGCCTGGGGATCGACCACCGACTTGCCGTCGATGAGCACCGTCACGGTAGGCGGCTGCTGATTCAGCGCGGCTTCCACCAGCTGAAGCGCACAGCGCTTGTCCGTTCCCCACTTCGTTCGCTGCAGCGTGTGGTCGCCCACATACTGCAGTTGGTATTGCGCCTTGACGCTCCACGTTGCCGTGTTCGCGTCATACGCCACAGTGATGTCATTCTTCTTCGCGTTGACCAGTTCCGTCGCAAACGCCTCGATGACGTCGCTCGGAATCCAAGGTGCGCCCAAACGGGCTTCCACCTCCGCCGGCCCCAGATCGGCCGGGACCACTGCCTCCAGCGCCGCGATGTTGCACTCGTAAGCGGGCCCCGCGGCCTTGGCTTGAGTGATCTTCTCGCGGATGTTTCCAGAGAGGTACTCATCGGCTGGAACCCAGCGCGCGAGCACCGGGTCGCGAAACGCCGTGCCGTGCTCCTTGAGTTCCTTCACGACCTCCATCACCGGCTTGCCGGATCGGATGGACGCCCATGCCTTTGGGTACTTCGTCCTTAGCATCGTCCGGGAAAGGTACCGCTCATGTCTCTGTTCAAACGCTCCAGATCCACCGAGGGAAACGGCCCGCTGATCCCCGCCGAGGAAACGCACGGCAAGAAAGCGAAAAAGGTTGACGCCATCGCTGCAATGGCAACCCAGCCCAACACCCCGGCAGTTGTTTTTGGCAAGGGGATGGCTGCGTTCGCCGAGATCTACGGCTCATCCAAAGTGGATGCAGCCCGCTGGTTTGTGGTGGCAATGCTTTCGATCCTGCTCGCGATCACGGCAATGGCCGCCGTGTCGGTGCTCATGCCGCTCAAGGAAGTGCGCCCAACGTCTGCGTTTCACCGCATAGATCCGGGAAATGCCGCTCGAACGGCCGTTTCAGGACGAAAAAAAGCCAGCTCGGCGGCTGGCTTCATTGGAGCTGATTGGATCCTAGAACCACAGGGCCCAGCCCCAGCGTGCGATCGCAGCCCCGCCGAGCAGGACACCAACTATTGCACCCACAACCACCCAAGGCTGCTCAGTGGCGATCTTTGTCACCGACAACCGAACGGCAAGGCTCGGCCGGTCATCGAGTATGGCCTTTCGCTGTTGCTGCAAGTACTCAAAGGCCTCGCTCTCTTCGACCTGCTCAAGTGCGTACTCAATCTGCTGAAGGCGGTCGTACAGGCTAGCGGTAGGAGGGAGTCCTTCGTACCAGAGCTTGACGCTTTCGAGTTCGGACCGCTCATGTCCCTGCTCCTGCTCCGCCGCGGCGCGCGGGGCCACCCCTTCTTGGCGTGCTGGCTTGCCATGCAACGTTGCAAGCACATCGAGGATGCGCAACCGCTCGCCCTCAGGAAGGGCTAGCAGTTGCTGCAGCAGTTCTTCTGTCTTGTTCATCGAGGATCCATCTGATCGGTGCGGAATTATTTACGTTAGACAAGCGCGCGATCTGAATCGCTCGCCGCCCGTTTCAAGATTCGCGTTTCTTCCTGGGGCACTGGCGGGATTGCTCCCGCCTGATCTCCACCAGTCCACGCGCTTTCGACCGTGTTGCCGGTCACGTTTCGGCGTTCCTCGCCGTACGCATAGATGTTCTTCGCCGCGTTGTGGTCGCGGTCGTGGATCGCGCCACAGGCGCTGCAAACCCATCGGCTGACACCCAGCACAACGCCTTGTTCATGTAAGCCGCAGTTGCTGCAGGTCTTGCTGGTCGGCTCCCATTGACCCACCTCGACCAAGCTTCGCCCGGCCCAGTCAGCCTTGTAGCGCAGCATGCTTAGGAACATCCCGACGCTGGCATCGGCGGTGCTCTTGGAAATGCTGCGGTTCTTCGCCCAGCCCTTGACGTTGAGGGTCTCGACCTTGATCGTCTGCGCACAGGCCACGATCTCACTGGTCGCCTTGTGTGCGTAGGCGTTGCGGATGTTGGCGATTCGCTGGTGCAGCCGTGCGACGGCCTGCTTGGCCTGATTGTGGCGGTTACTCCCTTTGACACGGCGACTCATCCGACGCTGGTATCGCTTCAGTCTCTGCTCATGCTTGCGCAGAGCGCCGAGTTTGGGCACTTCCCGGATGCTCTGCCCGTCATAGATGGTAGCCAGGGTCTTGAGGCCCATGTCGATGCCGACACACTCAATGGGTGCAGCATTCATTTCCGGTGCAGTGCACTCGAAGATGCTGGCCATGAACCACTTGTCTGCCTCGCGGTAGACGCGACTGGAGAGCAGGCGCCCGGCAGGCAGGTCACCCGCCCGGAATTTCACCAGCCCCAGCTTGGGTAGTTTGACCAGGCCATCACCGAACGAAGTGTTCTGGTTGACCATGTAGACCGAGAACTGCCGGGCGTACTTGCCCCGAAAGCGCGGACGGGCGATCTTGGGCCCCTTGCGCTTGCCAGAGATGCTGTTGAACCAGTTCGCCAAGGCTTTGTGGAGATCATCGGCTAGCGTCAGCAGCGAGTGCGCGGGGATGTCGGAGAGCCATTCGGTCCCCTCCATCTTCTTCATGGCGACGATCAGGGACTGGATTTCTGCCTTGCTGGGCCAGCGGCCGTTGATATCGCGCGAAGTGAACACGCAGTCCAGAGCTGCGTTCCAGACGTAGCGCAGCCCACCCTGCCAGCGGCGCAGGGCTGAGACCTGCTGCTGGTTAGGGTAAAGGCGCAGCACGGCAGCGCGGGTGATCTTGGCCTCGTTCATGCGGTCAATGCCCTCCAGCTCAGCGGGCGACCAAACATCGAGCCGAGAACTGCATCAAATCGCTCCATCCGGCTCATCCGCCGCATGTTCCAGCGCACGGCCAGCTCTCGCAGATACCTGTCTGCGTGCTTGATGCTGAACCAGTGCCAAACGCCAGCGATGGCGCGTCTGATGGTGGCGTTGAAGCTGTCAACGCTGTTGGTGTGTTCACATGCGACGGCCAGCGGACCGCGCCTGGACCATTCTCCCTTGCTGTGGTTCACGCGTAGGTGCGCTGGGAAGCGCTTGCCGATCCATCGATAGGCTGGCAGCTCGTCGGTGACGAGCACAGAATCTCGGTCGAGCCAATCGAACACTGCCCCCGCGATGGTTCGCTCGCTGTGGGGTCGGCCCTTGCGTGCTTTGGCTTTACCGTCGCGCTCAACCGCAGTGATCGGCATCATCTTGCGGGAGCCGCCGCGCCCCCTTGGGTTGGTCATCATCGCTGTCGCGCTTGCTCTTCGTATCGCGGCGGCGCTTCCCGCCGATGTAGGTCTCATCGACTTCAACGATGCCCTTGAGAGTGAAATCGTCGTCCGCCAGAAGCTGGCGAATCCGATGACACAAGAGCCAGGCGGTTTTGTAAGAGATGCCCAGCTGTCTGCTGATGACCATTGCCGAAACGCCTTTGCTCTAGGTGGCGATCAGGTAGATAGCCATGAACCAGGCCGGCAGCGGCAAGTGAGTGCGCTCCATGGGCGTGCCAGCAGTCACGCTGAACTGCTTTTGGCAGGCTCGGCATGCCCAGGTGCGCGGCTGCGCCGTCTTCCAGGCATCCGAAATGGAGCCGCACTTGTCGCAGACGGGACCATGCGGCCAGCGCGTGCGTGCGAGGTACTCGACGCACTGCTCCTCTGTGCCAAAAGTGTCTGCGAACTGTTTTAGGTCCATGCCGACATTGCGTCACAAGACTTGTCTAAAGTAAATAGCGCCGGATCGGTGCACGCGCTCGCCTACGCTCACTCATCGAACGCAAGCAGGCCAGCGCTAGCCGCCTTGGCGATTCGGGTGCTGCTCGGCTTTCTTGTGCTGCCGTCTGAGGAGACGGCCTTGAACCCGCATGCTTCCAGCGACTTCGTCGCCCGGCGCGGCTCTGCCATCACCTTCCAGTCCACCAGGGCGTTCCACACGAGGCCCACGTATCGCTCGTTGTAGCAGCGCGTGACTGAGTGATAGGCGCCTACCGCGAACCAGGTGTTGCCATACTGGCGATACTGCTTGGCAAGGTGCCACGCCGCCACGTAGGTCGACACGCAGGGGTCGAGAAGATCGGTCCCGCTGATTCCGTGCTTGGATAGCTCGCGCAGATGGATCGTGTTGATCTGCGCCATGCCGATGTCTTTGGTGCCGTTCGGATTGCGATTGATCGCCCCAGGGTTGAAGTTGCTCTCCACCTTGAGGATCGCCTTGAGCACCCACGGGTTTACGGAATGGCGCTCGGCAGCGGCCACCACACATCGAGTCGCCGGCGTGAGCGCCATGTCCTCCAGGCGCGGTATGGATCCTGCCGTCTGGGCGCGCGCACCGGCCGCAATCAAGACGCCTGCCAGCAGCAGGCCCAACATTCGAATCATGGTTACAGGACCGTCCTGACTGCCTGCTCGAGATCGGCTTGACTGACCACGACCGGCGTAGCGCGCCGAGAGATTGCCCGATTGAGCGCGGCCTGGGCCACGGCTTCGGCGTTGGCGATGCTCTCCCCCTCGACCGCCTTGCCCACAGCCGCGAGCGTCAGGCCAGCTTCCAACTCCACCTTGCGGCTGGTGAACCACTTCTCCAGGTAGGCTCCCAGCGCCTCGGCGCTGGGGCGCTCGAACAGCACCTTCTCGGTGAAACGGCCACCACGCAGCAGAGCGGCATCGATCTGCTCAGGGTTGTTGGTCGCTGCGATCCACACCACATCCTTGACGCGGTCGCTGACGCCATCCATAAGCGTGAGCAGCTTGTTGGTGGCTTCGGTGTTGGGCGAGTAGTCGCGGCTCTTGAGCAACTCGTCAGCCTCATCCACGAAGATGATGCAGGGGCGCAGTTCCTTGGCCTTGGCGTAGAGCTTCTCCAGCGATTTGGGATCGCGCGCGAGGTCCGCACCGGTGGCGGGCAGGAAGGCCCAATCGATGGCTTTGGCCAGGGCTTTGGCGGTGGCCGTCTTGCCGGTGCCGGGCGGGCCATAGAACAGCACGCCGGTGGGCAGCGTACCGCCGTGGGCTTCCGTATGCTCGGGGTCGGCCATGCGACCGGCTACCAGCTCAAGCATGTCGCGGGTGGTCGGCGTCAGAACCAGATCTTCCATGGGTTTGACGTTCTCCAGAGTCGTGCCCTTGCGGCCTTGCAACGTGCGCAGCGCGCCCATGAAATCTTCGAAAGCCGGCCGGGTCTTGCCCTCGCGCTGGAGGTAGGACGGAAGTTCTTCGGTCACGGCCAGGATGCGCTTGACCGAGAAGCCATTCCAACGGCGCGCGACGGCCTCGATGACAGCCTGGTCGATGGTCACTCCTGGCAGGTTGGTTTTCAGACCGTGCGTGAGCAGGCCAACGCGGGCCTCGCTGTCGGGCGGAGTGATCTCTACCTTGAAGTCGAAGCGGCCCTCCCGGATGCCCGCTCCGTCGAGGCGGTCGATGTGGTTGGTGGCGGCCACGAGAATGACCCGGTCCTTGCGAACGTCCACCATGAGCGTGAGCAGCGCATTGACCACATCGCGGTCCTCTTTCACGCCTTGGCCGCCGCCATCACGCGAGTCGAGGAAGCTGTCGACCTCATCAATGAACAGCACGCAGGGTTGATTGGCACGCGCCTCGGCAAACACGGCGTTGATGCGCGAGGTCTTCTCGCCCACCCAAGGGCTAGCCACATCGGCAGCGGAGAGTTGGAACAGGGGAAGCTTGAGCTCGCCTGCCAGCGCTTCGGCAAAGACGGTCTTACCGTTGCCTGGCTCGCCGGAGAGCAGGATACCGTTGCGAGCGGCCTTGCCATCACCGCGGCGAGCCACGATCGCGTTGGCGGCGTCTTTCAGGCGAGCCTTGATCTCGTTGTTGCCGAAGATGTCGTTGAAGGTAATCTTCGGGTGGGTGCGGCGCGCCACGGACTTTTCCACCTTGGCGTCCTGCCTCACCGCGCCACTCGAGACTCGGGTCTTGGTGGTGAATCTGCCAGATGCCAACGGTCCGTACCGACCCAGGACCGAGAGGATGGTCATCCAACCAGCGTACACCGCCGGCACCACCGTCTCGGCACCACGAGGAACATCGGAGAAGAACAGAACCTGCCCCAAGAAGCACGCACCCAACACAGCCAGTACAGGTGCAAGATTCAACATGAAATCCGAGTAACCGGCGCTCAGATCGCCTAGCAACAAACGGGCAAACATCCGCCACAGCAGAGAGCACAGGCCCACCGCCGACAAGATGATCAATGGAGGCACTAGGGCGGAGGGCTTTTGCAGCGTCCCAAGTTGAATACCAGGCCCCCAATCCATGAAGCCTCGAAACGTCATCCATGCAATCGCCAGCAGCCAAAAGCCTGCGACGATGAAAACAATGAACCTGCTGAGTACGGTCCCGGAGACTTCCAGGGCATCGACAACGAAGTGGAAAAAGCGCTTGAACATAGGGGCTCTGATCTGGTACTGCACTCAAGTTACCAGAGGACTTTCAAATAGCAACATCTGTCGCGCGCTTTTTTTCTTCCGATTGCGCCCTCGTCCGCGCGTTCGCGACTCTGCTATAGCCGCGGTCATAACCTGCCTTTTGCGCCCCGGTGCGGTACGCCATATCACGGTCCTTTCCGGCTTTTGCGTGCCTTGCCCCTCTCCAGGCTGAGGCCCCGCCAGCGATTCCACTGCCCAATGCTCCGCCCATAGCGCCCAAGGGCTTCGAAGCCGTGGAAGCCGCGATACGCCCAGTCGGCGCTTGCGTCAGGCCTCTGATGCCATTAAACCCTGTGGAACCCGCACTCCCCGACAGCAATCCGGTCGCGATCGACGGAACCTGAAGCAGCAACAGTGAGGCGAGAAGGGACAGAATCATCATCACAGCGTGCATCAGCAGGTCCACCGCCATCTTCTCGGTAGCCGTAGCCTGCGCTGCCTCCGCAACCATTTGCGCGTTCACTGTGCTCAATGCCGCAAGTAGCGCCCCGGCCGCTGTCAGTACAAACGCGAGCACGATCTTCATCATGCATGCACCCAGGAAGAACCTCAGCCAGGAATCAAAGATCCACGACAACGGCTTGAACATGAAGAACGGCACCATGATTGGCGCAAGCGCCAACACCAACGATAGGGAGACGAACGACATGACCACGGTTCCCATTCCGACAACCGCGGCAATCACCAAGAACAAGACAGTCAGCAACTTGGCGACAATACCTCCCAGAAGCGACACGCCTGCCGGAAGGTATGTTGATGGGGACCATCCGTCCACAATCGCAGAAGACTCCATCTGTGTGACTGTGGTGATTGCCGAGAATACGGGCTGAGCGATTACCTGCAATGCAGATGAAAGTGAGGCCATTGACCCACCGCCCAGCGCCGTGCCAACGGAGTCCATGAATGCCTCAATGCTTTTGGCAGCCGACTTGTCCAGAAAGGTATACACAAAGGCGAACGAGATCCATATCGGCACCCACTCCCCTATCAACTCGCCAAACCCCTTTCCTGCCGCCATGGTTTTGACCGACGTCCAAACCATCAATGCGATGAGGAAGAACGCAGTGATGGCATCTCCCATGCCCTTGAGACTGCCATTGGCAAGCTTGTCTAGGGCTTGACCGATGGCCTCTGACACCCGAGGCACAACGGTCTCGATGCCGCTGGCGTAAGGTTGTGCCGCAGTTGGAGCAGGGGGCTCCGGCGATTCCGCCGCACCGACAATGGCGGAAGCGAAGGCAGCAATGCACACTAACGCAATCACCATGTTGCGCGGGCGCACGATCTTCACACGCTTGTCGGACAGCCATTCCATCGCCAGTTCTGCGATACGGCCGACCCAGTAGCCGAAGATGATGTTTGCGCGAATGTGCATGTTCTGCCTTGCCATTTGCGTCCTTACTTGGCCTGCAATGCCTTGGCGGCGGCCTGCTGGCGGGCGGTGATCGCCTTTTGCTGACTGTTCAGCGTCGTCATCTCGGCTGCACTACGCTCTTTTCTTTCGGCCGCATCCGCCTGAGCTCGCGTTGATTCCTGCATGGTCGCCACAATCGTTTCCGTCAGCTTTGCGTTCTGCAGCACCAGGCGGTTCATCTGCTTGTTCATGACCTGCAATGATTGCTGCAGGCCGACCGAACCCGCGATCATCGGCTCGAAGCTGCGCGCGGCTTCATAGTCGCTTTTGACCTGCTCCAGGACGGAGGCCTCGTATTGCATCCGGCTGATGGCTCGTTTGTTCTGGTTCTGAGCGTCGGCGTGAACCCTCTCCGTGTATTGCTCCCACGTGAGGCCGCTCAGTCGAGCTTCTGCCATACGGGTGTCCATCATCTTCTGCTGCTCCTCCAGCGAACCGTGCAGGGTTTCCAATGCCTTCGCATACGTGACGAGATCATCCTGTGACTTGGTACCGTGCGGCGTGTTGCTTGGCATCGACCCGAACTTGGCGTTGTTCGCAATGTCGATGCCGTATTGCTTGTTCTGGACGGCCAGCGCTGATATCTCCGCCCTGGCTGACTTCGCCGAGTCCGATGCCACCTTGAGCAGCTGAATGTTGTTCAGGATCTGTGTCATCTCCGATGCTTTACCCCAGGCCCACGCAGAAACCGGTGAAGACAACACGATTGCAACGGCCACGACCTGGGCCATGGAATTACGCTTGGACATTGAGGACCTCCTTCAAAAACTTCATTTCCCAGTTGGCTTCCCTGGAAGCCGCATACATTGCGAGCTGCTCACGCTTGGCCTCTTGCGTCGTCGCTTCGTTGATAGCGATCACGGCATGCGGCATCTTTGTGTTGACCAGCCGCGTCACGGTCGGCCGAACCAGCAGGTAGTCGCGTTTGGGTATGGCGCCGGCCAGCAACTCCATTTGCGCATCGGTCGTGCCGAACACGGAGCGGAACAACTCCGCTTGCTCGTGCACAGAGGACTTCACCGCGGGCAGGAAGATCTGTGTGGGGATGTTGGTCACGAAGCTGCCAATGTTGGGTAGTCGCGCGATCTCATCGAGTGCTTGCGTGGCGAACATGACGAACGCTCGTTTCTTGCGGAAGGTGCGAAGCCAGTCCTCCATCTTCTGCGCGAAGACGGGGTTCGAGAGCATGTACCAGGCTTCCTCCACGTAGATCAGCGTGGGCGTGGTCCCATTCAGACTGCGCTCGATGCAATAGAACGCGTAGTCCATGAAGGGACTGGCCAACTGCGGCGTCTCGAGGATGCCGCCGCACTCCATGCAAACCATGTGGGTCAGCTTGAAGTTGTCCTCATCGTTGTCGAAGTAGTTGGCATAGGGGCCTGCGCCGTAGTCGTCTTCCGAGTCGGAGCGATCCACATACGGTGCGAGCTTTGCGGCTAGGTCTCGATTCTCGCCAGCGATCAGGGCATAAACCGCCGACAGGCGCCACGCGGCCTCAGGACTGCGCCGCAAGCCCTGTATGGCCGTGAAGATGGTCGCACTCTCCGTTGGCGATACCTCGCTTCCGCCCGCCGTGATCAGGACTTCGATCCACTGACGCAGACGCATGTCATCGTTGTTCTGCATCATCACCTTGACCGGGTTCATGCCTCGATCCTTGCCCTTGGGGCCAGAGTCGATATGCTTCCCTCCCATCAGAACCGCGCCCATCATCAGGCTGTAGTCCTTGTCGAAGATGTAGGTCTGGGCGGGCGTGTACTTCTGGAACTGAGCGATGAGCAAGGTCATCAAGGAGGTCTTGCCCGAGCCAGAGCCGCCGATGATGGCGGTGTGCCCCAAGTCGCCCTCATGGGGGTTGAAGTCGTAGGACACGCCATAGGGCGTGAGGAACCGGCACAACGGAGGTACTTCGCGCCCGAGTACCCGTGAGAACAAGGGGTGAATCGTCTCCCCGCGCGTGATGGTTCGAATGGGTGCCAGATCGGCGACATTGGCCGTGGAAGCCAGCTTCCAACGCAGCGTCGCGTTGGCATTGCCGGGCAGGCTGGTCAGATAGGCCGACATCATCCCCTGACGCTCACGAACAATGGTGAAGCCACTGCTGCGCAGCGACCCAGCCAGCTGATCTGCCGCAACCTCAGCTTGCCGCTGCGTGTCGCCGAGGGCGAGCAGCGTCATGTTGTAGTAGCCGTAGGTGAGGTCTTCTGTGGTGAGCTCGACCAGCGCGTCCTGTGCGTCTTGCGCCAGGTGCAGGTTGCCGGTGTTGACCTTCTCGCTCTCTTGGTCGAACAGGCGCTCGAAGACCCGAGTGACCACCGACTTGACCTCGGAACGGTAAAACATCTCGGCGTCCTGGATCGCCTTCTCGGCCACCATCCGGTCCAAGAACCTGAAGCACTGCACCAGGACGTATTCGCAGTCGGCACCCATCAGCCGATCGACGTCTTTGCAGTACGCCTCACGCGGGGTGGCGGTGGTTGAAAGGGCCGCCACGTAGGTTGGCTTGGTTGGCCCCTTGAACATCAGCTGATCGTTGCGCCGCTCGATGGAGTCGGTTGCGAGTAACGTGTTCAGGAAAGGCGTGTCGGACTCCACGGCTACAGGGCCCCGCGGCGAAGCGAGGTTGGCACGCGAGTAGAGTTCGCCCAGGAACTCCTCGCCCTCCATGCGCCGAAACCCCAGGTTGGTTTGGACCACCCCTGAGAAGGAGGCGATCACCTTCTCGAACTCCGAAGCCATCTCGGCGAGCTGGCCACGCACCTGGGCGATGGCGCCTTTCTCGGTGAAGCGGCGTTTGATGAGGCTGGCCGTCGCTTTCAGGACCTGCCCATCGTGCTCTTGGATCTCGGCGTTAAGCGCCTCGAAGAAGCGCTCCGACTTGTTCGGGAAGTTGTACGACAGGTAAAGATGCTGACGGATCACAGCGTTTCGCTGCACTTTGCATGCGGCCCCCCACTGCTCATCGATGAGCCGCGCAACCGGGCTGCTGAACTCGCCAAAGCTGTACCCGTCAGTGAAACGGCGTTCCTGGATGCTCCAGAGCGTCACGCGATCGGTGAGTGAACGCAGGGCGATCTGCAGCTGGTTGATGCGCTGGTCGACCGCGAAGTTCTCCTTGCCCTCGACGTCCTCGCCGGCAAAGGCAAACCCAGCCAAGAGCGAGCCATCCTGGCACAGCACCAAGCCGGGCGTGACCTGGCCGAACCACGGCAAGAGTTCGGCGAAGCTCTTCGCGGCCTTGCGCGGCTTGGTGAATAGGTCTTCGAAGGAGAGCATGGCAATGCGTCAGCGGAAGGGGAAAACAGTCACGCGCGGACGAGGCCGCGCGTGGATTCAACGGGGCAATCCCTTGCCCCAGCCGCGGGGGCGGCTGGTGAAGTCGCTCGGCCGAGGCGTCGAGTCGTAGACATGGTCTTCGTTGAGGTACTGAAGCAAGATGGCCATGAACTGGTCATCCTTCTTCGTCACCCACCGGGCGATCATGTAAAGGATCGCCAGGAGGGGATACGCCCAATACATCTTGGCCACCAGCGCAAACACGCCGATGAAGACGATGCCTGCGAAGCTCCCTTTCTCCACACCCATGATCAGCTTGGGCCGGTGGAGCGAGATATGAAAGGGGCTGGAGCGCGATGCCACGACTTACTGCAGGCAGGCGCTCATGCCAGCGATGTTGTTGATGTAGCCGCTGTTGGCAAGGATCGAGCCGAGGCCAAGCAACACGCCGAAGATGATGCAGACCGTGATGATCTTGCCCCAGTCCATCTTGGAGATCATGCCGAAGACCAAGGTCACCACAACGACGATCACGAACACCACGATCGCCAAGGGGCCCTTGAGCCACGAGACGATGCTGCACCCGAAGTCCTGGATGAAGGGAACGGAGATGGTTTGCGCAGCCGCCTCGCCGGGCATGAACACTGCCAGCATGAGCAGGACCACGGCGAGCAGGATGGGCAGTTGGTGCGGGCTCGCGCGGCGATCCATGATGGGCGAGGCGATCAACTGAAAGGACTGGGCAAGATTCATGATGTAACTCTCCGGGTTGAAAATGAAGAAAAAGGGACTGCTTGTTTCGGGCGGGATGCCCTGGTTTCAAAAGTTCTCGATCTCGTATTCGCCCTTGGCACGGTCGAATCCGTGCAGACGGCTGACCTGTGAGACCGATCGCGTGGTGCCATCGCGGTAGATGAAGAACATCCAGTCCACGGTGTCGGCAATCGCTGCGCGCAACGGGTCGTAGGGCACTCCCATGTTGGCCATCAGGAGCAAGTTCTCGAGGCGCGGAAGCGCCTTGGGTGCGCTGTTGGCGTGAATCGTTGCGGCCGAGCCGGGGTGCCCGGTGTTGGCCGCGTCGAGCCAGTCGTAGGCCTCGGGACCTCGCAACTCGCCCAGCACCACCCGCTTGGGTGCATAGCGCATCGCGGTGCGTACAGCCTTGCGCGGCGTAACACCCTGGTCCTCATCGCACTCAATGCGGACATGGTTGTCGCTTGCGATCTTCAGCTCCGGCACGTTCTCGATGACGAACAGCCGCTCATCGTGGGGAATCATCGAGAGCGCGGTGTTCAGCAAGGTGGTCTTGCCTGATGCGGTGCCGCCCACCACCAAGAAGGTCTCGCGCGCAGAGATGGCGTCGGCCAGCAAGGTCGCGTACCTCTCAGAGATGGTCCCTGAGGCTACGTACTCCTCGATGGTGAAGACGCGCGCAGAATGGCGGCGGATACACATCGAAGGGCCCTTGACCGCAATGGGCGGCAGGATGGCCTCGACACGAAAGCCAGGCAGCGGGGCCGAAAGAATCCGGTTGTTGGATTTCTCGCCAACTTCCTTTGCCACCGTGGCGGCGATCAGGGTAATGGCCGTCTTGATGGTGCCGGCGCTCAGGCTCACCGGGACGCGGATCTCCTTGCCCCGGCGTGAAATGAAGACGTCGTCAGGCCCGTTGACCATGATTTCGTTGACCTCTTCGTCCTCGAAATACGGTCGCAGGGAGTGAAGCGTGTCTTTGATCTGGTTCAGCACGCTTTGGCTGTAGCCGCCACGCGCTCCCCGACCATCTGCACCAGAAAAGACTCCTGAACTCATGCAGGAATTCTTGCCCGCGGTTTGCGTTCGCCTCCCCTTCCAACGGCCCCAAATGGGACCGTTGAACAGGGATTCGCCCCATCAGCGCCCGAAGATGGGCTGCGAGTTCGAAACCAGGATGGACAGGGGCATCGCGACGAACGCGGCCCACGCGGGCGCAAGCAAAGGCGACAAGCTGAAGGGCAGCACCAGATACAGCACCGGCAGCGCGATCACGGGGATCACCACCATCCCGGCAAGCGTGAACGTCGCCGGCCGCAGGGAGCCGAACTCGCTCATCTTGACGTTGCGCAGCATCAGGCCGTCATAGACAGCCGCAATGAAGAGCGGCGCCAGGAAGGCCAGCCAGATCAGCACGATGGCCAACCGCATCGCCACGATGTAGGACTGCAGCACCAGGCCCTGCATGTAGCTGTTGAAAAGGTTGCCCATGATCGCGCCGCCTGGGCCCGCCACCTTTCGGCTGAGCTTCTTGTCCTCGTCCGAGAGCGAGGCGGTCTTGGCAGCGTGTGCCACCACGGTCAGTGGCGTGCCTTCGAAGATCGAGTTGGCGAAGCCGACCACCATATCCGCGGCCCGCTTGCCCATGGCTTGCCTGGTTTGCTGAATCTCACCTGTCACAAAACGCTCCATGCTCTCGCCAGATCGAAGCAGCGGGGAGAGCATGAAGCCCAGCATTGCCAGGAGGAACCAGAAGCCGAGGTGCTGGGAGTTCTTCATGAGAGGAAGCCGAGTTCAGCCATGGGCCGCGTGACGCAGCAGATAGCCTGTGTCGGTCGGATTGGACAGATGGGTGACCATGTGGGTCCGGATTCCGGCGATGGTCCCTTCGCTCGGCGCGGGGCTGGCGAACTCCACACACACGGTGTCCACACGCAGGCGTTTGGCCCATGCCGCGAGTGGCTCCGAAAACGGTGTCCAGCGATGGGTGATGCCCTCCAGGTCCATGCCCGTGATGGACAGGCGCGCCACATCGGCGGCGTGCTCGGTCAGCCCATAGAGGTAGACGCCCACGATTCGGCCCAGGAAGGACTCGCCGTTCTTCACGGCGTTGTTCGAACGGCGCAGCGCCTCCGCGATACACACGGCCAGGAGGGAACGCCCATCTTTGGCGGGCCAGCGCGGGCCGATGTATTCGGCAAGTTTGCGGGTGGCCTCCTTCAGGTTGGGGTGGTGCGCCCAGATGACCTGCGCGAAGCCCTCATCAGGGGTTCCCTTGACGGCGTTCGTGATCCACTCGTCCTTGTCCGACTGGTGCAGCTCGCTGACGGGCCAATAGACCGCGGCGTCACTCTTGAGGACTTGCTGCGTGTTGCGTGCTCGTGCCGCGTTGAGGGTGACGATGGTGGTCATGTCTTTCGGTACTTTTTGTCTTCTACGATCACCGGGATTCGGCCCTTGACCAGTTCGCCACGGTTGAAGAACCCGATGTAGTGGAGATCCTGCAAGCTGGGCAATAGCGAGCGCGGAAAGATCTCCTTGTCCTTCTCTGAGATCGAAGTGCTTGAGTTCGCGGAGAACTCGAGCCCCACGTCCTCGGTCTTCGAGCCAATGCCGGTGGACTGGCCGCGAACCGTGATCGTTGTTTCACCCAGCTTTTCGGTGATGAGCGCCATCGTGTCGGGATCTTGGGTGGCCCCCACAATCATGTTGTTCATGTTCCCGATGAAACGCTTGGCGCGCGCCGTGTTTCCTTGGAACTTGTCCACCAGGTCGCTAAAGGTCTGGCCCAGCGCCCAGATGAAGAAGCCTGCGCCGCGACCCTTGTTGGCCTGCTGGATCACCGGCGCACACACGGCATCGCCCCATTCATCAATCACCACGTGCACGCGCCGAGGCTCCTCTCCGGTGTCTGCAGCGGTGCCATGGTTGTAGATCTCTGCGGCCACCGCAGAGAGTTCGGCCAGCGCCATGGTCGAGATCGCCCGGCCCACCGACTCGTCCGCGAGGGTGTCGGTGCCGATGTACAGAATGTGGTTGCCCTCGACGATGCGCTTGCCATCCATGATGGGGCGCTTGTCATTGATGTCGTCGTAGTCGGGGGACAGAAGCCCCTTGAGGTCATCGGTGGTGAGCTTGGTCAGCATCGGCGTGATCGACACGATCATCTTGCCGAACCACTCGCGGTTGGCTTCCAGAATGGCGATGAGCCCGCGCAGTTCCTCCGGCTTGATGGGCAAACCGGTCAGCTTGGCCTGCTCCTCGCCCTCAGGCACCTGCTCCTGAAACACCTTGATCATTGCCGCCAGTTCCGGCGAGCTCGTCTCGATGGTGCCCTTCTGTGGCTTGCCGCCAGCCGAGGCCAGCGCGTTGATCTGCTTCTCCAGCGCCTCATGCAGCCCCGGGCACTCAACCTCGAAGAACTTCTTCAAAGCTTGCTCGGTCAGCGCCTCAACCGCCGTGCGTGATTCCATCGCGGTCTTGAGCGTGTAGATGGACACCCGGCGCCCGACGTACTTCATGGCGTTGGTGATCCGGTGCACCGCCATCCAGCAGAACTCCTTGAAGTTGTCGCTCTCCTGGCTGTCCAGCACCATGGTGATGCGCGAGGCCACCTGCGACACGCGATCCCAGTTCTTGATGAGGTCAAGGCGCACAGACTCGCTGGCAAAGGCAGGGTGCAGCATCAGAAAGCGCTCCGGCTTGCCCGACAGCACGGCGGCTTGGCGGCAAATCTCTCGCAGGTCCTTGTCGCCCTTGGGGTCGATCACGATGACGCAATCGCCACGCATGGCCAGCTGAAAGATCACCAGTGCCGCCAGACGGGTCTTGATCGCACCGGTTGTAGCGATGATGGCGCAGTGCCCCTTGAGCGACTCGAAGGGAAGGATGACGTCCTTCTCCCCCATGTCCAGCCCGTGAATCCAGGGCAGGCCCTTGGACTTGAGGGGGTCGCGCTTGTCCCCGCGCCACTTGAGCCACCATGGCGGCGGGTACACGTCCACCAGATCGCGCTTCATGATCTCGTAGGCACGCTGGGTGTGCCTCGGCTCCCAGCGATAGCCCCAGCCCAGCCACAGGTTGTTTCCCAGTTTGGACATGGAGCGTTGCAGTCGGGTCGCTGGCATAACCACCGTCGGCTGGCCGAGCAGCGAAAGCTTGTACTTGAGCAATCGGTTGGCTGAGAGGAATCGCAGGCTGGTCATGCACAGGGCGAGCAGCGCGCAGGCCACCAGCGCTGGCTTGGGTGCCTCCAGCGCAATGCTCACGCCTGCCATCCAGATGCAGGCAACGGCCCATGCCACCGCCGCTCGGGCCTCGTAGACCGGCCGCAGCAGCTGCTCGAAACGCTTCTTCTCTGCCATGTCAGAGCCCCAACTTCTTCACCGCGAACCGCGATAGCACCACCGCCTCCTTGGGCTTGGCACCCTCGGGGATCGCGACCTTGATGACTTTGAGACCTGGCGTTGCCGGTGGGCTGTAGATGAGGCCAGCAGCGGCCATTTCTCCGACCCAGGCCGGCACATCACGAACAAGCGTGGCGAGTTTTTCGACCGTGATGGCCGCGCCGTTGTCCGTCATGCGCATGGACTTGCTGGCTTCGCCACGATCTCGCCATGCTTTCATGACCTTGCCAAGAAGCTCGATGTGCAGCCGCTTCCTGATGTCCTTCTGCACTTCCTGCGGCACCAGATCGCTGTAGCGCACCTCTGCGGCCTCGCGGATCGGAGCCACAGCACCTGTCGCGACGACCTCGCCTTGTGGCTCCGATTGCGGCGCGGGGGGTTCGATGCCAGGGTCAGAGTGATCGACGGCCTCGGCTTGTGCCCCCTTTTGCACGCCCTCTTGGCTCTCCTGGGCGTCCTGGTCGGCGCGGTGCGCTGGGGTCGTGGTCACCACTTGCGCTTCTTGAGCTTCTTCGCGCTCAACCTGCAGGGTCGCCTGCTTGGCTTGTCCGCGCGGCGCCTGTACCTCTTTTGCACCCATGCTTGCCTCTGCGCGCGCCAGCGGGTCGGCGGCGATGATGGCGGTCAGCGTCTTGGGCGTCTGCTGCTCGTAGGCGGCCGGGTCGAAGTCCTCCAGCACCGAAAGCGGATTCTTGACCTTGAGCGCCATCAGGATCTCGCCGCCACTGGCGATCACCTCGACCATGCCGAGGTTTTCTTCCCCGCCCTGCGTCACCACCTGTGAGGCCTTGAGCAGCTCGGCGATGGTGGATGAGCTGGAGGGCCAGCCCGGGTACCCCTGCTGAACGCCAAAGCGCGCGATGTCCTCTATGGCGCCGGGCCAGACGAGGTACAGGCCCGACTGATCTGCCTTGACCTTCTCGCCGTTGAGGCTCCAGTCGGTCGTTGCAAGCAGTGCGCGAATGGCACCCACCAGATACGGCCCCATGTGCGTACCCACGATCTGACGCCCGTATGCCTGAGGCCGACGCGCTTCTTCGCGTCGCGAGATCCGCTCCCAGATGGTCTGGACCACGTCGAGGCAGTTGCGCGCCTGCGTGGCGCTACCCGAGGCGATCTCGTACAGAGCCTTCACCAGTTCCGGGGAGCCATCTTCCAGCCATTGCAGGTTCTCGGCACCAACGACCGAAGCGATCAACGCAGATGTGTGAGTGGAGGGGCCAATCTCTTGCTGCGACTCGTCCACGTTGGGCCAGGTCGCGAAGATTCGCTCAACGTCGTTTTCCACAGCCCATTTCGTGAGACTGCCGAAATGCCGCCGCCAGGTCGCGCCTTCTTTGCTGGTGATTACGATGGTGTCCAGCGACTTTCCCAGCGGATAGAAGATGCCCGCAAGGAAGCAGACGTAGCGCCAGCGACCTTCCAGGGCGTGGCGGCGCTCAACGGTTTCCGCGCCGGTGAAGATGCGGCCATCGCCGGCCTGGTAGCTGTAGAAGCCCATTTCGAGGGCCGCGCGAAATAAACCACCCTCGCCCGAGAAGAGCGCGCTCGCAGTGGCGGGCAACACGTTGACCTGTTCGGCCAGCCGCATCAAAGGCTGCTGGAAACGCTGATCGAACGTGCCGGGCTCACTCGCCGCATGCAGGCGCAGTCGGGCCAGGAGTTCCTCGTTCGCGCCCATCAGACCCTCGGGTGCTGCGATGGCAAGACCTTGGTCAACGGGCGGATAGGCGGGCGGCTGCGCTGGGTTCGCGGGTCGCAAGGCCCCTGTGGGCGCTGCACCCTGGATGGGCTGGCTGGCGCGCGCGGCGGCACCGGGTGCCGGCGGCGCACTACGCCTCAATTTGGAGAACCACTTATGGAGCATCGGGGTATTCTTCTACCCAACACCCCCTGGCCGACTCCGGCCTACATGCCCAAAACTGCTCGTTGAGCCGGCTCAGCCGACGCGGCGCACCTTCTCGCGCGAGGCCCGGAAGGCGGCGATGCGCGCCCCGATCTCGTCTTCTGCGTCCGACGCGCGCAGATCCTGTGTCGCGCACGCCGGACAGGCCGCCGACCCGATGTGCAGCCTGCTGACCGGATGCTTGGTATTGCAGACGATGCAATGGCGCAGCTCGATGTCGCCGGTCTTGATCCCGTTGATGAGCAGGCAGTAGGTCTCAAAGGAAATGCGGTGCTCGCCGCCGCAGGGGGCTGCATCGCTCTTGTACTTGGCATACACCTCGATGCGCTTGTCCACCGCGCGGGCGTAGTTGGTTTCGACCTCAGCATGCTCGCCGGTACCACGGGCACCAAAATGCAGTGCAATCAGGTAGGCCGCCTCGTAGCGCTCAGCCGCCGTCTCAAGGAATCGTTCGGAGGCCGCGGCTTTGATGGTCCCGCGCGGGCGACTCACGGTGATGCCGCGCGCAGCCAACCTGCGATTCATCTCCTCTTTCAGGCGTGGCTCATGGACGTTGGTGCCAGTCAACTCATAAATGAGCTTCGTACGCGTGGTCAACTCCATGAGCGCGTCGAATCGATCATCCCAAGCGGGGTCTTCGAACAACACCTTGCGATTGCCTGAAGTGACGAGAGCGCGGCCAGTGAACTTGTCCATGATGCTGAAGAGTGGATTACTAGAAGAGGATCAGAGCACGCCGGTTCTCGAGCGCTTGGACATGCCCATGTACATGGTGCGTTCACCTGATGTCATGTCGCGCGTGGCGGCAACGTCGAAGAACCTGTCGGATGCTGCCGGGACCAAGACCAGGGCGGGATTGGCCGCCAGGTCCCACAGATCATGGGGGGCCATGCGCCCAAGGTAGCTGCCCTCCGACGCGCTCAGGTCGAAAATCACGCACCCCTGCTCGCTCGACGTGCGCAGCGCATCGAGTCGGATGGCCAGCGCCATGAACGCCTCTTGGCGATTAGCTGCCTCGAGTTCGCCAGGCTGGACCAGCGCCGCAACGGTAGCGGGCTTTAGCCCTTCATGTAGCACCATGGTGAATAGCGGGGCCTGGGTGTTTGCGATGCGAAGCATTTCTTCTTCGCTCAGGACGGCCAGCAGCTCCAGCAGGTGGTCTTGCTCCGGAAACCAGCGTGCAAGAACTCGGGGGTCCAGATCCTCGGTGCTGCGAGCAATCTGCCAACGTCGCATCAGAGCCTTTTTGTTCTCGGCGAGGATGGAGCGCGTGTAGTTTGGCAAACGCCAGTCGCTAACGGTGGAGGCGTTCACTTTCGCTGTAAGCATTTCTTCTCTCGTCGTATATTCACAGGTCCCATACTCCCACCGGTACCGTACGGTTTCACGTTTCAGCGACCAACCGTCAATATTCCGCCAGCAACCGCCGATAAGCCGGGCACATCAACGGCTTTGCGCTTCAACTTAAGCCTGCCATGGCTCGCGCCCGAGTCAAGCCCCGTACATGTCCGCTATCGACGTCCTCCCTCAGCGCTTTAGGGCTCGGCTGCGAGTTTCTCTCAATGAGCTAGGGTTTCCCCCCGCTTTGCGTGACAGAAGTCGCGCTCTGGCCATTGCGCTCGGCGTTCACGAGAGCGTCGTCAATGACTTCTTGGCCTTTGACGGCACGTCATTGCCTGATCTGGACCTACTGGCAAAGCTTGCCGACTTGACGCGCAAGCCCATGGGCTGGTTTCTCGATGCTGACGGCAGTAGTTTCCCCGCGAGCACTCGACTCGTCCACTCACTTGGCTCAGGTTCGGACCTGGCGCTTTCGCTTCCCGATGACTTCGGCAGCGTTGCCGTCGGCTCTGCAGACACGTTGTACTACCTGCGCGCTACCCGCGACATGGGGTTCGGTGTGCAAGGCGGCGACTACGTGATCACGCTTGAGATCCCCGTTTCCCCCATGAGCGTGACCCGCAATCAGATCTATCTCATTGGGGCCAGCGCTGGATTTGAGTTGCGCAACTGCACCGCCCAGACCCCTCTGCGCGCGAGTTTCTCCAGCTTCGATGGAAAGCACACCCTCGTTCTGAAGCCCACCATCGCGGCCGCCGACCGCCGTGACTCCGACTTCCAGGAAGGCGGCCTGGGCGAGGGCATGCATCACTTCTCGCAGGTGATTTGCGTGCTCAAGGCCGGCAAGAACATCCCGCGCGACGGCAGCGCCTACCTGTTCTTCAGCTAGCGCGCCGGGGCGGCTGCAGAGCTTCGCAAAAAAAAGCCACCAGTCTGCGGACCGGTGGCTTTCTTCGTTTAGTGACTATGGGCGCGCTCGTACTGCGCGGCCCACTGGTTGGCCATGTCTTGGCCTTCTGTGGCTGCTTTGATGACCAGCACCCGAACGCCTTGCTTGCGGATGCGCTGGGCAAGCTGCTCGGCGTAGAAGCTGCCGGGACGGCGAAACTTCTGCACCCCATCGACGACACCGACGCGCTTGCGCTCATCGTGGTCGGCGAAGATCACCAGGCGACGGATCTGCGCCTTGAGTTCTTGCGGCAGCTCGAACTGCGCCATCGCTGGGCCGTTCAGGCAAGGCCACACGGGCACTCGGCGCAGCATCGCCGCTGCAAGTCCTGTTTCGATCCCTTCGCACACCGCCAAGGTGTCGCCCTCGGGCTCCATCATTCGGACGGCAAAAGAGTTGATGCCCAGGCCGTAGTCGGTCTTCTTGGCAAGCGGTACCGCCGCCTTCTGACCCTCCATCGTGAGGAAGGTCTTGTGCAGCTGTACCACCTCGCCCCTGGCGTCTTGAGCAAGCGCAAGCATGGCCGGGAACTTGCCGAGCGATACCGGCTTGCCGCCCTCCGTTTCCGGGGGGGCCCAGTACTCCAGGCCAGGGTGATAGCGCAGCATCTGCGGCGTCACGTCCAATCCAGGCACGCGGTTGCGCAGATAGCGCGAGACCGGGTCGCCCTCGGTGATCGCGCGGGCTTCGCTCCAGAACCGCTGAATGCGCTGCAGGTTGCGCTGCGCTTGCTCCGGTGAGAGGTCATTGGCCCTGGCCACACGCGCCTCGCGCGCGATGGCCTGGATCTGCACCCCTGCACCGAAGTAGCTGCGCACGTGGTCCGCCGCTTCTCGAAACGAGGTGTAGCCCATGTGCTCCATGAGCATGCGAAAGCCATTTGCGTAGCTTCCGCCGGTGCACTGATTGCAGACCCACAACCCGCCGTTCTTCTTCGCCCATCGAAACCGGTCAGTGCCTCCGCAGAAGGGGCACGGTCCATTTCGCTGGGTGAAGAAACTCGCATCCATGCCCGCTGCCGTGAGGATGTCCGGCCAGCGACCGTAGACGAGGTCTTCTGCTTTGATGTTCACGTCCCAATCTCCAAAGAAACTGAGGCATGCACCGTCCCAAGGGACAGGTATGCCCCAGTGGGTGGTTGAATGCAGCCGTAAGGCTGCGATCTTCGCCATTGCGAAAACATGCCAATTGTCCGGGGCCTTTGGCCCGTTGTCCAACGTCGTTGACCACGTCTGGCGGGAGCGCCAGGGCTTTCTTCAGCGCTCGGAGGCAAGGGCTGAAAAAAGCCCCCCGCTGAAGCGGGGAGCAAAGAGCCGATGGGCCTCAGGCCGCGAGTCTCAGAGAGAGCTTTTCGCGGAACAGGGCTTCCATCGCATCGGGTAGCTGTTCGATGCAGCTGATACTGGTCGAGTTGGGAATGAAGGCGCGGATGCAACATCCGATCCCCACGCCAATCACCTCGACGTCGTTTTCGTCGGCTTCTGCCAGCACCTTTGCCAGCAGTTCAGGATCGTCCGGACCATCGTCGGTGATGACGACAAGCACGTGCTTCTCCTTTCGCTGCCGCAGTAGGTCTGGCAACTCGCACGCCACGGCCGCTCCCAGGGGCGTGCCCCCAGTTGCAACCAAGTCAGCGCAACGCCGCACTGCCTGCTGGGCAGGCTGCCCAAAGCTCTGCAGCGATTCGGTGATCGCGCCCAGCGCCGGGAACATCGCCACCGAAGTGGAGACATTGCCGACTCGTTGCATCGCCAGGCTGAACGCCAACGTCGCTTCTGCTGCGGTCTGCAGCACGTCCTCCATGCTTCCAGAGCGATCGAGCAGCACCTTGACCGCGGCGTCCACGCCGTTGCGCTTTGCCTTGACCCGAAACACTTTCGTGTCGCCGAGCTTGTTCAAGCGCCAGAAGCGGTTCACGGCCACCTGGCCCCCGGCTCTGGCATACGACGTTGGCCTGCGGCGCTTGTCCTGCAGCTCTCGCAACAAGACCCGCACCAGACGCGACTGCACGCCATCCAGGCGCAAGTCAGGGCCTGCGCCCGAGGGCACTGCAGAGGCGAGCGCCGTAGCGCCTGGCAAGCCGTTGGCCACGCCCGATTGGTTCGCGACTTCGGCCTGCTCCAGCTGCTCGATCGCAACCTGCATCAGCGCCTCAAGGTCCGCGCCCTCCGCGTCGGCATCGTCGATGGCTTGGGCAAGCAGACGCATGGTTTGTTCGTCCACCTGCGTCGTGTCTTGCTGTTGCTGCGGCGCCGGGAGCTTGCCGTGCTGAGTCTCGTAGGCCTCGCGAAGCATGTCCCCCAAGTCATAGCTGCTCTTGGGTAGCGTGGGCTCCTGCTGCGGCTGTTGCACCGTCTGCTGCTGCCCTTGCTGAGCGCCCTGGTCCGTGCCGGGCTGCGCGCAGCTTTCGCCGCTTTCGCCCGACAAACCGTTGGGGTTGCCCCCAGCAGGTTCGGATTCGCCAACCTGCTCGCTCGCCCCCGTTGCGTCTTGCCCTGGGGCCGGCGAGCCCTGACCCTCTGACGGTTCGCCCGAGATGTCGGAGCCGGATGCTGACTCTTGCCCGCTGGCGCCTTCACCAGTCACGGGTTGCTCGCTGCCTTCGCCTACGTCCTCGTCGGGTGTGCCGCCCTCGGATTGCGAGGCGCCCGCCGGCGCTTGGCCGTCATCGCCCGGTACGTCGTCGTCGTTGTCGGCGCTCTCGTCCTGGCCCCCCTTCTCCTGCTGCGATTCGCTGCTGGGTTCGGGGCCCTGCGATTGCTCGCCGCTCTCCTGGTCTTCTTGGGCCTCAGGGGCCTCGCCCTGGTCTTGAGAACCCTGGCCCTGCTCCTGGCCCTGGTGCTGATCCCCCCCGGCGTCGGGTGGCATCTGTTCCTCGGGCGGCAGCTCGCGCAACTGGCGCTCCAGTCGCACCGCCAAGTCCTCGGTTTGCAGGCTCGTGGTGTGCGTTGCCAGTTCTGCAATCGCGGCGTCAATGACCTTGCGCTGATGCTCGCTGACCACTTGGGCTGCAAGCGCCTCGAAAGCCGGCGCTCGTTGCTCAATCGCTGCGTATGGCGACAAGGCGCGCATACCGCGAATGATGACGTCGAGTTGCAGCACCTTTGCGCGATCCTCCTCACGCTGCAGATCGATCCCCTTGAGGATCGTGTCCAGCGCCTCATCGAGGCCTCGCGCGAGGATCACACCCGCGCCGGGAAACAGCTTGCGCTGCTCCTTCTCCATTCGCGGATCTTCCAGCAGGTTGAATACCCATTGCTGCTCGTTCGTGAGGCGGTCAAAGCAGCCCGCGTCAGTGTGCAGCGCGTGGCCCGCTTCGTGGACCGCCATGCGCGTGAGTGCGGCGATCTGCGACGCGTCACCCGTGGTGGGTGTCGGCAGCGTGATGGTCCCGTTCGCCAGCATGGCAACGTTCTGCCCCCAGATGATGGGGGTGGCACGTCCCAGGATGAGCGACACGAAACCCGCGATGACCTTCTTGGCCATGGCGATATTGGTGTCTTTTTGCATGTGTTCTCCCAACGCCCTGGCACGCGGCCAGGACGTCGTTGGGTTGCGTTAGAACAGGCCGACGAACTCCGGCTGGAAGCCATCGTCGTCGCCCTTGGGTTGCACGGGCGACATTGCCTGCGAAGAGGCGCCGTCATCCGCTTTCAGTTCCTCCTCGAGCGTGTTGTCGGCCGTGTCGCCAACCACCGCCTCGGCAGGACTCTCGACTTGCTCGGGTGCCGTGCTCAGGAGCGATTCGAACGCGTGGTTCGCGCCGCCCGAGTCCATGACCAGCAAGGCTGCCTGTTGCGCCGAAGCGTTGTTGGACAGCGTTTTGGCAAGCGTCCATACGTGCATCAGATGCACGCCCTCGATCGGGCCTTCATCGGGCAGCAGTGCCAGCACGTGATCGACGATCTGTGCCAGCGGCTCCACGGTCGGGTCCAAGAAGCTGAAGCTCTTGAACTTTGCGCCGATGCGCTTGAGCGGGCCGAGCGTCTTCTGCGTGATCTTTTCGCGCTTGCGCACGGCGCCGTGAGCGTCCTTGCCCATCAGGTATTTCTCCATCAGGGTTTTGGCCTCTTCCGCCGCCTCAGCAAACAACTCGCCCTTGAGGCCCGTCATCTGCTTGCCGAACTGCTGGTTGACGTCGCTGAACTCATCGCTGCTGGGCGCGCTAACGCGGCAGAGATGGGAGCCGAAGGAAAGCCGCCCAGCCACGTATTCCGGGGTCGGAATGTCCGTGATCAGATGCTCCCAGTCCTTGTTGTCGATTCGCGATCGCCACTGGCTGATACGCGCATCGAAGTCCTGGTACAGCTTGCGCGCCAGGTCATCGAACTTTCGCTTGATCTCCAGCAGACCGCTGTGGACCAGGTGAACCTTCGCCTCGGGGATACCGATGGTGCCCAGCAACGGCAGGCCGTGCAGCTTGAGCAGCTTTTCGGCCTCGCGCTTGTACTTGAGGAACGGTGCGAGGTCTTCCGGGTCCGCGATCTTGATCGAGCCCAGCGTGGCCAGCGACTCCGGGGGGAGGTGCGCCAGCTCGGGGTTCTTGGCCAGAAGGTTCTCCTTGCGGAGACGCTTTCGGCCCGACCAGAGGTGGATGTCCAGCGTGACGCAGACGATACCGGTGGCCTGCGCCTGTTTGATGTTGGGAACGACGGGTGCGTTCATGTGGGTTGCTCCATGTAGGAGCGGAAACCCACCTACCCCATGCGGGAAGTGGATTCCCGCGGGGGTGTGATGATGAATGCAGGCGCTAAGACCTGCGTACGGCTATGCCGAACCCTTGCACTGTATGCGACGGAGCCAATTCGGGCAATCGACCTGGCTCACGCCATGCGCGCGCCCGGAGCGCCTCCCGCGCCAGAACATGATCGCCCTGTGTTCTGTGCGTTTTTGCACGCCTCCCTCACTTGCGCTAGCTCTTCGCATCAGTATTGTTCCGTGCCCGTGCAATCCGGTACCCTCGTCGCCATGAACACCCGAAAACTTCTCGCTTTGCTCCTCTCGTGCCTCGCGATCACCCTTCTCTCTGGCTTTGCTCAGGACGCGCACGCAGACTTTCTCTACCGTGACTACAAGGCCCTACTTCAACGGTTCGGCGACAAGACCGGGCCGATTGATATGCACGTTGTGGGGCTTGGCGAAGGCATCCTCTCGCTTCACTATCACACCATCAGCAGGGGCGGCGCGCCAACATTCTGTGTACCTCCGAAGCTTGGCCTTGGCCTGGCGAACTTCCGCGACATGATTGAGACAGGTGCCCAGCAACTGGGCCCGGGGCAAGCCGATCAGTTTCCGCTCGGGATACTCCTCCTGGGGGGTCTGCAGGCCACCTTCCCGTGCGAGAAGCAGTAGCAGGCCCATAGGGCTGGTCTTTCTGTGGCGCCTGTGCCCACCGTGCGGCGCCTTGCCCGAAATGACTGTCTAAAGGCGTGGGGTGCCTTTAGACAGTCCCCTCTTTCGAGGGTCCTGCGAAGCCGGGGTTTTCACCCCGACCTCTGTTGCATCAGCCGCAGCTGCCGATGTGGCCGCATGCGTCGCACGACTCGCAGCCGTTGACCTTGTGCAGTGCCATGGCACCGCATTCGGGACACTGCTTGCCGCCCAGGCGCACTTTACGACTCTCCCGCTCGCTCACCTCGACGTCACCAGCGGTGATGTCGGTGCGGGCCAGCGGAGCGCCTTCGAGAAGACCAAGGGCCTTCATGCGCGCCAGCAGCAGGGTTGCGACGTAGGCCACCGTGCTCGGGAAGTTCTCCTGTTTGACGTCCCCCGGCACTTGCGCCAGGAAGTCGCCACGCACCTCACCGAAGTTCGCCAGCTTCTCCAGCTTCATGGCCACCCATTTCGGGTCGCTCACTCGCATGTCGATCGACAGCACCTTCATGAGGCCGTTGAGGGCCGCTGGGTAGCGACCGGACAACCACACCGAGTAGGGACGGACCTGGCCGTTGGGCAGCTTCAGTTCCTTCGTGTGAAGGAGGAAGTCGTCACCCGTGGCCGGGTTGCTCACGTCAACGTGCCATCCCAGCCCGCCATTGGGCCCCGTCTTCGGTTCACGCCGGCTGAACAGTGCGTCCAGCATCGGAGATGCCTTGCCCTCGTCAAGCGCGCCGATCTCGTTCAAGCGATGCTTGACCAGGACCGCGAAACCCGCCGTCAGTGACGGCATGAGCACACGCGCGCCCGTCGCCGGGTGGGTCATCTCGAAGCCGTCATCGCCCACCGTGTTGATCAGCGAGTCCAGCTTCATCTGCAGGAACCCACCGTCGTCGGTGCGCATGTCCACACTCAGGGCCTTCGCGATTGCGCCCAGGCCGCGCGGTGCTTCGTTGCCAGCGATGTACACCTCCAGGGGGTGCTTCACGCCGTTCTGCCAGTGATTGACCACCACCGCGAAGTCTCCTTGCGGATGCCGCACGCTGTAGGTCACGCCCTCGGCCACCACGTCGGGGCGACTCGGCCAGCGCAGGTTCTCAACGACGTTGGGGACATCCTTGATCTCCACGCGACGGTCCGGATCGTCGGTGCGCAGATCCTGCACACCTTTGGCGGCGCCCTTGGCTTCCTCTTCGGTCATCAGCACCGCGCCCGTGATGTCGTTCGGACGGTAGGTGGTGATCCCCTTGAGGCCGTGCTTCCATGCATCCATGTAGATGCGCGAGAACGCCTCGAACGAGTAGTCGGCTGGCACGTTGACGGTCTTGCTGATCGCGCTGTCGATGTACGGAACCACCGCAGCCATGATGCGCAGATGGTCCTGCACCGACAACTCCAGCGCCGTGGCGATGATCGACGGGTCGGCATCCTCCCCTTTGACCAACTTCAGCACGCGGTATGCGTGATCGTCGGCCGTCCAAAGTTTGCGTTCCTCGCCCTTGCCCGTGCGCACGTTGCGATACTGCTTCAATGCAAACGTCGGCTCGATGCCCGAGCTCGCGTTGTCGGCGAAGCCCAGCGAGATCGTGCCCGTGGGCGCAATCGACATCAGGTGCGAGTTGCGAATGCCGTACTTGCGAATGGCATCCTTGATGTGATCCGGCAGGGTAGACGCGAACGTCCCTTCTTCCAGGTACTTGTCGGCATCGAACAGAGGGAAGGCCCCCAGCTCTTTTGCCAGCTCGACCGACGCCAGGTAAGCAGCGTCGCGCATCTCGCGAGTCACGTTGGAGGCAAACTCGGCAGACGCCTCGCTGCCGTAGCGCAAGCCCAGCATCGCCATCGCGTTGGCCAGGCCGAGATAGCCCAGACCGATGCGGCGCTTGCTCTGCGCTTCCTGCTTCTGCTCCTCCAGTGGCCACTTGGTGATGTCCAGCACGCGGTCAAGCATGCGCACGGCACCCGGAACCACGCGTCGAAACGCCTCGTAGTCGAACTCGGCCTCGTCCGTGAAGGGGTTCTTCACATAGCGGTAGAGGTTGAGCGCACCCAGA